>Ga0316231_1005523_pt1 | contig 10083 bp, 6 predicted proteins | sample TBH18027metaG_FD_206002 | JGI IMG/M metagenome (GOLD analysis project Ga0316231, IMG submission 206002) | Freshwater microbial communities from Trout Bog Lake, Wisconsin, USA - TBH18027 | ecosystem: Environmental > Aquatic > Freshwater > Lake > Hypolimnion/Profundal zone | place: USA: Wisconsin...
AGCCAGTGGCATACGAAGTCCAGGGTGCAGATGGTCCACCATCCGCCGTGAATGCGGTTGAGGTACCAGGGAATCTCGTCGGGGAGATTGCCCGACCAGATGATGAGAAACTCGGCGAAGCAGAGGTAGATACTCAACATCACGAAGGCGAAGGCAAGCTTGCCCAGATCGTGCTGTTCGGTGGTGCGCAGCAGCGTCTTCATCGGCTCGTGGCGCGATAGCAGAACCACACTGAGGATGCCCAGCGCCAACACAGCATAGCCCTGCGCGACGAGGAACTGGAGCCCCCAGATCGACGAGTACCAGGTGACGTCGAGCGACTTGATCCACACGATCGCACCCATGGTCATCAGGATGACGTAAACCAGAATGCCCGGCCCGCTGAGGTTCTCGAACCGGGTGCGCCAGCGCTCGTAGCTTGCCCGGGTACCGCTCGCCGGGTCGGCATCGCGCTCCAGCGACCACCGGTTCAGCAGGAACATCAGCGTGAACAGGACCGCATAGATGATGCAGTACTCCACAATCATGGCGTGCGGATTCAATATGGGACGCTTGAAGCCCGCGGTCAGCGCCTGCTCGTGGGTGATGAGGTGATTCGCATACGCCTGGTTGGTGGAAGCTGCATCGGGGTAGCGAACCCACTGGTACAGAAACCCGCCGATCCGCGGCACCAGGATCGGGACGAACAGGAGCGCCACTAGCGGCAGCGTGCGCGTCATCGCCTCCAGCGGACGGCGCAGCAGCAGCCCCCACTTTCCGCCCGAGACATACTGCAGCATCAGCAAGGCAAGCGCGCCGCCGGCAAAGTTGAAGGCGGTCATGTAACCCATCAGGTAGGCACGAAGGATGTGGTTCCTGCCCTCGTTGGAGTAGGCAAAGGGCAGCGTGAGCAGGGCGAAGAGCGCAGCAACCAGCAGAGCGCGCCTGCGCCACGCGACCAGCACATCAGGTGCGTTCAGCGACGACGGGAGCGCCCGTAGCCCGCTGTGGGCGTGCGCTCCATGCTCTCCGTGTTGTTCGTGTTGCGATGACATTGGTTTCGGCCTTGGTGAAAAATCGTTCTCTATTGCTTGTTCGGGCTTGCGGGAGCATTCGGCTGGGCCGCCGGATATTTTCCATTGGCACTGGGCGGCAGCTCAGCCGGGATGCCGTTGTCCTGATTGTTGGGCGTGCCGTATACAGCGGTCGGGGGAAGTGCCCACTCCTTGGCAAAGTTGGCGGGCAGACCCTCGCTCTGGGCGATGGTGGCGAGCGACTCGATACGCGCGCCGGGGGGCGCATCGGCGGGCTTCGCATCCTGACTCAACTGCAGCGCCTTGATGTAGGCAACGATCGCCCAGCGGTCCTGCGTCGAGACCTGCGCCTTGTAGTCGGGCATGGCGCCGTATCCGTTGGTCATCACACTGAAGAAGTGACCCAGCGGCGCAGCCATCAGCCGCGCGGTGTGGAAGTTACCCGCCGGACGATAGCCGCGCTGTACGATCATGCCCGCGCCATTGCCCACGCGCGAGTGGCATGGCGTGCAGTAGATGTTGAAGCGCTCCTGGCCGCGCGCGAGCAACGACATGGTCACCGGGAACGGCATCGCATTGCCCTCCTTGCCGTCCACTAGCCCGGTGTAGAAGTATGCGTCGTCGTGGAGCTGTCCGCGCGCCACAGTGTTTGCCACCTGCGGGCGGGCGGAACGTCCATCAGGATAGAAGTCCGTGCCGCGCTGTGGAATGAACTTCGGCTGGTCCTGCATGTCCTGGCGGCAGCCGGCGAGCAGGCCCGCGGCGGCAATCGCGCATACCGCAACGATTCGATTCCATTTCGCCAAGCTGTTTCCTCGAACCTCGAACCTAGAACCTTGGATCTGTCTCACAGCTCCACCTCCACGACGGAGACCGGAGCGAACTTCTCCAGAAATGCCCGCGTTTCGAGGATGGAAAATTGCGGGTCTTCTGCTTCAAGGCAGAGGAAGAACTTGTCGGTGGACGCACCATCGCGGAAGCTCGGCGCATTGAAGAGCGGATGGTAGAGCTGCGGCAGGCCACACAACGCAAGCATGCCAAAGGCAGCCGAGAGTCCGGAGAACAGGATCGTCCACTCGTACGCCGGAATGATGAACGCCGGCCACGAAAAGAGCGGCCTGCCCGCGACGTTCATCGGGTACGACCATACCGAGATCCATGTCTCCATCAGAAACGCAGTAATCAGTCCCATGATGCCGCCCAGCAGGCAGACCAGCGGCACGCTCGTCTTGTGGAAGCGAAGCGCAACCGCGGCCTCTTCCACCGGGTAGGGCGTGTAGCACTCCATGCGCCGGTAGCCGGCCTGGCGCGCCTGCTCGGTGGCGCGAACCAGTTCGCTTGGAGTGTTGAACTCCGCCAGCAATCCGTAGATTCCCTCGCGCGGCGTCATCAGAGCGCCTCCTCAACAACAGTTTCGGCGTCCGCCCCGCCGGGACGAATCCTGCTCTGCGGAAGCATCATGCGAATCTCCGACATGGGAATCATGGGCAGGAGGCGCACAAAGAGCAGGAAGAGAAACGTGAACAGCCCCCATGTGCCGACGAACGTCATGTAGTCCCACTTGGTGGCGCGGTAGGTGCCCCAACTGCTGGGCAGATACTCGCGATAGAGGCTGGTCACCACAATTACGAACCGCTCCAGCCACATCCCCGTGTTCACGATGAAGGACAGGATGAAGAGATACAACACATTCACGCGCAGCTTGCGCGACCACAGCGTAGTGAGCGGAATGGCGAGGTTGGAGAGGATCAGCAGCCAGTATGCCCAGCCCATGGGGCCGAACATGCGGTTCCACATCATGAAGAACTCCCAGTGGCTGGCCGAGTACCACGACATGAAGACTTCCATGCAGTAGCCATAGCCGACGATGCAGCCGGTGGCGAGCATCACCTTGGCCATGTTGTCCAGATGGCGCAGCGTGATCAAGTCTTCGAGGTGGTAGAACTTGCGGATGGGAATGGCCAGTGTGAGCACCATGGCAAAACCGGAGTAGATGGCGCCGGCAACGAAGTAGGGCGGGAAGATGGTGGTATGCCAGCCGGCCATCGCGGCCACGGCGAAGTCGAAGCTGATGACCGTGTGCACGGAGAGCACCAGCGGCGTGGCGAGGCCGGCCAGCAGCAGCGACGCCGATTCATAGTGGACCCAGTGGCGCGTGGAGCCGCGCCATCCGAGCGCCAGCAATCCGTACATGTACTTCGCAAAAGGCATCACGGCGCGGTCGCGCAGCGTGCCGAAGTCGGGGACCATTCCGATGTACCAGAAGACCACCGAGATGGTGGCGTAGGTGGAGACCGCGAATACGTCCCAGGCCAGCGGGGAGCGGAACTGCGGCCATACATTCATGGTGCTGGGATAGGGAAAGAGCCAGTAACCCAGCCAGGGACGCCCGACGTGGATCAACGGGAACATGCCCGCGCAGACCACCGCGAAGATGGTCATCGCCTCGGCGAAGCGGTTGATTGAGTTGCGCCAGGTCTGCTTGAAAAGCAGCAGGATGGCCGAGATGAGCGTGCCGGCGTGGCCGATACCGATCCACCAGACGAAGTTGATGATGGCGAATCCCCACGCGCCGGGGATGGTAACGCCCCATATGCCTATGCCCTTCAGGAACAGCCACGTCACAGCGACAACAAACAGACAGGCAATGCCGCCGGCAACCGTCAGACCACCGAACCAGCCAAGCGGTGTGTTGCTGGTGAGCACCAGGCCCGCAATCTTCTGCGTCACCGACCGGAAGGTGTGGCCGTGCGCGATCACCTCATACTCGCCAGTGCGGGAGTCGATCCTTGGATCGTCGATGGGGGACTTCGTCGCCATGTTATCCAAGCTCCGGGTTTGGGTTGATGACGCCCGCCGTGTATGTTGTGCGCGGGCGGAAGTTCAAATCCGCGAGCACCTGATAGTCCCGCTGAGTCGCCTTGCGCTTGGCTACTTCACTCTTCGGGTCGTTGAGATTGCCGAAGCTGATTGCGGAGGTGGGGCACGCCTGCTGGCACGCAGTCACGATCTCGCCGTCGCGCACCGCGCGGTTCTCCTTGTCGGCCTCGATCTTGGCCGCCTCGATCCGCTGCACGCAGTAGCTGCACTTCTCCATCACGCCCCTGGAGCGAACCGTAACGTTGGGATTGCGCATGAACTTCAGGCTCTCGGTGTCGAAGTCCGAGAAGAGCAGGAAGTTGAACCGCCGCACCTTATACACGCAGTTGTTGGAGCAGTAGCGCGTGCCGACGCAGCGGTTGTAGACCATGGTGTTCAGGCCCTCGGGCGTATGCACCGTCGCGCCCACCGGGCAGACCTGCTCGCATCCCGCGTTCTCGCAGTGCTGGCAGAGCATGGGCTGGAAGTGCGCGCGCGGCGCATGCAGATCACCCTCGAAGTACGTATCGATGCGAATCCACTGCATGTTGCGGCCGATCTTCACCTGCTGGCGGCCGACCACCGGAATGTTGTTCTCCGCATAGCAGCTCACGACGCAGGCGTTGCATCCCACGCAGGAGTTCAGGTCGATCGCCATGCCCCACTTGTTCTGCAGCTTCTGCGACGAAACGTCCTTGTGGTCGTAGCGCCACGCGTCCGGGAAGAAGCTCTCGTCGTGGCCCGGCTTCTCTCCCAGCGGGGAGTATCCAACCTTGTCGACCAGCGCGCCGGAGGCCCCCTCATGCGCAAAGTCGGGGTTCGCCTTGGCCTCGGCCAGCGTGGCGTAGCGAATGATCGCGCGCTCCATCGCCTCGTGTCCGGGCAGCGAGTAGATGCCCTGCTTATCGGACTGCTTGTTGTTGAGGTCTTGCTGCGCGAAGCTGCCGCGATGCTCGATGGTGTCGACCTTGGTGACGCAGAGGTCGTAGGTGCCGTCCGTTTTGGTGAGACTGCCGATCGCCGCGCAGGGCGCATCCGCAGTGCGAAGATAATAGGCGTTGAATCCGACTCCGGCACCGACTCGGCCCGCTTCAACCCGCCGTCCAAATCCAAGATGCAGGGTCACCGCGCCGTCAGCATGTCCCGGCACAACGAGCGCTCCGGCGGTCACTTTGCGGCCGCCGACTTCGATCTCCACCGCGTCGCTCTGCTCCAGTTTCAGAGCTTCCATCGTTGCCAGGCTCATCAGCGCGGCATTGTCCCAGCTCAAATTGGTGACCTGCTTGGGCAACTCCTGCAGCCAGCCGACGTTGGCGAACCGGCCGTCGTAGAGGGATGGATCCGGTTTGAAGGAAATTTCAAGTCCGCCCGAATGCAAGGGGATTTCTGTCTTGTTTGGGATATAGGTAAAGCCGTTCGCGCCCCTCACCGAGGCTGGCAATGGCATGGATTTCGCCGCAGCAGGCACACCCGGAGTCTTTGCCGGGCTCGGCGTAAACGCAGTGCCTTCCACCCAGCCATCGTGCAATGCCCTGCGCCACGCGGTAGCAAAGTCGCCGCCTGCCTTCGATCCGATGTAGGTCTTCGCATTGGCCTGAACCACGTCGAAGGCCGAGGCCTGCGGATTGTCCAAAAGCGTCTGCAACACCTCATGCGCGCTGTGCCCGCCATAGAGCGGCGCAATCATTGGTTGGATGATCGAGATCGTCCCGTCGTAGGCGCGCGCGTCCGACCAGCTCTCCAGATAGTGCGTCTTGTTCACATGCCATAGCGAAACCGCGCCCGTCTCGTCCACATGCGAGCCGAGATGCACCGTGTTGGGGACTTTATCGAACGCGGCCGCAAACTCCAGGTCGGCGGGCGCGGCGTACATCGGATTCACGCCGAGCATCACCAGCCACTGCACCTTGCCGGCGTTCATGTCGCCGACCAGAGACTTCAGATCCGCAACTTGCTCCGTCGGCATCGGGTTGACGGTCTCGGTGTAGATGACCGTCTTGCCGACGTTGCCCAGCTTGGCGTTGAGCGCGTATGCCGCGGCATGAACAGCGGGCGAGGCCTGTACGCCAGGGATGACGACACACCTGCCTGCGTTGGCCTTCAGGTCGTTGTAGAGCGTGGATGCGAACTTGCGCTGCTCCGGGGTCCACGGATAGCCCACATCGATGTCGTCCAGACCGTTGGCGAAGACCGCAATCTCGCTGGGCTTCAGCGCCAGCCTGTGCTCTGCCTTGAAGCCTGTCACCGTCGCCATGGTTTCCACGACGTACATGCGGTTCATCGGCTTGCCTTCTTCGTAGCGATGCCGCTGGGAATAGGCCGCGGCCATGGGCAGGAAGCCGGGATGCGCGATGCCTCCCAGGAAATCCGCGTCGAGCGAGAGGATTACGTCCGCATTCTCCAGCTTGTACTGCGCATCCATGTAGCTGCCGAAGACCGCCTTGGACGCGGCGCGCGATGAGTCCGAGTTCACCGGCTCCCACTGCACTAATTTCGCCTGCGGAAACTTCGCCTGCACCTGATGCCACTGCGCCGCCAGCGTCGGCGAGGTAATCGTCTCGCTGAGGAAATAAATTCCTTGGCCGCCGTTCGACTGCTTCAACGCGGATGAGAAGGCCGCCTGGAAATCCGCCCACTCGCTGGTCTGCCCGCGGAAGTGCACCTCTTTGGAGCGGTCGGGATCGTAGAGGTCGAGCAGCGTGGCCTGGGTAAACGCGTCGGACTTGCCCTTCGACATGGGGTGGTCAGGATTACCATCCACCTTGATGGGTCGGAATGCGTCGGATTTGACCAGCACCGGGATCGCGCCCGTCGGGAAGGGGAACGCCGTGGCGAAGTACATCGGCTTGCCGAGGATGAGGTCCTCGGGCGCCTTCACGTAGGGGAAGATCGGCTCGTCCGGCTGCTTGGTGCATCCGGCAAGCCCGGCCAGCGCCAGCGATGCGCCCATCACCTTGAGGAAGCCGCGGCGACTGACCGCGTCCACCCACTCACTTGCCTGCCGCGGGAACTCGCGCTGCAGCATCTCGTGGAAGCCGGGCGTCTCTGCCAGCTCGTCGAGGTTCTTCCAGAAGCGTTTGCCGCTTTTGCCCTCCAGCTTCGCGCGCACCTCGGCCAGGGTCAGCTTCGCCGGCGCAATATGGGTCACCAACTGCGCGCTGGATTGCCTGGTCTCCATCCCGGTCTCGTTTGTCGTCTTCATCGGTGGCATGTCTCGCAGCTGGAAAGCTCGTTGGGTGGGCGGATGTGATACTGCGTCGTCAAATAGCGGCCAAGATCCGTCTGGCTGGTGAACTTTCGATAGCTTGCCGGGACCATCACCGCCATGGGCGGGCCGTCGCTCACGGTCTGGTCTGCGCCGGTGGCAGCGTGCGGCTGCAACTTCATCCCAACCTGCGCCTGCAGCATCGCGATCTGCGGACCCACGCCTTGCAATGGATCGTTGGCGGTGCAGGCCACGCTCTGCGCCGTCGGCCCCGTTCCGGTGTCTCCCTTGCTGGTCGGGGCGCACCACACCGGCTTGCTGGTGGAGGGCCCTTCCCACGCCATGTTGTAGATCTCGCTGGTGGGTCGTAGATTCACCGCCGGGTTGCGATGACAATTCAGACACCACTCCATCTGCAGCGTGTTTTCCATGTACATCAGCGGCATCTGGTCCACGCGACCATGACAACTGGCGCATCCGATCCCCTTGTTCACATGGATCGAGTGGTTGAAGTAGACATAGTCGGGAAGGTCATGCACCTTGATCCACTGGATGGATGCGCCCGTCGCCCAACTGTCTCTTACCGGTTGCAGCAGCGCCGCATTGGTCCATATCTGCGCGTGGCAGTTGATGCAGGTCTTGGTGGGAGGAATGCCCGCATAGCTGGAAACCTCAACCGTGGTGTGACAGTACTGGCATTGCAGGCCCAGGCCCTCCACATGATGCTTGTGGCTGAAAGGGACTGGCTGGTCCGCGCGCTGGCCCTGCCGGGTCACCCACGGAGAACGCTGCAACTGGTCCAGCGTGACACCAAGCACGATGACGATCAGGCCCGTTAACACCAGACTTGCCCGTGCCAGTGCGTTCGAACTGCGGTCAAAAACCTGCGCCATGCGTGCTTTCCCATCTCCTCAGCGTTTCTGGGTGGTTAGCTATGGATGCTTTAGGGGATTGATTCGTTTCAGCTATTTTTTTCAGCGGGTTGCACTTGGGCAGTTACGGAGTCGGCGGTCGTAGCGGCGCCGAGGTCCGTATTGCGCAAGGTTAGCGAGCAGTGGCGGAGATAGATCAGATAAAGGCAATTTTGTCAGTGATGAGCATCACACCCATCGGACACGTCGAGATCGAGTATAGCAGCGGAAAAATGACCTTTCCAAGCGAACCGCCCCTCTCACAACTGATTTTTATGCACAGTAACCGATAATCGGACGAATAGCCCGTTGCGAACTGCAATCCCGCCGCAGAAGACTTTTTGTGGCTGACTGCGATACCGTCGAGGGATGCCTCGTCCACGCCAAAGCCCACGCTCTCCTCGTTACGATTTCGCGCTCGCCTGCCGCGAGCTCTCTGCAGCCGACCCCAAACTCGCCCGTCTCATCGTCCGCGCCGGCCCCTTCACTTTGCGCCTAGCCAGCACGCAGTCGCCCTTCGAGGCGCTGGTGGAGAGCATCATCTACCAGCAGCTGCACGGCAAAGCGGCGGCAACGATTCACCGCCGTCTGCTGGAGGGATTCACGCCGATCTGCGGAGTGGCCCGGAATGGAGATCCCCTCCATTTCTCCGCCGAGCACCTGATCGACTGCCCGAACGAACAGTTGCGCGCCGCCGGCCTCTCGCACAACAAGAGCCTCGCGCTGCGCGACCTTGCGACCAAGACGCTCGACGGCACCGTTCCCACGCTGGTCCAGATCCGCCGCATGACGGACGAGGCCATCATCGAACATTTGACTCAGGTGCGCGGCATCGGGCGGTGGACGGTGGAGATGCTGCTGATCTTCCGCCTTGGCCGACCCGATGTGCTGCCGGTGAGCGACTATGGCGTGCGCAAGGGCTTTGCGCTGACCTTCGGCAAGCTGAAGCCAACCGACAAAATCACGCCCGCCGATCTGCCGAAGCCTGCCGAGATGGAGAAGCGCGCCGAACGGTGGAAGCCCTGGCGCTCGGTTGCAAGCTGGTATCTATGGCGCGCCTGCGACCTGGCTCAAAATAAGCTGAAACCTCAGCCTTGAATCTCCCACGAAAACGCCTTCCGGCAGACTATTGTCCTGCGTGAATGCGTTCGGTGCAGAAGCCTCTTATAATTCCATGGTGAAGTCGAGAACCTCCCCGAAGGACGCGAAACCAACCTCCAACTCCTCCGCCCCAACCCAGCGATACGTCTGCGTGCATGGCCACTTCTACCAGCCGCCGCGCGAAAATCCCTGGCTGGAGACGGTGGAAGTGGAGGAATCCGCCGCGCCTTACCACGACTGGAACGAGCGCATCAGCGCGGAGTGCTACGCGCCCAACGGCGCATCGCGCATCACCAATCGCAAGGGCGAGATCGTGCGCATCGTCAACAACTACTCGCGCATGAGCTACAACTTCGGCCCCACGCTGCTGAAATGGATGGCGGAGAAGACTCCGCGCACCTATCGCACCATCCTGGATGCCGACAAAGCCAGCGCGCAGCGCTACGGGGGGCACGGCTCGGCGATCGCGCAGGTCTACAACCACGTCATTCTGCCGCTGGCCAGCCGACGCGATGCCATCACGCAGATCCGCTGGGGCATCGCGGACTTCCAACACCGCTTCGGGCGCCGGCCGGAGGGTATGTGGCTGGCCGAGACCGCCGTCAACCGCAGCGTGCTCGACCTGATGGCCGCCGAGGGCATCCAGTTCACCATCCTCGCACCCCATCAGTGCGCACGGGTCCGCCAGCTTACTACGGACAACTGGCTTCCCACGCCGGATGCCACCGTCGATTCCACCCACCCCTACCTGGTTAAGCTCGACGAGGGCAGAAGCATCGCGGTCTTCTTCTATGATGGCCCTGCTTCGCGCGCCATCGCCTTCGAGGGCCTGCTCAATAGCGGCGAGGCATTCGGCAGCCGACTGCTGAACGGCTTCCACCCGCTGATGCCCAACTCCTCCGATAAGGTCCAACTTTCGCACGTGGTCACCGACGGTGAGAGCTATGGCCATCACCACAAGTACGGAGAGATGGCGCTCTCCTATGCCATGCAC
>Ga0316231_1005524_pt1 | contig 10083 bp, 9 predicted proteins | sample TBH18027metaG_FD_206002 | JGI IMG/M metagenome (GOLD analysis project Ga0316231, IMG submission 206002) | Freshwater microbial communities from Trout Bog Lake, Wisconsin, USA - TBH18027 | ecosystem: Environmental > Aquatic > Freshwater > Lake > Hypolimnion/Profundal zone | place: USA: Wisconsin...
CGTGTCAGTTTCGGCTTCCGCGCGCGCAACATCGAGCCGTTCGGGAGCAACCCATTTACAAAGCCCATCAAAATGTTTATTGATTCGCTTGTTGAAGTCGTCTTCCGAGGCATAATTGGGCACCCAGTCTGCTGTCGCGACACGCGAATATACATTACCCGTTAGCCAACCCAACTTTGCACGAAACACCTCTGTCAAAGAGAACAAACGCGCCTGTAGGCAACGCTCATAGTGCTCATAGGCTCGAAGAGAAATGGTCAACCGAAGGAAGGCGCAAGAAGGATCGTGAAGCCCGAGGACAGGATCGGGATTGAGATAGAAGTAGTCAGTGTTGTTGTTGTTAAGAATTTGCTGAAGGAAGGCGTTCAGTGTGGTCTTGTGCTTTAAACTACAGACGCCCGCTGCTATATCGAAAGGCTTGCGAAACTCGTCGATCTTCCGTTGGAGCACAAGCGTAAGCGGGCGGACGGCCGCCAAGGTAATGTAACGCGCTTTAGGGTATTTGCTGTTTCGGCGAACGAGATCACATGACTGCGTGAGCACGAGGAAATGGGTGTAATCCTCGCCTTCAGAATACAGTGGATGCGCTACCTTCAGGACTTCTAACAAAGCCGGAGTCTTGTCTAGCAGGTCACCCTGGAACAAGTCGCTATCCGCAATGGGGGACTGGTATGTGAAATGGCAGTCTGGGGAAGACTTCGATTCTGGTGGATCGTCCGCCATACTGAGTTCCGGCACCAGACAGATTGTAGTGGGCTACTACAATCCGCTCGGTTCAATCCTCTTCCGATTCCTGCACAGTTGACGGTCTCGCTGCCGAACCGCGGTTTGCGAGGAGATTTTGCTGTCGCTGGGCCTCTTTTTGGGGCGCAAACGGTACCGTGAGCTTGCCAGCGAAGGCACCATAAATCGTCACAACCTTGGAAACACTTTCCGCCGAAAAAAACCGTGACGAAACAGGAAGGTTGTTTCGTTGTGCGCAAATACTAACGGGGTCTATACGACCAGCAACCCCAAATACGTCGGAGCCTTGTGTCCCAAACACGTCGGTGCCCTGTGTTGAAATGGTATCAGTCGGTGACATCGGCAGATATCTCCTGTTCATCGGGTGTAAGTTCATAAACCGTCTTAAGCACTTCGTAGGATCTATCTTTCAAGGCGACAACCTGCCCCGAGAGAAACGACTTAACAGCGTCGCCAGACCGAGCGTCACGGTGGTAGTTAAGGTGCAGTCCAACCTCGTCCGCCAGTTGACTGATGCGAATGGTGAGAACGGTGGCGTCCAGTTTAAGAACCCTGCCAATGGTCGTGCCCTGCAATGAGTAATTGTTCGTGCTCAACCAACCAATGTCAGGCAGTTTGAAGAGAGAAAGCAGACGGTCGTTCGCATGGATTTCGCTGAATCCGAAGTTGACCCCTGCGCCTTGGATCGGCGTGTGCGGCAACAACTCGATCGCCCTCAAAACCATGTCTTCGCAGAGACGAAGTGCTTCGTCGGAAGGTTCCAGCGCCGTCACCACAAGACGATTATTGTCGGCTGTCAATTGAACTGGACCAGCCTTGAGCCGCAGCGACATAGAGCCAGAGAACTCGGCTTCGAGTTTCATCTCTTTGGGTGGCGTGACGAAAAGGTTGCACGCAACCCACTCTGGGGAGAATATTCGTGCGTTCCAGAGACCCAGCACGACGATTGACCATTGTTCGGTTTTTGGAATCATGGCGGCACAAAAAGATTTCGGCACTATACACTATTTTCGGAGGGAATGGAAAAAATGCGTTGCCCGTATTGGTCGTGCCCACGCGGCGGGTAAACGCAAACCTCTTGGTATCCACGCCCGCCATATCCAGCACGGTTGCCAGTGGAAGAAAGTAGCACTACCACAACCGACCGTCAACGCCGAAGCGTACTGATGTGCGCCAGTACAGCACACTGTGGCGCATTAATTCGCCAACGCTGCCCACTACTCACTTACCCGACCGCCTTCGCCATCAGCCGAATCTCCGCTTGTACAGCATCCCGCAGCGCCTTTGGCTCCAGCACCTTCACGTCGTGCCCCCAGGCCAGCACCCACCGCTGCACCTCGTACAGCCCCTTCGCCGGGAAACTGATCTCCAGTTCTCCCGTCCGGCGCCGCCGCAAAACCTGTTGCGGGTGCCATTCCCGATCTTCCACCCAACCGGCACCTTCCTTGGAGAACAACAACCGCACCGTGTGCGATTCGTGCTGACCGGAAAACCGGCCGAAGGTGTCAGCCAGGAGCTTTTCCGCGTCGAAGTCGGCTGGCACCTGAAAGGATGCCGGGGTGACCACTGCCTTCGCGATCCGGGCCATGGAGAACTGCCGCACGTCCGTCTGGCCGGCGTACACGCCGAACATGTACCACTCGCCCTGTAGATTCGCGACGTGGTAGGGATTGAAAAACGATTCCTTGGCCGGTTCGGTCGCCGCCACCGTGGCCTTGCGGTAGTGCATCTTCAAGGTCCGTTGCTCGCAGAGCCCCCGGATCACCGCCGCCCAGTTCTCCGGCGTCACCGCCCGCGCGGGCGGACACCGGAACGAGAAGCGGTTGAACATGTCTTCCGGCCGAACCCGCACCTTCTCCGGCAATAACTCAGCCAGTTTCTCGAAGATATGCCCCAACTGCTTGGAAACCGGGGTCCCGTGGTACTGCTCCAACACCCGTGATCCCAGCAACACCGCCAGGATTTCCCCCTCCGACACCACCAGCGCCGGCATGGACCAGGTCGGCTCCGTAAAGAAATACGACTTCCGCAAACGGTCGTAATCCAGTGGCGCATGCAACTGGTCGCGCAGGTAGTCAATGTCCCGCTGCACCGTCTTCTGGGACACTTCCCATTCCGTGGCCAGAATCAGGCAGTTGACCGGCTCCCGGCCATCCCGGATCCGATCCGTCAATTCCGTCAGCCGCTTGAACTGCGTCTTGCTCCGTTTCATGCGCATGCCTCCAGACTACCCAGATCACACGGACAAAATCGGTCCGTCAGAATAGGTTGTACCCCAAATCCAACGGACGCGCAATGTCCGTGTCCCTGCCGTATAGTCACGTGTATGCGAAGGATACGCGTATTCGCGCCCTGAGCGAAGTCGAAGGGCTCGGGGTAGGGCGGGGCCGCCGGACCCGCCGTCGACCTGTAGACGCGGCCGGTGGCCGCGTATTATTGAGGAAAGGACATTCACCATGATCGAACTCAAAGACAACGAACTGGTCTTCAGCTTCCCCGAAATCCATCCGTCCGCAGTGCTCCGGATCAACTTCCAGCGCACACTGCGCATTCCCGACGATGACAAGACATACCCTCTGCCGCCGGGACTCGGCTGCTTCCCGATGCGACAGGTGGATGATTTTACCTCGCGTGTTCCATCAGACTGGATCGACCATGGCGGCGTCATGCTCCCCATGTACCAGTCCGAGGCGCTGTGGCTGTATTTTCTTGCCGAAATTGACGAGGACAGCTACGAACGCTACCTCTTCGCCGTCAAGATCGCCACCGGCAAGGTCAATGCCGTTTCCGGGCAGACGTGGCAGAACGACCTACACAGCCGCCCGCATCAGGATTACGTGGTTGTTCCCAGGCAACCCTGGCTGGATGGTTATTGCGTAGAGAAGGGGATCATCCGTCAGTTTGTCGCCATGCCAATCGGCACTGGCTACACCGCCGAGGAGCAGGTTACCGACAAGGCCGACCATGGCGGCCTCCAGATTGTCGCCTACCCGATGAAACGCGAGATCTTTGAGGCGCGCTTCCCCAAACAACCGAGGCGCAAAGAAGGCCTCGTTCGGGATTGTCGCATCATGTACGCATCAGCAAAACCAATATCGCTTGGTCTCGCCCCCGGTGGCCGGATGAAACAGGAAATCTACGACGACCCCTTCAAACTGTCTGACTGGGACACCGATCACGGCAGCCGCTGCTTTATCCACATCGCCAATTCCATGGTCTGGCGCCAGATCACTGGCGAGAACCCGCCAACCACCCCGCCGACAGCCACGGAATACACCAGAGCCCGCCTGCCGTGGTTCACGTGGTACGACGATCAAGCCACCGCCATAGAAGGCAGCGCCACACTTGCCAACATGAAGAGCGTGGCAACCCTCGGTGCCGAGAAGAATGACTGCCCACTCCCCGAGAACCAGTCCGTCACCCCCAACCATGTGATCGCCCTACGCCAAGGTCTAAAACAGGGGCAGGTGCGGGAGTTCCGTGAATAACCAGTAGGGCGGGCGCTACGAGCCTGCCGTATCTCTGTAGCCGCGGCCGCTGGCCGCGGGGTAGGGCGGGGCCGCCAGACCCGCCGCATGTTTGAGGGCGGCGCGCCGTCGCCGCCGCTCTTTTGCGTATTTCGGGGCAAAAATCTCTCCTGTAGGTACAACATGATCAACACGCAAACATCCATCTCTCCCCCGACCGCACGCTCCCGGCCGCCACCCAAGTGGTTCAACTCCCCGGTGACCCACCATACCGGCACCCTCGGCGACATCGGCAAACACATTCCGACTTTCGAGCGCCGTCCTTTCAGTCTGTCCATGCCGGGAGATGAACCACCAGGCATCAACGCGCAACTCGATACGATTGTCCGCAAACCATTTGACGGGGACAAAGCCTTCATGCCGGTCGGCATCGTGTCGAAAGAGTATGCCTTCGTGCAACACGCCACCGTCCTCGAAGTAGCGACTCAGGCTCTAAAAGACGCCAAGATTAATCTCGCGACCGTCAAAGCCGAAATCAAGATAACGGCCTACGGCGAACGCATGGCACTTTCTCTCTATCTGCCGAAGGAATACTCCTTTGATCCCGGCGACGGCAACCCGATGGCGCTGCGGCTGGAATGCCTGAACTCCGTTGATGGCAGCACGCGCTTCCGTGCCCTCATGGGCTGGTTCCGGCTCGTTTGCGGCAACGGCTTGGTGATCGGTATCACCCGTTCCGATGTACGCCGCCGCCATGTCGGCGATCTTCAAGTCGGCGATGTCGGTGCCGTGCTAACGGCCGGGATCAAGGATTCTGAGACGGAGAAGCGGAACCTGCAGTCATGGCGTAATCGCCCCCTTACAGGAAAACGCATTCTTCCGTGGCTTAAGAACGACCTGCGAAAAAAGTGGGGGTTCAAGGCCGCCACGCGTGCGTTCCACATTGCCACCACGGGATACGATGTGGAGATCACCGGCCAGTACCGAAACGAGGACCCCACAACCATCCCTGTGCAAAAAGGCGAGCGTGTCAAAGGCACACCCGAACTTTCAGAGAACCTGTTCGACCTCAGTCAGATACTGGCCTGGCTCGCCAAGGAACGCCGCGACCTGCAAGAGCAAATCGAATGGCGCGAACAGATCCCCGAACTCCTTGCCCCATTGGCGAAGTAACTGGTACAACTCGACTAAAACGGTTCAATAAATCAGGACCAATCAAAGGAGCAATCATGGCCGGCCAACATCTGGACGCACTCATCGGCGATGCCAATAAGGCGATTGAAAACCTGCCGGGCATCTTTCGCGCCGCCAAACTGCTTCCAGTATTGCCGGAACAGAAGGCCTACAACGCGCAGCACACGGAAGAACCCGTCGCCTACGCGCTCGTATACCCTGACACACCAGCGGCCTTCCTTGCCCTCTGCAAGGTCAATCAAGCAAAGACGGCCAATGAGATAGTCGGGTTTTATCCGTTTCTCAGGGACGGCGCACCGAACACCCTAGAAATTATGGAACTAAAACCCGACGCGGACAACACAGAGGGCGCAATCGAGACCGTCAACCGCAACGCCGTCACAATCACCTTCTTTGACCCCACCTTTGCCTGTCACCGCGCGATCTACAAGAACGGTGCAAAGTTTGAGTTCTCGATGGCTGCTCTGGCCTATCTGGTGGAAAAGGTGGAGGACACCACGATCAAGATAGACGAAGGTCCCGCCCTCGAAATGGAACGCCAACGCCGGAAGGAAGAGGATCCGAACGCGGACGTAAGCAAGATCGCATTCGTTGAGTTTTCAACAGCCGAACTCCGCGCCCTGTTGCCCAGAGACAATGGCGTGGACGCTGAATTTCAAACAGTCGTTGAGGGCGTGGAATACTTTCAGGTCGATGGCACGGAAATCTGCAAAATGCCCGTCATCCTCATGCGTCCGGATGATGAAGATTTCCGGGCGATTCTTTACGCATCCGAACATGTTCTGAAAGGATACCGGCCCAAGGTAGGGGACAACATTCGCGGCCTTCTCTGGCTCCAAGGCTATCCACTTCGCCAAGTGAACGATCCGACCAACTGGGGCGACCGTCTCACACCCGCCTCGCCCCAATTCGACATGGAAGAGGTCGCGCATTTCTTCGAGGCGCAAGACTTCTTGGCCGATCAACACCCAGGCGTCATTGCCGTGGGTTCCACTTGTGCGCGAACCGGATGGAGGATTGGACGATACGACAACCCGTACAACTCGCCAGATTTTCCGACCCTCCGACTCACGCGGGAAGGCCGGGAAGTTGTGAATGTTTGGGTACGCTCCTATATTGAGGATAAGGAGCCCGCACAGCGCTTTACCACGGATGAAATCGCCGCCTATCGCGCCACCTGCGCAGGACGCGATGAAGGATGCGCATTCGTGACGGTTGCCTGCAACGATATTGGCAAAGGGTACATGTTCAAGATGGAAGGCTTCGACACCCTGGAACAACACATCGGCAAGGTTGGGGTCACGGAATACATTGCCAAGCCGGAATTCCGCAAACCGATCCAGATCTCCAGTAACCCAGCCACGCCGCTCACATGATGCGCCTTCGCACCTTCTTCACAGCCAGTTCCGCCAAACCGCCTGCAACAACACCGGCACGCCCCGATCCCGGCAGACTCGGATGGTGTGTCCGGTCCCGCCCGTAAATGAATCCGCCGCATTCGCGTAGAAGATTCCGACCGTTGACGGCGCCAAACCGAGTTCCGGCGCGCCAATCACCTTCAGGGTGTCCCGGAGCAGATACGCCGCCTTTGCGCCCAAGGGACCCTTTGCGCCATGCGTCTGGTACGCATCAACCAGCCCTTTCAGGTCCGGTGATGCCGCCAACGTGAACTCGCCGACTGCTCGCACCGAAACATACTGCACCTCAGCGAGTGACACGGCACGGGCCCCAGGGTGCCGCCGTTTGCGTCCCATGCCCGCATGCGTCATCACGTATTCCATGCGTGCCGGGTCAACGGACGTGACGCCTTCCGCGAACGCCGTATCCGTGCCCTCGGCATTCCCTGACCGGAACACAACCCCCGGCAGTTCAACCGCGAGCAACCGGCCCAACGCAACCACAGCCGCCCGGTCTGCCTCCGGCAGCGCACGGATGCCTTCCAGCAACACCACCGGCCGCGCCTCGTTCGCCAGTGCGGCGGCCAGATCCGCCACCGACACAATGCCACTCGAATGACCGTTGCTTTTCATTGCGCCAATTCCTTCACCTGCCGGATGAAACCCGCCGCCACATCTCGCTGCTTCCGCCAGTTCTTGGCGTTCAGCGCCTCCAGCGCCTTCAGCGCCTCTTCTAGCGTGTCGCTCGCGCCAGCCGGTTCCTGCTGCCCTGCTGCCACTTCAGCCTTTCCCGGCGTCGTCAACAACTCCGGCATGGCGGACATGATCGTTTTCCGGAAGTCCTCGCGGCCAGGCTGGAAGTAGTTGGTTAGGACCATCTCAACCGTGGTGTGTCCGGTGACTTTACGTACCAGATCAACCGGTACGCCAGCGGTCAGCGCGATCGTGACCCAGCTCGCACGAAAGGCATGGAAACCTCGCTGGTTTACCTTTTTCAGGCCATGCCGTGCGACCTGAACCGGCCCCGCCAGTTTGGCGGTCGGTCGCCGCTGCCGTACAATAGGAAATCCGACCACCTCTTCGATCCGGCTGAGATAAGTTGAAGCGCCTGCCTTGCTCAGATCAAAGTCCTGCATGATGCTGCCCAACGTTCCACCGGCCATATACCGGTCGAAAACTTTGAGCATCATGTCGCAGACCTTGCTCGTGTACTTGCTGCACCCGAGGATACGGGGGCGTCCGCGTTGGAGCATCTCGCCTTCGGTCAGGACTTCCCCGGAAAGAGGTTCTTTCCGCACCTTCTTCCGTTGTGCCCGCCGTTTCGCGATGGCTTCATCGCTCGCGTCAATATCCACAAACCCGGCCGCTGCGAAGACGCGGGCAAGCCGAAAGGCCACCCCGTTGGGATTCGTCTGGTACATCGCGGCCTGTTCCGGAAAACAGAATTCACTGGTGTGTGGGAGGCTGTTCAGTTCATCCCAGAGCATGGGAAACATCGGAATCGAGACCCGGGCCCCCGTCTTGGAAGTATTGACCGTGATGAACCGGTTCTTGAGGTCCACATCGGCCCACCGCAGTTGGCAGACATCTCCCCGGCGCATGGCCGTGCAGATTCCTGCCACGAACAACGGCCGGCAGAAGGCGTCATCCCTGGCGGCGTCCAGAATCACCCGCAGTTCGGCCGGCGTGAAGGGAATCCGGTGCACCGTCGCTTCATCCTGTGACACGATCTCATCGAACGGGTTGTCCATGATGCCGGCCGGGCGTCGGAGGTGCCGGAACGTGCTGCGCAACAGCGACAACCCGGAGTTGCAGGACCGTCCTGAAATACCGCGCGCTCGTTCCGATGCCAGGAAGGCCGCAGCCATCTCATGAGTGACGCCTGCCATATCCGTTACCGCAGGATAACGAGCCGCGAAGAACTCGACGAAACGGCGAAACTCCCCTTGGACCCACTTGAGGTAAACATCACTGAGTTCGACCTGCTTACGGGGGATACCTTGCCAGGCCGGGAAGATGCCATCCAATGGGATTGTGCCGACGCGGTGTCCCGTACGCGCCACATGGACAGCCTGGGCGATTCCCTCGGCGTGCCGACGAGTCACGGCGTCCCGCGCAAACTCCTTGAGTTTGTTATCGGCCACGGAGCGGGTTTGCTCGAACAGTCGATCCCCGGTTTCTTGGCCTTTGCGCGGACGCGTTCCCCGAACTTCCACGTCCAGGTTCCGGACGATGATTTTACCATTCTCGGTCCAACGGCCATACCACCACTTGGAGCTTTTCCGAAGTTCAAGCGTTGCCATTTGAGCCCCTCCGCGCATGTCTGCAAAGACCTGCGATTTGATGAGGAGTAGGCTACCAAACTTCCAAACAAACGTCAAACATTTGAACTTTTGGGCATAATTCGCCCACCAGCCGAAACCCGCAGATTTGCAAATTTCCCTTTAAATATTGGGCTTTTAAGTGGTCGGGGCGGAGGGATTTGAACCCTCGACTCCCAGCGCCCAAGGCTGGTGCGCTACCAGGCTGCGCTACACCCCGAAATCGGAAAACACGCGGATTCTAGCACAATGCGGCGAACGATCCAGAATGGAATCGTTCCGCTGTGTGTGCTAGAGTTTTTCTTTGGCAACGTTACGTAAATGAAAACCGGCACACTCCAGGAATTTCACCACCAGCTACGCACTACCGGCGGTTATGAAACACCGCTTGCAGTGCGTTCCGCCGCGCCGGCCCGCAGGGGACTGATCCCTTCCGCCCGGTTTCATCTGCGGGTTGCGGACCGGGCGATCACCGGCGGGTGCAAGGCGTGGGTAGGGCAATACAATTTTGAGGTCTGGGCGCAGGATTCCCTGCTGATCCTGCAAACCGTCGAACGGCTGGGCGGTGCGGTGGTCTGCGAGGGGTTTGCGCCACGCGCGGCCTGTTCTGGTCCGGTGGTTTATGTGGCGAACCATATGAGCATGCTGGAAACGATGCTGATGCCGTGCCTGCTGACGGCATTCTCACCGGTGGCCATCGTGCTCAAGGTGGACCTGATGCACTACCCGTTCTTCGGGTCGCTGTGCCGGGCCATTCAGCCAATCGTGGTTTCTCGAAGCAATGTCCGCGCCGATCTGCAAGCGGTGCTGGAGCAGGGGCGCGCGCAACTGGCGGCCGGCAGGTCGGTGTTGCTGTTTCCACAGGGCACGCGGATGTCTGTCTTTCAACCCCGGCGATTCAACTCCATGGGGGCCAAGCTGGCGCAGGCTGCCCATGTGCCGCTGGTGCCGATTGCACTG
>Ga0316231_1005525_pt1 | contig 10081 bp, 7 predicted proteins | sample TBH18027metaG_FD_206002 | JGI IMG/M metagenome (GOLD analysis project Ga0316231, IMG submission 206002) | Freshwater microbial communities from Trout Bog Lake, Wisconsin, USA - TBH18027 | ecosystem: Environmental > Aquatic > Freshwater > Lake > Hypolimnion/Profundal zone | place: USA: Wisconsin...
CACACGAATACAAATTGATTTACCAAATTCATTAGATGCCGAATGGCAAATTGATATTAAGAAATCAGTTGCAAGACCACCGCTACTTTTCAGAGAACAGATAAAAGCATACGCTTTAAAAGTAAGAGCACAAGCAGTTGAAGTTTACAGACATAAAGGCAAAAACATAAAACCATTTGCAGGGCAAAAATTTGTTCCGCTTTGGCAAGAACACAAACGAGGTGATAAATGGTTTTATAAAATCAATAGAGATCATCCACTTTTGGAGAGAATAAAAACAGAAGCGAAAACAAATCCTGAAAAAGCAATTGACAATCTTATTCGCTTCATTGAAGAAACAATTCCAACGAAATCAATTTTCATAAAAGAATCGGAACAGCCTGAAGCACAGGGTAAACCATTTGAAGGAATAGACCAAGAAATAATTCGGAATACAATGCAAATGATGTTTACCAACTTAATTAATAACGGAAAGACAGAAGAACAAGCAAAGGCAACAATTGCTCACATAGACCCTTTCAATCACTTTCCTCACTTTCTTGAATTCTTAAATTAAAATATTATGATGACACAAGCAATAAAAACTATCCGAACCCTTTTGCCTTTCAGTGGTTCAATTACAAAACAACAAATTGAAGAGGCAGTTACAAATGTTCTGTTACTTCCAATGTATTCAGCACTTGACAAAGATTCTTTGATAAGAGAAATTGAATCTCTTTACAATATCCAAATGGATGATTTCAGAATTATTGAAGCAGCAGAAAGAAGATTGCCTTGGATAAATGATGCAAAGGCAAACATCAATTGGAATTTTTGGAATCGTTACAGAGATTACATGAGAGAAGAAAAAAACTTTTCTGATACAGTTTTAAATCAGTTAGACAGATTAACCGACAGAACACTTGACGGACTTTTTAACCCAACACAAAATATTGTTTTAAGCAAATATGGTTTGGTTGTAGGCCAAGTGCAGTCAGGAAAAACTTCAAACTACGCTGGTCTGATTTGTAAAGGTGCTGATTCAGGTTTCAAACTGATAATTGTTTTGGCAGGTATTCACAATAATTTGAGAAGTCAAACGCAGTTGCGTTTGGATGAAGGTTTTTTAGGTTTTGACACACAGCATCAAAGAGCATTTGACCAAAACGGAATTGCAATGGGTGTTGGAAGATTTGACCAGTCAGGAATTGCAATTGCACATTCACTTACTTCAAGTTTAGAGAAGGGAGATTTTACAGCAGGAGCAGCCAACTCAATGGGAATAAATTTTCACACTCCTGACCCAATCATTGCAGTTGTAAAAAAGAATTCAAGAGTTTTAGAAAGGTTGTTATTGTGGCTCACAGCACAATCAGTTGAAATGCCAGACGGAAGAAAGGTTATCAGAAATAAATCTTTGCTGATGATTGATGATGAAGCGGACAACGCTTCAATCAACACTAATCCGGATGATGATACTTCTACAAGAATAAATACTTTGATTCGTGATACACTTCGCTTGTTTGACAAAAGCGGTTATGTTGGATACACAGCAACACCATTTGCAAACATTTTTATTCCTATTGAAGAAGACCAGATTTTTCCAAGAGATTTTATCATCAACATTCCAGCACCATCAAATTATATTGGACCCGAAAAAGTATTTGGAATTAAAGTTTTGGAAGATGATGATGAATCGGACACTGTTTTGCCAATCGTAAATCGTGTTGATGATTTCTCAACACTAATTCCAAATGGACACAGACGAGATTCTGCAATGCCTGACACAGTACCTCCTTCATTAATGACTGCAATAAAATGTTTCATCCTCACTTGTGCGATAAGAAGATTGAGAGGGCAAACAACAAATCATAATTCAATGCTGATTCATGTCAGCAGATTTATTGCATGGCAAGCACACATAAAAATTTTGGTAGAAAACACTTTTGATTTTTACCGCAGAGGAATTGAAATGAAAATTCCTTCGGTGCTTGATGAATTGCGGAAAGCATTTGAAGATGATTATGAATACACAACTGAATACAGAGGAGAAACTTTTATTGAAACCTATAAGAGTTTCAAAACAGTTTCGCAAACAATACTTGATACAAACGCTGATGTAGATTCACAAGTGCAGGTGCATGAGTGGACTGATGTGTTAGCACACTTACATGAAGCAGCTACACGAATACAAGTAAAAGAAATTAATGGAGGTTCAGGCGATGCACTGAATTATTACGACCATAAAAACGGTTTGTCAGTAATTACAATTGGTGGCGACAAACTTTCAAGAGGGTTGACTTTGGAAGGGTTATCAGTGAGTTATTATTTGAGAGCATCACGAATGTATGATACACTTATGCAGATGGGCAGATGGTTTGGATACAGACCCGGATATGCTGACCTATGCAGATTATTTACAAGCCGAGAATTAAATGAATGGTTTTGCCACATAACATTAGCATCAGACGAATTGAGAGCAGAATTTGATTACATGGCAGATGTTGCAGGCAGCACACCAGAGCAATACGCTTTGCGAGTAAGAACTCACCCAGGAGTTTTACAAATTTCAGCTTCAAACAAAATTCGCAGAGCAGTGAATGTTGAAATTTCTTGGGCAGGAAGATTAGTTGAATCTTATCAGTTACAGAAAAACCCGTCTATAATAAATTCAAATTTAAGAGTAACCACCGACCTGATAAATTCTTTGTCTAACAGCTTTGAACACAACTCAAATAATTTTTTATGGAGAGATGTTGCAGTAGAATTAGTAAGACCTTTCTTTCAAAGATTCAGAGTTTCGGACAATTTGAAAAAAGTTGAACCAAGCAAACTGTTAGATTTTATTGATGCTTCGGCAGCAAGCAACGAATTGAGAAGTTGGAGAATTGCAGTAATCACAAAAGATACAGCAGATGTTTTTTATCCTTTGAATTCAACAAATGGAATTGCACAAGTTGGTTGCGTTATACGTTCACATGACAAAACCAAGAACGATATTTTGAATTTGCACTTAATCAAAAATCACATCATAAGACCCAACGATGAATTTTTTGATTTGAGTAAAGAAGATTATGCAGCAGCATTAGCACGAACAATTGAATACACACAACGACAAGGCAAAGAATACAAATACAATTTTCCGAAAGGGGAAATTGTTAGAAATGAATTCAGAAAAAATCCTTTGCTGATGATTTATTTTATTGATGCAGAAAGAGCTGGTATGCCAATAGGTAGCGAACCAATGATTGGTTTTGCAATAAGTTTTCCAAAAAGTAGATTCAACACAACGGTACGCTATGCAATACACCAACAACTTTTACCGCTATTCAACATTGACGACAACATAGAAGAAATTCCTGATGACGAAGATTAATCAGATATGGAAAGAACTTGAAAATGACAATTCATTTTCAAAAGGTTTGCTATTACGCAGATATTCGGGTGCAGTGTTACCTGATGTGTATGTAGCAATGCAACACCCTGAAAAATATTTGTGCATTTGTATTTCAATTTCTGATTCAATTGAAGTAAACATTTCTTCGTTTTCAAACTTGCAGGAAATTCAAGTTGACTTATATCCTTCGCCGACACAGTCAGAAAAAAATGCTTTGGTTTTTAAACTACTGAACTTTCAGCACAAAGATATTTTCACAGTGCTTTGCGAAGATTTGATTGCAAGCATTGCAACTGAAACCAATGAAAGAAAATTAGTGAAAGAAATTTTGAACCGATTTGAAAAATGGAAATCGTTGTTCAACAAAATTGGTTTGCAAGGCTTGACACCAGAAGAACAGAGAGGACTTTTTGGAGAACTTTATTTTTTGAGAAAGTATTTGCAAGTAAATTCTAACTTTTTGGAAATTGTAAATACTTGGTTAGGCACAGAGAAACAGGTAAGAGATTTTCAAAGCGGAACTTGGGCAGTAGAAGTGAAAACTACTCACGGAAACAATCATCAAAAAGTGCATATCAGCAGTGAAAGACAATTGGACACAACGAACCTTGACGATTTGTTTTTGTATCACATTTCGTTAGAGCAAATGCAAAAATCAGGGGAGACATTGAACGATATTGTTGATTCTGTAATTGCAATTTTAGAAACTGATGTAATAGCAGCAAACAAATTTAAAAGCAAAATTTATGAAGTAGGATATTTTGAACTGCAACGCAGTTTATATGACGGAAAAGGTTACTTTATTCGTCAAGATATTTTCTACAAAATAGAAAATGACTTTCCGAGAATTCAGGAAAGTGAAATCAGAGTTGGTGTAGGAGATGTCAAATATTCAATCATATTATCTCAATGCACAACTTTTATAATTGACGAAAACGCAGTTCTTGATATTGTAAAACCCTAATTAAATATTGTTTAAATGGAAAATAAGGAACTTGTAAAATATTATCAAAGTCTTAATCAAGACATCAGAGCTACTCAATTAAGTGAAGAAGATGGAGGGAATTCTGAACAAATTTTTACGCAAATTGCAATAAACAATTTAGCAGATTCAGGCGAAACTGAAAACGCAAGTGTAGCTTTTGACAAAAAAGCAATTGGCACAAGAAATCAACATCAAGTAAATGCCTTTGCTATTTCCGATAATTATGAGACTCTTGATTTGTTCATAACAGTTTTCAAAGGAACTGATGAAATTTTAACTGTAACTAAAGCTGAGATTGAAACAGCACAAAAAAGAATTTCAAATTTCTTCAATAAGTGTATAAGTAAAGAGTATGTGAATGAAATAGAAGAATCATCAGAAATATTTCAGTTGGCAAATACTTTATCAAATTATCATGAAATTAAGGAAAATCTTGTCAGAGTTAATGCAATTATTTTGACTGATGGTGAATATAAGGGTGCGTTCCCCAAGAATGATATAATAAGCAACTACAATGTTTTTTATAGAGTAATTGATATTCATTTTCTTTACAAAATTTCTGAGGAAGCACATGTTCCAATTGAAATTGATTTTAATGATTTTGACGGAGAAGAATATAAAATTCCTTGTTTGACAGCAGATACACTTAGTTTAGGATATAGGACTTACATTGCAATAATTCCTGGTAATTGTATTTCAAAATTATATGAGCGCTATGGTGCAAGATTATTGGAGCAAAATGTAAGGTCATTTTTGCAATTCACGGGAAAAATCAATAAAGGTATTCGTAATACAATTAGAAATGAATCTGAAATGTTTTTGGCTTTTAACAATGGAATTGCTGCAACAGCAGACCATATTGAATTAGATGAAACAAAGCGGTATATAACTAAAATCAATAATTTGCAAATTGTAAATGGTGGTCAAACTACTGCATCAATTTACAATTCTGCAAAAAAAGATAAGGCAGATATTTCAAAAATATTCGTTCAAGTTAAATTTACTATCATTGGAAATCCTGAACAATACAGCGAAATAGTTTCTCGTATTTCATTATATTCAAACACGCAAAACAAGGTAAATGATGCTGATTTTTCGGCAAATAATCCTACATTAGTTGCGTTTGAAAAATTATCAAGATATATATTATCTCCAATCACCATTACAAGTAATTTACAAACCTGCTGGTTTTTTGAAAGAGCAAGAGGACAATACAAAACCTTACGTAGTCGTGAAGGACGAACAAAAGCACTTCAAACTGCCTTTGATAAAAAATACCCGAAAAAACAAATGTTTTCAAAGGTTGAGTTAGCGAAATATATTAATTCATATCAAGAAGTTTATGATGGTAAAAAGGTGGTAATTGGTCCGCATATTGTTGTACGCGGTAACGAAAAAAACTATGCTCAATTTATCGCTAACAATTTACCCGAAAACATAAAAAGAATAAACAACGTTTATTTTGAAGACACGATTGCAAAATGTATTTTATTCAAAAATGCAGACAAACGTTATGGTATAAAACCAAACAGCATTGGCGAAATGAAACAAGTTATTGTTCCTTATACTCTGTCATTGCTTAACAGAATAACAGATAACAAACTTGATCTTTTCAAAATCTGGAAAAATCAAGATGTTTCAACGGTACTTTCAAACTTCATTTTTGAACTGATGAAGCAAGTTAATCAATTTATTCTTGAAACATATAACGGTCAACACTACATTGAAAAAGCAAAAAAAGAAGAATGTTGGGATTTGGTAAAAAGTCATTCGTGGAACTTTAATCTTAAAGACATTAAAGCAGATTTAATTGATGAGAAAAATTCACCAAAACGCAACACAGAAATTGACATTGCAGAAGAAGAGTTATCACAGAACAAAGCAATTATTAAATCAATTCCACCAGCACTTTGGAACGAAATTTTGCAATGGGGTAAAGACAGCGAACAATTTGACATCACAAAGCAAACAGTTGTTTCAAACATTGCTTTCAAGTTAAGACAAAATAGAGTCTTAGCAGACGATGAATACCAAAAAGGTGTTGAAATCCTTGACATTGTTGCAAAATACAATGAAGAACTATTGCAGAAATCAGAAGAATTTGTAGGCAAGTGGGTACAAATGAAAAAGGTCAAAATAACGGATGACGCCAAAAGCGAACTAATTTTAGGTTTAATTAGAAAAATGTTGAGCTATAATAAAGATAAAGACATCTTAACAAGTGAAGAATCCGACTTTTTATTTGATTTACTAAATGGCAAACTGGAAAATGACTATGACGCACAGTTAGAAACAGCAAAATGTCTTAAAAAATTAGAAAGAAAAGGATTTAAAAATTAAGCTAACACATTTGCAATCACATTGTCAAAGCCTCACAAGCCAACGCTCGATCTAAAGCTATGTCAAAGAGCTTGCAAAGCCAAGACTAAAGACAAGTTGCCTTCTTCTCTTTTATATTTAAACCCGAGCTTCGGTTATAAATATAATAATCATCATAAAGAAAAGGAAAAATGCAGTTAAAGTAAATTATATTTTTAAGGTTATAACCTAAAATATAAAGAAACTAAATAAGGCTATTGCCTTAAATTAAGCTTTTATTTAATTTTAAAAATCACTAATTCACAAAATCACAATATCGCTAAATTGATTTAATAAACTTTACTTACAATCAATTTTCGTTGATGCACACTTTCTAACTGTAAGCCAAAAGTATATTTCATAGTGGCTGTAAATACATAAGGATTTCCTGACTGAAAAGCTTGTAGGTTTTTCATGTCATTGATAGATTCGGTACCATAAGTAATATTACCGTCCATAGTCAAAATAACACGTTGGTTATTCATATTAGACAGTTTTACAAAAGTTACCAAACCATTAGAGCCTTCCAATACCGTTTGTCCGTACATGTCCACTTGTGGCCACTTATCATGAGTGGAGAAAAACCAATCATCATACATTTCAGCCAAAGCTACTGACAAAAACATTTTGCCACCTTTTTGTTTCATAGTAGCATGTGCAGATCTCCACATCGCTTTTAATTTATCACCAATGTTTGAAGCTGTGAAAGCAGCTCCGGCATCGTAATAATTTTTATTCCCTGCAGAGATTTTAGTAGACACTATGTCGGCAGCAATGATTGTTTCCAAACCGTTGAAAGCAAATTCAATTCCTGTGTCTGTTACTACATCTGAACGTACTGCAGAAAATAATACATTGTACAGTTCTTCAGAAGCATTTTCAATTCCCCTCTGAACCATCCATAGTTCAAAAGTTGTAGTTTCTAAAATCTTACCACAAGCAACATCATTGATAAATGTGGCTCTGTAGCGTTCAGGTTCATCCATCATCTCATAAACGACCGGATAAATCTTTAGGTTACGGGGAACGATTGCTCCGATAGCAATACCACCAGTAAATGTACCTTGTGCTTTTTAGAGTTCCCAAAGGCATTTTGAAATTCGTGGATGTCAACTGATTCTTTAAATCCGGTTCTCAAACCGAAATTTTTAAGAACAAACATTGCATCCAAGGTGTTCAAAGTCCTGATTTGTTTGTCATAAATTTTTGCAGTGTTATTTATGGCAGAAATGTCAATAGGTTTTGTTAAATCCATGGGTGAAAATAATTATGAATTATGAATTATGAATTATGAATTGTTGAGTGCCTAAAGTGCCTAAAATGCCTAAAGTACTTAAAGTTATAAAATAATACATTAATACAAATTAATACAATTAAGTAGTACGATATTTTTTGGCTTCTTCGTTGATTTCGTCAACGACTATAGCGCTTGTTACAGCTATTGGATCAACAGCAACTACAGGTGTGGTTGGGGTTGTTCCAGGGCGAAGATTTAATTCAGCAAGATAAGCATCGCGTTTTGTTTCGGTTGCTGTCAATGCTGATTGTAGGGTGTTGCTGCCTGTTACTAATTCGGCAACTCTGTTGTTTAGGTTGACTATTTCAGCATCTTTGTCTGAAACAATAATATTGAGATTGTCAATATTCGTTTGACGTTCTCCTAAAGTAGTTTCCAATTGAAGCACTTCTGCTTCTGTAATTTCATCTCCATCTACTTTTGTAGTGAAGATTGAGCCAATGGCTAACATGGTTGATTTAAATGAAATTTTTGTCATATCGTCTTTTTTTAATGAAAAATTACTTGTACTTAATTGCTGGCAATGCTTCTTCGCTAGACTCATGTTTCCTATTTCATCAATGAGATTCATACCTAAAGCATCTATAGCGAATATTGTTGCACCCTTTAGAGGGTCTGTTGTGTTTGAACTGATAATATCCGGTCTGCCTGTCATAACAATAGATTTGAATCTATCATTATATGTTTTAAGGGTTGCAAGTATTGGTTTTTTGTCTCCTGCCAAAGCAGATCTGATATCTAAATTCTTTTCAGTTGAATCAGCAGCGTAGATTTCTTCACTGAAGATTCCGTCTGCTTCCATGCTTTTTTTCTTGTCAAGCAAGGTTACGTAACTGCCAATACTTCCGACAATAGAGTTCTGATCACTGCAAACAATCTTATCACATGAAGCGGCTATTCCGTAAGCGGCTGAAGCTGCCATTGCTCCTACATAAGCTACAATTGGTTTATTGAATTTTTCTTTAAACTCACTGATTCCATTGGTTAAGTCAAACATGGCATGGGCTTCTCCACCTGGTGAATCAATAGATAGTATTACTGAATCAATATTTGGGTTGTTGCCTGCATCAACTAAACTTTGTCTCATTGTTAAGGTACCAACCGGTCCGCATCTTTGATCTTGTAAAGTTATTGTTCCCATTATTGGGATCACAGCTATTGAATGTTCGTGCGAAGCTTGGCTTGGTGTTTCGGTACTATTTTCATCTACTAACACTGGAGCTAAATCAGCTGAAACGACAAAAGCTCTGTGTCTGGTTCTCTCTTCTGAGAAATCCATTTTTGCAAGATTGCCGTTTCTGAAATTTTTAGCTATTTCATATAATCCGTCCTGAGAGGATTCTTCCAGAAACCAAACTGAATTGTATATATATGATAGTAGTGAATAAGACATGTTTCCTTTTTTTCTGCAAAGGAAAGGAGTTTTCAAAAGAAGAAAAAGGACAAATTTTGAAGAATTTGGTGATTTGGTGATATTGTGATTTGGTGATTTAAGAATTTAAGAATGCCTATAGCTGAAATGACCTCACCCTGCCCTCTCCTGAAATGAGAGGGTTCAATACACTGATTAAATGATACTGTTTAGCATCATTGCCGGTCTTCTTAGTTTTCGGTAGAATTCTAGTTTGTAGCCTGTGTCATCACCGGGCATAGTGCCTGAATAGTGTCCGAATTTACAATGTATGCCTTCGTCGGGGTTTCCTGCAAGGTATGTTATGTTATCTAGCTCAATAACTAAAACAAATCCTGTGCAGGCTGCTAATACACTATTATTTAATAGGGCTTTATCATGGCCTGAGATAATGCCTGATAGTTTGAAATCATACTCTCCGTTTGCTTCAGGAGCGTAATTTGAATCAAAATTCCATTTGCCAAGGCTGTTTTGTATGCTTTTTACTGTAAAACCGGGTTTCATCTTTAGCACTCCATTTTCAACACTCTCAACGTTAACTATATCAGCGTATTTTAAGGACCTTATTCCTGCTAAATTTTCTGTTTTCGGTTTATTTATGTCTATGTTCATTTTCAATTACGAATTACGAATTACGAATTACGATTAATATTC
>Ga0316231_1005526_pt1 | contig 10078 bp, 6 predicted proteins | sample TBH18027metaG_FD_206002 | JGI IMG/M metagenome (GOLD analysis project Ga0316231, IMG submission 206002) | Freshwater microbial communities from Trout Bog Lake, Wisconsin, USA - TBH18027 | ecosystem: Environmental > Aquatic > Freshwater > Lake > Hypolimnion/Profundal zone | place: USA: Wisconsin...
TTTCGGGGCAGGCGGCCGTTATGGTGTAGGTCCCGACCGCGGTGGGGGCGGTATAGGTGACCGCGCCGCCGGTCCCGGTGATGGTGCCCACGGCTGCGCTGCCGCCGGGGATGCCGTTCACGGACCAGACGACATCAGAGTCGGTGGCGCCGGATTGGGTGGCCACGAGGGCCATTTGGCCCCCGACCGCCAGGGTGCTGCTGGCCGGGCTGAGGGATACCGGCGCCGGGGCGGTCGGGGTGGTCGGCACGGTCGGAGCGGTCGGAGCGGTCTGGGTGGGTGCCGCCGGCTGGGCGGCGCTCGCGCCGCCGCAGCCGGTGAACAACCCGAGGGATCCAGTGCCGGCCAGGCCCAGGGTGATGAGGGTGATGGTGCTGGACCGCGCCAGGCCACGCATCGTTGATCGGGCAGGTATGGATGTGGACATGGGTCTCCCCTTGCCTCGGCCCGTGCAGCGACACGGTTGGCTAAGGCGCTTGATTCTTGACCTTGGCAACCCTGGACGACAGGGTTACCGGAGATGGCTATTGGATTTGGTTATTGACCCAATCTATCCACCAAAACGCTTGGACGATCAGGTGAGGAAAGTATCGGTAATTGGTTTAACCTTGCCAAGAGAAATTCGTCACAGAAATCATTTTGGTGTTGACATGTATGACTTTGCGTAGATTTCTGCAGGCTAAGTGTTGCAATCATAATATAACCCATAATAATTATAAATTAGAAGTAATGAGGTTATTTGGGTTAAAATTTGCCAGACGCTACATCTAGCTTATTTTTTTACCTATCCCATGCATGCAGATCATGCGGTTTCAGGCAACGTTCCCCAAATGCCCGTCCCTGGCGCCGATGACGCTATTGAGACACGGACTCTTTCTCGCTTTTGTTTCCCCTATCCCCCTCATCGGATGTGGATATCATGAACGAATCACACCCCAATCACATAGGCAACCCCTGGCATCAACAAGTTTCCGGAGGATAACGATGAGACGATCCCTCGCCATCACAGTGTGTTCACTGTTGGCCCTCGGCCAGTTCGCGGGCGGCGCTTTCGCCGCCGTCCAGAAAACGGGGCGCGATAGCGAAATCAAGGTGGTCCAGGCCCTCGACATGATCAGCTTCGACCCCATCGCCACTTCCGACCTCAACAACCAGTACGTGCTCTACAACATCTACAGCCGCCTGTTCACCTTCCCCAAGAACCGGCTGTCAGGCGAAGTCAAGGAGCTGTGCAAGGATTACAAACGGGTGAGCAACTCGGAGTGGCATTTCACCATCTGGGATAACGTCAAGTACCATGACGGCTCCACCCTGACCGTGGACGACGTGGTGTACTCCCTGAACCGGGCCAAGGCCGGCACCGCACTCGGCGCCCTGTTCAAGCCGGTGAAGGAGATCAAGAAGGTCGACAACAAGACCCTGTCCATCATCACCGACGGCCCCTACCCGGCCATGACCTCCGCCCTGACCCACGCGGCCACCTGCATCGTGCCCAAGAGCTTCGCCGAGCAGGCCGAAAAGACCAAGGACTGGTCCAAGCCCATCGGCAGCGGCCGCTACAAGTTCGTCAGCCGCATGATCGGCGACTCGGTGGTTTTCGAGCGCTTCGACGGCTACTTCAACAAGAACGAGGTGGCCCAGAACAAGACCCTGACCATCAAGGTCATCCCTGAAGGCACCAACCGGACGATCGCCATCGAGACCGGGGCCGCCGACCTGAACGCCGAATTCACGCCCACCGACTACGCGCGCGTGATGAAGAACCCCAAGCTCAAGCTGTGGGATCAGCCCTCGGCGCTGGTCTGGCACCTGGGCATGGACAACACCCTGGGCTGGTTCAAGAACATCAAGGTGCGCCAGGCCGTGGGCTTCGCCGTGGACCACGAGGGCTGCATGAAGGTCGGCCACGACGGCCGGGGCGTGGTCCTGTTCAACAGCGCCACCTTCTCCCACGCCCCCACGGTGCTCGGGGCCATCCAGAACCCGCTCAGCAAGTATTCCTACAACGTGGCGAAGGCCAAGGCCCTGATGAAGGAAGCCAACTGCCCGGGCTTCACCACCCAGCTCGTGGTCTTCCGCGACGAGGCCGAGCGCATCGCCACCGCGGTCCAGGCCTACCTGTCCGAGATCAACATCAAGGTCGAGATCGTGCGCATCGAGAACGCGGTCTTCCCGGCCCACATCGCCGGCCACAAGGCCCCCATGTTCGTGACCAGCTGGGGCTGCTACTGGGATCCGGACATGTTCCTGTCGCGGCGCTTCAGCAAGGACGGCATCGGCGGCGTCAACCGCGTCTGGTACCAGAACCCCAAGCTCGATGAGATGATCGCGGAAGGCCGCGGCACCTTCGACGAGGCCAAGCGGGTCGCGGTCTACAAGCGGGTGCAGGAGTTCCTGGCGGAGGAGTCCCCCGAGGTGGATCTGTACGTGACCAAGGTGTACGCCCTGAGCAACACCCAGCTCAAGGACGTCGAGATGACCGTCGAGAAGCCCTTCAACTACTACAAGCTGCACTACTGACGTCTGACGCCCGGCCCATCGGCCGGCGCCGGTTTCAGGCCACACCCCGTTCCCGCGGGACTCCCCCGGAAGGTGGCAGTCCCGCGTGAACGGACCTGATGGCCTCGTCAACGAGGAGAGGAGAGACCGCATGGTCCGCTACATCATCAAACGGTTGTTCGAATTGATCCCGGTGATCCTGGTGCTGACGTTCATCGTCTTCGCCATTCTGTCCATGACCCCGGGCGACGCGACGACCATCATCCTCGGCAGCGACTACACCCCCGAGCTGGGCGCGAAACTCCGGGTGGAGCTCGGCCTCGACCGGTCCCTCCTCGTGCAATATTTTCACTACATCACTCATCTGGTGCAGGGCGACTTCGGCATGTCCTACGTCACGCGCGCCCCGGTGCTCGACCAGCTGCGGCCCCGATTGGCCAATACCGCCTGGATCGTCGCCAGCGCGATGATCCTGTGCGTTTCCGTCGGCATCCCCATCGGCATCCGTTCGGCCACCAAGCCCAACTCGTTCTTCTCCCAGTGCGCCATGGTGTTCGGCCTGATGGGCGTTTCCATGCCGATCTTCTGGCTGGGCCTGCTGCTCATCCTGTTCTTTTCGGTGAACCTGGGCTGGCTGCCCTCCAGCGGCATGGACCACGGCCTGAAAAGCCTGATCCTGCCCGCCATCACCCTGGGTTTCAACTACATGGCCAACATCATGCGGACGACCCGATCCTCGATGATGGAAGCCATCCGCCAGGATTTCATCCGCACGGCCCGGGCCAAGGGCGTGGCCGAACATGACGTGATCTACGACCACGCCCTGGGCAACGCCCTCATGCCCACCATCACCATCATCGGGATGAACGTGGGAACGCTCCTGGGCGGGGTGGTGCTCACCGAGACCGTGTTCTCCATCCCGGGCATGGGCCGCCTGCTGGTGGAGGCCATCAACCAGCGCGACACGCCCTGCGTGCTGGGGACCCTGGTGGTCATGGCCATCTGCGTGGCGGTGTCCAACCTGATCGTCGATCTCATCTACGCCTACATGGATCCCAGGATCCGTGCCCAGTACGGCGCGAAAGCGAGGAAAGCCTGATGCAAGCCACCTCACCGGCCAGGGCGTTCACAACCAAGAAGCAATTCTACGCGCAGTTCAAGAAGAAGAGCATCGCGCACGAACTGTGGCTGCGCTTCCTGAAGAACAAGACCGCCGTGATCGGCCTGGTCATCTTCTGCATCATCGTGGCTGTCGCCGTCGCCGCCCCCTGGCTCACCAGCTATGACAACGTGGTGATCAAGATGAACATCGGTGATCGCCTTCAGCATCCCAGCATGGTCCACTGGTTCGGCACCGACGAACTGGGCCGCGACATCCTGGCGCGCATCGTCTACGGCGCACGGGTGTCCCTGCTGATCGGCTTCTCGGCCATATTCGTGTCCCTGGTGGTGGGCCTGGTGCTGGGCGGGGCGGCCGGATACTACGGCGGCAAGATCGACAGCGTCATCATGCGCGCCATGGACGTCTTCCTCAGCCTGCCGGACGTGCTCCTGGCCCTGGCCATCATCGCGGCCTTCGGCAACACCAAGGTGAACCTGACCGTCGCCATCGGCCTGGCTTTCGCGCCCAAGTTCTCGCGGGTGGTGCGCTCGGCGGTCATGGGCGTGCGGGACAACGAATACATCGAAGCGGCACGCTCGATCGGCGCGGTGGACTGGCGCATCATCGCCCGCCATGTGCTGCCCAACTGCATAGGCCCCATCATCGTGCAGGTCACCCTGTACGTCGCCAACGCCATCCTGACCATCGCCGCCCTGAGCTTCATCGGGCTGGGCATCCAGCCCCCCACCCCGGAATGGGGCAACATGCTCGCCTCGGGACGCACCTACATGCGGGATTTCCCGCATATCGTCATGGCCCCCGGCCTGGCCATCTTCTTCACGATCCTGGCGCTCAACCTCCTGGGCGACGGATTGCGGGACACCCTCGATCCCAGGCTCAAACACTGACGGGAGCGCCACCATGGATGCGCAACAGAACACGCTGGAAATCAAGAACCTCACGGTGGAGTACGTGGTCGACGACGAGATCGTGCACGCCGTCACCGGGGTGAACATCACCATTCCCGCCGGCAAGACCTTCGGCCTGGTGGGGGAGACCGGCGCCGGCAAGACCACCACCGCCCTGTCCATCCTCAACCTGCTCCCCGCCCCTGCGGGCCGGATCGTTTCCGGCGAGATCGCCGTGAACGGGCAGGATGTCTTCAAGTTGTCGCCCAAGCAGCTGCTGGCGATGCGCGGCAGCCAGGTGGCCATGGTCTTCCAGGACCCCATGTCCTCGCTCAACCCCATCAAGACCGTGGGCGAACAGATCGCCGAGGGCATGAAGATCCATCGCGGGGTGAGCGACAAGGAAGCCCTGGTCCAGGCCACGAACATGCTCGAGCTGGTGGGCATCCCGGGCAGCCGGGTGACGGAGTACCCGCACCAGTTCTCGGGGGGCATGAAGCAGCGCGTGATCATCGCCATCGCCCTGGCCTGCAACCCGGACCTCCTGATCGCCGACGAGCCCACCACGGCCCTGGACGTCACCATCCAGGCCCAGGTGCTCAAGCTCCTCAGGGAACTCAAGGACAATTCCCGGATGGCCATGCTCATGATCACGCATGCCCTGGGGATCGTGGCCGAGGTGTGCGACTACGTGGGCATCATGTACGGCGGCCGCATCGTGGAATGCGGCACCCTGGCCGACATCTTCGACAACCTGCGCCACCCCTACACCCGGGGCCTGTTCGACTCCCTGCCGGACATCGAGAACCGGCGCGCGGAGCTCAAGCCGATCCCAGGCCTGATCCCCGATCCGATGAACCTGCCGCCGGGATGTGCCTTCCATCCCCGCTGCGCCTACGCGAAACCGGAATGCTCAAGGGACTTCCCCCAGGTGAGGTGGTTGAGCGACACGCACTATGTCTCCTGCCACCTGTATAACGAAACGCTCGAGAACATGCTCTGACCGACGAGGTGAATGCTTTGGGCGAGATCCTGCTAGAAGTGAAGAACCTGAAAAAATACTTCCACGTGGCGGCCGGAACCCTCCACGCCGTGGACGACGTGAGTTTCAAGCTCGAGGAAGGGCGCACCCTGGGCATCGTGGGCGAGTCGGGCTGCGGCAAGACCACCCTGGGGCGCACCATCCTGCGGCTCATCGAGCCCACCAGCGGCGAACTGACCTTCCACGGCAAGAATCTGCGCAAATTGAACACCAGCGAGATGCGCTACATGCGCCGGGAGATGCAGATCATCTTCCAGGACCCGTATTCCTCGCTCAATCCCCGCAAGACCATCGCCGAGACCATCGAGGAGCCCATTCTCCTGGCCGGCCTCATCCCGGACAGCGACAAGCGCTTCATGCGGGTGTTGGATCTGATGGACACCGTGGGGCTGGCCCAGCGCCTCATCAACACCTACCCCCACGAACTCGACGGCGGCCGCCGCCAGCGGGTCGGCATCGCCCGGGCTCTGGCCATGAATCCCAAGTTCATCGTCTGCGACGAGCCGGTGTCCTCCCTGGACGTGTCCATCCAGGCCCAGATCCTCAACCTGATGAAGACCATCCAGCGGGACATGGGCATCACCTACCTTTTCATCACCCACGACCTCTCGGTGGTGAACCACTTCTCCGACGACATCGCCGTGATGTACCTGGGGCGGCTGGTGGAAAAGGCTCCCGCAGAAGCCCTGTTCCAGGAGCCGCTGCACCCCTACACGGAGGCGCTGCTTTCGGCCATTCCGGTGGCGCGCATTCACAACCGTCCCGAAAGAATCATGCTGAAAGGCGAGCTCACCTCGCCCATCAACCCCGAGCCGGTCTGCCGGTTCGCCGCGCGCTGCACCCGGTGCATGGACATCTGCACCAGGGAGGAGCCGCCGCTCATCGAGGCCCGGCCGAACCATTTCGTGGCCTGCCACCTCCACCAGGCCATGGGCGGCTGAAAGCCGGGCGCGGTCCAAAGCGAAGGCCGCCTCGCAGGGCGGCCTTCGCTTGGATTGGTGCCCGGAAGGGTCAGTTGCCTCCGCTGTTGCCGCTTTCGGTGTTGTTGCTCACCGTGGCGCCGCAGGTGTTGTTGATGCCCTTGCCGGAACTGCTGGTGACCGTGTTGTAGGTGCAGGTCGTGCTGGTGGCGGCGCTGATGTAGATGCCGTCGCTGTGGCTGGTGGTCACGCTGTTGCCCATGATCGTGACGTTGCTGATGCCGCTGCTGCCCCGGGTCATGATGCCGTAGCCGCCGAACTCATAGGACGAGGTGGTGTTGCTGATCGTGTTGTTCATGATCAGCACCGGGCCCGAGCCGTCCTGCGCTTCCAGGCCGTAGTTGCCGTTGTTGGTGACCGTGTTGAAGGCGTAGGTCATGTTGGTGAACGTGGCGTTGTCGCCGCTGTCGTCGGGCCCGGACTGGATGCCGCCGCCGGTGTTGCCGGAGAAGACGTTGTGGAAGATCAGGAAGTTGTTCGGCTTCTGGTTGTTGATCGGCTCGCAGTCGATGCCGTTCATGGGGTTGGCCGTGACGTGGTTGGAGAAGGTGCAGTCGCGCACGATCAGACCGTCGCAGCCGTCCGGGCTCATGCCGTTGCGGCCGTTGTTGGTGACGGTCACGCCGTAGATCAGCACGTTGCTGACCGGGGAGCCGACGCCGGCGCCGGAGGGATAGCCGTTGAGGTAGATGCCGTCGCCCGGGCTGTTCTGGATCGTGACGCCGCTGATGACCGCGCCCGTGGTGCCCCAGATCGTCACCAGCTCGATGCCCTCGTTGGTGCCGATGGCGCCCCGGTTGCCGTCGATGGTGCCGCTGCCGATGATGCCGCAGTTGTTGGCTCCGCTGATCATGATCATGTTGGAGGTGCCGGAGGCGCTCAGCATCTTGAGCGTGGCGCCCGCGTCGATCTGCAGGTAGACATTGGAGGCCAGGCTGATGCCACCGGTGTCCTGGGAGGCGATCAGGTAGGTGCCGGCCGGAATTTCCACGATCCCGCCGCCGGCGCTGCTGGCCGAGCTGATCGCGCTCTGGATGGCCGGGGCATCGTTGCCGCCGCTCGGGCTGCCCACCTTGACGATTTTGCCGGCATTGGGGATGGTGTAGGCCGTGCTGTTCACGGCTATGGCCTTGGAAGTGCTGGCGCCCCCGCTGGCGGCGGTGATGGTGTGGGACCCGGTGGCCGGCGGAGCCACATAGAGGGCCTCGTTGCCGCTGCCCCCGGTGATGGTGCCGACCGAGCTGTTGCCGCCGGCGACGCCGTCCACCGACCAGGTGATCGCGGAGTTGCTGGAGCCGGTGCCGGCCGCGGTGAACAGGACCGATCCGGAGGTATTGACCGAGGCCGGACCGGAGTTGCTCAGGGTGATGGACGAGGTGCCGGTCGAGACCTGCACCGAGATCACGGTGGTCGAGCTGCTGGCCGGGTTGGCCGCGCTGGTGGCCGTCACGGTGTGGCTGCCGGCCGCGGCGGGCGCCGTGTAGGTCATGGTGTTCCCGGAGCCGGCCAGCAGGCCGACCGTGGCGTTGCCGTTGGCGATGCCGTCCACGGTCCAGGTGACCGCGGTGTTGCTGTTGCCGCTCACCGTGGCGGTGATGGCGGTGGTGCCGCCGGCGTTGAGGGTGGCGGTGGGCGGATTCATGGACACGGATACGGCGCCGCTGACGGCGGCCTGGACCGTGACGGTGGTGGTGGCGCTCTTGCTGGGGTCGGCGGCGCTGGTGGCGGTCACCGTGTGGCTGCCGGCGGCGGCGGGGGCCGTGTAGGTGGCGGTCGCCCCGGTGCCGGTGATGGTGCCCACAGTCGCATTGCCGTTGGCGATGCCGTCCACGGTCCAGGCGACCGCGGTGTTGCTGTTGCCGGTGACCGAGGCGGTGATGGCGGTGGTTCCGCCGGTGTTGACGCTGGCCGTGGCGGGAGTCAGGTTCACGATCACCGTCCCGGCGGCCAGCACCGTGAGGGTGGCGGAGGCGTTGTTGCTGAGGTTCTCGGGGCAGGCGACCGTAATGGTGTAGCTCCCGACCGCGGTGGGGGCGGTATAGGTGACGGCGCCGCCGGTCCCGGTAATGGTGCCAACGGCGGCGCTGCCGCCGGCGATGCCGTTCACGGACCAGACGACATCAGAGTCGGTGGCGCCGGACTGGGTGGCCAGGAGGGGCAGTTTGGCTCCGACCGCCAGGGTGGTGTCGCCGGGGCTGAGGGCCACCGCGGCCGGTGCGGACGGTGCGGTCGGGGCGGTCGGAGCGGTCTGGGTTGGCGCCGGCGGTTGAGCGGCGCCACCGCCGCCGCAGCCGACGAGCAGTCCTACAGTACCTGTGGCGACCAAGGCCACGGCGATGAGAGCGTTGGCGCGGGTCCGCGCAACGGCGAGGTTGATGGATTGAGCGGGTTTGAAGTTCGACATGGTTCTCCCCTTCCTCGGCCCGTGAAACCAACACGGTGCGCCAAGGCGTTTTATTTTTGAGTTTGGCAATCCGGAGGGGTTAGTCTGCCGGAAATTGCGACTTGGTTTAATGATTGACCGGACTTTCCACCGAACCGCTTGGATGATCAGGTGAGGCAAGTATCCGTAATTTGTTTAAGGTTGCCAAGAGATTTTGGTCACACAGCCCAATATTTGCTTGAAAAATAAGGGTTTTACCAGGTTTGCCATCAGCTAAGTTTCGCATATGTAATATAACCCATAATTTTTATAAATTTGAAGTAACGGCCGATTTTGGGGTATTTTTCCCGAGGTCCAGCTTCAAACCCTTTTTTTTCCTGCTTCAAGACATGGAAGCCAAGGCATTCCCGGCCAACGCCATTGCCGGCATGGGTTCCCGACGCAGGCGGCAGCAGGTTGAGCCCCAGATCCGCTCCCGCAGCGATGGTTACCCTTCGATGCCGGGCGGCCACCCAGCTGAACCCAGTGTTCACGCGGCCTGATGGCGAAAGGGAAGGCCATCCGGAGCGGCATTCACCGGCCTCGGAGACCTGGTGATCGGGCTGGATCCATGGACAAAGTTAACCGTATAAGCCAAATAATACTTGCAACACTTGCCCTATCTTATGAATAGCACGTATTTCTGGGGCATTCAGGAAACAGGGTCCATCATGCCCAAACCTAGCTGTTTTTTACCAACAACCCATTGAAGGGTCAAGGCCGTGCCCAGGATGCCCCGGAACCCCGCGCCGCCGCCGGAAGGCTCCCGGCCCAAAGCGAAGGCCGCCCAGCAGGGCGGCCTTGGCCTGGAACGTTGTTCGGAAGGGTCAGTTGCCCCCGGAGTTGCCGCTTTCGGTGTTGTTGCTCACCGTGACGCCGCAGGTGTTGTTGATGCCCTTGCCGCCGCTGCCGGTGACCGTGTTGTAGGAGCAGGTCGTGCTGGAGGCGGCGCTCAGGTAGATGCCGTCGCTGTGGCTGCCGGTCACGGTGTTGCCCGCGATCGTGACGTTCTTGATGCCGCTGCTGCCGCGCAGCAGGATGCCGTAGCCGGGATAGCAGGTGAACGCGCCGGTGCCGGAATAGGTGCCGCTGACGGTGTTGTTCAGGATGTAGACCGGGCCCGCG
>Ga0316231_1005529_pt1 | contig 10077 bp, 10 predicted proteins | sample TBH18027metaG_FD_206002 | JGI IMG/M metagenome (GOLD analysis project Ga0316231, IMG submission 206002) | Freshwater microbial communities from Trout Bog Lake, Wisconsin, USA - TBH18027 | ecosystem: Environmental > Aquatic > Freshwater > Lake > Hypolimnion/Profundal zone | place: USA: Wisconsin...
GGCAGCGAGTTGATCCAGCAGGGATTGCGTGTGCGCTTGGAACGCCCGCTGTCTTCCGAGCTGCTGATCCTTGCGGTTCTGCCATGAAAACTGCCATCCTTCTCGCCATCTTCTGGGGCATGCAGGCCGCGGCCCAAGCGGCTTTCGGTTGGGGGTCGTCAACTCCCGGCCGGTGGTTGCCCGGTTTCATCATCGGCAACGTCATCGGGGTCTCCAGCATCATGGTGCTCATGCGCCTCTACGCCGGTGGCGATGCCGGCTTGGCTTGCGCGCTGGGAGTTGGCGGCGCCTTCGTTGCCGGCCAGATCGCTTTGGCGGTAATTACCCGCCAGCCGCCAACTCTGAGCCAGTGGGGTTGCATCGCTCTCATAGCCGCCGGTATGATGGGGTACGCGCTTCTCGCCAAACCAGCACCTACCGTGCAACACTGACAGTTGGTTAACCGAGTGGTAAGTCCGCGACGGACTCGCGGCTCCCGCCGGAGCTCGTTCGACTATTTTCCGCCAATCCCGTCACTCCGTCCTCCGCCTTGCCGGTATGGAGTGCGGTGACTCGTCACCGCTTTTCCCCTCCAACCGGTCCCGCTCCCCAACGCGAGAAGCACCGTGCGAAACAGCGCCGACAAGCCCTCATTACGCACAAGTCCGGTGTCATTCTGAGAGCTTAACGAAGAATTTCTGCGGAACGATCAGGACAAGTCGACGCACTCCAAAACAGCATCGTCAGCCCAAAGTTGCGCATTTGCTGGGAACGTTAACCAGTCGGCTACTCCGAACACAAGTGGCCGCGTCCCCTTCGTGGCCTTTTGCATTTGTCGCAACAATAACCTGTCGCCCTGATTGCGTTCGCACTGACACCCGTGAAAACTGTGACCCTTTAACCCCCGCTAAAAGATTAGGTTGTGCTGATGGGCAGAATCGCATAGCCAATTTTTTCCCTGTCGCGATTCGTTTTTGATTAAGCGCGGCCACGAACTCACCGGCTGGCGCACGGCACGCGGACAAAACTCCGCGCCCGCCGGGACGCACTCATCACTTCCGCCAGATACACCAACGCCCGCCGCACCAACGTCGCTTCTTGCCGCGCACTCAACACGCCCGCCCCGACTGCCAACATCAGCCACACCCCTTCCATTACGGCCACCACTTTCGCAAAATCACCCGCAACACCGCCGCCCCGCCCGCTTCCGCCCGCACTCGCGCCACCACCGCTTGCGCGATGACGATACACGCCAACTCCTGCGCCGCCGTGACCAGGTCACCGCCCTTTTCATAGACCGACTTCGGGGACATTCGATGGTTGCTGCGCTGATGAACACCGTGGGCTTCTTGCAGGTGAACGGGTTCAGTCCGAGGTTGCCAACGCCGCGCGTGACGACGAGCCGGATATAACCATCGACGAGATTATTTTGCCGGCAGGTGGCACAGCAAGCGGCCACTAGCTCGGGTTTAGTCATCGGAATAGCGAGCATGAGCGCCTTCGCCGAATCGAACAACCGATCAATGTGGGCATCCAATCGGAAAATCCGGCCATGGTACAAGCGGATCCCCTCGAACACGCCATCGCCATACAATACGCCGTGATCAAAAACGGAGATCTTGGCGTCCTGTTCGTCGACAAAATGACCATCTAAAAAAAATCTTCATAGGCAGGGTTTGTTTATCGCAGAAGCGCCTCCCGTGCAAACTATTCTTCAGCGACAACTATTCTTCAGCGCTCGCCCCTCCCAAAAGGACCGCTTGATGCCACCAATCCGATGGTTCGCGACGGCCGGCTTTGCGGGCGACCATCACGACATAGGTGAACAGATCACGAATGCTAAAGTGGCTTTTCTGGGCCCGCAATCCCGCGGGGGCAACCAACTGGTGGGACCAGCGTTGGGTCCAGTAACGCGAGACTTCGTCCGGGAACAACACCAGCGGCTGCTTGCGGAATGTGTTCACTACACCCAGAAAGGAAGTCAACACAATCACTGAAAGTCCATACCGGGGCGGCCAGAAGATTACCAATTGGCCATCGACTTTCATCAGACATACTTAATTGACCGGCCACGACCGCCGCCGTTCAAATTAACCAAAATCTACCCACGCTACGCACACTGCTAAAGATTCGGGTTACCTTCAGGTGTTTCTTTAAGTGCGATGTCCCGTTAATTATGCGCGTCTGGATCGCCAGTGGCTTGGCGAAGTGTGTCGACAACGAACTGCAGCTGCACATCGGTCAGTTCCGGATACATTGGCAGCGAGAGGCAGCGATTGGCGAGCCGTTCGGACACGGGGAACTGCCCGGGTTGGTATCCGAGCGGCGCGAACACCTGCTGCTGGTGCAATGGCAGTGGATAATGCAAGGCAGTCTCGATGCCGGATGCGGTCAAACTATCGCGAACACAATCGCGGTTGTCAATTTCGATGACGTAGCAGTGCCAGACGCATTCCGCGTCAGAAAATGTCGCGGGGACACCCACGAGACTGCCGCGGAGCAACTCGGCATATCGGCGGGCATGGGTGGCGCGAGCAGTGTTCCAGCCGTCGAGATGCTTGAGTTTGATTTTCAACACGGCCGCCTGAAAACTGTCCATACGGTAATTGTAGCCGAGTTCGTCATGGTGGTAACGCTGGCGTTGGCCGTGATCACGCAAGCGGCGGGCACGATCTGCGATAGCCTCGTCGTTTGTAACCAGTGCACCACCTTCACCGTAGGCGCCAAGATTTTTGCCGGGATAAAAACTGAAACAAGCCAAGCCGCCAAACTGCCCGACGCGGCGACCCTGGTACCGTGCGCCGTGCGCTTGAGCTGCGTCTTCGACCACTGGGATACCGTGTTTGCCGGCAATGGCGAGGATGGCAGACATTTCGGCCGGCATGCCGTACAAATGGACGGGGATAATCGCTTTCGTGCGCGAGGTGATGGCCGCTTCGAGTTGGGCCGGATTGAGCGTGCGCCGCGCGGGATCAATGTCCACAAACACTGGCCGCGCGCCGACATAGCTGATGGCCCACGCCGTGGCGATAAAGGTGAACGGCACCGTGATTACTTCGTCGCCTGGGCCAATGTCCAAGCACCGCAACGCCAGGTGCAACGCGCTGGTGCCGCTGTTGAGGCTGACGCAATAGCTCACACCGCAATAGGCGGCGAAATCCCGTTCGAAATCCTTGGTGGGCGGCCCTTGAGCAAAGGCCGTTGACTCGCACACCGCTTCTAACGCGGCCCGCACTTCGACGCGAATCGTTTGGTACTGAGCTTTGAGATCAAGGTAAGGAACTTTGGCCATATAATAGATGTTCTATTACAAAAGCTGGCGGCGCACAACGCGGTAAGCCCAGAAGCAGCGCGCGCAATCGCGCAGCGAAGCAAGCAGGTACGCGACTTTCGCGCCTTGTGCCTTTCCGCTCTCGCGCTGAAGAAACTCAATGGGAACAAACTCCACGCAGTAACCCTGTGCCACAGCCTGAATGATGCGCTCGGCTTCCACGAAGGGACTGCGGCAGATAAGCGGGTGTTGAAAGATTTCGCGCCGACCGAGTTTGATGCTGCCCGGATCTTGCGGGTCAAATCCAAGCACAGCTCGCGTTAAGTTTCGGAACGCCCAAGAAATCAGTCGCCGCCAACGGCTGTAAATCTCCCAACGATTGAGGCGGACGCCAACGATCAGGTCGGCCTTGTGCTCAAGCAGCGTCTTCATCATCAGGCGCAAATTGGCCACGGGCCACTGGCCATCGGAGGCAGTCGCAAATATGTGCGTCCCCTTGGTCTCGCGGAACAGGTCATCGAATGAGACAAAGATTCCCTGGTTGTGCTCGTGCCGGCACACTCGCAGTTTGGGTACGCGCCCTGCGAGCCGGTTCAAAATCTCTAACGTTCGATCGCTGCTTGCGTCGTCCAACACGATCAACTCCCAATCCGCCACCATCGGCGACAGCGCCACGAGGACTTTGACATGTTCTGTAACAACCGCCTCGATGCTAGCCTCTTCGTTGAATGCCGGCATGACCACAGACAGTACGAGCGGATCACAGAAACCTGACGTGAACGGGAGCGGAGTCATGTAGCCAAAACACTCAATCGGTGCGCCGCAAGACGCGGGCCGGATTACCGGCAACAACCGTCTGCGCCGCCACATCCTTGGTGACAACGGCGCCGGCGCCCACGATTGCACCCGCACCGATAACCACACCGCAGAGAATTACGGCACCGCTACCAATCGAGGCGCGTTTGTCGACGCGAGTAGGAACACACTTCCAATCCGCCGCCCCCTGCAGTGAGCCGTTTGAGTTAACAGCGGCTGGGTAGCGGTCGTTGATGAACACGACGTGATGGCCGATAAAGCATTCATCATCGATGGTCACGCCTTCGCAGATGAAGGTGTGGCTTGAAATTTTGCAGTTGCGCCCGATGACGGCGTTGCGTTGGATTTCAACAAACGCCCCGACGCGCGAGCCGTCGCCGATGGTGCAACCATATAGGTTGACGAAGTCGTGAATCTGGACGCCCTCGCCGAGCATAACGTCCAGGGCAATACGAGAGAATTTCTCAGTTGTGCTCACAGTACGACCCTACCGCCTTGCGCTTTAATACTGCGTTGGGCGGCGTCGAGAATTTTAACAACCCGGAGACCCGCCGCTCCATCGGTGATTGGACTCTTGCCAGTCTGAATGCAGTCGACAAAGTGCGCCGCCATCCGGGCTAGCGGCTCATCTGGACTGACATTCGGTGACCAAACATCACCGGAACGATAGCTGATCAACAACTTCTGTCGTTGTTCGTCGTTGGTCACTTGGATGCCTCGGCCATAAACCTTGACCCGCTCGGAGACGTCCAGATCGTTGTAGATTAAGCTCTGCTCGCTACCACCGATGATCATGTGGCGCACTTTGACAGGGGAAAGCCAGTTGACGTGGAAGTTCGCAATGAGACCATCGCCGAAGTCCAAATTCAAGTACGCCACATCTTCGATATCCTGACCGGCGTGAATACTGCCGAAGGCGGAAAGGCTGCGGGGCATGCGTCCGATAAGGTGGTCAACGATGGATAAATCGTGCGGAGCCAGATCCCAAACGACGTTCACGTCATGCTGAAACAAGCCGAGATTGATGCGCACGCTATCGATGAAAAAAAGTTTGCCAAGCTTTCCAGAGTCAACGATCTCCTTCATCTTGGCTACTGGCGGGCTGTGCACAAACACATGGTCGACCATGAGCGCCAGCCCCTTTTGATGTGCCAGCGCGATTAGCTCTTCCGCATGTTCAATCCGCATAGTCAGTGGTTTTTCCACCAGCACATGTTTACCAGCTTCCAGCGCCCGTTTGGCAATAGCATAATGGGCGGTCACCGGGGTGGCGATTGCCACTGCGTCAATTTCCGAGCCGTCAATTGCTTCGGCAAGATTAGTGGTGAAGTGGATGTCCTGATATAGTGCCTTGAGGCGGGGAAATCGTCGTTCGTCGCTGTCGCAACCGACCCGCACCTGGGCGCCTGCGGTTGCACTAAAATTTCGAACCAGATTCGGCCCCCAGTATCCGAGTCCAATGATTGCGAAGCGAACAGTATTCGTCATGTGTAAAATGCCAACGGTTTTTATAAAACAAAGCTGTTAGCAGTCAAGACGAATTGCAGATTATGAATCGTGTTGTATCCAATTCCTCATTTGGATAACACTGCCATTAGTGAAGCCTGAAAAAATGAGAACTGTATTGACGTTGATTGTGTTTGCGATTGTATTTGTCGCGCTGGCTGTTAGTAGCTACATCAAAAAATCGGCGACATTCGATGAACCGGGGCATCTGACGCAAGGCTACGCGGTACTGTTGCTACATGGCGACCGTCTCTGTGCCGATCAACCGCTTTTTCCCAAAATGTGGGCGGCGTTGCCGTTGCTGACCGAAAGGAATGTTTGGCTTGACACGAACGAGGTTGCCTTCCCGCAGTTGTTCCTTTACCAGAAAAATAATGGCGACGAGTTGTTAAACCGGGCACGTTTCATGGTCGTGCTGATTGGAATTGCGTTGGGGGTAATGGTGTTTCTGTGGTCGCGTAAATTGTATGGGTTCTGGCCGGCCACTTTGGCGTTGGCATTTTATGCCATTGAACCGAACATTCTCGCCCACGCGGGGATGGTCACGCACGATATGGCGATCACATGTTTCATCTTTGGTGCCGTGTACGCTCTGTGGTGTTTAAACCAGCGGGTGACAGTGCTGAATCTGGCGTTGTTAGGCGGATGTGTGGGACTGGCCTTTGCGAGCAAATTCCAGGCGGTGTTGCTTGTGCCGCTGATTATGTTATCGCTTGGATACCGGGTGTGTTGTGGGGCGGGTTGGCCGTGGGGGCGCGTCGTGGCCCGGTCATTTAGGGCGCGCGTGACGATGGCAGCCGTTATTGTGTGCATAACATTAACCGGAACATGGCTGATTATCTGGATGACGTATTTTTTTCGGTACGAATATCCGCCGTGCGGCTGTGCGGTAATGCACTTACAACGCGATCCTGCCTTTTCCGCCACCGCACCGGTCATGGCGGCGGTGTTCCAGAAAATCGAGGATTATCACTTGCTGCCGAGTCCATTCACGCAGGTATTTCTCGGGAATGTGGGTTGGCTCACTTCGGTGAAAAAGGCGGCGTTTTTTCTAGGGGAATGCAAATTTGGTGGCTGGCGGGCCTATTTCCCGGTGGCGTTCTTAATCAAGACTCCGGTCAGCCTGCTCGTAGCAGTCGGGGGGGCGGTATTTTTTGTTCTCCATCAGTGGTGGTCCAAAAAGAAGACGCCGGCTGCTGAAATTTTCGTGCTCTGCCCAGTGATCTTGTATTTTGGGGCAGCCATCAGTGCAAACTTCAACTTAGGACTGCGGCATATCCTGCCAGTTTACCCATTTTTGTTCGTGCTGGTCGCCAAATGTGCAGCGGAACTACTACAAAAAGGGAAAACGGTGCTGGTCGCAGTACTGCTTACCGCCGGCATCATGGAGATCGCCTATATTTACCCACATTATTTATCATTCTTTAATATCCTTGTCGGCGGGCCTGGCAATGGCCACAAATATCTCATTGATTCCAACCTCGATTGGGGGCAGGATTTAAAGCTTTTGAAACGCTGGATGGATGACCATGGTATTCGACACGTCAATTTAGATTATTTCGGGACGGCCGATCCCACGTATTACGGAATCAATCACACACATTTCATGCCGTACCCGGATGTCACGCAACGCAGCCCCACCGGCGTGCCGACTATTCCCGGTTGGTTTGCGATTAGCGTCCAGCACATCCAGGATCCCGCCTTCCCTCAGATACGAGAGTTTTACCGACCATTGCGGGATCGCAAACCCGATGCGGTCATTGGCTATTCAATTCACGTGTATTATGTGGAGCGTCCTTGGTGGTAATACGTCAGAGCCATTCGCAAAAGACGGCGTAGAGAGTCGCCAAAAGTTTGACTACTGCGGTAAACGGTGCAAACTAACTTCAAGGCTAGTCAGGCATCGAGAGTGCATTGGCAATTGAGAACGGTAGTCCTGCCGTTCCGCTTTCCATGCGAAAGAGGTACTGGCCGATCAGCCTTCCTTCCGGAGTTGTGAATGACCCCAGCGGTGTCAGCTTAAAATACTGAGCCAAAACTGCCAATTCAGGCGGCGGCGGGTGATAATCAAATGGCTCACGGATCAAAATGTACACCGGACGTTTTTGGTACATTAACTTAGCCAGTTGAGCTGAATCTTCGAACGCGGTGAATGGGTACATGGGAACCGGCTCAGAATCGGATCGTAACCAGCGAGATAATGCGAACCGCTTTGAGAGCGGGATGCAAAGTCGATCGGTTTTCTGGATCATGTGGACATCCACACGGAGCGGATCCCAATTTGTTACTACAATAGCGTTGGATTCGATCTGGCTGGACGCCTGGCGCATCATGCTGTATAATAGGATGTTATCATCACCCTGATAGATGAGGTTAAATTGACTGAAACAAGCAAAAATAGTGCAGACGACCGAGACGGCCGACACGAGGAGGATGCGGGCTTCGGACTGGCACCGCAGTGACGTACGTTCAATCCACTGCATTGCCGCCGCAATGGCGATACCATTGAGCAGGCAAAACAGGGGGGCCAGCCGCAACATGAAGCGTTCCTCCTGCCATGAGTAGAATGTGTAAAAAACAATACTCGTGATACATCCGATAGCAAACCACACGAGGAACGCGCGCGCTAGTGGATTCCGCTTCCACCACAAAATGCAGCAGACGAGTCCAACCAGCCCAGCCAAGGTTCGTGCCAGTATCAACGTCAGATAAGTAACACGGGAGCGTCCTTGCCAGAGTTGGGCTGGGCCAAAGACGAGCGATTGGTTCACTTGATCGAGAACGGATTTGATGGTCATCATGAAATTCCCATCCATCTGCTTGGCAAACTCAGGCGTATTTCCCTGTAGCCCAACCCAGTAGCCTTCGGCTGTTGCATTCCGCAGGGCAAATGCTGGTTTCTGGAGAAGTCCGTGGTAGTTGTAGCAAGTGCGAGTAAAACTACCATAGTGAGTGCGGTTGTAGACTCCTTGGAGCAGCAGCCAAGGAGCGAGACCGATAATGATCAAGACGATACGTCGAGACTCTAACCTGATGAATCCGATCGCCGCCAATATCGTCAGGGAGGCTAGGAAAATAATGTTATCGAACCGGATAATCACCGCCAAACCCAGTGCGACACCAAAGAGCAGATAACACCATGTTTGGCGTGGATGACGGTGGGAATAGAAAAGCAGCGCCAAGGCCAATGTGAGCAAAAAGATCGCAGGAACTTCGCTCATAATCTTCTGAGAGAAAAGGTGAAAACCGTTGTGGGTAATGAGGAAAGCTCCTGCCGCCAGACCGCTGAGACGACCGGCGATACAGCAACCGATATAATAGACCAACGCAACCGTGCCCACGGCACATGCGAGAATCATGTAGATGCCGTTGCCGATAAAATGGCCAAAGATCATATAGGCAGGCAGCAGCAACAGCGACAAACCGATTGGATGTCCCATGGGTGCCGGGTTGCCGTACATATTGCACCCCAAGTGTCCCGTTTCCAACAGGCGGACAGCCGGTACTGCAAAATCACCGGCGTCTTGTGGAAGGTTCGCGGCAAATTCAGGACTGGCGCGCAAGTAGGCAAACGCCAGCGCGAAAAGCAGAACAAGAACCAAAAAGTCGGGGAAGTGGCGGCGGCCATTCTCCTTGATTGTCAGTCCGTTCAACATTGGCGATTCAATCCACCTGACTTACAACTCCATGTTACTTGCCAGCTGGTAATACATTCAAAATACCGCACAATTTAAGGATTTTTTCCGAAGGCAACGCCGGGTAGTTTCCGATGTATGCACTATGAAAATGAACGTGCTCAACGCACGGGTATTTCGTAAATTCATCTCCGAACAGCCGTCGTAGGTAAGGCTGGCGGAGCTGATTGCCGCCACCGGAAAGTCCGCGTCGAAACTCCACCCCGTGTTTTAGCAAGGCTTCTTCAACCCGTGTCCACAACTCATGATCTGCGTGGCGGAGCACCAGCGTCAGGGCGTAATTGCTGCTACCAGCAACAGCAAACTCTGTTTGATACTTAGCCGGATCCAGGTTGACTAAGAACAGTTGGAGGTTCCGGGTTCGGATGGCGTTGTTCGCGTTGAGCCGTGGCAGTTGCGACCGGCCGATAATTCCCGCGATCTCGGTCGAACGCATGTTGTAGGCCGGGAAAGAAAAAATAAAATTCGGGTTGAGGTCGGGATACCGGTCGCGATACGTCTGCCGCAAACTCTCGTCGCTGGATTCACGAACCATGCCGTGCGACCGGAGCATGCGAAGCACTTGATATAGGTTCGCATCGTTGGTCGAGATCATTCCCCCCTCGATCGTGCTCAGGTGGTGAGCGTAGTAGAAGGAGAAGTTGGATTGCCAGCCGAAGCTGCCAACTTTACCGCTGCGGAATGTCGCCCCATGGGACTCGCAGGCATCTTCGATGAGTGGAATGTTCCGCGCCGACAATTCATCCAGCAGGCGTTGCTCCAGCGCATTATAACCGAGAATGTGCGTGAGGAAGACCGCCCGTGTCTCGG
>Ga0316231_1005535_pt1 | contig 10073 bp, 12 predicted proteins | sample TBH18027metaG_FD_206002 | JGI IMG/M metagenome (GOLD analysis project Ga0316231, IMG submission 206002) | Freshwater microbial communities from Trout Bog Lake, Wisconsin, USA - TBH18027 | ecosystem: Environmental > Aquatic > Freshwater > Lake > Hypolimnion/Profundal zone | place: USA: Wisconsin...
AATAAAAGAAACAACAATAAGAAAAATACAGTATTCTATAAATTTGTGGTGTGTTAAGTAAAGTAATTAAAACTGTAAAAATGAATTCCTAAATACTATGCAAGAAATTGAAATAATTATAAAACGAGGACTGCTTGATAACCGACTAAGACAATTAATAATTAATCCTGAGTTTATTAAATTTGAAGATAAAAACTTAATTAATGATTCGTTTACTTTATTTGAAAAAGAAACGATAAAAGATTTTAGATACGGAGTTAAATGGATTAATGGTGCTTATTTCACTTTTGGAAGAGATTATCAGATTTATATTCGTAATGTTGATAATAAAATTCTAAAAATAAATTTCAAATCTTATTTTGGTTTAAAAAAACAAGAAGCTCATAATAAATATGTGAAGATAGTAAATGCACTTTGGGATTTTTATTTTAGTGCTATTTCAGATGTTTATCTTAACAGATTTCTTAAGGATGAAAGTTTTAATATTGAGCATTTATTGATTACAAAAGATGCTTTAATAATTAATAAAATTGGTGTCTTAAAAAGCAATAAAATGGAAATACTTTGGGAAAATGTAAGAACAAAAAATTATCATACCTATTTTGCAATTTATTCAATAGAAGATCCTGTAAAAATTAATATTGGTTATAAATATTTAGATGAATGGAATACTGGAGTGATTTATAGTGTTGTAAAAACAATCTTGAATTATAAAAAAATAGAAACTTTAGAATAGCTTGTTATAGAAAAATAAAATTAGGTGAAGCTAAGAAATATTATTTTTTGTTATATCGATTTAATTTTTAGATTAATTTCATCGAGAGTATCATATAGTTGATTAGCTTCTTTACTGGTAACTAATATTATCCTGTAAGGTTTAAAATCAGGGATACCTTTAAAGTAACCAGAGTAGTGTTTACGCATTTCTGCTATACCAGTTACTTCGCCTTTCCATTCAATTGAATTTTTTAGATGCTCTTTGCAAATCTCTACCCGTTCATTTATAGTTGGTAGAGGTATAATAGTTCCATCTTTAAGGTATGCTTTGATTTGTTTAAAAATCCATGGGTTTCCAATGGTAGCTCTTCCAATCATTAAGCCGTCAACATTATATTTCAGCATCTCTTTAGCTTTTTCAGGACTATCAATATCACCATTACCGATTACCGGAATAAACATACGTTTATTATTCTTAACTTCTCCAATCAAAGTCCAGTCGGCAACGCCCCTATATAGCTGAGCCTTGGTGCGTCCGTGAATACTTATTGCAGCAATCCCAACATCTTGCAATTGTTCGGCAATAGAAACTATGTTTCTACTACTATCATCCCAACCCAATCTGGTTTTAACGGTAACAGGCAGTTTAACAGCTCCAACAACTGACTTTGTAATGCGAACCATCTTTGGGATATCGTTTAAAATACCTGCTCCTGCTTCTTTAGCTACTATCTTTCTTACCGGACAGCCCCAGTTTATATCAATAAAATCAGGATTAGCCTTTTCGGCAACTTCAGCAGCTTTGCATAAAGATGTTTCGTCATGACCAAATATTTGAATACCTATAGGTCTTTCGCTTTCACTGAAATCAAGTTTATGAAGACTTTTAACAGCATCCCTGATTAAACCTTCTGAAGAAATAAATTCGGAAACCATTACATCAGCACCCAAACGTTTGCATAAAACTCTGAAAGGTGGATCCGTAATATCTTCCATTGGAGCAAGAATTAAAGGTAAATACTTAGAGTTTGGAGTGCCTGGAGTGCCTAAAATTAAATCCATTTTATTCATAAATCATAATTTAATAAAACTTTAAGTACTTTAAACTTTAGGCACTTTAAGTACTTCATCTTATTTCTCATAAAAGTGCATTTCTTCTATATATTCATTTACTTTTGGAGGCAAAAGATAACGTACTTGTTTTCCTGAAGCAATTGAATTGCGTATATAGCTCGAGGATATTTCGATAAGTGGAGCATCAACCCATATAATAGAATGATGTTTTGCAAATTCTCCACCATCAAAACCCGGTCTTGGATATACATATATATTATAGTTGTCTAATATCTGCTCATAGTTGAACCATTTTGTAATAACATTCAGGTTATCCGAACCCATTATCAAACAAAACTGATGATTGGGATATTTACTCTCCAGATTAACCAAAGTATGAATGGTATAGGATGGTTTAGGAAGATTAAATTCAATATCACAGGCACGAAACGCAGGATTATCATCAATTGCAACCCTAACTAAGGCTAAACGATGGTGATCATTGAGTAATGAATGCCTTTCTTTTAAAGGATTATGTGGGGAAATTACAAACCATATCTCTTTAAGATCAGAATTAGTCAAAATTTGTTCGGCAATTATTAAATGTCCGATATGAATTGGATTAAATGATCCGAAATATAGCCCTATTTTCTTTTGCATTTCTTATTTAATAATAAAATCATTAACCAATTTAACTACATCTTTAAAAGCTGTTTCCAAATCATCATTAATAAGAATCACATCAAATTTATCAGCAAAAGAAAGCTCCCAATTTGCTTTATCAAGTCGTACTTTTAAACTTTCTGCATCCTCTGTTGAGCGACTTGTTAACCTCTCTTTAAGTATTTCTGCTGAAGGAGGTTTAATAAAAATTGCAAGAGAATTATCAGAATACGCTTTTTTAATATTTAAACCACCAACAACATCTACATCAAAAACAACATGATGCCCTTTAGCCCAAATTCTTTCGAGTTCTGTTAAAAGAGTGCCGTAATACTGGTCTTTATAAACCTCTTCCCATTCCAAAAACTCATTATTATTTATCTTATTTCTAAAATCTTCAGCAGTTATATAATAATAATCTTTGCCATTGATTTCACCCGGTCGTTTTTCTCTGCTAGTAGCAGATACTGAGAACTCAAGTGTGGGCATTACGCTTAGTAAATACTTTACAATAGTAGTTTTGCCTGAACCTGATGGCGCCGAGAATATGAATAGTTTGCCTTTCATTTATAAATATCTCCTAATAACGAAGTCTTTTAAAGTAAGATAGGATACAAGATCATCAGGCCAGTTGTATTTTTGCTTACATTCAAGTAAAAAGGCTTCAGCTTCAGTATGTGATGCAAAATCATTTAACTTAATGATCGTATCATTAAATACTTTCATATTACCTTTGAAAAGCTCGTTAATAAAAAGAAATTTTTCATTAATACCAATAGCTGATTTCAAGTCTTGTATGGCATGTTGCTGATGTCTGGTTCCGATTGTTTTATTTGCAGTTTCGATATGCAATCTATCAATAACTGTTTTGGTCTCTTTTTTAAATTTATCTGCAATTGTTGTACCTCCACCAAACAAATCGCTATTTTTTTCTGCTTTCTTTTCAATAGGTTTTTCAATAGGTTTGGGTGATTCCGGAACTACTGGTTCTTCAATAGTTATATGCTCTTCTTTTATGATTACCGGCTCTTCTTTTACAATAACTTTTTCTTCTTTTAGTATCGGTTTTTCTTCAATAAAAATAGGTTTTTCCTCTGTATGTGTCGGTTTTTCTGCAATAAAAATAGGTGCTTCCTCTTTAAGTGTAGATAACTCCTCAATTATTACCGTAGGTTCTTCTTTTTCAACTACCGGCTCAAGTATTAATTCAGGTTCTTCTTCAATAACTACAATAGGTTCGGGAGTTTTTATAAAAATTGGCTCCGGTTCTTCTTCTACCGGTTCAGGAGTTGTATCAACAGGAAAAGTTACTTCGTCTTCCTCAACTTCTATTACAACTTCTTCAATAATTTTAGCAATTGGTGGCTCTTCTTTTGCCTTAACTTCCGGTTTTTTTTCTTTATTTTTATCAAATAATGAAGAAGTATTTTCTTTTTCTAGCTCAAAAAGCTGTTCATAAAGAATACTCACATTTCTTTTAATAATATCAATATCAATCTGTGAGATTTTTCCTTTATGTTTATCCAAATTATTAAATTGTTCTATGATAAGATCAAGTTGTCTGGAGATCATCTCTTTGATAATGTTTTTATCCATAATGAAAATATTAAATAATTATTTGATAAACTACACTAGTTTTTACTTAAATTTGCCTAGTTAAATTTTATGCTAAATTAGTTATAATTCTTATTACAAAATGATATTTCTTAAAAATAATATCAACAACTTTATGCACATAAATTAATAGGAAAAGAGTATGTTTTTAGAAAATAGTGAAGAAAGCAGTTTACGTACTGGTTGGATTGAAGTTATATGCGGTTCAATGTTCTCAGGAAAGACCGAAGAATTAATACGTAGGATAAATAGAGCTAAGATTGCTAAGCAGAAAGTTCAGATATTTAAGCCTGGTGTTGATAATCGTTATGATGCTATTAATGTAGTGTCGCATAATTCTATAGCTGTTGTCTCAACTCCTGTTGAAACTGCCGAGCAGATACTGTTATATATGGATGATGCTAATGTAATTGGTATTGATGAAGCGCAATTTTTCGATTCAGAGCTTGTAAATGTATGCAATCAGCTTGCTGATAAAGGTATGAGGGTAATTGTTGCCGGTTTGGATATGGATTATTTGGGTAATCCTTTTGGACCTATTCCTCAGCTAATGGCTACAGCCGAATACGTTACCAAAGTGCATGCTATATGTATGAGTTGTGGCGGTCTAGCCCATTTTTCGCATCGTACTGTTGTAAATGATAAACTTGTAATGCTAGGTGAGATGGATAATTATGAGCCTCTTTGCCGTAAATGTTATAATGAAATTAAAAGATAGCCTTTAAGTGTACTAAGGGCAAAAAATCGGTTTTAATTTAACTTATAAAACGTGCAATTTTCGTGTAAACATTGCTTATTATATTCCGAAAAATCACATTTAATTTCATTTAGTGGCATTTCTATTTTAAATAAATCTTTAAGATAATTAACAACTTCTGTTAAAGCTAAAAAAGTATCGCGTTTACAACAACGTGGACCTCCATGTTTGGCAATAGCCATAAGACTTGTGGCAGTCATCATATTACTTAGCTGCCATTCATTCCCCGAAAGGGAAGTAGCTTTTGTAATAATGCTGATAAAGATGCCGGTACCAACAGCAGCACCACAATTTCCATGAGTACCACAGAAACCTCCCGGAACTTTTTCAGCACGTTGTTTGGCAATAGCTAATTTCTCTTTTTTTGTAGCATCATTTTGTATGTTACAATAGGCTGCAAGCAACACTGCCGGAACTAAATAGTGATGTTCGGGACCATGTATTTTGATAGCATCGCTATGCATAAGCACATTTGCTATTTCAACAGGGTTTACGGAAGTAGTATTAAGGCAATATTCTTCAATCAAATCCATTGCTGACAATGAATGGCAACTATCGCAGATAAAATGATCGTTAGTACAACTTACGTTGGATTGAACTTTGTTTTTACAATAAAAACATTCTTTTTCAACATACTCTTGCAAATATTTTAGTTCGCTTCCACAAATAAGACAACCACTTTTGTTCTCCATTTGTTTTGAATTTAAAGAGTATTTATCTAATAGTGAAGAAAATTAAATTACTTCAAACTGTTTCAGTAAGCTTTCCATTTCCATTTGCATCGAAATTGCTTCTTCTTTAGCTTTTAAAGCATAATCCTCTTTATTAGACGCATATAATATACTTCTTGAAGCATTTACCAGCAAACCACAATCCTTAGTCATGCCATATTTTGCAACTTCCTCAAGGCTTCCCCCTTGTGCACCTACACCAGGTACTAAAAGGAAATTATCAGGAACAATTTTGCGTATATTTTCGAGCATCTCTGCCTGAGTAGCACCCACTACATACATCATATTCTTATCATTACCCCATTCTTTTGACTTTATCAACACTTCTTCGTAAACACATCTATTGTTTTCGGTCTTTAAGAATTGAAAATCAAAAGCTCCTTTATTAGATGTTAAAGCAAGCAGGATAACCCATTTACCTTTGTAATTTAAAAAAGGACTTACAGAATCCTCACCCATATAAGGGGCAACGGTAATGGCATCAAAATCATAGTTATCTTTTGATAAAAAAGCTTTAGAATACTGTTGCGAAGTATTACCGATATCACCTCTTTTAGCATCAGCAATAGTAAAGACTTCACCTTTAAAATTATCGAGGTATTTCATGGTTTTTTCTAAAATATGCAAACCTTTGATACCCATACTTTCATAAAATGCAAGATTTGGCTTGTATGCCACAGCATATTCTATCGTTGCATCAATAATTTTTTTGTTAAACTCTAAAACCGGATTGGTTTCTTTCAACAAATGTGTTGGAATCTTATTAATATCAGTATCTAAACCAACACAAAGAAAAGATTTTTTTCTTTTAATAAGATTAATTAATTCTTTTTTATTCATGATATTTGATTATGCGATTGCTTCTTTTAATCGTTCGGCATTTTCTGCAAGTTGTAATGCATCAATTACTTCCTGAACATCCCCATCCATAAAAACTGGAAGGTTATACATCGACCAACCGATACGATGATCGGTAACACGGCTCTGTGCATAGTTATAAGTCCTGATTTTTGCCGAGCGATCTCCGGTTGAAACCATGGTTTTACGTCTTGACGAAATTTCATCTAGATATTTGTGATATTCTAATTCAAAAAGTCTGGTTCTTAGTACCGTCATAGCCTTATCAAGGTTCTTAATCTGCGATTTTTGATCCTGACAAGTCACCACTATGCCCGAAGGAATGTGGGTTAAACGGATAGCCGAATAAGTAGTATTAACTGACTGCCCACCAGGTCCTGATGAACAATAAGTATCTTTACGAATATCCGAAGGTTTAAGATCAACATCAAACTCTTCGGCTTCAGGAAGCACTACTACTGAGGCTGCTGAAGTATGTACACGCCCCTGGGTTTCGGTTTGTGGCACACGTTGCACACGATGCACCCCCGATTCGTATTTTAACTGCCCGTAAACATTATCACCACTTACATTTATAATAACTTCCTTGTATCCTCCGGCAGTACCATCGGTAAAGTCAACCAAATCAACTTTCCAACCTCTATTTTCGCAGTATTTTGTGTACATACGATACAGATCTCCCGCAAAAATACTGGCTTCGTCACCACCTGTACCCGCTCTTATTTCAACAATTGCATTTTTGCCATCCTGAGGGTCGGCTGGAATCAACATTAATCGAACATCTATTTCCATTTGTTCCTTTTGTTCCAGCAATGTATTCAGTTCGTCCTTAGCCATTGCCCTAAAATCATCATCTTTTTCGGTATTCAGCACCTCTTTGGCATGTGCAATATTCGAAACTATACTTCTGTACGAATAATAAGCATCTATAATAGGCTGAAGTTCTTTAAGATCTTTGCTCAGTTTGATATATTTCTTCATGTCCTGCATTACATCAGGATCACTCATTTGAACATTCATCTCTTCGAAACGCTTGTGGATAGCTTCTAATTTTTCTAACATATATAGGATTATTTCAGACTGCAAAATTAGTGAAAATTATTGAGATTTGTTCTATATATTATAGTATTCATCATTATATTAAATAAGTCATCCTTAATTTTCATATTTTTCAGCGTTTGAAAGGCCTTTTACGAGCCTATTTTTTTTTATTTTTTTATTTTTTATAATAATATGTTTTGTATTGATATTATTTGTACTTTTGTTTTTTATTAAAAGGGTTAAATCTTTTAATAAATTTGATAGAAAAAGGATAAAAAAATTACATTTTGACATTTTAAATTTTGCACTTAGTCATCTTTATTCTTCAGGTGACCTCGTTCTTGCACAACGCTTTATAATAATGATTGTAGAATACAGGGTTTGGGAATCCATTTTTATTTCTGGTCATTATTTTTCACAACTACTTCATGTAGTTTTTAATTTTCGTAAAAAAGAAATTTTAGTTATCATACTATAATGCCTTTTTGTTAAGGTATTTAGTAGTATTTTAAACTTAAATGACCTATCAATTTTAATTAACAGGTCATTTACTATAGTAAATAGGAGATTATCTCCACATAATAGGAGATTATCTCTACATAATCGGTGATTATCTCCACATAATGGGAGATTATCTTTACATAATGGGAGATTATCTCTACATAATGGGAGATTATCTCTACATAATGGGAGATTATCTCTACATAATGGGAGATTATCTTTACATAATCGACAACTTACTATAGTTCGTAAAACATTTAATTTATTAACAAACATCTTAAAATTTAAAAAAAAGAATCAAATGGAAAATTTTAAAGCACAAATTGATTATGAGTCGGAAAAACATTTTACTGTAGCAGAACAATTAGGACAAGCTGGTACAGGCGTAGCCTCAGATGTTCTTTTTGAGGATTCTAATTATACAGAAGTTCAACTAAAAGGTTTTGGCAAGGCTATAATTGACACACATGGCTTAGTTAGAAATGGTGATGCAACAGATCAGGCAAATTTTGAAAAAGCACTTGAAACAGGTAAGTCAGTTATGCACGAAATGGGTATGTATGCTAACTTTAAATGTAATGGTAACAAGGTATTATTGGTAAAATTACAAGTTCCTTTTTATAATGCATACTCTTCGGGCAAACCTAGCTCTACATTTAGTTTAGTAAACGGTCCTGTATCAGGACAATTAATAATGACAGTACCTACAACCAGCAACGATGGTGCATTTATAGCCATGTACACTACAGATGCTGAGGCATTAATAAGCGATTATTTATTGGCAGGCGGAAGTACACATTGTAAATTTCCATTAAACAATTTGCCTGTGGGAACAAAGATTTATGTAATCTGGGCATCCATAACCGCAAGTGGCATAGGGGGCTTTAGTGTTCCTTATCCTATAATTGTAACCTAAAGAAGTACTTGCCTGCCTGCCGGTAGGCAGGAAGTACTTACAATACTTAAAGTACTTGAAGTGATTCTTTTTAACTAAAACAAAAAACCTTCATTCATTATTGAGTGAAGGTCTTTTTTATTTTGCATGATGAAAAGAATTTATTTGTACTTTTGGGGGATAAATAAAATGAATTTATGATACCTAAAATAATCAATCATTTTTTTAAAACTATCCTAGTTCTATTAACTATATTGTGGATGGCATTATGGATTTTTTTAGGAATAGGTGGATTTGTTAATGGACCTAATGTTGATAGTGATAAAATTTTTATTGAAAAGGAAATAAAACCTTCCGTTGACTTTGTTAAAAATTTTAGAAAAGATAATAATAGACTTCCTACAAATAAAGAATTTTACACTTGGGAACGTATATATTATAAAAATAATCCAAATAAAGTGCATTATTATATAGATACCTCAATTATATATATTGAAAAACATCAATATATAAGAAATGATTCTAGTATAAATAAAGAAAACCTAAATAAATTTAAAAAAGCTAACTGGAATAAAGACTTTGCTATATGTGTTTGGCGAGGTGATTGGGAAATTTATTATTTTTCATGGACTGATAGTTATGATAGTGAAAGATATTCTGCATCAAAAGATATTATTGGCTTTATAATTATAATTTTAATAGGATTATTACCACTTTTGTTTTGGTTTATTTATTATAAAAGAAAAAGAAAAGCAGTTAAAGAAAATATTTCCACGCCATCATAATCTATTTAAATTCTTTTTTTATTGGTTATTACACTATAAAGATAAATATAATTTGTAATTTTGGGGGATACTATACTAAGATTTTATTAACCTTAAATAATTAATACCGTGAACAAGAATAAAAGAAATACAATTCTCTTAATTTGTGCTATTATTCTATTATTATTCTTAAGAATGAATAGTATAATTATTATTACAAGTCCTATAATTCACAATTTAACACTTGTATTAGCATATATTTTCTTTATAATACTATTTATTAGAATATTTTTTATTAGAAGTTTAGTTCTAAAAATATTATTAGGATTAATATTAGGTATTATTGTACTTATTGGCAGTATAATTATACTTTTTACATGTTTTGTGATAGAAGATTTAATTGCAAATAAAGATAAAGATATAGGTTTTGAATGTTTAAACACAATAAAATACAATAACAAAGAAATTAAAGCATATAG
>Ga0316231_1005541_pt1 | contig 10067 bp, 9 predicted proteins | sample TBH18027metaG_FD_206002 | JGI IMG/M metagenome (GOLD analysis project Ga0316231, IMG submission 206002) | Freshwater microbial communities from Trout Bog Lake, Wisconsin, USA - TBH18027 | ecosystem: Environmental > Aquatic > Freshwater > Lake > Hypolimnion/Profundal zone | place: USA: Wisconsin...
CCTGGCGAACCTCAAGCAACCCGGCATGGGCCAAGACACGAACGGCTTCACGGATAGTCGAGCGTCCAACACCCAACTGCTCCATGAGAATCGGTTCCGGGGGAAGCTTCGAGCCAATGGTGAATCCGCCGGAAGCGATCCCCTCCCGAAGGCTCTGGATCACGTCATCAACCAGTTGCCTCCGCTGTACGGAGCCGAACGAACCGGCGGCTGTTGAACTCATAATGCTGCGGTTAGTATACCACACCGGCATTCCGGCGTCGGGGCTTGCATGCACGGTCAATGAATACCGTGCACCTAATGACTGCGAACAATATCCTTATGAATGCACTCCTCAAACTCGTAACACCGACGCGCGTGGTCAAGAACATTAGTGACGTCACTCCGGCATCGCTGACGGACCTCGGTATCATTGCGGTCATTACCGATCTCGACAATACGCTCGTTCGATGGCGCAGCTATGAAATCTCCCAGGAAGTGCATGACTGGCTCGCAGGTCTCAAGAGCGCTAATATCAAGGTTGTCATTGCTTCGAACACGATGCATCCACGTCGACTGCAGAAACTCGCGGGCGAAATGGGAATTGAGTGCATCCTTGGAGTTCGAAAGCCATGGCCGAGCGGATACAAGCGGTCTATGGAGATGTTGGGATCCACTCCTGCCACGACGGCAATGCTGGGCGACCAGATTTTCACCGATATCATGGGCGCCAACGCTCTTAACTTGCATACCATTCTGCTAAGGCCGGCCTTGTCGACATATGAGTTTATTTGGACAGTGATGGTCAGGCAGGTTGAACGCGTGCTGGTCCGATACCTGGTGGCGACCGGTCGATGGCCAGAATCGCAGCCTTGATTTTCAGTAAGTGTTCGCTGTCGTGCGATAATGGTGCGCCAGCCGGATGCCGCGACTGAAGTCGCGGCTGGCGAAAACTCCCGTCCTACCGGACTTGGTTCGCATCACATTTCCACCTGCAACATCGCAACCCTGCAGAGCGAACGCATTGCCCCTTTTTCCGGAGTGGCTATCGATCCCGCTGCCGTTATCGCTAGCGCGCCAAGTCCGGCAGGACGGGTGTTTCTACAGCCGTGGCTTCAGCCGCGGCGCTTGACAGGGATCAGATCAAGTCTTGCAATCGTGAACTGTTGCCCCAATTACCTACTAGCGGTGCACGGTTCTGGTATACTCTTAGAGCCATGGACTCCTCCCTTCTCGCCGATCTAAACGAACCCCAGCGTCAGGCAGTCATGCATACCGATGGTCCCCTCTTGATCTTTGCAGGGGCCGGTTCCGGCAAGACAAGCGTGCTGACCCGCCGTATTGCGTATCTGATTCAGCAGCACAATGTGGCCCCCTACAACATCCTGGCGGTCACGTTCACCAACAAAGCCTCGAAACAGATGAAAGAGCGCATCGCGTCGCTGGTTGGCGACATGGTTGCGCGCGACTTGTGGGCCGGGACATTTCATTCGGTTTGCGCCAGAATGTTGCGTGAGCGCGGCGATGAAATCGGAATCGATCAGCGATTTATCATTTACGACACGGACGACCAGATTGCCCTGGTCAAAGAATCGCTCAAGGAACTCGAACTCGACGATAAGACTTACCAACCTCGCGCTATTTTGAGCCGAATTTCCTGGGCCAAAGAGAAGCTCATCACTGCGCGCGAGCTTCGGTCGCGGTCGGAGCACAAGCCGTTCGACCGCGGCGTAGCGGCCGTTTACAAGCTATACCAGGAGAAACTGAAGCTAGCCAACGCTCTCGATTTCGATGATCTCATCGTGGAATGCGTCAGTCTGCTCAAAGACTCCGAGGCAGCGCGAGCGCATTATCAGCGACGCTTCCAATATGTGCACTGCGACGAATTTCAGGATACGAATAAGTCGCAGTACGAACTGTTGCGCCTTCTGAGCAAGCAGCATAAGAACCTGTGCGTCGTCGGCGACGACGACCAGAGCATCTATGCGTTTCGCGGCGCGGATATCCAGATTATTCTCGATTTCGAGAATGACTTTCCGGACGCCAAAGTCGTCAAGCTGGAGCAAAACTACCGCTCGACAAAGACCATTCTCAACGCCGCCTATCATGTCGTTAAGAATAATAAGGATCGCACCGAAAAACGTCTCTGGACCGAAAAGCCAGACGGCGAGCATATCGTGTTGATGGAGACGCCCAACGAGAATGCCGAGGGCGCAGCGATTGCGTCCGAAATCCGGCGGCTCTCGCAGTCCGGCGATTATCAATTCTCGGACATCGCTATCCTGTACCGAACCAATGCTCAGAGCCGAGCCATTGAAGAACAACTTTACAGGCTCTCTATCAAATACAAGATCGTCGGAGGGCTCCGGTTCTGGGAGCGCCGAGAGGTTAAGGATATCGTTGCGTATCTGCGCGTTACTCTTAATCCGAACGACAGCGTCAGCATGCGGCGCATTATCAATGTCCCCGCGCGCGCCATCGGGTCGACTTCCATGGCGGCAGTTAACCAGTTTGCCTCGCAGCAGGGTCTGACCTTCTGGCAGGCGCTCAAGCGGTGCGATGAAGTTGGACTGCCGGCGCGCTCGCGCAACGCAATTGCCGGATTCGTGAAGATGATCGAGTATTTTCAGGCCAGTGCTCTGCGCAAATCCGTCCCCGATTTCATCAAGGATGTGCTTGAAACATCCGGCTACCTCGCCGACCTGCGAAATGAGCGAACCGAGGAAGCACGCGGACGGGAAGAAAACCTGGGCGAGCTCGTGTCAGTCGCAAAACAATATGAACAGCGCGAAGCCTGGCAAAATCCTGTCGAGGCTGAGGACTCGGAAGGCGACGATCCATTCGCAGATGTGGCCGACGATCTCCTGACCGATTATCCGCGGGAGTTGGGTTCTTTCCTGGAGGAGATCTCCCTGGTCGCCGATATCGACTCGTATGAAGAAGGCGCCAATTCGGTCACGTTAATGACCCTGCATTCCGCCAAGGGACTTGAGTTTCCGATTGTGCTAATGGCGGGAATGGAAGAGGGGATCTTTCCGCACATGAGATCGTTCGACTCTCAAACCGACCTCGAGGAGGAGCGGCGGCTGTGCTATGTCGGCATTACGCGCGCCAAGGAGCGGCTCTACATGAGCTTCGCAGAGACGAGAACCGTCTTCGGATGCACGAAGCGCAACCCTATATCGCGGTACATAACCGAGATTCCACAGTCGCTCTATATTCCGGTCAGCATGCGCCCGTCGGCTCTGTCGAACTCAATACCAGCATTCGACCCAGACACTCGCCGCACCGTTGCTCCACCCGTGCCTCGCTGGGCGGATGTCTCGACTCCGCAGCCTAAAAAGCTATCGCCGCAAGCTCAAATCGATTTGCCGTTCAAGGCAGGCGATAAAGTAACGCATGCCAAATTCGGACGTGGAACTGTAGTACAAATCGTGCCCGACAACGGCGACGCAAAGGTCTCAGTCGCGTTCCCGTCACCTGTGGGGATCAAGACGCTGATGGCGAGCTTTGCGAATCTTGAGAAGTCGGCGTAAACGAGGTTCCGCAGCCGCAGGAACGCGCGGCATTGGGGTTATTGTAGATGAAGCCGCCTTCCATGAGGTTCTTGATACTGTAGTCGATCGTCATTCCGGTAAGAAATTCCAGGCTCTTGACATCGACAACAACGCGAATCCCCTCCTGCGTAACCCAGGTGCGATCGAGATCGTCTTCTTCGACACCTGGTTCGATGAAATACGATAACCCCGAGCATCCGCCGCCTTTGACCCCGATTCGCAAGAACGCGCCCGGACTTTGCTTGGCTAGCGAGCGCTGCACCTGGCGAGCTGCCGCAGGAGTAAGCGTTATCCGCGCCTCAATCCGCTGCGCGCCGACATCATTAGTTTCCACCATAACTGTCACGTCATTTTCCCAATCCGCTAAACGAGCGGATCAACATTGTGGCCCGGCTTCCTATTCTTCTTAAGACGGCCGAGTACACCCAGGCGCGCATTCTCCATCTGCTCGATCCTGAGTTGCTGTTGCAACTCCGCATCCTGCAGCGCTCGTTCCTCGGCGGCCCGCTGTTGGTATGCTTCGTCCTTGATCACGGCCCCGCACCAGTTGCAAAGGGCGCTGCGCGTCGTTAGAAGCGTACGCCCACATGTCGGGCACGGCGGGCCTTTGGCCACCTGCACTGAATTATTTGGAACATCTGCCATGTGTTTCCTCTAAGTTAACATCTCAATAAGAGAGAATAGTTCCATAAGCAAACGGATACTTCTTAGCGAAGCAGGCTTGCAAGCGGAATAAGTTCAGGCGAAGACGGCGCAGGTTGAGCAATTTCACGAATGCTCATCTTTTCGAGCAGGTCATACATTCGCTCTTCGATCGTCGTTAGCGGATTGCGAATCGTACATCGGTCGAATTGCTCGCATCCCGTGTCGTTGCCGTTTGAGCAGTGGACGATACCCACCTGCCCGTCGATAATTCTGATCACTGTCGCCACCGAGATGTCCGATGGATCTTTCATCAAGCGGTAGCCGCCAGTCGGTCCAGGAAAAGACTTTACAAGTTGATGCCGAGTGAGCGTCTGCAGTATTTTCGCCAGGAGCTCGTTAGGAATATTGTAATGCTCGGAAATCTCTTTGGTATTCACCAGGCGACCAGGGGCTTCTTCGCCGGATGCCGTGAGATAACACAGCGCAAGAAGCGCGTAATCGGCACGTTTTGTAAAATTAAACATTTGCGTTGCCCTGCACACTCACAGTGTACCAAACGCGGGGGGCAGTGTCAATGGACCGAGATACGGCGCTACTAACCATCTCCTACACCCCACCCGCCTTGAACGCCGCGCCGACAATCTGCTGAGCTTCGTCTTGAATGCGCTTCAGGTGATCGGCGCCTATGAAGCTTTCGGCGTAGATCTTGTAAATCTCTTCCGTTCCCGATGGCCTGGCCGCAAACCAGCCGCTTTGAGCAGTGACCTTCAAACCACCGATCGCCTCGTCGTTTCCGGGCGCGTGAATCAGCTTGTCGCATATCGGCTCGCCGGCAAGATCACTGGCGGTTACCATCTCACGAGTAAGGTTCTCTAGCACATTCTTCTGAGCCTGATTGGCGGGCGCATCCATTCGTTCATAGACAGGGCTGCCGAACCGGGCTTCGAGGGCCTTGTAATGCTCACCCGGGTCCTTGCCCGTGCATGCCGTGATCTCGGCGGCCAGCAGGTTGAGAATAATGCCGTCCTTATCCGTCGTCCAAACCGTGCCATCCTTGCGCAAGAACGACGCCCCTGCGCTCTCTTCGCCTCCGAACCCGTACGAGCCGTCGATCAGGCCGTCGACGAACCATTTGAAGCCTACAGGGACCTCACAGAGCCTTCGACAGATATCCGCGGCCACCCGGTCGATCATGGAACTGGAGACGACTGTTTTGCCCACGGCGGCATCCGCCCGCCAGCAGGGCCGGCTGCGAAACAAGTAATCTATGGCCACCGCCAGGTAGTGGTTGGGGTTGAGAAGGCCGCAGCTCGGAGCAACGATTCCGTGCCTGTCTGAGTCCGGGTCGTTGCCGAATGCGATATCGAACCTGTCCTTGAGACCGATCAAGCCTGCCATGGCGTAGGGCGACGAGCAGTCCATGCGGATCTTGCCGTCTTTATCCACTGTCATGAACGCGAATGTCGGGTCCACCCGCCTGTTGACTACCTCGATGTTAAGGCCATAGCGCTCTGCGATCGGCTGCCAGTACGCTACCGACGCCCCCCCCATCGGGTCCACTCCGATGCGCAACCCGGATTTGGCGATCGATTCGAAATCGATCACATTGGTCAGATCGGCCACATAGGGGCCGATGAAATCGTAATGGTGAGTGGTCGACGCCTTCAGGGCCGACGCGTATCCCATGCGCTTGACCGAGCCGATTCCCGAAGTCAACAATTGATTTGCGCGATTCTGGATTCGCGTAGTGGTGCCGGTATCCGCCGGACCGCCGTTAGGCGGGTTGTACTTGAAACCGCCGTCCTGCGGCGGATTGTGCGAGGGAGTGATCACGACACCATCGGCCAGCGCCTGGCTACGGCCTGCATTGTATGTCAAGATTGCGTGGGATATCACTGGGGTTGGCGTGTAGCCCAGCCCTTCCTGAATATAGACATCCACATTGTTGGCGGCAAGCACCTCCAGCGCTGTCACGAGCGCGCTAAACGACAGCGCATGCGTGTCCTGGCCGATGAACATGGGCCCTGTAATGCCGTCCTCTGCCCGGACCTCGATCATCGCCTGAGTGATCGCCACGATATGGTCCTCATTGAACGAGCACTTCAGGGACGATCCGCGATGCCCGGACGTGCCGAAGGACACCGCCTGCGCCGCATCGGAAACGTCCGGCTTATAAGAGTAATAGGCCGAGACTAACTCGGGAACATTCACAAGCATTTCAAGCGGAGCGGGCTTTCCGGCAAACGGACTGATGGTCATTTAGGGTACTGCCTTCGTTAGGATTGTTTATTACTTGACTATGATACCCAACCGAGGCGAGCTTGTGTCGCGCGGTAATTCCGGCGGGACCGGCCACAATTCGCTTGGCTTGCCATAGAGCGCAAATCGAATCCGCTCGCCCAGAGGAGGGTGACTCTCAAGAACCTGAATCCAGGCAGGCGGGTACGGTGTGGACAGGTTGTCTCGGGACAGCGCAACAAACGCATTGGCCATACCGATCCGGTCGCCATTCAACGCCAACCCGAACGCATCCGCCCGGTGCTCGATAAAGCGCGACGCGCCCTGAGAAATTGGAGTCGTAACGATACCGATCAGGCTTACTACCAGCAATATTACGGGAATGGATGCCGGGTCGTGCAGAGTCTGAGCGCCCCAACGCCGTCCAAACCGGCGCAGCAGGGCCAGGCAGGACCAGCGGACTAGCGGCAGGATGAGGAATAAACTTGCCGACGTAAGCCAGAAACCGATAACGACATGGTGCTCGACATAGTGCCCGATTTCGTGCGCAACAATGGCATTCAACTCGGCCGGCGTGGTCCTGGCAATAAGCGTATCCCAGATGACGATGCGAGCCGACGAACCCAGGCCAGTCACATACGCATTGGTTTCGTTTGTTTGACGGCTCTTGTCGACAACGAATATCTGAGCGCGCCCGATGCCCGCCCTTGTAGCGAGATGCTCGATGCCGGGGCGCAATGGGTCGCTCGCGCCAAGCACCGTAAATTTGTTGTACAGAGGATCGATAACCAGGGGCGTGGCGAAAATGCCAAATGCGATCACGGGAACCAGGAGAGCGGCCAGCCAAAAAGGCCAGGCTTTGGGACTTCGTCGCAAAATCCAGAGCATCGAGCCGGCAAGAACAGCGCCGACCGATGTATCGACCAGCAGGCTAACAATGCGATCGTGAAACCACACCCCAAGCGACTCGCTCGAAAGATCGTACTGATGCGGCAAGTGATAACCTTCGTAAATGGATAAGGGAAGGAATACCAGCCACGTCAGTACATGATATGCGATCCAAAACAGCGCTGCAGAAACGAACAACTTGCGCCCCGCCTCCTGAGACCAGCGACCGATCCGGCGTGAAACGCCGGTTTCCAGCACCAGCCAGAGCCAGACCAACCCGGCCAACTCCGACACAATCGCGAGCAGCGCGATCGTCATTGAATACCGGGTCATGGCCGGAGTCACCGGGATCGATGCCAGGACTTGCGCTGCTTGATGAACCGTTACCGGCGCAGGATCGATCATGGGCGTGCTGATTGCCTCCTCATCTCCACAAGACGAAGTTCAAAGCTATGCGGGATCGGCTTAACAAGGCCGAACGTATCTTGATCGACCTGGGTCCGAATATCGGTCAACTCTTTGCGGCGCGCTACACTCATATCGCGCTTGCGCCAGCATTCGAAACGGATGTGATCCGCGTAGCGCACTTTTTCGAGCACTTTGAGCGCTGTGGTTGACATAGGACTTGCGATGCGAGCCAGATCGATGCCGTTGCCGCAATCGACGCCGCTCACGACGCCTACATCGGCTCCGTCGATAATTAAGCTATAGTCGAGCGGTCCTAGCCCTGTGACCTGGAGCGTGTCACGGTTGAAATCCTGCTCGATCTTCGTCGTCCGAAGCAGGAAATCTACATCAGGGTATTTCACTGGATCACGATCGAACGGCCACGGGAGAATTGCGTCCTCGACAGTAAACGAAATCCCATGAACAGTTCGCTTGAAATCGCGCACCTGGTCGGCGCCTGTCGATTCGCCGCTCATTGCGTCGATAGCAACCTGGCATACGGCCGAAGGAGCGTTCCAGGCCCTGAGGATTGATGCCGCGATCAACATGTGTCCAGCAGGCCCTGGGTGAACTCGATCGGGAAGCACAGATCTTGCGATGGCGTAAGATTTGCGAGACGCCATATTGAGAAACCATGCCATCGGAGTATTGCAATCGACATATGTCGCGTGATACTCGCCTGCCAACTTCGCAACGGTCTCCGAGTATTTGCGCAAAACGCCGTTCACCCCGCCAGGGAACTTTGGCGGTCTCGTGTAGTCGTCGTATGCCGGCGGCGAGACCAGAGTGAAACGCACGCCCGGCAGTTGCCGAGAAAGCGTATCGAGGATATGCCTGTAACCCGTCGCGAACATTGCAAGCTTATCAGGGCGAAATGGGGTCTCCCCGGCATCGTTGGCGCCCAGACAGATGACGACGACCGAAGGAGTAAAGGCCACCACGTCGCGACTGAGGCGAAGATCTATGCCGCCGCCAGGTCCGCCGGCCACAGTGTCCCATCCCCAGCCCGAATTAATGAATCGGACCCCTCGCGCGCCAGAGCGGGTCAAGCAATAAGTTGCGACGTACTCGGCATACCGGCGCTGCTCGGTAATGCTGTCGCCGTAAAAGACGACTTTATCGCCGCTGTGGATATAAAACGATAGAGCAGGCGGGGTTTCATCTGGGACTGATACGAATATGGCCGGAGGGCCAGGCGTTGCGAAAACGCTACTCACCGCGAAGAGGGCAAGCGCTGCGCAAAGGCTGTAAACGCGACGAGCGCTCACCCTGGTTTCACTTCATTGTAGAGGCTGTCACGCTCGACTGGAATACGTCTGGCTGTGACAATCAACTCCACGAGCTGGCTTCGTGTCAGAACCTGGCTCTTGTTCCCGATGGCGCCGTCTTCATAGGTGATCTCATACTCGTGGATTGTGCCATCTACATCGTCGGCCCCATACCACTGCGCAGCCTGCGATACTTGAGCCGTGTTCATGATCCAGAACGTCTTCACATGCGCAAAGTTGTCCAGCATCAGGCGCGAAACCGCGATCGCGCGCAGATCGCCATCTCCGGTCGGATGAGGCAGATCCGCCAGCGCTGTGCCTTCGGGATGAAACGAGAGCGGAGTGAACGTCACGAAATGTCCGGTCTCGTCCTGCAGTGCGCGCATGCGAACCAGGTGCTCGACCCGCTCCGCAATAGTCTCGATATGCCCGTAAAGCATGGTCGCGTATTGCGTTAGTCCGGCTCTGGCAGCAGCCCGGCTGATTTCAATCCACTGATCGCCTGAAAGCTTCCGCCCGAACAGCTCCATATGCACGCGATCGCTTAAAATTTCGATGCCTCCACCAGGAAGCGAATTAAGGCCAGCCTCGACCAGGTCCGCGAGTACTTCATCGAGCGGCTTGCCTGCCTGACGCCAAATCTCGGCAATCTCCACACATGTGAACGCCTTAATGTGCACGCCAGGCCGAACTTGCTTAACCAATCGCAGCAGATCCAGATAATATTCGTACGGCAGCTTGGGATTGATTCCTGCCACCATATGCACTTCGGTAATCGGAATGTCTTTGTGCGCAAGCAATCGCTGGCGCACCTCTTCGAGTGACATGGTGTAAGGATCGGGGCCACCCTTTTGGGCGTAAAACGAGCAGAACTTACAGCCTTTATTGCAGACGTTCGTATAGTTGATATGTTGATTTCGGACGTAGTATGTGACGTCGCCGCTCATTCTCTCGCGGACAACGTTCGCAAGCCATCCGACGACATTTAGATCGGGGGTTTGGTAGAGTCGAAGGCCATCGTCGTAGGTCAGGCGTTCACCCTGCA
>Ga0316231_1005543_pt1 | contig 10063 bp, 12 predicted proteins | sample TBH18027metaG_FD_206002 | JGI IMG/M metagenome (GOLD analysis project Ga0316231, IMG submission 206002) | Freshwater microbial communities from Trout Bog Lake, Wisconsin, USA - TBH18027 | ecosystem: Environmental > Aquatic > Freshwater > Lake > Hypolimnion/Profundal zone | place: USA: Wisconsin...
CGTCGCAACGCGTTAGAGTTAGGTTGTCGCAGCGAAGGAGCAAATCATGGAACAACAAGCCTACATCCGTCTCAGAGGCCCTTACGGTCGCACCTGGCGGGAAGAACTGCAAACCAACTTCCTCCCGATCGTGTCCCATGTCCCTGAGACCGTCAGCGGCGAGGAATACGGCGACCTGGTGATCCTGCACGTCGATTCCTCCCGCCTGACCGCCGATGTGCGAACCCGCCTAATCAACTGGATGCTCCGCGACGGCGACAACCCCAACCGCGCCGAACTCGAGGCCGACCTGCTGGCCAACAAGGTCTCCTACCTGCTGACTCATGACGACTTTTCCGAAATTGTGTTTCACCTTCCCAATCCCTGGAACTGAGGCAAACATAATGCCAGAAAAAGAAATTATTGCCCATCTGGGCGTTGAAGGCGGCGGCGCCTCCATTTACCGCACCGCGCTTCCATCCGGCGCTTGGCAGTTCCACGTCGAGCAGCGCTTCATGGATATGGATGAGAATGACGACGAATTCTGGCACTACGCGACGCTCGGTCCGTTTGCCAGTATCCAAGAGACAGTGGAGGCTATTACCAGGGGTTTCTCCCTGGCCTTATACCATCCCAGCAAGGTTCATCCCGAGTACCGCCAATGCCTGCTGACGATAGCCCAGGCGGCAGGCCCCCAATTACCAGAACACATGCGCCCATGGTGGGAATCTCACCGTGAGTCTTGGCGGCGTGCCTGCCAAGATGAGGAACAAGCCCTGTGAAAGAGAATCGCTTGGAAACCATGTCAGACCTTGACGAATTAGCCAAAGCCGCCGGCGCCCGTAATTCGGCGGAATCTGCCCATCTCCGCCCCGCATCTACTTTCTCCTTCCAACTTTCTACCATCTCGCTGCCGGGGGCGGCATCCCCTACCCAGCCAGCCAATGCCCAGGGCGTAGCAATGGGGCTCGTTATGGCAGTGTTGCTGTTTGGGCTGGGATTTGGCGCCTTGTTCACGTTCTGGCCAGTCGGCGTAGTCATGTTGTTGGCAGCGCTCGTATCGCCGTTCATGGGCCTGGGAAGCATCAGCGGACCGTGTCCATACTGTGCTTCCAACCTGCTTGCACCCCCGATCATAAGGGCTGACGGCGGCATTACCTGCCACGCGTGCTGCAGAAGGGTAATCGTCCGCAATAAGCGGTATTATCGTGTCGGCTAAACCGCGGCCATGCGTTGCTTTGTGCCATATCCATGACTTTTGCAATTTAAGGCGACAATATGAAAGAACTACCCGCACAGCAACGGCGAATGATCCTGCATAGGCGCCTGACGGCCGGCCGCCCGGTGATTGCCGCGGAAGTGGCCAAGGAATGGGGCTGTTCGGAGCGCACTGTCCGGCGGATGTTGATGGACATGCGCGACATTGACCGTCTGCCTGTAGAATTCGACAGGGTAGAGCAGACCTGGCGCTATACCCGCCCCGTTGCCCAGATCGAACCATTACTTGTCGATGTGCAGGATCGCCGGGCGCTGCTCTTCTCACTGCAGGCGGCGGCGCAGCTCGAAGGCACACCGGTAACCGAACAGGTGCGCCGGCTCTACCAGACCTTGCTCAACACGCTCCCGCCGGAGCAGGTCACCAGTTTCCAGCAGATGATGGAGTCGGTCCGTTTTACCGGACCGTTGATTCCCCCCATCAAGCTGGAGGTCTGGAATGTGCTGCTTCTCTGTCTTGAGGCCCGGGAAACCATGAACATCACCTACACCGATGCGAGTTACGGGCGCACCACGCAGCGCGACGTCGACCCTTATGGGCTGATCATGCGCGACCGCCGATGGCATCTGGTTGCCTACTGCCACCGGCAGCAGGATGTGCTGACCTTTTCCCCTCAGCGCATTGCCAGGGCCGCAAGCACAGACCGGCCGTTTACCATGCCGGCGAGGTTCATGGACCAGTACCTGGCCGACAATTTCGACGGCTGGCAGTCCAACGCCGAGAAGGTAAAGATCGTGCTGCGCGTGGCCAAAGACGCCCCGCGCTACGTCCACGAACGCCAATGGAGCCGCAACGAGTCCCGCCGGCCTGATGACCAGGGGAACACCATCATCGAGTTCCACGCCTCCGCATTCTTTGCCATCGAGCGGGAAGTGCGCGCTGAAGGCGGATACGTGGAAGTGCTGGAACCCGCCCACTGTCGCCAGGAATTACGCCGGACGGCCATGGCTATCGCCAGGCGGCATCGCGCTCGGGAATGACGCGAGCAGGTGGAATCTGACGCGGGGACGCCAGAGGCGGAAACTCAAGCATACGCGGCAACGGCGACAGGGCGCCTGACGGCCAGGCCCCGGCGATGGAGTTTGATCTTCTCCACCTGGCGCATCACCTCGGCGGTGAAATAGCTCTGGCCGCAATGCGGGCAGTTCACCGCCGGAATGTTCTCGATCACCAGGAGATCGGAGCCTCTGCCGTAGCTGCGGGCAACGCGGCGCATCTTGGTGCCGCTTTTGCCGCAGACGTCGCATACGTGGTTCTTGAGGTCAGGCTTCATAAGGTATAAACCGTGATGAACACTATGGTTCCGGTCGGTCCGACTTGCACGACGACCTCGGCTTCGGCATCGTCAACAGTTCTGCCGCGAACACGATATTTCCATCGGCCAGTCTCCAAGTCGCGCTGCCGGCGCACGATCTGTCCCGTCAGCACGATATACTCAAGATCATAGACATTCAGGCCATCGTCGTCCATCTCTTCTTCAGCGTGAAGCGTGACAACATAGCGCCCCCCATGGATGCGCTCGCGGATGAGACTGAGGATGGACGCAAACACGCTGGCTCCTTGGCCTGAGCGACGGACGACGGCCCAAACTACGTCGCACTCATCGTGTGGTCAAGAGAACACCGGACGCATTTTGTCCGCAATGGCCTCTACGCTTCGCTTCCAACACAGAAAGCGAGGCAGACCATGCCGGACAACCAAGCCAGTCAATTTGACCGCCTGCCGCCCCATTCCATCGAAGCGGAGATGTGCCTGATTGCATCGATGATGCTCGACAAGGACGTCGTCGACGAGGTGGTGCAACTCGTTAATCGTGATTCCTTTTTCCAGGCCGACCACCAGATTCTCTTCGACGCCATGATTGACCTGCGCCAGCATGGCCGGGAGATTGATGCCCTTATCCCTGCTCATTGACCAACTTGACCGCTGACAGCTTGAACTCCCGTGCATACTTCTTGCGCGCCATGATGAGTCGCTCCTTGGACAGACATTATCCTGTCTTTTCGGCGCGCCCACCATTCGTGGGGAAGCCCAGATACAATATGTGTTTATTCTTCCTATGCCTCTTTTGTCCTCCCCTGTGGCCATTCCTGGCGTTGTTTTTGATCCTCAGGCTCCTCCGCAAGTAGACTGCCTTTCTGGCAGAAGGCCCGCCACCTATGAGATTCGCCGCTATTGATTTCGAGACCGCCAATTATCGCCACGCCAGCGTCTGCGCCGTCGGCCTGGCCATTTTTGAGGATGGCCAGTTGGTGGATTCTCTCTACCGCCTGGTTCACCCTCCAAGAGGCTGCGGCTGGTTCCGGCCCGACTTTATTGAGATCCACGGTATCACCCACAACGACGTCTTCAACGAGCCGGAATTCCCCGCCATCGCCGAACAGTTATTGCCGCGCCTGACCAGCGCCGACATTGTCATCGCCCACAACGCCCGGTTTGACATACGTAAGCTGCAGGGGACGCTGGATCATTTCGCCATTCCCGGTCCATGTTTTGAGTACCTCTGCACCTACCGTCTGGCCCGTCAGGTCTGGCCCGACCTGCCCGGCCACGGCCTGGCTGCCGTCGCTGGGCATATCGGCCATGTGTTTGAGCATCACCACGCTCTGGCCGACGCCCAAGCCGCGGGCTGTGTGTTGCTGGCGATGATGCGAGAGAAAGGCGTCGCCAGCCCCAGGCAATTGGCCGAGGCAGTGGGTATTGAGCCGGGCGAGTTTCCGCTGGAATAGCCAGAGAAAGACTGAAATTCGCCTTGGGATCCTCAGCGACACCTACAGCCAGGTCCAGCAGATCCGTCATGCACGGCGACGAGCCCTATGCGTTGCGTGCCCTGCTTGTCGGTCAGCAGCACGATTACATACTCCACGGCCACGCGCACCATTGGCGCGACAGGCGCGTCGGACGAACCCGCGTCATAACCACGGCTCGGCGGCGCTATTCAGAAACAGGCGTCCGATCGTGATGCCGATGTCTGCAGTGACCGATGTTGAGACTGATCGATTGGATAAGATACAGTTGGCCTGATTGACATTAGGCAGTGGAAAGCGCAACTTGGCGACGACAGCTACAGTTGTTCATGTGACGTAGGTGGAAGGGAACCATATGAATGTCTACACGATGATCATGAATGCTGGTCGGGGAGGGGCAACTTCTCGCGACGTTGTTACGGCCTTTCTTAGGGAGAGAAAATCCATCGGCATGCATGAGGACGGGGCCGGATATCGTCAGTTCTGTGAGGCAACAGACGGCGACCTGGTTGTGGTCCGGGCGTCAGGTAGACCGATAGCACTAGTTGCAATTGCCGGTCCACTCGAGAACTGCGGTGAGGATATGCCGGAACAACTCGCTTGGCTGACTCAGGTCCGCGCCGTAGAGATCATCGACTGGTACAACGACAAGGTGACGCTTCCCACAAGTTGGGGACAAGGAAATGCGTTCAACGAGGTAGGGGGCAACCGACAGGCTATAGTAACGTGGTATAACATGACAATGGCAGCACAAATGAAAACTCAGGTAAAGGCAATTCTGGACTCCAATTACCAAATCATTCTCACCGGTGCCCCCGGAACCGGTAAAACCTACCTCGCACGGGAGGTAGCCGCGGCCACAATTGGCTGCCACCTCAATGCGCTGGAGGAGAGCCCCCAGTTCGGCTTTGTCCAGTTCCACCCCTCATATGATTACAGTGATTTTGTGCAAGGGCTGAAGCCATTCGTAGAGAACGGGCAAATTGCCTTCAGGTTGACGGACGGAACATTTAAGAAGTTTTGCAACAAGGCCACTAATGACCGTGGGAATCGCTATGTCTTCGTAATTGACGAGATAAATCGCGCGAATCTGTCACGGGTCTTTGGCGAACTGTTCTTTGCGATCGAGTCGGGCTATCGAGGCAAACAAGTCCCGACACAGTATGCTTATCTTCCTGACGCCCATGGCCTTTCTGTGCCGGAGAACGTGTACATCATCGGTACGATGAACGATATCGACCGGAGTGTGGAGAGTATTGACTTTGCACTTCGGCGTCGCTTTGCATGGTACGAAGTGCCAGCAGATGACGCGGCCTTTACGCGCGTTGCAGACAATCTCGGAGAATTTACCGAGGATGCTCGCGCTCGCTATAGCAAGCTGAACGACGCAATTATGGCCGTTCTGGGCCTAGGCGCCGCCTACCGGATTGGGCCTGCCTATTACCGTAGCCTAAAACAATACGAGACAGATGGCGACAGGTTCAAGAGACTCTGGGATTACCACCTCAGCCTGCTTCTTCGAGAATACCTGCGTGGAATGCGCGATGCCGAGAGCCAATTGGCGAAACTGAAAGCTGCTTATGATTCTCCTACAGGAACCTAAAGTGACTGTATGCAATGCTGCGGCAGTGTTCTGAGTACCCAGATATGCTCAAGTGAAATCATGATCTCGGAAGAAGCTGGCAAAGCTCATGGCGATTCCACTCATCAGCCTGTGTGACAACAACTTCGGGCAACCCGGGGACAACGACGCTGGGAGGCTACTGCGATTGGCCGTCTCAGAGCCGGGGGATCGCTCGGCTGTTCATAAACTGCTGAAGCGGTTTTCTGGTAAGCCGCTGCATGAGTTTGCGGCGAGTGGCGTCGCCGTGATCCCCGGACAATTGAAAGGACTCGTCGCGGAAGATAACCAGGCGTTCTCGCGGCTGTCCGCATTTTCCCTCGGTGGCGGGGAAGACCCCGATACTGCTTGGATCAACACGCATAACTGCATGGGGGTGTTGCGCTTAAGAGACCCGGAGAGCGGCTGCGCTGTTCAACTAGAGATCAGGTCCCGTTTTGACGACAGCTCTAGTCAGCTCTTTCTTAGTTACGTTCTAGGCAAGGTGTTTGGCGGGAGTCTTGTAGAGGACGTTCAGATCGGACCCAAGTCGATGTGGGACGTGCTGCTAGCGTTCGTGTTTCGGCACCGTCTGCTGGAAGCGTGCAGAGTAGGCCTGTTTGCCCAATATGAGACATTTGCTCACAACGATCTTCGGTTCCAGGGGAAATTTGACATTGACGAGCACCTCCGGCGCAATGTCCCCTTTCAAGGGAGGGTGGCGTATGCGACGAACGAACTCACCTTCGATAATCCGATTAACCACCTGGTTCGCCATGCGATAGGAAAGGTCAACTGCAAGTGGCCGCCCATGCTGTCCGGCGATAAGGAGCTTACTGACCTATGCCACGAGTTTGCAGAGAACACGCCAAGTTGGGAACGGGCTCGGATGCTCGCGTGCATTAGGGCAAATGTGCGGCCCGTTACGCATCCTTACTTTCACGCCTACTACGAACCGCTTCGGCGTGTTGCCCTCGAGATCCTGCACGACGAAGGGGCTAATCTATACTGTGCCGAGAATGAGGCCGAAGGTGTCCTGTTTGATGGTTCATGGCTGTGGGAGAACTACCTGTGGGAAATTCTGCGGCCGCTCGGGTTCGAGCATACGGACAACGGAACGGGGGCGGGTGTGTGGAGGGTGCTCGGGAGTAAGTTTTACCCTGACTTCTTCATGAATAGTGCCGTCCATCCGCGTGTCGTCCTCGACGCCAAGTACAAGCGCGAACCGCGATGCCAAAGCGACCTTTCTCAGGTCTTCGCGTACATGTATATCCTGGAAGCTGGCGTCGGGGGATTGATAAGACCGGTGGAAAGCAGCGATGCAGCCCACGATATTGTGTGGAGCGGGGAGCCAAGCCGGCCACGCGGACATTGGTACGACCTTGGCTTTCAGATCCCGCAAGGCGAAGCGCTTGCTACGGACACCTTCCGTATGGCCATGGCCGAAAGTGAGAAGAAGCTTGCAGAAGCGGTCAAGAAGTGCTTAGTAAAGCCGGCCGGTGAGCCAACATGAAGGCGCACGCGGCCACAAGAGCGGCATGTGCCACGCCAACCATCCCATGTGTCGCCGGCTTCGCAACTGCATTCCGCACAGCGCAACATAGGTCCTGAGTAGCAGCTGCTTGATTGGCTCGTCTTGCCCCCGCCCCCATTGAGCAACCCCATCCCCCGTGGGATACTCCCCTCATGGGAACCGCCAGCCTGTCCGTCCACCAGTTGCGCAGCCGCTGGAAGCCGATCAAGGAACGGCTGATCGCCGCCGAGGCTGATCAATCCACGGCCATACGCCTGCACCGCGCCTTCAGTTGGCTGCAGCGCGTCGAGCAGTTTCAGGATGGCCAGGACGCCGATCTGGCCCTGGTTTGCCAGTGGATCGCTCTCAACAGCCTTTATGGGCAGTGGAACACCGAGAAACAGGAACCCCTTTTTGATCGGGACTGCTGGCGGCGGTTTGTCGACCGGCTGCTGGCCATCGACGCCAGCAACCACCTCGGCACCGCATTGACCGAGCAGCGTGACCTGGTGATGGCCGTCCTTGATGACGAATACCTCAGCGCCTTCTTCTGGCGCGATCCGTCCGACATTCAAGCCAGCAAATCGAAAAGAGCCAAGTTCGAGGCCCGGACCTGGTACCTGGAGAGCAAATGGGGCATGGTGCTGGACCGGCTGCTGGAACGAATCCACCTGCTGCGCTGCCAACTGGTGCATGGTGCGGCGACCTTCGGCAGTCAGCTCAACCGCGATTCCCTGGGGCGGTGCGTCCAGATGATGGATCACCTGCTGGTGGCCGTGCTGCTGGTCATCATCGACCACGGCGCCGAGCAGGACTGGGGCGCGATGTGCTATCCACCGCTCGGTGACGGCGGTTGATGTGGCACAACTTGCGGTCACGGCCAGCCGCCCGATAATAACCGGCGTTGACTGCGACTTTTCCCGACCGCTCACCGAAGCCCAGGAGCCCGCATGAGCACAATCTTAGCCCCAACCGGCTTCACCGCCTTGCTCAAAGAGATCAAGGCCCGCATCGCCCAGGCCCAGGCCCGCGCTGTGCTTTCGGTCAATGCCGAACTGGTGCGTCTCTATTGGGATATCGGCCGCCTCATCGATGCCCGCCAGCGCCGCCAAGGGTGGGGTACCGGCGTCATCCCCCGCCTGGCCGTGGAACTGCACAATGAACTGCCCGAAGAGAAGGGGTTTTCGGAACGAAATCTGAAATACATGATTCGTTTCTACCGCGAGTACCCGACCCCACCAATTGTGCAACAGCCTGTTGCACAATTGGGTTGCCGATCACGACGGGAGAAAGTGCCGCAGGCTGCGGCGCTTTTGCCCGACACCTCAATTTTGCCACAGGCGGTGGCAAAATTGGAATCACAGGCTGATTCCATCATCTGGTACATCCCTTGGGGGCACCATGTCTTGTTGATGGAGAAGGTTGACGGCCTTCCAAATCGCCTCTGGTACATGGCCCAAACCCTCGCCAACGGCTGGAGCCGCAATGTCCTCCTGCTCATGATTAAGTCCAAAGCCCACCATCGCCAGGGCAAAGCCATCACCAACTTCAACCGCCTCCTGCCCGCCCCGCAGTCCGATCTTGTTCGCCAAGCTCTTAAAGATCCCTATATTTTCGACTTCCTCACCCTCCAGGAGCCTTTCCACGAACGCGAACTCGAGACCGGCCTGCTCCACCAGCTCGAACGCTTCCTCCTGGAACTTGGCCAGGGCTTCGCTTTCGTTGGCCGTCAGTTCCGCCAGGTCGTCGGTGACCAGGATTTCTACATCGACCTCCTCTTCTACCACCTTGCCCTTCGCTGCTATATCGTCATCGAATTGAAGAAAGGCGCCTTCAAGCCCGAGTACGCCGGCAAGATGAATTTCTACCTGTCCGTCGTCGATGACAAGATCCGCCACTCGTCCGACGCCCCGTCCATCGGGTTGATCCTCTGCCAGGATCGCAATCGCATTGTCGCCGAATACGCCTTGCGCGGAGTCGCCAGGCCCATCGGCATTTCCGAATACGAACTCACGCGCGCCTTGCCCGCCAGTCTCAAATCCGCTCTGCCAACGGTCGAGGAAATAGAGGCGGAGCTTACCGCCATCGATACCGCTGACCCCGCCGCAACTCTGCCGCCAACGTCGGCACGCCACGCCAAGAAGTCCCGTCGCCATCCTCATAAGCCAGTGCGCGGACGATGAGCGAGTTTGCGCTTCGCTGGCACTCTCTTCTCTGAGGGCTCGGCGGGCTCTGCGGCTAAAGAGAATGGACCGTAAGCCGGAGGTCGGAGGGCGGCGCCGGTAATTCTGCATTCTCCTATGCCACCACCGGACACGTTTTGTCCGGTACCCCGGATATAGTAGTGTGCCTGGTGACCAGCGCGTGGCCGTAACGTCCTCCGCCCTGGGCACTTAAAGACTATCTCAAGACCCAATGCCCATTGGCTCTTGAGATAGTCTCTTAACCTATGATTCATGCCTACCCGACCGACACGATCTTTGTCTCGGACCTACTGCCCGCAAGACACCCTAGCGTCTTCAATGCCCTCAAGGCCCATCTCGCTGGCCGCCTCCAGACCATCCTCTGCACCAACGACATCTGGTGCCGCGACTATATGCCCATCCCGGTGGCTCCGGGCCGGTTTGTCCAGTTCCGTTATAACCCCAGTTACCTCAAGGGTTACCCGCACCTTCGCAGCGAACCCGCTGCCGACCTGTTCGGCCTGACCTGCGACTGCGATAAATTCCCCCTGGTCATCGTTGGCGGCAATATCGTCCGCTCCGCCGACACGGCCATCCTGACGGACAAGGTTTACTCCGAAAACCGCCGTTTCCGTCCCCCGGAGCTGCGTGAGCGACTGCGAACCATCCTGGAGGTGCAGCGCGTGGTCATCATCCCCCGGGAGCCAGGTGACCCCATCGGCCACGCCGACGGCATCTTGCGCTTCATTGACCAGCAGACGGTGC
>Ga0316231_1005546_pt1 | contig 10060 bp, 7 predicted proteins | sample TBH18027metaG_FD_206002 | JGI IMG/M metagenome (GOLD analysis project Ga0316231, IMG submission 206002) | Freshwater microbial communities from Trout Bog Lake, Wisconsin, USA - TBH18027 | ecosystem: Environmental > Aquatic > Freshwater > Lake > Hypolimnion/Profundal zone | place: USA: Wisconsin...
TCATAGCGAACATAGCATGCAGTCGGTATATAATGGTAACAAAAGAGAAGCAATCAAGAAGATACAGGACGAAACTTGTATGCAATGTCATCAGAGCTTAATAATGTCTCAGCGTTATGGTATGAGCACTAAGAATGCTAATAGTTATATGGATAGTTATCATGGACGTGCTTCTAAACATGGTGATAATAAAGTTGCTTTGTGTGTTGATTGTCATAATGTGCATAAAATATTACCTAAAGATCACCCTGAATCTTCAATAAATAAAAATAATATCGTTAATACTTGTAAAAAATGTCATCCTGAAGCTACTGATGTATTTGCTAATAGTTATTCGCATATAACTCAAGAAAGGAACTCCGCTACTATCGAATCTATAGTTAAGAAAGTTTATTTCTGGTTAATAGTTATTGTAATTGGTTGGATGTTTATTCATAATTTGTTAATCCTTATATATGAAATGCAGGTAAGGTTCAGAAAAACTAAAAATGAAATAAGAATTCCTCGTTTCACTAAAAATGAATTAATACAGCATACATTCCTCTTAAGTTCGTTCTTGATACTTGCAACTACAGGATTTATGCTTAAATATCCTGACACCGTATTCGGACAGTTAATGTATAAGATAGGTTTTAATGAAGTTATCCGTCAGTGGGTGCATAGATGTGCAGCTGTTGTTATGATTGTTTTGTCTTTTTATCATGTTATTTATTTATTGTTTACACGTAGAGGACGCGACGTAGTAAAAGGTTTATTCCCTAATTTCAGTGATATTACACAGTTGTTTGGCACAATGATGTTTTATATGCGTTTAACAAAAAAACATCCTCAATATGACAACTATAATTATATTGAAAAGATGGAATATTGGGCATTAATATGGGGAACGATTGTAATGGGAATAACCGGATTAGTGTTGTGGTTTCCAACTATTGTTGGCAACTGGGCTCCGCTTTGGTTTATCAAAGTAAGTGAGATTGTACATTTCTACGAAGCTATTTTGGCAACACTTGCTATTATTATCTGGCACTGGTTCTTTGTAATTTTCCATCCAAAGGAATATCCTGTAAGTTATACGGTAATTAATGGACAAATGACTATAGCTCATTACAAAGGAGAACATCGTTTGAAATATCATAAAGTGATATTAGAATACTTACAGATTAAAAATGGCAAGCTTGAGGCTAAGAAGATGAGTTATTTTACTAAGTATTTTATTAATGCTATCGAAAAAAATAACATTACTATGGAAGACTTTGTAAACAATGAACTTATAAATGATAAAGAGTTAAAAGAATTTATCGATAACAATCAAAAGTAATATACTTTGTGAAAAGGCTGTCTTAATAAAGGCAGCCTTTTTATTTTAAATCAAACAATAATTAAAACTATTTCTTATTCATAAAGTTTTAATTCTCGCTTTATAAATAAAAGTAATTACATTGCATAATTTACAATTATTAAAACATATTTCAATTGTTCAATTATTAATCTTAGGTATCCTTTTTAAAAATTTGAATATTAATTTATACAAATTTCAAATCAATCTATCAATTCAAATCATCCGTTAACATATTATATGTATTTGATTATTTATACTATGTATTGATAAATTTTTCTTACGAGAGCCCTTACACAACTTGCAAATGCATTTACACAACTTACGAGAGCATTAATATAAATGACGAGAGCACTAATATAAATGACGAGAGCACTAATACAAATGACGAGAGCATTAATATAAATGACGAGAGCATTAATATAAATGACGAGAGCATTAATACAAATGACGAGAGCACGAATATAAATGACGAGAGCATTAATATAACTTGCAATTGCATAAATACAAATGCCACTAGCTCCAACACAACTTGCAAATGCATAAATATATTTTAACGAATAATTACTTTTAGTACTCCATTTACCTCCCCTATTTTGATACTATAAAACTACATTTTAAGATGAATTTGATTAATCAACTAGATTTTTATTCTTTCAACATTCAGTTTCTACAACATTTCACACTTTAGTTATTTTTAAATATGGTTATAAGCTACATTTTATTTGAGGAATGTATCATAAATAATTTAGCACATGCTAAAGCATCTGATAAAGCTTCGTGGTGTCTTAATGGTATTTTATATTTTGCACAAAGAGAGGCAAGATTATCTCCATATATTTTATAAGTGCAATACCCTGTATAGTTTGGCACTTCCATATCATAATACTCCAATGTTTGTTTTAAACAATTAAAATCGAATGAAAAGCCATTATGAGCGACTATATTTTGGTTTTTAATGAATGGTTCAATATGTTTCCAGATTTTATCAAAAGTAGGAGCTTTAGCAGTTTGTTGTGGAGTTATGCCATGTATATCTATATTTCTATCCCAATAATAATTATCCGGTGGTTGTACTAAAAGTGAAATCTGATCTTTAATAATATTATTTTCTACTCGAATAAGACCAACCGAACAAACACTCCAACGATTATTGTTTGCTGTTTCAAAATCTATTGCTGTAAAAGTATCTATCATATCTTTTTTAATTGGGATTGTTATATCTGATTATTTTTTCTTTGAAATATCAATCGTATCTGGGAAATTAATATTGAAAATTTGAGCTATATCTTCCCAAAATATATATCCTTTATACGAATTAAATGCTCGCATAATTAAATTTGATTCTCTGTGACTTTCTAGATTTGATTCAAAATATTCTGGTTTTTCATATAATTCCATACTTTTTTTATACTTTCCTTTCTCATATTCTCCTTTTTCTAAGATATAAAATGAATAAATATTCTTTGATTGATCTAATAAAGAATCAATATGTCGAATTAACTGATCTCTTTGATTTAACCATTTAGTACTTGTTGTTATATCAGATTCAGTTCTTTTTGCTTCACCAATAAATATGGAATCAGTTGTTTCAATATATATATCAGGTTGAGTGTAACCTTCAAATATATACCAGTATCTCATAGGTTGTGGATAATTTTTGTCAATCAATTTTAATGCTTCATTTAATATTTCTTTATCACCAGTAAATAGCTTTTTCCTTTTAACTAATGTTTCTGTGTTTTTTACATTACTATTTAGTGATTCAGAATTTAATTTATCAAGGTTATTTAACATCCATACCAAGAGTAACTTTGGAGGTGGAATTTTCTTTTCATTAGTACCATATCTAGTTTCCATTATTGAATTTTGATCAACTTCAGGAATATTTCTATTAAATAACTTAAAAAATTCATTTAATTTTTTTGCATCATTTTTTATTATATCAAATAATGGTTTTACTCTTGTTAACGAACTGTTCTTTCCCCCCATCTCGATTTGTTTTTATTTTGTTTTTTAATTATTTATTTTCGTCTAATTCCCGGAGGCGATTATTAATTTATTTTGATTATTAAAAAGCGTGGGAACTTAACTAAAAGCTAACGCCTTTTATTTCTTTAACATGACTTCTATTGACCTAAAATAGAATTCAATTTAATTAAAGTTTTAATGTTATTTTCATCAGCCACATAAGCTTTGATTTCATTAACTATATGTTTAATAAATCCATCTCTGAAATTCTTATCCATATTTAATCTAGAAATTGTTTTAGACTCACTTAAGTTTATTTCATGATCTTCAAAGTCATCAAACGGTTTTTTATTTTGCCAATATTCGACATCTTCAGTTTCAATGAATCTAAGACCTGCAGAATTAAATATACCTATCATTAATTTTTCATTAAAATTTTCAATTGTAAAAGAGGTTTCAGAATCTTTATATTTAATTGGATTAATTTTTATTTGAGATATTTTATTTTGAAATAAATCTTTTTTTATTGAATAATTATCTTTTAAATCTTCTTTAAGTTTATCAAAAACTTTTTGCCTTATTTCTTCGCAAAATTGGTCTTTTGCAATATTAAATTTAGCTGCAATACATGAAGCTGCTTCAAAATTTTGAAGTATTATTTCTTTTAGTTTTTCTTCTTCTGTATTTTCCATTGTATGTGTAAATTTTTTGATTAATATAATATATTGTTTAATTGTTTCACGTAATATAGGAGAATCTGCTGCTTCTTTTAAGCATGAATTTAACCATTCTAAAATCTTTACTTTATAAGATATTTTGTAGTAATGTTTGCCTTGTTCTAATTCGCCTTTACTTTCAAAGGTGGGATCATCACCAAAAAGAGTTAGATAATATACAGTATTGTTCAGTTTATTATGATTATAATATCTTTCTATTTGTGCATATTGGTCTTGTGCATAAATTTTATTTTCTATTGATATAGTATGATTGTATTTATCTTTTAAGTAAATATCAATTCTTCCTCCTGTTTTTTTATCATAATCACTAAAGCCAATAGCATATTCTAATGTTACTGTAGTTGAGTTTACATCTAATTGTTTATTAATATTTAATTTGTCATTCCCAATAGATTTTAAAAACAAATCCAGAAAAATATTTCCTTTTAAATGTGTGCCTTTAGGATTTAACAATTCACCAAGAAATGCAGAATGAGTTGCATTCTCCTTAGTTTCCATTTTTAAAATTGAGAATATATTAAATTTCTCACCTTTTAGTTTCTCAATTTCATTCTGGTGCTCAATTTTAATATTTATTTTACTTAAAAGTTCTTCTATGTTTTTATTTAATTCTGACATATTATTATTTTTTTTGCAAAGCTAAACTATATTCTAATACCATTGCAATAATTATTTATATTGCTCAAAAGCCTTTTGTAAAGTTTCTTTTATTTCCTTAATCAATGATTCTGGTTTTAGAACTTTTACATCGTTGCCATAAGAAAGTAATTCCATCCTAAAATCAAATGTATTGCACAACTTTAATTTTATCTGTAATTCATCTTCTGTATCTAAAATAATCTCTTGTGTTTCGTGCAAAGGCAATGACTTGATATATTTACCATGTTCAGGATTGAATGATAAAATGATTTCTTCCGGCTCTTTACCGTTGAGACTTATAATGCCGAAACAATACTTAAAATCTTTCTCAACATCATAATCAACCGGATATTTAAAAGTCTTTCTTGTTATATCAAGGTTAGTAAGACGATCGAGACCAAAGGTTTTAATTCTATTATCGTTTATATCTTTAGCTATAATATACCAGCGGTTTCTAAATTCTTTCAAGGCATAAGGTTCTACGGTTCTTTTAGTGGCTTCTTCATCCCAGAACTTTTGACAGGAAAAATGTATCAGAAAATTATTTTTTATTGCATGCAACAATCCATAAAGATTTTCAGTACCCTGTGGTTTACGCTTTTCAAAATGTATGTATTTTGAAAGACGGTCTGTAATATTTAAAGCATTAAAAGTATCGAAAGCTTCCAAGATTCTATCAGTTACTTCAATCTGTTCTTCGTTATCTATAAAATAAACTTTACGTGAAAAATCATACTTAATTTCAATATTAAATAAAGAGCGTATATCTTCTAAATCACGTTGAAACGTACGCTTAGATATTATAAAATTATACGCTTGTAATTCTGATTCCCTTGAAAGATAATCGGATATTTCTTCATACGTTGAAGGATTTTTTCTGAGCTTTTTTATTATCAGATTGATTCTTGATATTGATTCTCTTTTTGACATATTGCTTTAATTAGTTTACAAAGATATATATTCACTATGACAAAACACGTCATTTCTATTTATTTGTTTTAAATCCCATTTTAATCCTTACTTCTTTTATAATTAATTCTTCGTTACAGAAATCAATTATTTCATTAATCAGAGGTGTTTTTCCACTAATAACTTCGTGCATTTCATATTTCCTTACAATATTATCTATTTGTCCACCAGAGAAATCAAATTTCTCTGCAAGCAATTTACAATCTATAAGCTTAACTGTTTTTAATTTTGATTTCCAAATTTTAGCTCTGTTCATTTCATCCGGTTTTGACATTTCTACTTTAAATAAAAAACGTCTTTCAAATGCCTTATCTAAATTGTCAGTAAGGTTGGTTGTAGCAAATAATATTCCTTTAAAGTTTTCCATCTCTTCAAGTATAATATTTTGTATTGCATTCTCTGTTTGTGCAACATTAGAACTACTAACATTTTTCCTTTTTGAAAAGATAGCATCGGCTTCATTAAAAAAGAGAATTGGACAAACCTTACTGTTTTTTAAAAGTTCATTATAATCTGTAAATATTCGTTTTATTACTTTCTCACTCTCACCAAACCACATTGATTTTGATTGACTGATATCAACTTTCATTATTTCTCTTCCAGTTTTTTTAGCTATCTGCAAAACTGTTTCAGTTTTACCGGTACCAGGGACACCATATAATAATACTGTCAAACCAGTAGGTAATATTTTATCTTTTAATCTATTTTGAAGCTTAATGAGATTTCTATTTTTAAGCATACTTTCAAGAACATTGATTTGTTTTTGTTCTTTTTCGTTAAAGAATAATTTCTTTATCCCAATTTTATCAGGACACAGAATATTATCTTTTTTACTGGCTTTACAATATAGTTTTATGTTTTCTGATTGTAATAACTCAATTGCTTTATCAGCAAGTTTAATTTCCGTATCATTAAAAAAAGATCTTTCGTCGGTCTGAATCAAAATTTTCTTTATCAAATCGTTTTCTCTTGAAATAAACCCCTGTATGTAAAATGCTTTATTTGCCTTTTCTCCAAACATTACATCCGTAACAGTATCTAAATTGATTACTTCATTTCCCGCAATAGTCTTCCAGCATGTATATAAGAAGAGATAAGTATTTTCATCATCCAAATTTATTTGTTTTAATTTTTTAATGAAAGGTATATGATTGTTAAATAATAATAATACATTCATTTCTTCAAACATACCTTCTCTTGAGTAATTTCTTTCATATCGCTCCTTTCCTATACTATATATTTTCTCTAAAATATCAATCAGATTATTGTACACTTCAGGTTTAACATCAGGTAATAAATGATTTTGAATAATTGCATTACTGAATGCTACTTTTAGATTAAACTGATCATTTGCCTGAGCAACAAATCTATGTCTTGATCTTTTTTTAATCAGAAATCCCATTTTTGTTAATTCAATTAAATCATTATGATATTCTAATAATCGGATAGGATTGCAATCAAAATATTTGCCCAAATCATTAATATCAACACAATCACCAATACAATTAAAAACAAAAATATGTGCAAGTAGAAATGCTTTATTTTTACTTACATTAAAATATTTTGCAAGTTCTTCTAACTTTGAATCTATTTTTTTAAATAATTCATCACTAAGTTTGCTTTCAAAAGATTCATCATAAATAAAACTTATTGTTTTAAGTAAATTAATATTAACTGTTGTTTCCATATACTCCTTTTTTTCTGCAAAATTATAAAGCAGATAAGCCAAAGGGTGTCGTTGTTGAAAAGTTTTTTCTAAAAAGAAAGAATTCTTTTAAGAGTGGAGTCCTGAAAATAGTTTAACTTTGCAGAATATTAAAACATATAAAAATGAATTCAGAAATTAAAAAACGTAAACTAGGTAAGAGTAATCTTGAGGTTTCAGCTATTGGACTCGGATGTATGGGAATGAGTTTCTCCTATGGAACTTTACCCGATAAAAAAGAAATGATAACGCTACTACATCAGGCCGTTGATCGCGGTATAACTTTCTTTGACACAGCCGAAGTATATGGACCATATACTAACGAAGAACTTCTTGGTGAAGCATTATCCCCTATTCGTAATAAAGTGATAATAGCTACTAAATTTGGTTTCGATACTACAAAAAGTGGGATTTCAGCTTTAGACAGCCGTCCTGAACATATAAAACAAGTTGCCGAAGCTTCTTTAAAAAGACTTAAAACAGATGTTATAGATTTATTTTATCAACATCGCGTTGACCCTAATATCCCTATAGAGGATGTTGCAGGTGCTGTAAAAGACCTTATAAAAGAAGGTAAAGTAAAACATTTTGGGCTTTCAGAAGCCGGAGTCCAGACAATTCGTCGTGCACATGCTGTGCAAGCAATTACTGCTTTGCAAAGCGAATATTCGCTATGGTGGAGAGAGCCGGAAGCTGAGATTTTATCAACTATAGAGGAACTTGGAATAGGATTTGTGCCATATAGCCCTCTAGGTAAAGGTTTTCTTACAGGAAAGATAGATGAAAACACAAGTTTTGACAAAACTGATTTTCGTAGTACAGTCCCTCGTTTATCTCAAGAAAACAGATTAGCAAATCAAGTGTTTGTAGATATACTTGCAAAGGTTGCCAATCGTAAAAATGCTACACCGGCTCAGATAGCACTTGCATGGTTACTTGCTCAAAAGCCTTGGTTAGTTCCAATTCCGGGTACAACTAAACTAAATCGTTTGGAAGAAAATATTGCAGCTGCTAATGTAGAACTTACATCTGAAGATCTTAATGAAATTAACACCGCTGCATCAAAAATCAATGCAAAAGGCGATAGATATTCGGAAGGGGCAATGAAATTGATTAATAGATAAAATATATTAATTATAAAACACTTAAAAATTTATTTAATAAAGTAAAAAAATCAACATTAAAAAATGAAAACAATAAACGTAAAAGCTTACGGAACTGAGGCAAAAGATGCACATTTAAAACAGATGAACATTGAGCGTAGAGAAACTACGGCAAAAGATATTGAAATAGAGATTTTGTATTGTGGCGTTTGTCATTCTGATTTACATACTGCACGAAATGATTGGGGTGGAACTATTTATCCGGCAGTTCCCGGTCATGAGATTGTAGGAAGAGTAACTAAAGTGGGAACTGAGGTAAGCAAACTTAAAGTAGGAGATTTAGCTGCTGTTGGCTGTTTAGTAGATTCGTGCAGAGAATGCCAAAGTTGCAAACATGATCTTGAACAATACTGTTTTAATGGGATGACAGGTACTTATAATGCTAAAGATAAACATTTAGGAGGTCATACTTATGGTGGTTATTCTGAAAAAATAGTGGTTGATGAACATTTCGTTTTGAAAGTTCCTGCAAATTTGGATTTAGCAGCAGTTGCACCATTGCTTTGTGCAGGAATTACTACCTGGTCACCACTTCGTCATTGGAATGTTGGAAATGGCAGCAAAGTAGCTGTTGTAGGTTTAGGAGGATTAGGTCACATGGCTATTAAACTTGCAAAAGGTTTAGGTGCAGAAGTTACTCTTTTCTCCAGAACACCTGACAAAACAAAAGATGCAATAGAACTTGGAGCAAACGAGGTGATTATTTCAACAGATAATAGTCAAATGAATACTGTAAGAGGTAAATTTGATTTGATTATTGATACTGTTCCTTATGTTCACGATATTAATCCTTATGTTAATACTTTAAGTATAAATGGAACATTGGTTTTGGTTGGTTATTTGGGTGGTTTAGAACCTTTCTTAAATACTGTACCAATGATTTTAGGCAGAAAATCAGTTGCCGGTTCTGTTATAGGCGGTATTGCTGAAACACAAGAGTTACTTGATTTCTGTGGCGAACATAATATTGTTTCAGAAATTGAATTAATAAAAATGCAGGACATTAACGAAGCTTATGAAAGAATGCTTAAAAGTGATGTACGTTATCGTTTTGTAATAGATATGGCTTCACTGAAACAATAGTAGTTTAAATTGATAAAAATGAAAACCTCGTTGCAAACAGCGAGGTTTTTATTTTTATTATAACAATATAAAGGTATAAGAAATGACAAATACAAATAATAAGAGTCTGGTTGTGTATTATTCGCGCAAAGGACAAAATTACAGAGAAGGTAAAATTGTTAATCTTTCTATTGGAAATACAGAAGTAATTGCAAAAAAGATTCAGTCTTTAACTCAAAGCGATATCTTTGAAATAAAAACCATAAAAGACTACCCGATAGATTATACTGAATCGACTATTGTAGCAAAGGATGAGTTAAGAAAGAATGCAAGACCTGAATTATCAAGCTTTATTGAGAATATGGATGCTTATGATGTAATTTATTTAGGTTATCCCAATTGGTGGAATACTTTTCCAATGGCTGTCTTTACTTTTTTAGAAACTTATGATTTTTCTGGAAAAACAATATTTCTG
>Ga0316231_1005547_pt1 | contig 10058 bp, 9 predicted proteins | sample TBH18027metaG_FD_206002 | JGI IMG/M metagenome (GOLD analysis project Ga0316231, IMG submission 206002) | Freshwater microbial communities from Trout Bog Lake, Wisconsin, USA - TBH18027 | ecosystem: Environmental > Aquatic > Freshwater > Lake > Hypolimnion/Profundal zone | place: USA: Wisconsin...
CTGAAGGAAAAAAATGCCCACTCCATTTTTGGCGCAATTGCGGATGAACTGAAAAAGGACGGCGTGGAACTCATCGAGGCGACGCCGTGGCTCGCTCCGCTGATGCCGCAAACCGGCTTTGCGCTCGGCCCGAAATTTTCCGACGCGAAAAAAGCGGACGTGGAATTTGGTTTCAAGATTGCCAAGCAGGTTTCGCAAATGGAAATCGGCCAGACGGTCGTGGTGAAAGACGGCACGGTGCTGGCCGTCGAAGGTTTTGAAGGCACGGACAAATGCCTCGCGCGCGGCGGCGAACTCGCGGGCAAGAACGGCGGCGCGGTCGCCGTCAAAGTCGCAAAATTAAATCACGACATGAGGTTCGACATCCCGTGCATCGGCTCGAAAACATTGGAGATTTGCGCCGCCGCAAAAATTTCCGTGCTTGCGCTCGAATCTGGAAAATCGCTTTTGCTTGAACGCGAGGCCTGCGAAAAACTGGCGAAAGACAATAAGATTTCGGTGACAACCATTGCCACATGAAGTTGAATGGTTAAATCGTTGAATTGTTAAACTGGCTGACGCGCCATAACGATGTGACGATTTAACCATTCGACGATTTAACGATTTAACAACCATGCTAAAATCCCACGAACTCCTCGGTTTCATGTCGCCCGCGCTGGCGACGGACATTTTAACCTTCATCTTCGAGTCCGACAAGGCGGCCTACAAGGCCACGCTCGCCGCCGTCGCGCAGGCCAAGCACGTCCGCCCGGTCTTCCTCGAACGCCAGCCGCGCGAGGCGCGCCACGCGATGATGCTGGCCGCGCTCACCAAGCCGCAGCTCGACGGCGCCGCCGCCGCGTTCATCCGCGCGTGGCTCGTGAAAAAACACCTGGCCATCCTGGCGGAGTTCATGAACGCGCTGGAAATCCCGAATGAAAACGGCGTGGTGGAGGATCTGCCGGCGGCGGTGGACGACGCGAAACTGAAGGCGGCCGTGGAAATTTTGCTCGGCAAATACCCGCATGAAACGGTGTCCGTCTATCTGAATGCGTTCAACGACATGAACACCGCGAACTGGCCGAACCTCAAGGCGCTGCTGGAAACCGACACGCGGCTGCAGCTCGGCAATCACGCCTGATTCGGTCCGTTTCGCAAAAACTGGATTTGATTTGGCAAGAAACTGCTGGCGCGCGCGCATGGCTTTTGTATCGTGCCAGCCTGAATTTAACGAAATAAAATTATGGAACAACCTCAAGGTGACATCGCATTGATCGGCCTGGCCGTGATGGGCCAGAATTTGATTCTCAACATGAACGACCACGGCTTCACCGTCGTCGCCTACAACCGCACCACGGAAAAGGTGGACCACTTCCTCGCGAACGAGGCGAAGGGCACGAAGGTGCTCGGCGCGCATTCAATCGAGGAAATGGTCTCCAAGCTCAAATCGCCGCGCCGCGTGATGATGCTCGTCAAGGCCGGCAAGCCGGTGGACGACTTCATCGAACTGCTGGTGCCGCACCTGTCGCCCGGCGACATCATCATTGACGGCGGCAACTCGCTGTTCGACGACACGAACCGCCGCGTGAAATACTGCGAGAGCAAAGGGCTTTTGTTCGTCGGCACCGGCGTTTCTGGCGGCGAAGAGGGTGCGCGCAAAGGCCCGAGCATCATGCCCGGCGGCTCGCCCAAGGCGTGGCCGTTCGTGAAGGATATTTTCCAGGCCGTCTCCGCGAAAGTGGAAGGCAATGTCCCCTGCTGCGACTGGGTGGGCGAAGGCGGCGCGGGGCATTATGTGAAGATGGTCCACAACGGCATCGAATACGGCGACATGCAGCTCATCTGCGAGGCCTACAACATCATGAAAAACGGCCTCGGCATGGGCGCCGACGAGATGCACACCGTCCTGGCCGAATGGAATCTGGGCGAACTGGATTCCTACCTGATTGAAATTTCGCGCGACATCCTTGGCTTCAAGGACACCGACGGCTTGCCGCTCGTGGACAAGATTCTCGACACCGCCGGCCAGAAAGGCACGGGCAAATGGACGGTCATCAATTCGCAGGATTTGGGAATTCCCATCACGCTCATGGCCGAAGCGGTTTATTCCCGCTGCGTTTCCGCGCTGAAAGACGAACGCGTGAAGGCGGCGAAGAAATTAAAAGGCCCGCGCCCGGCGCTTACGAGCATCGCCGCGAATCCCGAAAAGAAAAAGGCGTTCATCAACGACATCATGAGCGCGCTCTACGCCTCGAAAATCGTCAGCTACGCGCAGGGTTACATGCTCATGCGCGAAGCTGGCAAGCAATACGGCTGGAACCTCAACTACGGCGGCATCGCGCTGATGTGGCGCGGCGGCTGCATCATCCGCTCGCGTTTCCTCGGCAAGATCAAGGAGGCTTACGACAACAATCCGAAGCTCTCCAACCTGCTGCTGGACGATTATTTCCGCGGCGAAATCAAGCGCTCGCAAAAAGGCTGGCGCAACATCGTCGCGACGGCGGCGAAAAAAGGCATCCCGGTTCCCGCCTTCAGCACGGCGCTGGCGTTTTACGACCAATACCGTTCCGCCGTTCTGCCGGCGAACCTGCTGCAGGCGCAGCGGGATTATTTCGGCGCGCACACTTACGAGCGCGTGGACAAGCCGCGCGGCGAATTTTTCCACACCAACTGGACGGGTCGCGGCGGCACGACCAGCAGCAGCACTTACAACGTGTAAAGTCCTTGCGGACGGCCACCAAAACTTTCAAGGCGCGCGGCTCCGGCTGCGCGCTTTTTTGTTTGTTTGACCTGGCGTTTGACACCAGCAAAACTTTCGCATGGCAAAACCTGAATTGAAGATTGAAAAGCTCGCGGCCGGCGGCGGCGCGGCCCCGAAAAAAGGCGACACCGTGACCGTCCATTACACCGGCACGTTCATGGATGGAAAAAAATTCGACAGCTCCGTGGATCGAGACGAGCCGTTCGCCTTTGTGCTGGGCGCGAGCCAGGTCATCGCCGGCTGGGATCTCGGCGTCGCCACCATGAAGATTGGCGACAAGGTGAAGCTGACCATCCCGCCGGAACTCGCCTACGGCCGCGACGGCTATCCCGGCGCCATCCCGCCAAACGCGACGCTGATTTTCGAGGTGGAACTGCTCGGCATCGGCTGATGTTTTGCGCTCGCAAGCCGCGTTCAGCCCGCTTAATCTTTCGCCCGCATAAAACTGATTTATGAAAAAATACCTTGTTGAATTCATCGGCACATTCTTTCTCGTCCTGACCATCGGCATGACCGTCATTGCCCCGGTCGTGGCCGTCGGCTTTGCGCCGCTGGCCATCGGCGCGGCATTGATGATCATGGTGTATGCGGGCGGCCACGTCTCTGGCGGCCACTATAATCCGGCGGTGACGTTCGCGGTGTGGCTGCGCGGACGTTGCGCCAGCTGCGACGTGCCGTTTTATTTCATCGCGCAGGCGCTGGGCGCAATGGCGGCGGCTTTTATCGCCCTGCATCTCAAGGGCAATCCGACGTTGACACCCAAAGAAGTGAGCCTGCTTCCAGCCCTCGTCGCGGAATTCATCGGCACGTTTGCGCTTTGCTACGTCGTGCTGAACGTCGCCACCGCCAAGGCCACGGCGGGCAATTCCAACTACGGCCTCGCCATCGGCTTCACCGTGACGGTGATGGCCTACGCGCTCAGCGGCATTTCCGGCGGCGCGTTTAATCCGGCGGTCGCCATCGGGGCCGCGCTGATGAACCTGGTCAAGTCCTCCAACCTCTGGATTTACTTTTTCGCCAACTTTGGCGCCGGCGCGCTGGCCGCATTGGTGTTCAAGTTCGTGAACCCGGACGATAAATGAGATTTGTTGAAGCGTTGAATTGTTGAATTGGGATTGGCGCGGAGGCTGACGCCCCTTCAACCATTGAACAATTTAACCAATCCACCATTCAACGAGTCAACCATGCCGCCGGCGACCTTCCTCCGTGAAACGTCCGGCGGCACTTTGCTTTCCGTAAAACTCCAGCCGCGCGCTTCCAAGAACGAAATCTGCGCGCCGCTCGGCGACGAATTGAAAATCAAGGTCACCGCGCCGCCCGTGGACGCCGCCGCCAATCAGGCGCTCGTGGAATTTCTGGCGGACAAACTGGACTGCTCGCGCGGCAAAGTGGAATTGATTCGTGGCCAGACCTCGCGGCACAAAACCATTCTGCTCCACGGCCTCAAGCCGGAGGCGGTTCTCCGTCAATTTTTCGGAGGGACGAGTTCCACGAGCCCCTGACTTAAAAATTCCAGGCTTGGAAAATGGGGACTCGTGGAACTCGTCCCTCCGAAATCATGAAATCTGCCCCGCCAGCTCCTCCGCCGGATACGTCCAGATTTCCGCGAGCGTCGGATGATAGTGCGGCGTCGCCGCCAGTTCGTGAACTGTCATCCGCTTCGCCATCGCCGCGACGATTTCGTGGATAAGTTCGCCGCCGACCGGGCCGATGCACGCGCCACCGAGGATTTCGCCCGTCTTCGGCTGCGCCAGCAGTTTCACAAAGCCGTCCTTCGCCTCCATGATGAGCGACTTACCGTGGTCGTTGAACGGATAACTCGCCGCGAGAAATTTTATCCCGCGCGCCGCCGCTTCTTTTTCCGTCAAACCAACGGTCGCCACCTGCGGCTCGGTGAACACGACGGAAATCAGCAGCCGATAATCCATCCGACGCGGTGACTTTGGTTTTAGAATGTTGCGAACCACCGTTTCGCCTTGTTGAATCGCGATGTGGACAATCTCGTGCGGCCCGGTGCAGTCACCCGCCGCGAAGATGTGCGGCGCGCTCGTCTGCATTTTGCCGTTCGTGACGATCCTCCCCTGCTCCGTTTTCACTCCCGCATTTTCCAAACCAAGCGACGCCGTGTTCGGCACGCGCCCGAGCGCAAACAGGATTTCCTCGGCGGCAACGGAAACGGTTTTTCCTTTCTGCTCGAAGGTGACGGACTTCAATTGCCTTTTTCGCTTTGCGTCCACCAGCTTTGTGCCGGTGAAAACCGCCATGCCTTCGCGGCGGAAAACCTTTTCAACTTCTGCGCCGGCGTCCGCGTCAAACTCCTTCAGCAGGCGTTCGCTGCGCTGGACAACCGTGACCTTGACGCCGAAGCGCTGGAAGAACTGGGCAAACTCGCACGCGATCGCCCCGCCGCCAAGGATGATGAGCGACTTCGGCAATTGTTTGAGCGCCACCGCCTCGTCGCTCGTGATAAAACCAACGGCGTTGAGTTGCGGCAGCGGCGACGGCGCAACACGGGAGCCGGTGGCGATGACAAAATATTTGGCCATCAATTTTTTGCCGTTGCTCAAATCCACCGTGTGCGCGTCGAGAAATTCTGCCTTTGCGCGGATGAACTTGAATTTGCCGGCGTTGAGCTGCTGCGCGCGGAAGTCGGCGAAATCTTTTATCTGCGCGTTTTTCCGCGCCATCACTTTCTTAAAATCAAACGTCACCCTACCCGCGCGCACGCCCCACGTCGCCGCGTGTTCGGCGAGATGCTTCACTTCCGCCGCGTAGAGCAGCGCCTTCGTCGGCATGCAGCCGCGCAGGATGCACAGGCCGCCGACTTCGCGGCCGCCTTCGATGACGACGGTTTTCAATCCGGCGCCCGCCGCCGTGCGCGCCGCCGCGTAGCCGCCGCTGCCGCCGCCGATCACCGCCACGTCAAAATCAAACTGTTTCATGCCGGAGAAGATGGAAGCACGCGCAAGAAATGCAAACTGGATTTTGCCGGAAATTTGACCGCCGACGGGCACAGACAAACACCGACCGGGTATTACAACTGCGGCGCGCAGGGGTGATATGCCCGGCCGCCTGATTTTTATCTGTGTGCATCTGCGCCCGCCTGTGGCTAAAATTTCCGCGTGCTGCCACACCGACAAATTGAATTGAAGCTGCAAGCCGCCGTCCGCGCGGTGCTGCCGGACGCGGATGTCTCCGCCGTTTTAGTCCGCCCGTGCGATCCGAAATTCGGCGATTACCAAAGCAACGCGCTGATGTCGCTCGCCAAAACGCGGAAACTGAATCCGCGCCAGCTCGCCACCGACACGCTCGCCAAGCTGGATGTTTCCGACGTCTGCGAAAAAGTGGAGATCGCCGGCGCCGGCTTCCTGAATTTCCGGCTCAAAAATTCCGTGCTCGCGCAGACGCTCGAAACGGCGGCGCGCGGTGAGCATTTATTTTTCGCCAAAACCGGGTCGCCGAAAACCGTGGTCATTGATTTCAGTTCGCCGAACGTCGCCAAGCCGATGCACGTCGGCCACATCCGTTCCACCGGCATCGGTGACGCGCTCCAGCGCACGCTGCGCCTGCTCGGTCACCGCGTGATTTCAGACAACCACATCGGCGACTGGGGCACGCAGTTCGGCTACATTTTAGTCGTCTGGAAAGATTTTCAGAAAAATGCACCTGCCGCACTCAAGTGCTATCTTGAATCTGATCCAATTGGAACGATGGGCACGTTTTACAAGTATGGTCGGGTTGCCGGCCAGATTAACGACTATGAAGATTTGGAAGGTTCGGATTGGGTGCAATCAACTCCCGAAATCCAAGACCAATTGGCACGGGCAGAGTTGGTAAAGCTCCAAGCTGGTGATCCAGAAAATACGGCTATCTGGAAAGAAATGATTCGGCTTTCTCAGGTTCAATTTGAAGCAATATATTCACGGCTCGGCGTGAAATTTGACCACGCGCTCGGTGAAAGCTTTTACAATCCGTGGCTCGGCGAAGTTGTTGCCGATCTGCTCACGCGCGGCATCGCGCGCGAAAGCGAAGACGCGGTCGGCGTGTTCAGCGACGGCTCGCTGCCGCCGAAGGAAGACCCGTTTCTCGTCAACCGCGACGGCGAGTGGATTGCCGATCCCGCGCTCGTGCGCAAGAGCGATGGCGGTTTCAACTACACGACCACCGATCTTGCGACCGTGGATTACCGGCTAAAAACCTGGTCGCCGGATGAAATCGTCTATGTCGTGGACGACCGGCAGTCCGGGCATTTCAAAAAATTGTTTCTCATCTTCGGCCGTTGGAAACCGGACGCGGCCAAAACCACGAAGCTCGTCCATGTCGGCTTTGGGAAAATCATGGGCGACGACGGCAAGCCCTTCAAAACGCGCTCCGGCGACACCGTGAAGCTCGGCGACCTGCTCGACGAAGCCGAGGAGCGCGCCTACAAAATCGTTTCCGAGAAGAGCGTGGAACTGCCCGAAGCGCAGCGCAAGGAAATCGCCCGCGTCATCGGCCTTGGCGCGGTGAAATACGCCGACCTGCTGCCGAACCGCCAGAGTGATTACATTTTCAGTTGGGACAAAATGCTCGCGCTGCAAGGCAACACCGCGCCCTATCTGGTTTATGCGTATGCGCGGATCAAAAGCATTTTCAGAAAAGCGGAAGAAACATCCAACATCCAAAATTCAACAACCAACATCCAGTTGGCCGCGCCGGAAGAACTCACGCTCGCCAAGCATCTGCTGAATTTTGGCATCACGCTCGAAGCGGTGGCCGAGGAATTGCGCCCGAATTATCTGTGCAATTATCTGTTCGAGCTGGCCGGCAAGTTCACCTCGTTCTACGAAAATTGCCCGGTGCTGAAAGCCGATGATGCCGCCACGCGCGATTCACGGCTGGCGCTGTGCGATTTGACGGCGCGCGTCTTGAAACAAGGTTTGGAAACGCTTGGCATCGAAACCGTCGAGCAGATGTAATTTTTGGCTGTCGTCATGACGCCGTCCGAAACATTTTCCCAATTGCTGCGCGGCACCGCGCCGCTCACCGCGCTCGCGCCGATGCAGGACGTGACGACGCTGCAATTCATGCGCGTCATTGACCGCTACGGCGGGCCGGAGGTTTACTGGACGGAATACTTCCGCGTCCACGGCGATTCGCGGCCGGAGAAATGGATTCTCGATTCCATCACCAAAAATCCCACCGGCAAACCCGTCGTCGCGCAGATGATTGGCAACGACATCCCCGCGCTCGTGCGCAATGCGAAGCTGCTCCAGCAATTTCCCGTCGCCGCGATTGACCTGAACCTCGGCTGTCCCGCGCCCATCGTCTATCGCAAGTGTGCGGGCGGCGGGCTGCTGCGCGAACCGCAGCGCATTGACGCCATCCTCGGCGCGCTGCGCGAGACGGTGACGATTCCGTTCACGGTGAAAACGCGCATCGGTTTTGAGTCGCCCGCCGAGTTCGATACGTTGCTGCCGATTTTTACGAAGCATCCGATAGACCTGCTCACCGTCCACGCCCGCACTGTGACGCAAATGTATCGCCCCGGCGTGCGCTACGATTTGATTGCGCACGCGGCGCGCGAATTAAAATGCCCGGTGCTGGCAAACGGCAATGTTTTCAGCGCGGCGCAGGCGCAAACATTGTTGGCCGAAACCGGCGTGCGCGGCCTGATGATTGGTCGCGGCTCCATCCGCAATCCGTGGCTGTTCGACCAGATCCGCGCGCAGTTGCGCGGAGATAAAATCAAGCTACCGGTCGGCCGCGACGTGCTAAATTACATCCACGAGCTGTGGGACAACGAAATCACGCCGGGCGTGCGCGAATCGGCGCAGGTGCAGCGGATGAAAAAATTTACGAACTTCATCGGCGAGGGTCTCGGCGAGAAATTTCTGCACGACATCCGGCGCGTGGCGACGACGGCGGCTTTCTGGCGCGTGTGCGAAGAGTTTCTGGATCACGACCGGCCGATGACGTTGGAGCCGCCGGCGGTTTCCGAAACGCCTTTGGATTTGCCGAAAGAGTTTTGACCGCTTACTTCACCTTTACGCGGAACTCGCTCGTGTCCGTGATTTTTTCCAGGTCGCCCTTGTAAAATTCATCGCGGTAGGACTCGGTTTCGAGCAGATGCTGGCGCAGATCCTTCTGGTCGCGGTGCAGGATGAATTTCAGCTCCTTCAAATTCGCCGACCAGCGGAAGCCGTTGAAAAATTCCGCGCCCGCGAACTGCGTCTTGTAAAGCGCCGCGTCCGAATAGCAGGTGCCGAGGTATAGATGCCTCTTGCCGTGCTCGGCGAACAGCGCCACCGCCGAAGTCATCATGAACATGCCGAGGTTGCGGGCGTAATAGTTCAGGTCATAGAAGGCGTAGTAATAAAACGCCAGCGCCTTGCCTTCGAGATAGAGCGTGGCAACGCCGATTTCCTTGCCGGTTTCGATGTCCGTGAACACCAACAGGTGCGAGATGATCGGCGCAGCAAACAAAGCGTCCAGCCGCTCGAACGTCATCACGTCCTTGCCGAACTTGATGTCGGCGTAGGTCTTGAAAAATGCGCGGCGCTCGGGCGTGAAATCAAACTTGTCGCGCGGCACCAGCTCGACGCCGATGCCTTTGCCCTTGCGCAAAATCCGGCGGTTCTCGGACGACGGCGAAAACTTTGTGAGGTTCACGCGCACCTGGCGGCACAAATAAAAGCGGTCGAGTTGGCGCGAGGACGGCAGGAAGCCGGCGTTAAAAATGTCCGCCGGCGTCTCGTCCGTTTCGGGAATCGCCCAGACGGCATACGGGAACTGGTAGTTCTCGTAGTCGGAGTTTTGTTCGGAGAAAAGGAGTTTCATTTCAAATTAACCACGGATGGACACGGATTAACGCGGATAAAAACAAAATCTCCGCCCAAATTTCCCCATCTGTGTCCATCTGTGTTCATCCGTGGTTAAAATTATTTTGCCGCCGCAGTTTCCATTGAGTGCGCCGGTTTGTGGTGGCCGTTCACCGATTTGCGCCGCAGCCGCAGCCGCCAGTTCGTCAGCACGTCGTAGGTCACGGAGTTTTTCAGCTTGGCGAGGTCGCGCACGGTGATTTCGTCGCCGCCCTGCTTGCCCATCAGCACCGCTTCGTCCCACATCTGCGCCTGCGGAATGTCCGTGATGTCCACCATCAGCGCATCCATCGCGATGCCGCCAATGAGCGGCGCGCGCTGGCCGCGGATAAGCGCGCAGCCTTCGTTGCGCACGCGCGGAAAACCGTCACCGTAGCCGATCGGCAAAATGGCGATGCGCCGCTCCGTCTTCGCCGTGTAGCGCATCCCGTAGCCGACGACTTCTCCGGGTTTTAATT
>Ga0316231_1005549_pt1 | contig 10056 bp, 9 predicted proteins | sample TBH18027metaG_FD_206002 | JGI IMG/M metagenome (GOLD analysis project Ga0316231, IMG submission 206002) | Freshwater microbial communities from Trout Bog Lake, Wisconsin, USA - TBH18027 | ecosystem: Environmental > Aquatic > Freshwater > Lake > Hypolimnion/Profundal zone | place: USA: Wisconsin...
AGAGGCTATGCAGCTCGCCGAGCTTGGCGACAAAGAGCTTAGCGCGCTTGCCGGCCGTTTGGGCGTTGTCGATGTGGCCAAGAAGGGTCGCAAAGAGCTTGCGCGCGAGGTATTGGCGGCGCAGGCGAAGGACCCTCACCCCAGCCCTATTTCCGCAGATGGGGCGACGGAGCAGGAGTAAACCGACATGGGCTGCATAGGCATAACTGGGCCTGAGAGTGTCGCGCAGATACAGGCGGATTTGGGCGTTAGCGCGTCGGTTTATGCCGATGTGTATAACACTGTGCCGTTTCTGTGGGATTCGTTCGCGGACAAGGCGAGTTTTTACCCCCGACTGCAGTATGCCTATACTCGCCGCGAGGCGGCGGATATGCTGCTTGGGGCGCTTAGAACGAATGTGGACGCTGAGCGGCTGCATTCCAGTGTTTCGCTGAGCCAGCTATTCGAAAACGCATCGAAGATCCGGCAGTTGGCGCAGGATCTTATCGATGAGATTGAAAAGAAGCTGAGCGCGAATCTTGCGCCTATGACCGGACAGATTACGAACAAGACCGGGCGGCGCGTGCCGCCGTTTGCGCCCAATCCTTCCAATCCTGGGTATCGTGGCGATCCGCTGATTGACATGATGCCGCCGGAGACGTTCGGGTAATGGCACTTGGCGCAAATTATGACGCGGCGCAGCAGGCTGTGGATACGTTCTTCGGGCAAACGGCCACGTGGGTTGGCGGCGATGTGACGTTTGCCTGCACTCGGGAGCAGGTGCCGCGCAAGGATGTCGAGGACCTGGTATCGGTGTACGACGCGGGCAACCCTGGCAACGCGGATATCTGGCGGGTCATGTGCTCAAGCGCATCGTTTAATGCCGGCGCGGGGCCGTTCCCTCGCGAGGGCGATTCGCTGACCTGGGATGACGGCGGGATATCGGCGCTGAAGGTTTGGCGCATTGTCGATGCCGGCGCGCCTCCCATAGCCGGCGTTATCGGGCCGATCTATTACCTGGCGTACCGCAAGGGCGCGCCGGATGCGGTGACGGCCGACGGGGTTGGCGGGACGCGGCCTTATATTCAGATGCCGGAGAATGCTCTGGCGGAGAGTTAGATCTATGAATCGTCCGGTTATGACCAATTACGCTTACCAGTCGGCGCTGGGAAACGTTGTCTACAATATCCTACTGCAGCAGGCGATACCGATGCTCAATGCGGGGCTTGGCGCGATCTTTGGACCGCAGCAGATCAATGCATCGTTGGCCGAAGGCTCATACACATTGACGTATCTGGGCCAAACCACGACCGAACTTACCAGTTTGTCGACTGCCGCTGAAATTCAGGCGGCTATCGAGGCTCTTTCTACCGTCGGCGCAGGTAATGCCAATGTGACAGATGAGGGAAACGGCCAGTTCTTGGTGCAGCTCTTCGATGGACTCAGCGGTGGTGTCACGGTCAGTGCGCCCGGTGGCTCGATCTGGTCGTCGCTGCTTCAATTCGACGCGTCCAGCACGATCTATCGAAACCAGCGATCGATATTGCAGCCAACCATCTGCGTTTACCCAGCGCGCGACGATTTAGGCCAGCGGCCGATCCTGGCGACGCTAACCGGCCTCGTGCAATATGTCGTCACAATCAGTCTTCGGTTGCCCTATGTTGTGGCGCCTCCGGCATCCACAGGCAACGAGCCGGAAGCGTTCACCCGGACGGGTGACATGTTCCGAGACACAATCGCCAGCGTCTTCTCCAGTGAGCAGAACCTTGTGCCGGAGGCAGTAAACGCGAAAGGGCAGTCGATTTTGCCGCCTCTGGATAATGTGTTCGCCATGCTGCTTTACGCGGGATGCGTCGACGATATCCCGGTGAGAGATTCCGCGGGGCCCCTTCATTACAGCAAGTGGGACTGCCGGATCGTGGCGGTCAAGACGACGCAATTCAATAGAGTTGGGGGTTAGGAGAAACCTAATCCCCTTGCCCCCTTCCCTAGGAAGGCAGGGGGAAATGAAGGAGAAGTAAAGTCATGGGAACGCCAGTATATGCAGGCAGCCTGGCCGAACTGGGATTGGATGGGTGGGCCGTGTGGTCGCCGGACGACGGCAACGGGACACAGTATCAGTTTCCGTACATGTCCACGAATGAGACGAAAACCAGCAATGTTTCCGTGATCCCTCTGGCGGACAACACACAGAATCCTCATGTGGCGATAGCGGGTGCGCGGATCGGCACGCGAACCATGCGCTGCATTCTCAATGCGAGCGCGAGTTGGGCAGGGTTTCTGACGGCCATTGTCGGCCCCAGGAACTCTACCGGCGTCAATGCCGGCAACCTGACTCCGTGGCTGGCCACGTTCAAGCCCGGCGCCAATTCCGCTGCGTATTCGCAATCGCGCATCTGGATCCGCCGTGTCAAGATAGATTCGGGGTGGGCCGTCCAGGGCCTTGGCAATCTGATTGTTGTCAACATTGAAGCAATCGTGCTCGATCCGGACAACAACGGCACTATCGAGAACTTTACGGCTGCAACAACGGCAACCACCGGAACACAGGTGAGCGCATTCCTGCAGATGACTCTCCAGAACATCACGGGAGGCTCGCCGACGGTCTACGACGGCTTCAATCGCTTCGTGTTTTCGTGGGACAACTCCATGGCGATTATCAATGCGCCGGACCCAGCGCTGGGAGCATTCAACACGCCGGCCGGATGCGTAGCGGGTTCGCCGGTGGCGTCCCTCCAGGTTTTCCAGGTTCGCAACGCGACCAACCCGATACCTCGCGCCTCCGGGTTCTACCCGCTGACGCTGCTTATCCCGACTGCCGACAAGACGCACAAGCTGACTGCGGCATTCGCAGTTGCTTATGTGTCCGACGCCGAACCGATCGACCTACGAGGGGCGATTATCGACTCGGCCACATACCGCCTGGTCGGGGGGCAGAGCGGAAACGGGACTGAAAGCTGGCCTTGTGTGATTAGCTATGCTTAGAAGCAGCCCGTGGCCGTCCGGAAAGACCCATCCGGGTTGAAACCCACCTTCCCGCAACGGGAAGAAAATTCTGGTCTGGTTGGCGGCCGGGTATTTCACATTTCGCGCGAAACGGAAAGGGAGATATGAAAATCGTAACCGTCCTCTACCGAGGGCAGCATTTTGAGATCGACGACGCGCAGCGGGCAGACTATCCGGCCGACAAGGTGACGGAGTTCAACTTGCAGTTTAAGCCGGCCACTGGGGACAGCGCGGCGGAGTTGTTGCGGCGCATGAACGCGGGCGGTGTTCGCGGCGCTGGCGGCACTGTTGCGGACGCGGAGAGCTATGAGGCGGCTCGGGGACTGTATCTGGCGCATGTTTTGCTATCGGGGTGGGATTTGAAGCAGACATCGAACGGGGTCGAGAGTGACTTGGCGCTTAACGAGGCCAATATCAACAACTTGCCGCCGGCGGTGTGTATTCATGTCAGCCAGGAGTTCAGGACTCTGAACCGATTGCCTTCGCCGGAACAGGTGGCCGCGGAGGGAAACGTCTGAGGGAATGTTGGCACGACTACATAGAGGGTCGCGGCGGCATTCCCAACGATGCGAGCAGGGCGTTCATGCTCTGGCATAGAGGAGTCACCCAGGGTTGGGAATCGATCCTGGCGATGGATCTCGATGTGGATGTAGAGGCCGCGGTGTTGGCTATGGATTGGCCTGGCTACGCGAACTGGGCGGCCGGCGAACTGGCGCTCTCGATTTCGGGCCTAACCCAGGCAATCCGGCAGATGGCTTCACGATCGTTTTAATAGCGGATACCCGAATGGCCGAAATTGACACAATAACAACGAATACCGATATCGGCGCGGACGAGATCTATCCGCTGTCTCGATTCAAGTGGCGCGCGAGGGCTGTGCGCAATTCCAGGTCGCGCTTCGCGCCTCTAATCGGAGCGGCTGTCGGCTCTCTGTGGGGTCCAATCGGTTCCATCGTGGGCGAGAGTATCGCAGCGGCAAGCCAGAGCGCTTATAGCGCGTTCGTTCGTGGAGATGTCGATCTCAATAAGACACTGGCTCGCGAAGTGAGGGACACCCGACTTGCGGGTGAGGCCGAGGCTGCCGGCGATATCGCGCTGGGCAAGCGATTGACTACGCTCGGGGAGCGCTCCGGCGCGTCTCATGCCGCGTTCATGCACGCGAGCAATGTTCTGGAGGGCCTTGCGCAATCGTCTCTTCAGCGGTTCAACGACACGCAGGAAAGCAACTCGCAGACGCGATTCGCGGCGTACAAGGAATATGAGGAGGAAGAGAGCCAGGCGCTGCGCGCGCGGTTCGACGACATTGAAAATGTCGTGCCACCCTCGCAGAAAATCGCAACCGCGCGGGCGAAAGGAGCCGCCGGCAGGTTTCGGCTCGGATATGCGCTGCCCGGCGAACGCCAGGCTGCGGATGTCGACCTTCGCCGGAGTTATTCCGTGGAATTGGAGACTGTTCGCGACTCCGAAGAGCAGACCCGAGCACAATACGCTACTAATCCTAAACTCAGGGATGCGCTCTTGTTGCCTCAGATCGAGCAAGAACAGGAGCTTATGACCGAGATGGCCCAATCGAGCTATCAGTTGGATCGCTCGTTCGGTCAGAACCTGCAGACGCTGACGGTCGGCGGATCGTCGCGGACTGTGCGCGATATGCCTTCGTATGCGCAGGCGGCGGCGATGATCGAGAAGGACTTTCCGACTGTGGCGGCTCGGAACTTTGGGTTTACGAATGCGGCGAGTGGGCATGCCGCCGTGGCCGGTAGCGATGGGTATTTGGCCGGTGGATCGTCGCCGGAGGCCGCGCAGCCGGGGAACCAGACAATACAGGCGCTTGCTCAGGTGCTGAGCGCGGCGACGCTGAAATTCGATGTCAATATTAACGGGCAACGTTATACCGGGCCGCTGAAGGTGATAACGCAGCAGAATACGAACCAGAGCGGGTTTGGCACGCTTGTGCCGGGAGTGAGTCATTAGGGGCGCGAGTTGGTCGTCGCGGCCGTTCAAGACCCATCCGGGTTGAAACCCACCCGCTCGGCTTCGCTCAGGGCAGGCTCTTCCCGCAACGGGAAGAGAATTCTGTGTGGATGGTCCGGCCCTGGGTTATTTGGCGAAGAATCTTCTTCCCGTTGCGGGAAGGTGGCGCCGCTCCTGGCGGTGACGGATGGGTCTTGAAGGGACGTGTCGTGTTTGGTTTCGCGTGAAACGGTAGTTTGAGATCATGACAGATTTCACCAGCGGCATAATCCTGGGCCTCGGCATCAACCTTGAGGTGACGACGGATGCTTCGGCGTTTGGCATGGTTCTTACTCCGCCTTACGACCAGTCGGATTTGGCCGACGACCTGGCTAAGAATCAGACCGGGCAGAAGAACAATGTTGCTTTTGTGCCGGGGATTGGGATGATTCTGTCGCCCACTTATGAGTCGACGGATACGATGCTTACCGATTGGGGTTGCTCGGTTTCCACGGGTATGTCCTGGGATAATCCGGTCGACAGCGAGACTTACCGGCGGTGTTTGCATCAGATCGATGCGACACCGGGGGCAACGTTCTCGGCGCAAATGGACGCGGAGCTGCCATGGGGCTCGTCGGGCTGGGTTAAGATCGGGCGCGGGATGGTTTCGACATCCGACGCGGTTGATACGCTTGTTCAGCTTGCTTGCGATCAGGACCCGATGGGCGACGGGTCGGTTCCGATACAGATCTTGCTCAACCACGACGAACCGCCGACTGTGCAGTATGGAGTCGCGATCGGATCTGGTGGGTGGATCTTCAAGACCGGGGCCGTGTCGCAGAAGTATGCGAAGTCTCAGGAGCTTTGGAAGGGCAGCCGGTCTATCTGGATTGGCTGGTGGACGTTCAATGCTCAGAATGCCATAGTCGTGTGTTTGGACGGAGAGTGGCTGGTGGTTAGGGGCGTGAATACGTCGACGGCGACGACGGGCACGGGCGGGATTATTACGAACGCCGGAAGCAATATCGCGGTGGCGTCGGGGTCGCTCAAGGTGTCCGGCACGAACGGGACTTGCCAGGTTGGGTATTTCCCGATGCAGTTTGCCGAGACGGGGTCGTTTACGTTTGGGCCGGTTCAGCTTGACTTTACTTATGGCGGCAACGGTTCGCTTTCGTTGCCGGGGGCTTCTATCCCGTCCGGTTGTGGTGAGACCGATAGCATCGCGCCGTGGACTCAGGGCAGCTACACAGATACGACCGGCAACCAAATTCAGTATACGATCAATCTGACGGGGCCGGGAACGACGACGCCGACGATACCGCAGGTCGATTTGAGAATCCCGGCGGTGACGGTGAACGCATCGATGACCGAGGTCGTCCAGTTCACCGAGGCGGATATCTGCGAGTTCGAGGAACATAACTTCGAGGACCGCAATGAGATGATGGACCCGGACGGCGGCATGGTCGGCTGGGGCATTCGAAGCGAGGTCTTTGTCAAGTTCAAGAACTCGAACGGATTCTTTACAGGCGCCGGCGGGGCGCATGCGTGCTGCCAGTTTAGCCGTGGCCTGACAGTCTACGATCCGGGCAGCGGGCAGATGGTTCCGCTAAATCCTGGCAAGCCTTATGTGGTGTTCCTGACGGGCTGGTGTGGCGATACGACATCGCTCGACAGGCAAGATCCGGGGCGCTATTTTCACATGGTGCTGCGCGATAAGACCTGGCCGCTGATCCGGTGCGCCGGGCGTCTGCAGAGATACAACGACGGCTTTTGCTACCAGGCGGCAATGAGGTTGCAGCTTGAGCGCGCGGGGATCTTGGATCAGTATATCGATACGACATCGGACGCGGGCTTTGGCACATGCGAGGCTTGTTTCAATCCGCCGGGATGCACTCACTACAAGCTCCCGATCGGGACCGCACAGCAGCCGCTGATGGGCTTCGATCCGAGCGCCAAGTTCTGGCATAACATGATGTGGATTGCCGGCCATGTTCACGAGGTAGTCTGGCCGGACTATTACGGGGTGTTTCACCGGTATCCATATCGCCAGTGGGTAACGCAGGGCAACAACCAGGGAGTGTATACGACGGGCAGCGTGAGCGATCCGGCGGACCCGCGCTTCCTGATGACGGTGAGCAATTTGAACCTGCTTACCGATACCGCAGACAAGCGAACGATGATTGAGACGGTGGGTGTCAACCCGGCGACGAACCATTTCATGCCGGGATCGATCAATATCGACGATCAACCAGGCTTCGCCGGCTACACATTGCAATACCACGGGTTTATCGATCCGCTGTTTGTGGCGTCGCGCCTCTTCTGCGATCCGGTCGCGCAGCAGACAATCATGCAGGCCATGATGAGCAAGATTATGCTGGCGAACAACACGTTTCAGGGGACGTTCCACTTTCTGCCGAACGATTGGGTCTACGATAACTTCACGATCGGGGAAGGGGTGCCGATAGGCGGCACGAATTACGTGGTTCCCGTGGGCGGGATGCAATTCACGCAGATCAAGCGCAAAGGGGTGTACCGGTACAACCCGGACGGTCGGATCACGCTGTACAGCGAGAAGGTCGGGCGCTGGACACCGAATAATTAGGGCAAGAGAGCAGGAATGGGTCTTATGGGTCCTAATAGGACCGATGGAGGCACAAAAAGACACCCCAGGCTGAACCCTGGGGCTAGTTTCGGCAGATTGGCCCTCCGGGCCATTAGTTCCGGTTCTAGTGCCCCGGAGGGGCAATGCGCCGATGCTAGCCGCAGACTTTAGGCTGGGGTCGCGTGTTGGCGCGGGTGAACATTTGAGGAGACTTGAATCATGGGTGTTGTTTTACCAGTCGGTTTCGAGCTTTGGGCGGATATGCGCGGGGCGGATTATGCCACGCTGCTGGCCGCGGTTGATGCGGTTCGCGCCGACGGGCTTACGTTGCTTGCCGACCAGTTTGACGGGCTGCCTAGCGATAACCCGATGGGCTGGGTTTCGCCTGGCGATATCCCGCAGGCGCAACAGTGGGCAGGTGTGTTTACGCAGGCAACATCGCAGATTGGCAGCGCGGGGCTCACTGTGACGGGCGCGCCGCTCGGGACCCTATCGCCTTCTGGTGTGGCGTCGGGGCAGAACGGCTTCTGGCAGCGGCGTACGGCGATGGTTACGGCGTTTCGCCAAGAGCTTGTGTCTGTTTCTGGGTTGATCGCTCAGTATGGATCGTCGCCTGTGGTGGATATCCCCAGTTATCTGGCGGCTCAGGGCGTGCAGGCGTCGGCGACGTTTGCTTCGCTCTTCTGGTGGATCTACTCTTTGCAGCTCGCGCCGGCGAATGTGTTTGCGCCGACAGGTGTTGACATCGGCTCGGTTGCGATAACGGGCTCGGATGCTTGCACGTTAACTGCAGGGCATTTTGTGACGGCGAATGGGTACACAAGTCCGGCTCCGACGACAGATGCTTACAGCAACAATGTCTACCTTGGCGGCTGCCCGATGGCGCAGGGTTTTGCGCCGGTGGCCACGATTCGGGCGCGGGTGACGAGTGCTATCAATGGGACTTGTGCTTTGACAGTGCATGCGCCTAATCAGAGTGGTGCTAGTGGTGAGTGGTTAGGAACGTTGGACGGTTTGGCGATTGGCGCCACGGTGAACCTGACGGTGGTGACCGGTGGGGACTTGTGTAATGGGGCGGTTACGGCGGCGAGTGTGGCCGGAACGGCGACGAGTGGAGCTTTCGTGGTGGAGACGGTGGCGCTGAGATAATGCCGACATACAAACTTCAGCTTACCAATCAACCGGGCGGCAACGCGCCGGACGGGGGCGCTTATTGGATCCCTTGCTCGCTGCTTCGGTGGATGATCCCTATTCTGGGATTTCCGTACGGAGACCCTAACATTCAATGGATGGCCGGTGGGCCTGCCGGCATGGAGCAGGTGAACACATTCGGTATTTCGGTGAGTGTGAAGCCTGCCTATGCGAACCTTTACCTGGATAACGCATCGGACAAGAATGGGTTTGCGTTTCCGCAGAAGCTTACGGCCACGGTCAACGATCCGAAAGGGATACTGCACCTGGTCAATGGCGATAAAGACATCTTTGTGACGCTCTATAATCCGGCAAACGCGAATCAGTTTGCCAACTTTACTGGGGTTATCCCATACTCATTTATCACGCCGCAGGGGCCGCAGCCGGCCGATGTGACCACGGCGATAAGTGTCCCTTCGGGCGGCGGGACGCCGCGGCTCTTGATGATTGCCAGCCGGACGCAGATTGCCGTTTCGGAGCAGTCCGATTGGACATTCATGGGGCAGGATACGATTGCAGGCTCGACAATCAGCAGCCCGTTTACCTATGTCATCGAGATTCCTGTGAAGTGTACGGTTTCGGCGCTGAGGGCGTCGTCGTCGGGCGATCTTGGCAAGACATGGAGCGTGGGAGCCGATATCGGCGCCAAGCTTGCGGACGGGACGCCTATAGCGGATGGGGCTAGCGGTGCTGAGGTATGGACTGTCACGGTCACTGGATACTATGAGCCGGATCAAGAGGGTGGCCTGGTGGTTGTCCAGAGCGTGACGTTTGGGTGTGCATCGCCTTTCACGTCCAAGTTTCCGCGAGCGACGACTTTTCAGGCTGGGGCTGACGGCTCGCTTTACGCAAACGGGGTTGTTGGGGATGTCTCTTTGCAATCCGACAAGTCCGCGGCGATGCTCTCCGAGCAGTGGCAGGCCGGCAAGAAAACGATGGACACGACGGGCCGCACGGGTTGGCGGGATTCGACCACGAGCAACGCCGATGCCGGAATTTCGGCGTATAACCCGATCTGGCCGTCTCGTGGCGGCGGACATGGCAACAGGGGCGCTGGCGGCGCCAATACCGGGCCGGCTCGGCTTCTGGCGCTTGGCATTGACGGCAACACGCGCAGCAGCGACGATTGCGGCGACACATGGGTTAGCGGCTCGCCGGGAGGGCAGCCTGCGCAGAGTGGCGTGTGGTTTGTGCAGGGTGGATCGACGGACGGCGTTAATAATTCGGCAGACGATTTCGCAAAGGGCGCCGAGAATTACCCATCGATGTACGCCAACAATTCGCCGCATCCGATCGGGCCGTCGCTGGGCAGTATCTATCAGGCG
>Ga0316231_1005550_pt1 | contig 10056 bp, 8 predicted proteins | sample TBH18027metaG_FD_206002 | JGI IMG/M metagenome (GOLD analysis project Ga0316231, IMG submission 206002) | Freshwater microbial communities from Trout Bog Lake, Wisconsin, USA - TBH18027 | ecosystem: Environmental > Aquatic > Freshwater > Lake > Hypolimnion/Profundal zone | place: USA: Wisconsin...
TTTGACTCGCCAGCCAGACCAGTCCGCCGCTGTCCTCCGCGAAACACAGGATCGGACCAGGGGGCAAACCGTCCTGGGGGCCAAAGACGCGGAACTTCCCGCCATCATACATGGATGCGGCTTGGCCGCCCGCCATCCAAATGCGCCCGTGCGAATCCTCAAATAGCGTGGTCACGTTATCGCCTCCGCTCTCACCGACGGAGATCTCCCGTGTCCCGTCCTTGTCCAATAACCAAAGTCCGCGCTGGTAGGTACCGACCCAAACCCGCCCCAAGCGATCCTCGAGCACACTTTGCACGATGCGCCGGATTGGATTCTCGGGAGTCAGCACCACCTTGGTCGCCCGATTGACGGTCCGCCGCAGCAGACCCTGGTCATGAGTCGCGAGCCAAACATCCCCGGCCGCGCTGGCGGAAACTGATGTTACTACCTGCTGCGAAGCCGTCCCCTCCGCCTCGAACCCACGGAACCGCCGCGGCTTGAAACGCTGCAAGCCACCCCCGCTCGTACCCACCCAGAGATTATTCTCCCGGTCCTCGAAAACGAATCGGACGCTTTCGCTGGACAACCCGTTCGTCATGGTCCAACGACGCACCTCGCCCGTCGGTGACACCCGGCAAATCCCACGAACGGTGGTGCAAATCCACAAGTTGCTCCGGCTATCTTCGGACATGCTCCAAAAGCCGACGATCGGCTCTGCGACCTGCAAGCGGGACACTTCGCTCCCGCCTCGGTACCTGCTCAGCGCGTTGGTCAGGAAAAGCCACATGCCGCCGTCCCGGGCGGCGGTTAAGCCTATTTTATCTACCGCCGAGGTCACAATGGGTGCCGTCAAAGTTGGCGCCCAGCGCTGCCCATCCCAACACCCGATGAACTGGAATTGAGCCACCCACCATTGTCCTTGCTCATCCACATGGCCCTGGTAGCCCGAGCGTGGGGCTCCGGGAGGCTCCGGCAATTGCCGCAGCCGTCCATTGGCAAATTCCAACATCTTCCCGTCAAACGTGGTGAGGAGCAGGTCGCCATTACGGCGCTCGGCGAAGGTGCGCACGTAATTGCCCGACCAACCCTCGTTGGTCCCAAAGACCCGCCACTTGTTAGCGGCCAGCACCAGGGTGCCTTTGAGGGTGCTGACCCACAGCCAACCCCGTCGATCCGCGTGCAGGTTGGCGATGCCCGCGCTCGGCAGTTCGGGTGTGTTGGCGCGATTGAACACGGTGAACTTCAGGCCGTCAAACCGTACCAACCCGTTGAACGTGCCGAACCAGAGGTAACCGTCCGCCGTTTGCGCCATCGCGGTCGCGGAGTTCTCCGGCAGCCCGTCCTCGGTTTCCCACGTGTCGATAAGTTAGTCCGGATCGGTTCTATAAGTGGATCTGGCCGCACGGGCGTCGAACGCGAGCAGCAGGCAAATCAGGGCAAACAGCCAAGTCATCCCTCCCGGCCAGCAGGCAGGCGCGCTGCGAGCCGCCTTTGATTCGAAAGGCCGAATGCGGACTTTGCGCAGGCTCAGCCCGCGCATCGGAGCCAGCCTGAAATACGAGGACACGCGCTCGCCCATAACGGAGTCGCCCCAACTCATCGCGGAATCGAGAATGGGCGATTGGGTCCCGCCTGACAACGGCTGTTCCAATCGTCCGTGAGCCACCCGGCTGCGTCGTCGATTCGGCGGGCGCCGTGTTTCGCGCGCTGGTGATCCCAACTTTTCATTCCACACCGAGGCTAGCATTACCCGGCCCTCCGTGCCAAGCCTGGAAGCGGCCGTGAAAGCGGTCGTGAAGGCCGTGGTCCTGCCTGTCAACCAGGCTGTGTTTGGGCCCACCGTGACAAGTTCGCAAGGCCGGAGATCCTGATCATTGAGTAAGACCGGGTGTGTCCTACATCACCGACACCCAGAGCGCGCTTTTCGAGTCCAGCAAAAGCGCTCGAATCACCTTCGCCGGCAGCCCCGCCGCCGGTCCGATCCGCGTGAACACTCCCTCACGCCACTTTAGCAGACCTTGCCGGGTCCCGATCCAAAGCCCGCCATCCTTGGTCCGCCAGGTGCAAACGCTCCATTCCTGGGGCTCCACGGAAGCGTTGGTCAACTCCGCCGCCTCACTCGCTGCTACGAGCGCCAGCCAAATCGCCACCCATGCGCCAAGCCTGGCGGCGGGCCTCGGCCAGAATCCTCTCCACTTTGCTCCCGGTTCCGCTTCTTCCATTGCCTTTAGCCTTCAGCCTTCAGCCTTTAGCCTTTCTCTTCACCGCCCAGACTATCGGCCCGTCCCAGGGTTAGCCAGCGTCAACTCACCACGCGCCGCGCCGTTGCTTCGGACCGGGGGGGCGAGTCCGCCATCCACGCGCCAGAGGCGGCTGCTGGCGAACGTGGGATTCGGCTATGCGCTGGGGCCGCGGTTTGGCAGAATCCGCGCATGCGACGGCGATCCCGTTTCAGTTTACTGAAGATTTGACGGCCGCCGCGCGCCGAAACCATGTCACTGGCTATTATGAAATTGCAAGTTCCCTGCGGCAACGTTCGTACACAAAACAGCATTGCAGCGGCCGGGTTAACTCGCCGCGACTTCTTGCGCGCGAGCGCCTGGTTGGCCGCGCTGCCCCTGGTTCCTTCGGTTTCCTCCTGCGCCAACCGAGCGAACACCCGGAGCGCCGCGTGGCGGCCGCGGCTCGCCCTCTCGTCGGTCATGTTCTCCGACCTCTCCCTCGCGGACTTCTGCGAACAAGCCGCGACGCTCGGATTCAACGGGATCGATCTTTGGGGTCCCTTCGGCAAGTGCCGGCACTTGCTTGAGGCGCAACAGCTTGGGGCAGCGGGGTTCCGGCAGCTTCTGGCCCGTCACACGCTCCAGGTCGGTTGCTACACGACCTATCGCACGCCTGGCCATAGGGAAGGGTTTCCCGCTTACGCCGAGTTCATCGGCCAATGCGGCGGAGGCTTGGTGGTGCGCGAATCGGAGTACGGCAAGTTCACCGCGGAAGGACTCGGGGAGGGGATGCGCAAGTTTTTCGCCGAACTCCGGCCCGAGATCGACTTGGCCCGCAAGCACCGTGTGCGGCTGGCGATAGAAAATCACGGAGACGCGATGCTCAGCACGCTGGAATCCATGCGCCTTTTTCGAACGCTGAACCCCGCGCCCGATGCGGTCGGCATGGGCTTGGCCGGCTACCACTTGCAAGGCGCCGGCATTTCCGTCGAGGATGCCGTGCGGGTTTGCGGGGACCAGTTGCTGTTCTTTTATGCCTGGCAAAACGGAAGCGGCTTCAACCAACTGCCGGGTTGCGGCGCCACGGATTTCACACCCTGGCTGCAGGCCCTGGCCACGATTGGGTATCGTGGCTGGATGACGCCTTTCATGCATGGCGAGGAACCCGCCGACAAAATGGCCCAGGCGGTCGCGCAGGCTCGCGCTTACCTCGAGCGCCTGTGAAGCCATAAAGCTCATTCCCTCCCCCAGTGCCACTGCCGGAGCGGGATTGGAGACCGAGGGCGTTGGCGTAGACGTGGATGCGCTCTGGGCGATGGCCTGAACAGCCAGGAATGCGGAAAAAAACCATCGCCGTGAAAGCCCGTAGTGGCGCCGCAACGATTGGCTTTTTCATATCATTCAAAATGGAAGCAACTCGACTCCAATGGGGGAAAAGAGGAGGTTCCGTTCCACCACCACCCGCCGGGAGCGCACCCAAATGAAGAGGGCAGCTCGACCGCCGTCGTTGCGCCCCTTGATGGTGAGAAACAGATTCTCGCCAAAGGTCCAGTCCTCCAGGACCATCACGTCGATGGCGGCGATTCAATCGCCGCCGAACAGCCGCCAATCGGACCGCGGCGCGTCCAGCATTCCTTATAATCGGCCAAGGATCGCCGCGAACACTGCTCTTGGCCTGCGGCATCACAGACCTCGGTCCCTCACTGCGGCAACGGAATCGGAGGTGACATACGTCGAGCCCGGCCTTATAACCAACCGGTGGCCGTCCTAATTTCCGAACACGCAGTCGCCATCGTCCTGGCGATTGGCCTTTGCATCCCGTTCGCCAGAGGTGGGGGGGCTACCCAGCTCTTCGCCACGCCGCTTTCCGCCGACGACCTCGATAACGCTGCCTTCGCGGAATGGGTCGATGGGTCGGAGCAGCCCGTTAAACTTGCGGACGGACCGCGGCATGTGGTTTGGACGCGAGATTCGGCCCCGGAATGGGACGGGGTCAAGTTCGGCGACAGCAAAACGCCGGGGCCGAGATGCCTGCGCATCGGCTGGAAGAAATCGCTGCGCGTCGGGACGGTGCTCGCCCGCGCGGGAGGTCAAGTCAGCGCCCTCAAACCGGCCGCCATTTACCCGGGGCGGCTGGAGGTTGATGGGGATTGGATTTCGGCGGAGCGCATCCAGGGGACACAAGTGGTGCGCACCGAGCCGGATACGGAGGAGTTCGCGTTGTGGTCATTCCCTCCCGGCACCGATACGCGGGCGTTGCGCTTTACTCATCGGAGCATGCCGGCCGACAAGACTTACGCCGGGTGGCTCGGGGGTATTTACGTTCTGGGCGAGCGCTGGGCCAACGCCGCGCCACAGGCGCGAGCTTACGCAAGCACTCATAACGAAGCCGCTTTCAAACTCAATAATGATTCCAACGACAACACTTGGGCCGCCTGGGATAATGACCCGGAAACGAATGCGCCGCCGGTATCGGCCGAGCGCCCGGCGTGCGTCCTGGTCTGCTGGCCGGCCCCGGTGAGGATCGCCGGGTTAAACTTGTTGTGGGCCGGATTCGCCGCCGTCGAGGTCCAAACCTATGCCGGAACGGCGGGAACGCATCCTCGGGAGGGGAGCGACTCCGACTGGAAGACGGTGGCCGCCTTTGATCAGATCGAGAATCAGTACCCTCGCGCGCTAGGTCCTAACTGGCTCGACTTCGGAGGGGCCATCCAAACCCGGGCGATCCGCCTGCGGATCACCCGGCCCATTGACGAAACCAAGTCGCACGGCCATCTCAAAGGCAAATCCAAGGGCGGGCGCCGGATTTGGCTGGGTGAACTGCAGGCCTTGCGGGCGCTCGGTTCGGCCGACCTGGCTTCCTCAATCATCTCGAGCCCAGAGGCGGCCACAGCCACTCCGCCCATACCCATCCGCATCCATTTGCCGGAGGACGGATTTGTCACGCTGGTGATCGACGACGCGGGCGGCAAACGCGTACGCAATCTCCTGTCCGCAATCCATCTGCCCGCCGGTGACCAGGTCGTCTGGTGGGATGGAATGGATGATCTACGGCGCGACCCGGAGGCTTACCGCCACGGGCTGAACTACCTGCCGCCAGAATTCGTAGTGCCCGGGAAATATCAGGCCCGCGGTTTGTGGCGGAAGGAGATCGATTTGCGTTATGAGTTCTCGATCTATAATGCCGGCAACCCGGCGTGGGAAACGGCGGATAGCGCCGGAGCCTGGCTGGCGAACCACACCCCGCCCTGCGCGGCTTTGTTTGTGCCGGCAGACCGGGCGCCGGCAGGCAAACCACTGATCTACCTGGGCAGTTTTGTCAGCGAGGGCGGGCACGGATTGGCCTGGGTAGATTTGGAGGGCCGCAAACAGGGCGGCGTGGGTTGGGTGGGTGGCAGTTGGACCGGGGCGGCCTTTCTGGCCCGCGACGACGGACCGCAAGCCGATACGAACACCGTCGGTTACGCCGCAGCTCCCTGGAGCGTGGAGACCTATCCGGATCGAGCCCAGGACAAGCGCGGAGAAGCGCGTTTGACCGCCATTTTCCGCGAAGGGATGAAGCCCCTGTATCGCCATGTCTTTACCCCGAGCTTCGCAAAGGCGACAGGCTCGGGCGCAACGGGCAATTGGTTCGAGGAAATGGGCGGCCTGGCGGCGCATGACGGCATTATCGCCTTGAGCCTCGCGAAAATCGGGCAAGTCCTATTGCTCGACTCACGAAACACCAATCACATCAGGACTAATGCCGTAATCAACCCTCGCGGTTTGGCCTTCGACCGCGAGGGGAGGCTCCTGGTGTTGTCCGGCAACAAACTGCTCCGCTTTTCCCGGCCGGTCGAGAACCTGGAACTCGCCTCCGAAGAGACGCTCATTCCGGGAACGACTGGGGAGCAGGGTCTCGAAGCGCCTCGCCAGATCACCCTCGATTCCTTAGGAAACCTGTATATCTCCGACCAAGGCCGCGTTCACCAAGTGAAGATCTACTCGGGGAGCGGGAAATTCATCCGCGCGATCGGAAAAGCCGGGGAGCCCAAAGCCGGCGCTTACGACCCTTTGCGCATGAACCATCCAGATGGGTTGACCATTGACGGACGAAACCGGCTCTGGGTAACGGAGAATGATTTTCAACCCAAGCGGGTCAGCGTCTGGAACGCTGACGGGAGCTTTGTGCGGGCGTATTACGGCCCCTCCGAATATGGCGGTGGCGGCAAACTGGATCCCGAGGACAAGACGAAGTTTTATTTCCACGGGATGGAGTTTCATCTGGATTGGGCGAAGGGCGCTGACCAGCTCGTGAACGTCTTTTACCGGCCGGAGCCGGGCGATGACATGCTTCCGGACGGGTATGGCTCGACCGGCCTGCCCGAGCAGCCGCATTACCTCAACGGACGCCGCTACTGGTCCAACGATCACAACAGCAACCCCACCGGCGGGCCGGGAATCGCGATGCTGTGGGAGGACGTGGGCGGAGTGGCGAGACCCGTGGCTGCCCTGGGGCGGGCCAACGATTGGAAACTCCTCAAGGGCGACACCTTCAAACCCCTCTGGCCCCAAGGCGTGGACCTGCGCGGCGACTATTGGCCTAACGCCTGCCTGTTCACGTGGTCGGATCTAAACGGCAACGGGCGGGTGGAAACCAACGAGGTAGTTTTTCAGAAGATTGCGTCCGGGTCGGTTTCCGCAGCGCCCGATCTTTCGTTGGTGGTCTCGCGAGTCGGGACCAACGCGATGCGCTATGCTCCCGCCCGCTTCACCGCGCAGGGGGCGCCGGTCTATGATTTGGGAAAACCCGAAATGCTGGCCTCGGGCGCACAGTCCCCGGTTTCGTCAGGCGGCGACCAGGCATTGTGGCATCCGGGTGGTTGGACCGTACTAAGCACTCCCCCCGAGCCGTTCTCCCCGTATTCTTTGGGGGCGGTCTTCCAGGGCCAACCGCGATGGTCCTATCCCAACCCTTGGCCCGGCCTGCACGCCTCACACGAATCCGCTCCGCCCGCCAAGTCCGGCGACGTCGTGGGCGCCACGCGTCTGCTGGGAGACTTTATCACCCCCCGGCGCAGTGACGCCGGCCCGATTTGGGGCATCAATGGAAACATGGGGAACATGTACCTTTTCACGGCGGACGGGCTGTTCGTGGCGGATTTGTTCAAGGACGTGCGCCGCGGCCCGACGTGGTCGATGCCCACGGCTCAACGGGGAATGTCCCTGGCCGGACTGACGCTGCACGACGAAAACTTCTGGCCGTCCATCACCCAGACAAAAGACGGCAATGTGTACCTCGTGGACGGCGCCCGCTCTTCGTTGGTGCGGTTGGATGGGTTGGAGAGCATCCGGCGGTTTCCCGCAACGGATTTGACCGTCAGCACGGACGACCTGACCCGGGCGAGGGCTTACTTCCTGGAAATGGAAGGCGCGCGCCAAAAAGTCCAGGGTCTCGGAGCGCTACGTCTGGGACTTCGAACCGCCGCGCCTGAGATAGACGGGAAAATCGAGGACTGGCCAGGTGCTGACTGGGTGGACGTGGACAAAGGTGGCAACGCCGCCTGGTTCGACAGCAACGCGAAGCCTTACGATGTCCGCGCCGCTCTGGCTGTAGCCGGCGATCGGCTCTACGGCGTTTTTCGGACCGGCGACGAACGGTTGCTTGAGAACTCCGGCTCCGCGCCTAATGCGCTCTTCAAAACCGGTGGCGCCCTCGACCTGATGCTGGGAACCGACCCGGAGGCCGATGAAAGCCGTCGCCTTCCCGTCCCTGGCGACATTCGGCTCTTAATCACCCGTGTCCAGGGCAAGACGGCGGCACTGCTTTATCGCGCGGTCGTTCCCGGCGCGAAGGAACCGATCGGGTTCAGTTCTCCCTGGAGGACCGTGCGCATTGACCGCGTAGAGGACGTCAGCAGCCAGGTCCAATTGGCGGCAGATAAAGGCAACTTCGAATTCTCGATCCCCTTGGCCGTGCTCGGGTGGAGGCCGGAGCCGGGCGTCACCCTGCGAGGGGACGTTGGAATCCTGCGTGGGAACGGATTTCAAACGTCGCAGCGGGTCTATTGGAGCAACAAGGCGACCGGCATCACCGCCGACGTGCCCAGCGAAGCGGAATTGACGCCCCAACTCTGGGGAAAGATCAGGGTCGAGAAGGAATAGAACATTAGCCATATGCGGCAGACCATTGACGTGAGTAGATTCAACAGTTCGAGCACAAAGGATGGGGGCGATCCGTACCGTGGTGACGGGTTGATGGGGTCGTGAAGGCTTAGCGTCCGGTACTCCTTGGAGTTGGCACGACTACCGAGGTCCCTCGAAGAAGGAAGCCGCTTAGCCAGGTGGCGACCGCCACACCGTCACCTCTTAATCGGCGGCGATCTTCCACCGCCGGAGGGTCTCCCCCGACTTGGCGCTCATGATCTGGTCCATAACCCGCGCCCAATCGCGGTCCTTGGCCCCGGGATCCGCCGTCGCGAGGTAGGCCATGCCGACCTCACGCTTGAACCAGCTCGCCACCCGGTCCCACATGCCGCCAGTCCTTTGCGCCGAACCGGGCGCCGGTGCTTCATAGGACAGTTTCTGAATCTCCTTCTCCAACGTTGCGGCCGACTGGCCAGCTACCTCGCCCACCAGGGCGCGATAGGCCTCCAGTCGCAGTTTCGCCGTCTGAAGGTCGGCCTTCGCGCCCTCGTACTTCTGCTCGCGAACGATGCGCTCCGAGAGTTGGATGGGCCGCGCGACCAGCGAGCGCTAGCCGCGGTTATCGCGGAACATTTGGGCCAGCCGCTTGCTTCGAAAGGCGAAGATGTTTTCCACATCACGCCGGACGAACAGCCAGTTCGTCAAAGCCCCGCCGCGCGGACGGTAGCGAACGTCATCCAGGCAGAGTGTGCCGCCGTTGCGCTCATCGAAAGTGTGGGTGTGATGCCAAAGAGTATATGGTCCGCGCAACTGCGCGTCCACGAAACGCTGCGGAGCATTCCATTCGGCGATTTCCGTGCGCCAGCGAATAGGAATGCCATGAACCCGGATACGATAATCAATAAGCGCGCCGACCCGCATCGCGATGGGCGCCGGAGTGAGGACTTCGAAGTTTAACCATGACGGGGTTATGGCTTCCAGGTTCCGGGCATCAGCGAAGAAGGAGAATATTTCGTCGCGGCGGCAGGGAAGCCAAAGCTCGGCGTGGAACGTGAATTCCTTCATCGGGCGGCGGTTCACAGTTTGGTCTTGATCCCGCACGCCCGCAGCGCGCACCAACCGCGCAACGACTCGAAAAGGACGAACGCGCCCGACCCGAGCAGGACCGCGCCGAGCCACACCGAGACAGTGAAACCAAAGCCAGCGCCGATCAGCAGCGCCAGCGCGCCGCAGCCGCGAACCAGCCGGCCTTTGTTGCCGATGTTGGGAGAGAAGAGGGTTTTCATCGCTTTGACTTCCGGGAGGGTTTGCGCAAGTCGTCGAGAATGGAGCTCAGGTGAGCGAAGTCTTTGATTTGCAGCGCACCGACTTTGTTCAGCGCGTCCCGGTAGCCGGGCATAGCCCGGCCGCCGGCTAACAAGATGGTTTCCGGCGGAAGCAACTCGCGCAGGCGCGCCAGTTCTCCTTCCAAGCGCGGGTCGTCTTCGGGATAGACCAGGCTCAAGGCCACGGCGCGCGCGCGGTTCTGTAGCGCCGCGCCGGCAATCTCCGCTGCCGGCAGACTGGCGCCCAGATAAGTGACGTGCCAACCCAGATTGGTCGCCGCCGCGCCGACGAGCAGGGCGCCCAACTCATGCAACTGCCCGCTCGGGGTAGCCACCACCAGGACCGGCGCATTTTCCACACCGGCAAACGGCTTGGCGGCTCGCCCCAGGAAAATCCGGAT
>Ga0316231_1005551_pt1 | contig 10055 bp, 9 predicted proteins | sample TBH18027metaG_FD_206002 | JGI IMG/M metagenome (GOLD analysis project Ga0316231, IMG submission 206002) | Freshwater microbial communities from Trout Bog Lake, Wisconsin, USA - TBH18027 | ecosystem: Environmental > Aquatic > Freshwater > Lake > Hypolimnion/Profundal zone | place: USA: Wisconsin...
CCGAGCAGCACCATCGCCACGACGATGCCGAGCATGAACCAGTGCAGCGTGGCGGCCTGAAAATAGTCGAGCAGCGGCCACTGGTGTTCGCGGGCGGCCGAGAGCGCGCCGAAGAAAACGTAGAAGCAGAGCAGCGCCAGCCCACAGGCGAGCCAGCAGCCGAGGAATTTTCCAAAGAGGAGCTGCGGCCGCGTCAGCGGCTTGGCGAGCAGCGGCAGCAGCGTGCGGTTTTCGCGTTCCGCCGGAATCTGCCGCGCCGTGGTGGTCACGGCGACGACGAGCGAGCAGATCCAGATCAGCAGCAGGCAGATTTCCTTGAGGTAGCGGACAATCTTGGCGTCGTTGAAAATGTTGACCGACGCCATGACGAGGCAGATCAAAATGGTCACGATGAACAGGACGTAAAAATCTTTGCGGCGATACAGCTCCTTGATGACGATGCCGGCGACGGCAAAAATGTTCTTCATGGCGTGGGTTGCGTTTGGAAACCGATGATTTCAAGGAAGGATTTTTCCAGGCTCGCGTGCCGGCCGGTGATGTCGTGGACACTGCCGACGGCCTTGAGTTCGCCCTGATGGATGATGGCGACGCGATCGCAGACAGTCTCGACCTCGCCCAGTTCGTGCGAGGAGAAGAAGACGGTTTTGCCCTCGTCCTTCAGGCGCTGGATGATTTCGCGGACCTTCATTCGACCCAATGGATCAAGGCCGCTGGTCGGCTCGTCGAGGATGAGCAGGTCGGGATTGTTGATGAGCGCCTGCGCGAGGCCGACGCGCTGCTGCATGCCTTTGGAATAAGATTTGATGGGGCGTTTGCGCGCGTGTTCGAGTTCAACCAGTTTCAATAATTGGTCAATGCGTTTGTCAGCTTCGCTGCGCGGCAGCCCAAAAATTTTCGCGTAGAAACGGAGCAGTTCCTCGGCGGTGAGAAATTTGTAGTAGTAGGTCAGCTCCGGCAGGTAGCCGATGCGCTGGCGGGCGATCGGCTGGCGGACATCAATGCCGAAGAGGCTGGCCGAGCCGCTGGTGGGCGGCACGAAGCCGAGCAGGACGTTCATGGTGGTGGTCTTGCCGGCGCCGTTAGGGCCAAGGAAGCCGAAGACTTCGCCGGCTCGGACTTCGAGGTCGAGGCCGGCCAAGGCGACCTTGACGGCCTGGCGCATTTCGCGGCTGCGAAACTCGACGCGCAGTTTCTGGGTTTTAAGGATGGCACTCATGAATCTCGCGCAACACTTCTGCTTCCGGCAAAAAAATTTAACAGTCAACCGGGTGGACGATAAAAAACGCATGGATTGACCGCAACAAAATTCACGGCTGGCGGAAGGATTCGCGCCACGGCTGATGTTTTTTGTAAAGCTCCAGCCGCTGCTGCATGGCGGCGGCGTCTTCGTTCTGGCCGCCGGCGCGGGCCAGCTCCGCGGCCTGCTTTTCGATTGCCACCGCCTCGTCAAATCGCCCGGCCTCGGCCAGCGCCAAGGCCAGGGTGTCCAGCACGACGGGCTGTGCGGCTCCGGCCAGCGCGGCGGCTTTGCCCGCGTAAACCAGCGCCTGCGCGCCGTTGCGGGCGGACGGATTTTCATCCGCCGCCAGCACGCGGGCGGCGTAGATCAGCATCTGGAAATTGTCCGGGTCAAGCTGCAAGGCCTGGTTCAAATTTTTTACCGCCGTGACGTCTTCGCCCTGTCGGAGCAAGAGCCGGCCTTTTTGAAAACAGGCCGGGGCGTAGTTTGGATTCAGTTGCAGCGCCTCGTCAAACTGGCGCAGCGCCTCGTCCACGCGTCCCAGCTCAGCCAGAATAATTCCCACGCTGTTGTGCTGCGCCGGGGATTTGGGATTCAACTGCAAGGCCGCCTGACAATACTCCAGCGCGGCGGCGGGCCTGCCCTGGTCGCTCAAGATGCGGCCGATGTTGTTGTAGGCTTCTTCGCGACCCGGAGCCAAGCGCAGCACTTCCTGGTATTCGGCCAAAGCTTCAGCCGGGCGGTTTTGTTCCTGGAAAGCCTCGCCAAGGTTGAGATGCGCGAGGGCATTATCCCTCGTCGCGGCGAGGGCGTGAGAAAAAAGCGTCTGGCTGTCGCGCCAATAACCCAACTGTTTTTCCGTCGCGAACAGACACAAGGCCAGCACTGCGCCGGCCAGCAGACCCAGCCAGCGCGGCGAAAGCCGCCGCTGTTCAGCCAAATCTTTTATCAAAAATGTTGCGGCCAGAAAAATTCCGATGAGCGGAAAATAAGTGTAGCGATCCGCCATGGCCTGGTCGCCCACCTGCACCAGCCCGATGACCGGGACGAGCGTCCCCAAATACCAAAGCCAGCCGACCAGCAAATACGGCCGCCGGACGCGCTGCGCCCAGACCAGAATTGAAATTGCCGCCAAAACCGCCGCCGCGAGGGCGACTTCTGAAATTGGAATGTGTTTTGGCAGCGGATAAAAAACCGAGAGATTCACCGGCCAGATGGTCTGCCACAAATAGCTGCCGTAGGCCGTTACGACATTTTCCAGCCGCAACCCCAGCGGCACCCGCTGCAGCGGCGCCATGGCCGCATCCTGCTGGGCGATGACGGTGACGACGCAGGCGGCGGCGGCCAGCAGGAAGAACGGCCATTTTTCAAGCAGCAGAAATTTGAAATTTGAAATTCTTCGGAGCGGCCAGAAGTCCAGCAGCAGTAGGACAAAAGGCAGCGTGACGAGCATCGGTTTTGCCATCAGGCCGAGCGCGAACATTGCGAGGCACAACGCGAAATAGTTTTTGGACGTTGGGCTTTGGACTTTGGACAGTTCGACATAGCGCGCATAATTCAACAATGCCAGCAGCGCAAAAAAAGTGCTCAACACATCCTTGCGCTCGGAAACCCACGCGACGGATTCGACGTGCAGCGGATGCCACGCGAACAGCGCGGCGACAAACGCGGACGGCCAGATTTCATCTGCTTGCCGAGCCAAAGCATCTGGGCGAAGGCTGGTCAGCCGCCGCATCAGCGCGAACAACAGCAGGACGTTGGCGGCATGGATCAGGCCGCTGGTGAAATGATGGCCGCCCGCATTGAGGCGGAACAGTTCGCAGTCGGCCATGTGCGAGAGCCAGGTCAGCGGATGCCAGTTGCTGACGTTTATTTTCGCGAACGCCCAATGGACGCCATCCCAGGTCAGCCCCTTTTGCACCTGCGAATTTTGCGTGACGTATAAGTCGTCGTCGTAGTTGACAAATCCGTTCCGGGTCGCCGGCCAGAAAGCCAGCAGCGTGGCCAGCGCCAGCAGCAGGCCGAGGATACGGGGACGAGACATCGCCGGTTAATTAACCAATTTGCCGTCCGCGCGAAAGCAAAAAGCCCCGGGGCTTGCGCCCCGGAGCCTTGGAATCAGAGCATCAATCTTACTGCAGCGTGTGGCCGGCGACCGTGCAGGTCGGGTTCGTGCCGACGTTGGAGCAGGCATAGGTGCCTTGGGCCGGACACATCGGGATGCTGCCGCCCGAGTTCAGCTTGATGTAGGGAATCAGGTCGGTGGGATAGTTGATGGCCGCACCGGTGACCTGGTGTTGTTCCAGCGCGAACTGGTTGGCCGCCGCGTCAATCTGGCGGAGGTTGTTGATGCAGGCGTTCTGCTGCGAGGTGGTGCGCGCCTTCACGAAGTTCGGGATGGCGATCGCCGCCAGGAGGCCGATGATGGCCACGACAATCATGATTTCCACCAGCGTGAAGCCGGCTTTGCGGGTTTGAACGAGTTTTTTCATATGTTGTTTTTTATTTTGTTTTATTTTTATGTTATTAGACCGTGACCGACAGGGATCATGCTCCGCGCAACCAGGGCGAACCGCAAGTATAACCATCCGGTTACTTAAACCGCCGCCCCGACCACCGCGTCATGCAGGCAAACCAAAGCAGGTGTGATGCCAGCAGTGAACATTGTTTAAGGCAAAATGTGAACCGGACTGACCGTGGAGCCCAACGAACATTGGGACTGCGGATTGGCGCCGACCGGCAGCAGGCTGTAGGCGCCGCCGGCGGGACACGGCGGAATCGAGCCGACTCTGTTCAGCTTGATGTAGGTGGCCACATCCGTCGGGTAGTTGATGACCGACCCCGCCCCCAGGTTGTTGGCGATGGAAAACTGCTGGCAGGCGGATTCGATCTGCCGCAGGTTGTTGATGCAGGCGTTGGCCTGGCTTTTGGCCCGGGAGTTGATGAAGTTCGGGATGGCGATGGCCGCCAGCAGGCCGATGATGGCCACGACAATCATGATCTCCACGAGCGTGAACCCGCCGGAACCGTCATTAGTTCGGTTTGTTTTCATTTTTTTGTTCGCGTCGTGAACCTCCGGCAGGCGGATTTTATTAGTGCAATGTTGTTCACAGATTGCCCGCCGGAAACGCTGTCCTAATAATTAGCACAACCGATGCCACTATTCAATTTTCAAATTACTTCCATTGGAAAAACAAAAACCCCGGAGCCGAAGCCCCGGGGCTGGAATCAGACAATCAGTCTTACGGGAGCACGTGGCCGGAAACCGTGCAGGTCGGGTTCGTGCCGACCGTGCCGCAGGCATAGGTGCCCTGCGCCGGACACGGCGGAACGCTGCCCGCCGAGTTGAGCTTGATGTAGGGCATCAGGTCGGTGGGATAGTTGATGGTCGCACCGGTGGTTTTGCCCTTTTCCAAGGCGAACTGGTTGGCCGCCGCGTCAATCTGGCGGAGGTTGTTGATGCAGGCGTTTTGCTGCGAGGTGGTGCGCGCCTTCACGAAGTTCGGAATCGCGATCGCCGCCAAGAGGCCGATGATGGCCACGACGATCATGATTTCCACCAGGGTGAAGCCCGCCTTACGGATGTTTTTGGTCTGTTTCATTTGTTTTGCTTTCTTTTTATTACGCGGCGGAACGTCGCGCCAGACGGGTTATATGATTACGACTTTGTTCCCTTGATTGTCTGACGCAACCGCGTGAATTGACATTAGCACGGCCAATGCCAATGTCGAGCAAAAACATGAAATCCATTACATTCCCTAAAAAATCACGGGTTTGCAGCCAAAAACGCCACAGAAATCATCTAAAAAACGGCGGTTCGAAATTCGGATCAGCCCGGCAACTCTCTTTCAGGACACTGCCTGACCCATTGTGGGACAATCAGTCATTGCCCTGCCGCCAACCGGTCAGCCAGCACCAAAGCTCTCGCCGGCACAATTCTTCCAGCCGGAATCGAAACGTCCCCCGCGCGCAGACGGGCGAGCATCTCCGCTTTTTCCGCGCCGGTCACGACCCAGAGAATTTTCCGCGCCCGGTTGATCAGCGGATACGTCAGCGTCATCCGCCGCCGCTGCTGATAAATTCCCGTCAACGCCACATCGCGGTCGGCCACGTCCATCGCCGCGTCACCCGGCACGAGCGACGCCGTGTGGCCGTCGGCACCAAGGCCGAGGTGAACCAAATCCAGCACCGGCGGCACACCGGCCAACTGCGCCAGCGTCCGCGCATAAATCGCGGCGGCGGCGGCAAAATCTGTTTCTTCGACCGGCATCGCGTGAATCTGTTCATCCCGCAACGGCGCGTGCGCCAAACTTTCGCGCAGATGCGTCAGGTTCCGGTCCGCGTGGCCGGCGGGCGCGACGCGCTCGTCCACCTGCACCACTTGCACCTGCGCCCACGGCACAGATTCGTCGGCCAAGTCGCGCAGCATCTGCCACGGTGTCCTGCCGCCGCTGACCGCCAGCACAAATTTTCCGCGCGCCGCCACCGCCGCCCGCGCCTCGGCGGCGATGACTTTCGCCGCCTCGCGCGCCACCGTTTCGGCGTCAGGAAAAATTGTGATTTCCATGCGAGACAAAAACGGCTTACGCCCGCGCCTTCATTTTCCGGTAACGGCGGATGAGATTATTCGTCGAGCTGTCATGCTTGAGCGGCGGCAAAGTTTTATGTTCCAGTTCGGGAACGATGCGCTGCGCGAGCGCCTTGCCGAGTTCCACGCCCCACTGGTCGAACGGATTCACGCTCCAGATCGCGCCCTGCGCAAACACGATGTGCTCGTAAAGCGCGACGAGTTTGCCGAGAACTGCCGGCGTGAGTTTCTCCGCGAGAATCGTGTTCGACGGACGGTTGCCCTCGAAAACCTTGTGCGGCACCAGCGCGGCGGGAACTTTTTCCGCGCGAACTTCCGCCGCCGTTTTTCCAAACGCCAGCGCCTCGCTTTGCGCGAAAACATTCGCCAGCAAAATGTCGTGATGCCGGCCGAGCGGCGTCAGCGCGCGCGCGAACGCGATGAAGTCGCACGGAATCAGCCGCGTGCCTTGATGAATCAACTGGTAAAACGAATGCTGGCCATTCGTGCCCGGCTCGCCCCAATAAATCGGGCTGGTTTCGTAATTCACCTGCTTGCCGTCGAGCGTGACGTGCTTGCCGTTGCTCTCCATCGTCAACTGCTGGAGATACGCGGGGAAACGCTTCAGATAATTTTCATACGGCAGCACCGCCACCGTTTCCGCGCCGAGGAAATTCGTGTTCCAGACCGACAGCAGCGCCATCAGCACCGGCAGATTTTTCCCGAACGGCGCGGTGCGAAAATGCTCGTCCAGCTCGTGAAAGCCCGCGAGCATCGCCAGATAATTTTCCGGCCCAATCGCCAGCATCGTCGAAAGGCCGATGGCCGAGTCCATCGAGTAACGCCCGCCGACCCAGTCCCAGAAGCCGAACATGTTCGCCGTATCAATGCCGAACGCCGAAACCTTTTCCGCGTTCGTCGAGACGGCGACGAAATGTTTCGCCACCACTTTTTTGTTTCCGCCGAGACCGTGCAGCAGCCAGTCGCGGGCGCTTTCCGCATTCGTCATCGTCTCCTGTGTCGTGAAAGTTTTGGACGAAACGATGAACAGCGTCTCCGCCGGATCAAGGCCGTGAACCGCCTCCACAAAATCCGCACCGTCCACATTCGACACGAACAAAAAATTCAAATCGCGTTTGGCGTAATGTTTCAACGCCTCGTAGGCCATCACCGGCCCAAGGTCGGAGCCGCCGATGCCGATGTTGACGATGTTCTTGATGCGCCGGCCGGTGTGGCCTTTCCACGCGCCGCTGCGCACGCGATTGGCAAACGCCGCCAGCTTGTCCAAAACCGCGTGGACATCCGGCACGACATTTTTTCCGTCCACGAAAATTTTTGCGTTCTTCGGCGCGCGCAGCGCCGTGTGCAGCACCGCGCGGTTTTCCGTGATGTTGATTTTGTCGCCGCGAAACATCGCGTCCATCCGCCCGCGCAGACCGGACTCCTTCGCCAGTTGCAGCAACAATTTTAGCGTCTCGCCGGTGATGCGGTTCTTCGAGTAGTCGAGAAAAAGCCCGGCGGCTTCGGCAGTCAGTTTTTCGCCCCGTTTTTTATCGGCGGCGAACAGTTCGCGCAGATGCAGCTTGGCGATTTTTTTGTGGTGCGCGCCCAGCGCCTTCCACGCCGGACGCCGCGTCAGGGGTTTTATCGTAGATTTTTTGCTCATAAAATTTGACGGTTCAAAGCTCGATCACTTCGTTCAGCTCCGGCAACTGCGGCTTCAATTGGTGCCGTTGTTCAATCAGTTTCGCCAGAATTTCGCGCTGGGGATTTTCACCGTGTGTCAGCACCACGCGCGGTTTGCTCGGCGCCATGACGTTGAACCACGCCAACAAATCCGTCTGCCCCGCGTGCGCGCTGAAACCGCCGAGCGTGTGGATCTGCGCCTTCACCGCGATTTTTTCGCCGAAGATGCTGACGTTATTTTCGCCGTCCACCAGCCGGCGGCCGAGCGACTCGGCGCTCTGGTAGCCGACGATGACGACGTGCGTCTCCGGTTTCCAGAGGTTCGCCTTGAGGTGGTGCAGGATGCGGCCGGCATTGCACATTCCGGCGCCGGCCATGACGAGGCACGGCCCGGGCTGGTCGTTGATTTTTTTGGAATCCTCCGCCGTCACACACATTTTCAACGATTGCAAATCCTCGGCCACCGGTTTTTGCGCGATGTATTTCAGTGTCTCGTCGTCAAACAATTCGTGGTGGTGCCGGTAAATTTCCGTGGCGGCGATGGCCATCGGACTGTCGAGAAAAATCGGGAACGGCCGCACCAGCTTGCCGCGAAACATCTGGCTCAACAACAGCATCAGCAGTTGCGCCCGCGTCACCGCGAACGTTGGCACGAGAATTTTTCCGCGCGCATCCACGCACGTTTTCACGATCTCGGTAAATTCATTGATCGTGTCCGCCAGCGGCTGATGGTCACGGTCGCCGTAGGTAGATTCGAGAAAAACCATGTCCGCCTGCTGAAACGGTTCATAGTCCTTGAGGATCGGCGCGCTCTTCGGCCCGAGGTCGCCGGAGAAAACCACGCGCTTCGTTTTGCCCTCGTCGTCCACAATCAACTGGATGCTCGCCGAGCCGAGCATGTGTCCGGCCTCCGCCCAGATCGCCTGGATGCCCGGCGCGACGGCCACGGCCTGTTGATACGGCACCGGTTTGAATCGTTCGATGATGGCCTCGGCGTGAGCCGCGGTGTAAAGCGGCTCCAGCGGCGGCTCGCCCGCGCGCTCACGCTTGCGGTTCACGCGCTCGATGTCGCCGGTCTGGATGTGCGCGGAGTCGCGCACAATCAAGGCGGACATTTCAATCGTCGCCTGCGTCGCAAACACCGGGCCGGAATAATTCGCCTTGGCCAGCAACGGCAACCGTCCCGTGTGGTCGAGATGCCCGTGTGTGATCAAGACGGCGTCGAGAGCTTGCACCGGCAACACCACCCGGTTCAATTCATCCGCGCGCTGGCCGCCTTGAAACATTCCGCAGTCCACCAGCACGCTGGCGGTTTTAGTTTGAACGAGATAACACGAGCCGGTGACTTCGCCGCCGGACGCGCCGAGGGTGGTGATTTTCATTTTTTAATAATTATTTATCCAGCGGCGGCGATTCCATGAGCCGGCTGGCGGCCGCCCATTCCACCACCAGCTTGTAGCCGACCGCCAGCAGCGTCGGCCCCAGAAAAACGCCGATGAAACCGAACGTCAGCGCGCCGCCGAGCACGCCAAAAAAAATCAGCAGGAACGGCATGTTGCTCCCTTGGCTGATGAGCCACGGCTTGACGACATTGTCCACGTTGGCCACACCGAAGCCCCAGACCAGCATAAAAATTCCCCAGCCGTTTTCGCCCTGATGAAAAAGCCAGATGGCCGCCGGCCCCCACGTCAGCGCCGTGCCGACCAGCGGCACGATGGATGAAAAAAATGTCAGCAGCGCCAGCAGCATCGCGCCCGGCACGCCCGCGATGACAAAACCGATTCCCGCCAAAACCGCCTGCGTGAGCGCGGTTCCGAGAATGCCATAAACCACGCCGCGCACCGTGTTGCCTGCGACGGTGAGCAGATGTTCGCCGCGTTCGCCGGCGATGTGCCGCACCAGCGCCGTCGCCCACGCGCCGACCGTCGCGCCGCCGCGAAACAAAAAGAACGCGATGAAAATGCTCAAGGCCAGTTTGATCAGGCCGCTGCCGAGGAACAGCCCGCCGGTGAGCAGCAGGGCGCTCGCCGGTTCAACCAATTTTTCTGCGTGCGTCCACAGCTGGCTCGTATCGGCGGCGAAGCTCTGCCAGGAATTCGTCGCGCGTTCGCCGACCAGCGGAACTTTCGCCAGCCACTCCGGCGGCGCGGGCGGCCCCTGGTCAATAAATGTTTTCGTGGCGGCGGTGAGAGCCTTGACGTTGTCCGCGAGCGTGGTGCCGACGATGACGAACGGCAGCAACAAAATTAAAATCATCCCCAGCGTCATCAAAAACGCCGCGAGCGAATGCCGGTGGCCGACCAGTTTTAGCAGCCGTGAATACACCGGCCAGCTCGAACAGACCAGCACCACCGCCCACAACAGCGAGGAGAAAAACGGCAGCAGCACCAGCAGGCAGCCGCACAGCAGCGCCAGCACGACCGCGACGAGAAAACCTTCCTTGATGCCAAATTTCATAATTATTTTTTCAGCAGCGCCGCCTTGGCCGCCGCCAGTTCCTTGAGCTTGTCCTTGCCGACTTCGGGATATTTCAAGCCCAGCGACGCCAGCGTTTCGATGACC
>Ga0316231_1005555_pt1 | contig 10048 bp, 5 predicted proteins | sample TBH18027metaG_FD_206002 | JGI IMG/M metagenome (GOLD analysis project Ga0316231, IMG submission 206002) | Freshwater microbial communities from Trout Bog Lake, Wisconsin, USA - TBH18027 | ecosystem: Environmental > Aquatic > Freshwater > Lake > Hypolimnion/Profundal zone | place: USA: Wisconsin...
GTTTGCGCCCTAAATTTAAGCGCCAAAGAAAACACCCAACATCCAACATCCAACATCCAACATCCAGTGACACCTGTCCTCTGCTGAGGGCATTGGTTGGGCGTTGAATGTTGCTTGGGCCAAAGAGGCCCCCTCGAATAGCATGGTTGGTGTTCACTAACTCAAATGGACGCAAATCGCGGGTGCCGCGTCACAATATTTTGGGATAATAATGGTCAAACGAGGCACCTCACCCCGGCCCTCTCCCCATTTTGCTCCGCCGACTCCGCAAAACGCGGAGAGGGAGAACCACTCCCAGCATGCGGCAGTAACGACGTGCTATGATTTAACACGTTCTTCACACAGGCTCGGCAGGCCGCGCGCCGATCGCGGCACCTCATTCAACTTCGGATTTAGGATTTTGAACTTCAGGTTTCGGTTTTAGCCAGCTCGCCGATCAAATCGTAATCCGTGTGGCCGATGATTTTGACGCGGGCAAATTCGCCCAGCGGCAGTCTGGGGGCACGGCCAGTGCCGTTTTCGCCGGGCGGGACGGCCGGCGAACCCGCAGGCGGGACGCCTGCGCTACGGGGTTCAGGACTGCGCACGTAAATCCGTCCGTCAATGTCCGGGGCATCCGCCTCGCCGCGGCCCACGAGGTAATGGCCTTTCATCTGGCGCGTGTGGCGGTCGGTTTCGCGGATCAAGCCGTGTTCCCAGGAGCTGACGTTCGCACTCCGCAATTGTTTTGCGTCGGCCTCGCCTTCGATCAGCACCTTGAGCTCGCGGCCCACAAAGGACTCCGCCACCTGCACGGCCACCTCATGTTGCGCGGCCATGGCCAGTTCGCGGCGTTTTTGCCTCACCCGGTCGCTCACCTGGCCGGCCATCGCGCCGGCGCGCGTGCCCTCCTCTTTGGAATAGGTGAACACCCCGAGCCGCTCGAACTTGGTTTCGCGGATGAAATCAAGCAGCGTTTCAAAGCTCCTTTCGGTTTCACCGGGAAAGCCGACAATGAACGTGGTCCGCAAGGCGATGCCCGGGATGCCGGCGCGGATCTTTTTGATCAAATCCACGATGTAAGCTTGCGAGGTTTCCCGGCGCATTCGTTCGAGCATGTTTTCGTGAATGTGCTGCAGCGGCATGTCCACGTAGCGCGCCACTTTTTCGCAGCCGGCGATGGTTTGGATGAGTTCCTCCGTCCAATGCGCCGGGTGGGTGTAGAGCAGGCGGATCCAGAAGTCGCCGGGGAGGGCATTCAATTCGCGCAGCAGCGTGCAGATGGTCGTGGCCTCCGCCGGCATGGATCTTACGGCGGCGGAGAATTTTTCCGGCGAGGAAATGGCCCGCGAAGGCCGCAGTGGCACGGGCGTCCCGCCCGTGTGTTTCCGCGAAAGGGGCGATGGTTCGGTCTGGAGACTCACGGGCGGGACGCCCGTGCCACTACGGTGCGAACGCAAATCCAGGCCGTAGTAGGTGGAATCCTGCGAAATCAGGTTGAGTTCCTTCACGCCGTCGGCCAGCAACGCTTTGGCCTCGGCGATCAGGTCGCTTTGCGGCCGGCTGCGATGCGACCCGCGCATGCGCGGAATAATGCAGAAACTGCACGGATGATTGCAGCCCTCGGCGATTTTAACGTAGGCAAAGTGTTTCGGCGTGAGCCGGAAACGCGGCGTGGCGAAATCGGGAATGAATGTCGGGCGCGCGGTGACGTCCAGCAGAGGAGGGGCGTGATGCGTGATGCGTGATGCGTGATGCGTGGCGTCAACGACGGTTTTGGTTTTGCCGAATTTTTCGGTGCCGCGGAGGGCGTTTTCTTTTTCGTGTTCACCGGTGGCGCGCCCTGTTTCCAGTTGGTTCAACCGCGCGGAGATTTTCCCTCTGGATGTTGCATGTTGGAGGTTGGAGGTTGGATGTTTCCCAATCTTGCCGGCCCGATTTGCCACCGCGCGGCCGACGATGTCCCCCACCTGCGCGACCTGGTCAATGCCCATGAAGGCATCCACCTCGGGCAGGAGCTTGGGCAGTTCGTCGCGGAAGCGCTGCGGCAGACAGCCCGAGACGATCACCGCCTGACCGCGTTGCTTGGCCTCGCGCAGCGCGACCGATTCGAGAATGGCATCCACGCTTTCCTCCTGGGCCGAGTCAATAAACGAGCAGGTGTTGACGATGACCGCGTCCGCCTGGGCGGCATCGTTGGTGATTTCCACGCCTTGTTTGAGTAGCGAGCCAAGCATGATTTCGGCGTCCACCAAGTTCTTGGCGCAGCCGAGGGAAATCAGGCCCACGCGCAAGGGCTTCTTTTCAGCGAGAGGTTTTTTCATCAGTTCAGAGGGGAAGCCGCAACCCTTTCAAGAAACGCCTCACCGCAGCGGCTTGCGGTTTGGCGTCCCGCAGGGACGATTTGAGAATAGCCCGCAGTTTCAACTGCGGGTGGCAGGCGGCCAACGACACCCGTCCCGCAGGGACGGCTGAACCAGTGCGATTTGACACGAGCAAGAGCACGAACCACAACGAACTTCAATCGTCCCGTTGGGACGAGTTGTGCGTCCGGGTTCCTATGAACCGTCGCTGGTCCATGGTCCCAATGCGCGGCCATCAACCGTGGAGGCTGCCCAGCAACCCAGGGAACATCCAACATCCAACATCCAACGCCCAACATCCAGTGAATGTTCGAAGGGAAGGCCATTGGAGGTTGGATGTTCCCTGGGTTCACGGGAGCGCGGCGGCATTGGTCGCATTGGCGGCGGGCAGTTCCACGACATTGGGCGCGGCGTTCGTGTCTGAACGGGGCGCTTCCAGCAAGGCGGACGGCAGGCCGAGCCGGGTGACCAGCGCGGCGCGGGCGGCGTAGGGCAGGCCATTTTGCGCGTCGAGTATAAACCGGACCACGTTCGACTTCATGTCCTCAAATGGCATCAGCGGAACGCGATTGCTGTTCGAGCCGGAGGTCTTGGCGTCGTAGTGTTCATGCACCCGGCGGGCCAGGTTCAGCAGATTCGCATAGCGGTCCTCGTCGCCGGCGGCGAGGTTGTAATAGGCGCGCATCAACAGACCGCGAAGGGCGGCGGTCACGCGTTGCTGCGAGGTTTCGCGGATGTCAATTTCCACCACCGCCACGGCGTATTCATCCAGCGTGAGGTTTTTGGGGAGCGAATCCATCCGGTTCTCGATGATGGGCTTGTCGGGATATTTTTCGCGCAGATAATTGAACCATTGCTGCGCCTCGCCAATGCGGTCGGCCTCGTAGAGAAAATAAATCGCATCGCGCAGAAAATTCCGGTGCGCCTTAAGGATGCCGTCCTTCTGGGCCGGGTCGGCTTCCTCGGTGTAGAAATTCGTGTACCAATAGTTGATGTGGGGCACCAAATCCAGATTGGGGCCCAGCGCGTAAGTGCCGGTGAACGGATTGGCCACAATCCGCCCGTTGTGAAACGACTGCAAGAGCGACTGGTAAATGATCCGGCGCACGGTGATCAGGTCGTCGGCCTTGACCTTGTCCGGGTTTTTGGCGGCCTCGTCGAGAGCCTTGGCGCCCCAATAAATCGCGTGCGCCTCCGGGAGCAGCCAGTCAAAGGGGCCGTATTGTTCATCCACGCGCTTGGCAAAAACCGGGTCCAGTTTGTACTGGTTCGTGAAGAGTTCCAGCCGATGGTAATCCGCAGGGGTTTGGGGATGCAGCAGCGGGGCGAAATTGGTGCCTTGGAAACCGAAGAAATTGGTCATTTCGGACGCCCATTGGCTTTTGTAATACATGTTTGCGTCATCCAGGTTTTGCCCCATCTTGTGCTGGAAAAACCAGCCCAGTTCGCGATAGATCAGCAGGCTGTTCGGATTGTAGCGCAGGCCGTCGTCGCGCAGGAGCACAATGCCGCGTTCGAGCCAGCGCCAGCGGTCGGTGTAATCGCCCGGGCCATTCTCCTTGAATTTCACCGAGATGTTGTAGGCCATGTTCCAGGCCTGAAAGAGCCAGACCTGCGTGAAGGTGGGTTCCAGTTTGGTGATCCAGTCCGCCAGTTGCGCGGCCTCAAAAAACTTGTCGTCCTGCTGCAGGTCGTTGGCGCGAATCCAGAGGAAATTGGAAATCAAGCCGCGAAAGCCGCCGAGGGCCACCGTGGTGAAGGCCAGCGCCGGGGGCGCGTTTTCCAGCACCGCCGTGCGGGTCAACCCGAGCGCTTCGCGGTCGTGGTTCAAGGCCTGCTGCACGCGGCCCGCGCCGAACAGCAGCGCGGCGGCGAGCAAGAGCAATACAAACTTTTTGACGCGGCGGTTCATGATTGAACCTCCAACCTCCAACCTCCAACCTCCAACCTCCAAAGCACCGCAGCCGAACGGCGGAAGACCATTCGTTGCTGGAGGTTGGAGGTTGGGGGTTGGAGGTTCATTCGGGAGTTACTGATTACCTTGCGCGGTGGCCAGTTCGCGCCGCGAGAACAGGGCGATGCCCGCCGCCGCGAACAGGCCGCCGAGCAGCAGGACCATTTGCGCGAAGGCCAGGCCCAATTCAGACCAGGTGATGCTGCGGCCGGTGCTCAAGGCGTCAATCGGCGAGAAGTTCTTGGCCAGACTCACCACCGTCAGCACGCCCTTGAACGCGGGAATGAGCACCCCGTCCAGAATCGAGTGGCCGGCGATGCCCTTTTCCGAGTTGCCCGCCGCCACCGAGCCGGAATCCACCGATTCGGCCAACATGCCGCTGGAGAGCACCACCACCATCATGGCCAGCGCAAAGAACGCCGCCACCGGAAACGACAACTGGCTCGCCGCCGCCAGCCCCAGTGCGGCCAGCAGCGCCATCCAGCAAAAAATGATGCCCAGCCCGCGCGCGAAATTCAGCGCGAAACCGCCTTCGGGATACAGCACCTCCATGCCTTCGTCCGGCGGAAACAGCAGGGCGGTGCGGTTGACATTGGCGAATTGGATGGTCAGCACGCCGTGTTCGTCGAACAAGTCCGGCGGGATCGAAAATTCATGGAACGTGTCCGGCGCCAGGCTCATGGGATTGTCCGGGTCAGACTGCCAATACTTCGTCTTGGGCGGATCGCCCACCCGCCAGAGCGCGTCGAACGTGCCCGAGCCGCTGCCCTGCGCCGTGTTGAACTTCACCCGCAGTTGGAGGGGTTTGCCGGCCAGATAGCGCCGGGCAAAGCCCAGGTCAATTTTCCAGGTGCGCATATAGCCCGGCCGCACCAATTGCGATTCCGCGCGCAACGACTCGAGGATTTGCTTGCGCAGTTCCAGCAGGTCGGCCGGGCTTTCCACGGCCGCCGTTTTGACTTTTTCCTTCAGTAGTTGGTCCGCCGCCGCTTCCAGCTCGGCCGCATGGCTCGGCTCCCGGGCGGAGCCCCGGGCCACCAGCACCTGCTCGCGCAGGGTCTTCTGCACGGCGGGCGGCAGTTTGGTGGCGCGATACTGCAACAAGGCGAACACGCAGCCGCCGGAAATCGCCAGCAGCGCCGCGTTCAGCGACACGATGCCCAGCCATTTGCCCAGCCAGATCTGCCAGCGCGCCACCGGCTTGGTGGCCACCACTTGAATCTGGCATTCCTCAATGTCGCGCGCCAGCGTCCCGCAGGCCAGCCACAGCGTCGAAAGCCCCAGCAACGCCGTGATGACACTCAAGGTGTAGGTCAGAATGATTTGCGTGAAGCCCTGCGCCGAGCCGTCATCCTTGATGACCAGCGGCAGGCCGACGACCGCGAGCACCAGCAAGGTGGCAATAACGAGGAACAGCTTGAACCGCAGCGCGGCCTTCCACGTCAACCAGGCGATGGCTAGAATTCTTTGCACGGATGAGTCTTGGACAAATAATCGGAATTTCTGTTCGTGGCTGTCAAGGATTCGCCGCCGCTTTGGCAATCCCAAAGGGATTGTGGCCCAAAGCCCAGAGTTGGCGCCCCGCCTACCCTGGGAAGCCCCGTGTTCCTTTGGACCTGCTCACCGACCATGAACCGTGCGATCGGAGCGCCGGGCACCGTCCCGGCCAGTTGGCGAGCAATCGCATCCATCGAGCCGAGGCGGTGCTCGGCGCTCCGGTTCATGGGAAGGTCGTGGATGATTTGTTCAACCCCAACGGGGTTGTGGCTAGGATGCCGCCGGTGGCTCGACTGGCCACAACCCCGTTGGGGTTGGGTTCCCTGGGCGACGGTTACCCAAGGTAGCGCCGCTGGCGCAATCCTGGGCTTGAGGACGGAATCCCTTTGGGATTCGGGCAGAGAACGGTGCCGACAAAGTTGCCTCGGGTCGCAGACCCGCGCTCCGTCCGCGATGGGGAGATTCGCCCTGCTTTGAAAAGTCCAGCCTTGCGCCATGAATCGCCTTATTCCTATTGCCCGCCGACCGGCAATCTGGCTTCCAAGCGGTCCCAGACCAGCTTGTCAATGACCGCGCGCGCCGGTTCGCAGTGAATGCGCTCGATGATCTCGCCGGCGAAGGCGTGAATCAGCATCCGCCGCGCCGTGTCCTGGCTCATGCCGCGCGTGCGCAGGTAAAAAATGCTTTCCGCGTTCAACTGGCCAATCGTCGCTCCGTGCGTACACTTGACGTCGTCGGCATAGATTTCCAGTTGCGGCTTGGTGTTCACGCCGGCGTGATCCGACAGCAGCAGGTTCTTGTTTGTCTGCTTGGCGTCGGTCTTTTGCGCAATCGGATGCACATAGATCCGGCCATGGAAGACCCCCCGCGATTTGTCGTCCAGGATGCCGTTGAAGTATTCATGGCTGGCGCAATGCGGCTGCGCGTGTTCCACGATCATGTGATGATCCGCCAACTGCTCATCGCGCGTCAAATACAAGCCGTTCAGGACGCATTCCAGGCCCTCGCCCGCCAGTTTGGCGCGGATGTTGTTCCGCGAGAGCCGGGCGCCCAGCGCGAAGGAATGGATGGTGACGTTGCTGGCGCGGCCGAATTCGCCGGCGATGGCGGCGATGTGAAACGCCCCCGGCGCCTCGTCCTGCAGTTTCACGTGTTCCACCCGGGCGTTGTCCCCGGCCAGAATTTCGGTGACGGCGTTGGTGAAATAGGCGGCCTCGCTGGCGGCCAAATAGCTTTCCACCACGGTCAATTTGCTGTTGGCCCCGGCCAGCACCAGATTGCGCGGCAGGATGGCTTCGCCGGCCTGCCTGGCCGATGAAATATAAAGCAACTGCACCGGCTCGGCCACCTCCACGCCCGGCGGCACGAAGATGAACGCGCCGTCGGAGAAAAACGCCTGGTTCAGCGCGGCGAACGTATTCCCGGCCGGATGCGCGTATTGGCCGAGGTGCTGCTTGATCAACCCGGAATCCTGCGCCAGCGCCGCCGCGAGACTCTCCATCCGCACGCCCGCCGCCACGGGTTGGAGCCGGGAAAGTTGCGCGCAGAAAAAGCCATTCACGAACACCAGCCGATGGCCGCTCAATCCCGCGAACACCGAATCCGCGATGGTCTGGGATTCGGCGCCATTGGCGGCCACGGGCCGGGCCGGCTGAAAATTCAGCCGGGCCACCGGCGCCACGTTGGTGAAGCGCCAATCCTCGTCATGAAGCGTGGGAAATCCCTGATCGGCAAAACTGGCCAGGCCCGCCTTGCGCAAGGGCGCCAGCCAGGAGGGGCCGGACGCGGCGGCGCCAAACTCAGCGAATTTGCCCACCACCAGTTCCGTCCCGTTGCTTGCTTTCGGCGTCATATTTAGAATCATTCTAATTATAATTTAGACGGATAATGTCCCATTTCCCGGCCGGTTGCGCAATGCAAAAGCACAGCGCCCTTTGTGGCGTCGTAGCGTCAGGCATCCGTGCCTGACGTGGAGGGCGGCATCTCTGCCGCCCGGAACAGGCGTGAGTGCTGTTGAAGCGTGTGAATATTCCAACACGTTCGGATTTGCGCGAGCCTTCTTCCGCCGGGCTGGGAAGCCCGGCTCCACGGCAGGCAGGGATGCCCGCCGCCACCGCAATGCCGCTTGCCTTCGCCCGGGTTGATGGCAACTTGTGGGTCATCATGCTTTCGCAAGACACCATTATGAACGCCCTGAAGGCCGTCAAGTATCCCGGCTTCTCGCGCGATATCGTCTCATTCGGCTTGGTCAAGGAAGTTTCCGCCGCTGCGGGCGCGGTGAGCGTGGCGCTCCAACTCACGTCGCCCAATCCCGACGCGGCCCGCCAGATCAAGGCCGAGGCCGAGCAGATCTTGCAGCAGCTCCCCGGCGTCAGCCGCGTGGTGGTGGAGGTCCGCCAGCCAGCCGCCGGGCAGGCCGCCGCCGCCGGCGCTTTGGGCAGCCAGAATAAGATCCCGGGCGTCCAGCGGATTATCGCCGTGGCCAGCGGCAAAGGGGGCGTGGGCAAATCCACCTGCTCCGCGAATCTGGCCTGCGCCCTCCGCCATCTCGGCGCCCGGGTCGGGCTGCTGGATTGCGACATTTACGGGCCGAGCATCCCTTTGATGATGGGCGTCTATGATCGGCCCACCGTCAGCGCGGACGAGCGCCTGGTGCCGCCGGTGGCCCACGGCGTGAAAGTCATGAGCATCGGGCTGCTGCTGACCGACGATCAGCCGGTGATCTGGCGCGGGCCGATGATCACCAAGACCATTCACCAGTTTCTTCAAGCCGTGGAATGGGGCAACTTGGATTTTCTGCTGGTGGACCTGCCGCCGGGCACGGGCGACGCGCAACTCTCGCTCTGCCAGACCGTGCCGCTCGATGGCGGGGTGATCGTCACCACGCCGCAGGAGGCGTCGCTGGGGGTGGTGCGCAAGGGCATTGCGATGTTCCGGAAGGTCAATGTGCCGATCTTGGGGCTGGTGGAAAACATGAGCTATTTCACCACGCCTACGGGCCAGCGCGTCGAGATTTTCGGCCACGGCGGCGGCCGGGAGGAGGCCGCGCGGCAGAACGCGCCGTTCCTGGGCGAAATTCCCCTCTTCACGGAAATCCGGGAAGCCGGCGACCGGGGCACGCCCGTGGTGGTTGCCGCGCCGAATCACCCGGCCGGCCGGGCGTTCATCCAGATGGCCGAGGCCTTGAAACGAAGACTGGGTTGAGTGATTGCCTTTGAACGGAACCCGCACTGGTAATGCGGCGCTACCAACTGGGCGAGCGCGGAAATCCGAAACCCGCAGCTCGAAAACCGAGCCAATCCCGAACGCGTTCGTGAAGAGAGACATGTTTGGCCGTCACGTTAGCGTCTGGAGCGCGGTGGCTTTAGCCTGCACCTTGCACGCATCTGCCTCGGACCGATCCATCAAGATATGATCCGTATGATCCGCGCGGTTCCTGCCCGAATCCCAAAGGGATTCCGTCTCGAAGCCCAGGGTTGGCGAGTCGGCGAGCCTACCCTGGGTAACGGCCCACGAGTTTTCCAAAAGGTGCCTAAATTTCAAACTATCTGGCACAATTTTACAGTGCAAACGCCGCCAGATGTGGTAAGCTTCTTGCGACCCAAAGTTTGACGCCATGACCATGTTGAATTAGTGATGATTAACTAATGAATATTATGAAGCAGCCAAACCTATTTCACCAAAATTCCGCGGTCCGCCCCCATTGTTGGCCGCGCGCAACCGCCTTCACCTTGATCGAGTTGCTGGTGGTCATTGCCATCATTGCGATTCTGGCCGCCATGCTGCTGCCGGCCCTGTCCAAGGCCAAACAAAAGGCGCAGCAAATCTACTGCAAGAACAACGTCAAACAATTAGGTCTGGCAATGGCCATTTATGTCGTCGACAGCAACGACCAATATGCCGGGGCGGCCTCGGCTGGCACCTACGGTCCTCATTTGGAAGACTGGATTTACTGGCGGGTGGGTGCAAACACGCCTACCGTTAACGGAGTACTGATGACACTGGACAAAAGTCCGCTCGTGAAAGTTCTTGGCACCGGTGGCTCCACGAACATGTTTCGCTGCCCGATGGATACCTACGACAACGACCGGGTGACGTACGCCCAAGGTGCCGGTGCTGGCTTTCAGGACGGGCCTTATTTGTACAGCTACGAATTCACCAGCTATAATCTCCTCGGCGGAACTGGCCAGGATATGGGTTTTACGACCATCATTAACCTCGCTGGCCAGGCTTTTACATTTAAAACTTCGCAAGT
>Ga0316231_1005562_pt1 | contig 10038 bp, 3 predicted proteins | sample TBH18027metaG_FD_206002 | JGI IMG/M metagenome (GOLD analysis project Ga0316231, IMG submission 206002) | Freshwater microbial communities from Trout Bog Lake, Wisconsin, USA - TBH18027 | ecosystem: Environmental > Aquatic > Freshwater > Lake > Hypolimnion/Profundal zone | place: USA: Wisconsin...
GTCCGCAAACAGGCAAACCGACTGGAAAACGAGGCATGCCAGAAGCGCCAATACCTTCGACGTTCTCATACTAAGACCATCGACTTCGCGAAACGACTTGTCAAGACGCCCACCCGATGCCTGGCGCGGCGAGCGCCTTACGCAATCGAACAGAGCCTGCGTTGGTGGGCGCGGCGAAAGCGGTGCAGGCGGTTCCAACCCAATGCGGAAGCGTTTTCCAAGGTTGCGTTTTGTCCCAATGCGAACTGTCGGTCACAAGAAAAGTGAGGGCCAGATCCCAGCGCCAAGTGAACGGTCCCGAGGTGCAAGTTACAGTCGTGTGACAACCACTGCCCGCTCCCCCTGCGCCTCCCAAAGCTCCCCGTTTCTGGTTCATTGAAGCACCTTGGCCAAGGCGGCGAGAAATTCGCGGGGATGCCAGGGCTTGGGCAGGTAGGCCTTGACCGCGGGATCAGCCTCCAGCGCCTGTTGCCGCATCTCGGGCAGTCCGCTGGCGGCCAGGACCCGGACCGCCGGGTTGAGTTTCGCCAACTGCCGAATGGTGTCGACGCCACCCATGAAGGGCATCCACATATCAACGATCACGGCTTTAATCTCCGCTTTCCTGGCCGCGTAAAGGGCGAGCGCTTCCATGCCGTTAGCCGCGGTGAGGACGCGATACCCGTTTAACTCCAGCACGCGTTGGGCCATCCGACGGATGGCATCCTCGTCGTCCACGACCAGAATCCACTCGCCCGTCGCTTTGCGGAGCGGCGCGGCGGACGCGGAGGCCTCGAGGGGGGTGCTGGCCCTACGGGCCGGCAGGTAAACGACGAACTGCGCGCCCTCGCCGACGCGGCTTTGGACCTGCACAAAACCGCCATGGCTCTTAATGATGCCCAGGACCGTCGATAATCCCAGGCCGGTGCCTTGGCCCGGTAGCTTGGTGGTGAAGAAAGGATCGAAAATCTTGTCCATGAGTTCCGGCGGAATGCCGATGCCGGTGTCCGCGACCTTCAACGCCACGTAGGTTCCGGCCCGGGCTTCCGGATTAATCTGGCTGGCAACGCCATCGAACTCGATGTTCTCCGCGCCCACCGCCAATGTACCGGTCTCCACGATGGCGTCGCGGGCATTGACGCACAAGTTGAGCAGCACCTGGTGGATTTGGGTGGGATCGCCAGTAACCGGCCACAACTGCTCGGGAAGGTGGAGTTTGAGGGTGATCGATTTGGGAAAGGTCTCCTGAATAATGCGCGCGGTCTCCCGAATCAGCTTGGCCAAATCCAAATCGGTGGGCTTTCCTTCTCCGCCGCGGCTGTAGAGCAGGAGTTGTTTGACAACCTCGGTCCCCCGCCGCGCGCTACTCTCGATGAGGCTAACGAATTCTCCGTCCTCGGCGCTCAGGCCCGGCCGGGCCAGGAGTTCCGCGGCCATGAGGATGGGAGTAAGAATATTGTTAAGATCGTGAGCGACGCCATTGGCCAGGCGGCCGACGCTCTCCACCCGCTGCATGCGCAGGAGTTGGGCCTCCAACTTCTTTTGCTCCGTGATATCGCGCTTGACGGCGATGTAGTGAGTAATCTCCCCTTGGTCGTCGCGAACCGGACCGATGACGACATCCTCGGTGAACAGAGCGCCGTCTTTCTTCTTGCTGACGAGCGCCCCGCGCCAGATGCCCCCGGTCTTGATCCGGGTCCAGATCTCCTCGTAGAAGCGGGCGTCATGATGGCCGCTTCTGAGCAGCCGCACATTCTGGCCCATGGCCTCGACGCGGGCATAGCCGCTGACTTGCTCAAAGGTCGGGTTGACGTAGAGGATGCGGCCAGTGGTATCCGTGATGACGATGCTTTCCGGGGTCTGCTCGATGGCCGCCAGCAATCGCCGCCGGGTCTCGCTGAGGCGGGCCCGGACCAGGGCCCCGGCGACCTGCCCCGCCACGCGCCAGGCCAGGTTCACCTCTTCATAAGAAAAAGAACGCGCTTCGATCGCGCTCAAGACCAGACAGCCCGCGACCTCGCCTTCGATGACCAGCGGCAGTTCGAGCAGAGTCGTGAGGTTCGGCTGGTGGACCAAACCGCGGAAAGCTTCGAGTCTGGGGTCGGCTGGGGAGTCAGCCAACACCAGCGGTTCCTGCGACGCGAGCAGGCTCGAAATCAACGGCTGATCCGCCAGGCGAAGGGAAGCGCTCAACACGGAAGGACGGCCGGGGGCCGCGTACTCGGCGACGACCGTGAGGGCGGTCCGCTCATCATTCAGGAGACAGGCGCTCGCCTGCGGCAGTTCCAAGACCTGCGCAAGTTCCTGGCAGGCGATTTTAAGCACCGCCTTCGGTTCCAGTTCGGCGGCGGTGGCGGTCATCACACGATTGAGCACGGCCAATTCGCGATTGCGCTGGCGAAGTTCACAGGTCTTTTGATTGACCAGTTCCTCCAGGCGCTCCCGATGCTGGCAAACCTCGGCTAGCAACCGCGCTCGTTCCAGCGTCCGGTTAATCACCACCAGCAATTCCTCCTCCTCCTGAAGCGGCTTGAGCACATAATCCCAGGCCCCCGACCGTATGGCGGCGACGGCATCGCGCACCGTGCCAGTGCCCGAGACGACAATGACCGGGGTATCCGGGTGGGTGACATGGATGGCCGCCACCAGTTCCAATCCCCCCATTTTGCCCATCCGCAAGTCGGTCATGACCAGGGAGGGCTGTTCCCGCGTAAAGGCGGCCAGGCCTTCCTCGCCATCGGTCGCCTCAATTACCCGGTACCCATGGTCCTCAAGCGCCGAACGGAAATTGCGGCGGATGGCCTCTTCGTCGTCGACCACCAGTATCTTAATCGGCGCATCCATAAGTTGTTCTTGCAGCATCTTGAGTCCTTTGCCTCGCCAATGCAAGCGCGCGTATGACGCCGGGCGCGATTGCCGTGGTCGGGCGGCTTCATGGCTTGATTCGGCAAACGAAACTTAGGGGCGGTTATGCGCTTGGTGACGCGAGGGGTAGCAGAAGGGTGAAGCGGGCCCCGCGGCCGGGCGTTGAATCGACCGTGATCAGCCCTTTGTGGTTCTGGGTAACGATCGTGTAGGACACCGACAAGCCCAATCCGGTCCCCACTCCCGGTTCTTTGGTGGTGAAAAAAGGCTCAAAGACGCGCCGGAGCACCCCCTCTTCCATTCCCGGCCCGTTGTCTTCCACCTCCACCGCGGCATAGGCCCCCGATCGCCTCAAGCGGAGGATAATCTTTGGTTGGCGCTCCACGGGATTAGCTTCCATAGCCTGCGCCGCGTTCTTGATGAGGTTGAGAACCACTTGCTCCATCTCCACCATCACCATCGGCACCGCGGGCAGACTGGGGTCATACTCCCGGACAATTTGAATGCTACGAAAATCATAGCGCTTCTTGAGGTCGTAATCGTTGGCGGCTAGTTCCAACGTGCGTTCTAACACCTCCGCCAGCGGAACCGTTTGGCGGTTGGTTTCGCTCTTGCGGCTGAACTGGAGCATGTTCGCGACGATTTTGGACGCCCGGGCGGACGCGTCCCGGATGTCCTGGATGAACTGGGGGATCTCGCGGCGGACGAAGTAAGCTTGAAGGCTGTCCATGCTGAGGCCCAACGCTTCGGCCGTGGTCCGGTTGGCCGCCAACGCCGGCGAAACCCGGCGTTCGATATTCTGGGCCGCTTGCCCAATGATGCCGAGCGGATTGTTGATTTCATGGGCCATGCCGGCGGCCAGACCGCCCACCGACATCATCTTCTCGGTCTGGACCATCAGTTCCTGCACTCGCACTCGTTCGGTCACCTCTTCGATTCTGAGCACGGCGCCTTCGATGCCGTTGGCGACCAGGGGATACATCATCAAATCGTAGAAATGACGCTCCCCCTCTTTAACCAGCAGCAGCTTTTCCCTGGAGGCGGGCTGGCGTGTTTCAATGTCGCCGCGCAGGTCCGCGATCCACGGGTAAAAGTCGGGCAGGAGGGCGGCAATCGGTTTTCCGATGGCGTCGCCGGCCGGAATACCGGTAGTTTTTTCGGCCTGCCGGTTCCATTCGGTGACCGCCTCGCTCACGTCCGTGCCCACCAGAAGGGAAGGCATGGAGTCAATGATATTGGCCAGGTAGCTTTTCAGCCGGTTAACTTCCGCCTCGGCTCGTCTGCGCTCGGTGACGTCCTGAAGGGTGAGCTGCAGCAGTTGACGCTGGCCGTCCTGGAAGCTCATGAGATGAACCTCGGCGTCCCAGAGCTTGCCGTCGAGCCGCTGGTGACGCCATTCGAACACGACGGCGCCTTGGGCCATCGCCTGGGCGATGTAAGCGCGGGCTTTTTCCCCCGAAGGCGCGCCGTCGTCTTGCGCGGGTGGCGAGACCTCCCACGGCGTTTTGCCGAGGACTTCCTCGCGAAAGGAGAAGCCGTAGATGCGCACGGCGGCCGGATTGCAGTCCAGGCACCGGAGCGTGGCGGCGTCCATGACCACGATGGGAATCGTCGAAGCGTCGAAAACCCGTTTGCGGAACGCTTCGCTCTGGCGCAGCGCGGCCCCTTGCCTGCGGGCCTGAGTCAGGCTCTCGCGGAGATTTTCGGCCAGCAGGCTGATCGCCACCGCGGTAATGGTCAGCACGACGTCGATGTCAGCCAGGTTCTCCAGGGAGGTCTGCGCGCGGTAAGCATTCGCGGTCCACCCTCTGATTTCGGCCAGAACCACGGCGCTGGCGCAACCGATGACGGCCAGCGAGACGCGAACAAACCCGCGCCGTTCGAGCAGCAAGCCGGCCGCGGCCAGGATCGACGGATAGACCAGCAACGCGGGATCGTGCGACCCGTCTTTGCTGGACCAAAGCAAGCCGGTGGTCATCGCCAGCAGGCTGAGCAGCAAGAAGTAGATGGCGACCTGGACCCGCCCGAGGCGCGTGAGCCACAAGACCGCCACCATGGAGACCTCGCCAGGTATCAAAATGCCAACAGCCCGCCAGTCGCCCATCCAGACGTTATGCGCCAGAGCCGCTATCCCGCCAAGGATCAAGGCCTGCGATATCGTCCGGAGGAAGCGACTTAGACGGCGCTTCTCGTCATCGCCGGAGACCGGCGGCTCCAGGAAGGACCGGGCAAGGGTTAACAGTCGATTTACTGAGTTCATAGGCGCCGGGCGGGGAGGGTCTTTGAGACCAGCTCTCATATTAACAGCATCGGCCACGCGAATTCGACGCCCAGTTATTTCCCATCCAGGCAGTCTCTAACCATCTGGGACATGACTTCGATTTGATAAGGCTTCTGAAGATAAACGATCCCTCCGATGATGGATCGGCTTTGCCCGGCTAACTCCGCATTGTACCCGCTCGAAATAACGACTTTGAGGTCCGGCTTTTTCTCGCGTAACTTCTCGGCCAAGTCCAGGCCCATGAGTCCTTCGGGCATAACCATGTCCGAAAACAACAAGTCGATGTGATCCGCGTGTTCCTGCCATAACCTCAGGGCGTCCGGCGCATTGGCCGCCTCCAGCACCCGGTAGCCCAACTTCTGCAACACCTGTCTCACCACTCGCCGCAGGCCTGCCTCGTCCTCCACCAGCAAAATCGTTTCGCGGCCCCCGATCACCGTTACGGGCGGCGTCTTGATTGGCTCCGGCGCCGCCGGAGTGGATGCCGGAAAAAAAACCTTGAAAGTAGTACCCTTGCCCAGTTCGCTCTCCACCTCCACCCAACCCTTGTGTTGCGCCACAATCCCATAGATGGTCGCCAGCCCGAGGCCGGTGCCCTTGCCCGGTTCCTTGGTGGTAAAAAAGGGCTCAAAGATCCGCTTGAGCGTGGCGTCATCCATGCCGACGCCAGTATCCGCCACCGTGAGACAAACGAACCGCCCCGGTTCCACCTCCGGTTTCCCGATGAGGCGTTGCGCGTCGGCCTGGATCGGCTTCATGCTGATGGTAAGCCGGCCGCCCTTGGGCATGGCATCCCGGGCGTTGACGGCCAAATTCATCAGCACCTGTTCGATCATGCCCGGATCGGCTTTCACCGGCGGCAGGGCTTCGTAGCGGTCGAAGATCAAGCGGATGTGTTCGCCAATCAACCGGCCCAGCATCTTGAGCAGGTTGGCCGCCAGTTCATTAAGGTCCAAGACTTTGACATCCAGGACTGAGCGCCGGCTGAAGAGCAGCAGTTGGCGCGTCAAGGAGGCGGCGCGCTGGGCCTCGGTGGTCAACTCTGCGAGCGATTCCTGCGTCGCCGCATCCACGTTTGGATTTTCTCGCAAGAGGGCCAGGTGGAGGATAATCACCGCCAGGATGTTGTTGAAGTCGTGGGCGACTCCCCCGGCCAATTGGCCAATGGCCTCCATCTTTTGCGCTTGCCGCAGTTTCTCCTCCAACGCTTTGCGTTCGGTAATGTCCACCGCGAAGACCACCAGGCGATCGACGGCGCCTTGAGGGCCGAGAATGGGCCAAATACTGTGGTTCATCCAGCGGCCGGACCATTCGTCTTCATGGATCGACGGACTGCCGGCGCGCACCACCTGGTCAATCCATTCGCGTCTCCGCGCGGCCACCTCGGGCGGCACGAAGTCTAAAATGCAGGCGCCAACGCAATCCGCTGGGCGTTTACCCAGGCGCGCCGCGAAGGTCTCGTTGGCGGCGAGTATCACGCCATCGCGCCTCATCAGGCATACCGACTCGTTGATAGCGTTAAACAGTGAGCGCAGGTTGCTTTCGCTTTCCCGCAGCGTCTGTTCCTCTCTTTGGCGGAGCAGCGCGACGCCAAAACTGGCGGCAATGCCCTCGAGAAAACGGATCATTTCCAGGGTAAAGCCATTCGAGCGGCGATCATTGAGTTGCAGCAGTCCGATGATCTCATCCTTGACGCGGATCGGGATGAGCGCCACGGACTGAAAACCTTCGTGCAGGCAACGATTGCGGGGATTGAGTCGCGGATCCTGGTCCCGCGGGACCAGCAGAAAACTCTGGGCATCGTTCGTCCACGCGCTCCCTCCCCGGGTGAATAGAGGGTTCTTGGGATCGGTTTTCCCGGAAAGAACCAGGCCGCAGGTGCATTCCAGACGGATGTTGCCTTGTTCATCCAGGCAGAACTGTCCTTCTGCCGAGCGAGCCGCCAGGCTGTTTTCGGCCTGTACGAAGGACTTCGAAAAACCCTGGGTCCCGCAATAAGGGAAGTCCTGGCCAGCCCGCAAACGAATGCCGATCGCGTCAAAACCGGTTGCGGCCTTGATCGCCGCAAGAATTCGGTCCGTCGTCTGCGACATCGATTGGGCATCGTTGAGAATGCCCAGAATCTCCGCCGAGAGTGACTGGAGTCGTTCTTGACGTATGCGCTCGGTGACATCCCTGAGAAACACCACGAAGCGTCCGCCATCGATGGCCCGATATTGGGCGCTGGTCTCAACGTAATAAAGAGTCCCATCCTTGCGGCGGTGCTGGGTTTCGAAACGGGCCGCTCCCAGCGCTCTGATTCGTTCCATGCGGGCGGAGGTCTCTTCAGGCGTTTCGGTAGCCTCCAGGTCGGAAACGCGCAAGCCGAGGAGTTCCTGCGCGGTATAGCCGCTCATCTGGCAATACGTCGCGTTGACCTCCAGCAAACGACCTTCCTCGTCGAGCAACCAAAAACCGTCCATAGCGGTCTGGAGGAGGGCCCGAAATCGGTCATCACTGTCGCGGAGCGATTGCTCCATCTGAGGAAGCCTCAGCGCGTTAGGTTCCAGGGCGACCGGTTCGGCCGCGGGTTGGGGCTGGACATGGCCTCTATTCACTGAGTTCCTCCGCCGGCGCTCGGTGGCGTCTCGTTCAACTCCCGCTCGCCTGCGCGCCCGAGGTAATTCAAACCGTACGTTGCGGACCGCGCAGCGACTTGGGAGGCCGTTTCGCTTTGCGGGGCGTTGACCGCCGCGCGGGGTAATGACGCGGACTCGCAGACCACACGGAAGCCGACGTTGAAAACACGCTGCCACGCGGGGTAGGGGAGCCGGAAAGCGGCCGTGCAGCGTTTGGGACGATCGTACCAGGAGCCGCCGCGGGCCACGCGGTCTCCGGCGACCGACGCTTCGTTGCGGCCGTCGTCGGCGCGATAGGGATAGGGGCGATAGGCCGAGCGGGTCCATTCCCAAGCATTCCCGTGCATGTCATGCAACCCCCACGGGTTGGGTTGGTACCGGCCGACGGGCTCGGTGACGAGTCCGCCGTCGTCGAAGTGATCGTCGCGCGGGATCCAGTCGTCATAGCGGTTTGGGTTCACCATCGGGCGGGCGGCGGTGTAGTAATCCAGGGCGGTGTCGGCGGCGAACTCCGCCAGGCGTTTGTCGCCGAGGTTGGCAAACGGGGAGAAGTCGGCGTCGAGTTCGCCGAACCAGAAGGGCGTGGCGGCGCCGGCGCGGCAGGCCCATTCCCATTGCGCCTCGGTTGGCAAGGTGATCGTCATCCGCGCTTTGCGCGAGAGCCAATGGCAGAAGGCCATGGCTTCCTGCCAGGAGACCCGGACGGCCGGTTGGTCGGGCTGGTTCTCGTCGTAGTCAAGACATCCAAATTGGTAACCGTGGCGATCCTCGGTGCGGCTGTCGTGTTCGGGCATGAACCGTCGGAACTGTTCATTGGAGGTTTCCAGGCGGGCCATCCAGAAAGCCCCCACCTCAACGGCGGCGCGGGGCGCCGCATCCGACGAGGCCTCGGCGGACCCCATGATGAACCGGCCTCCGGGAATGCGCATCAACTCGATTTTCACCCCGTCCCCAAGGTCGAGGCATTGGCGGATTTGGCCATCGACGGCGGCGGCCTTTTGTTTTTCGGCGGCGGTGGCAGGAGCAAATGGCCAGCCCGGGCAATCGATCGCCACCGTCGGCGGAGGGGAGAGGGCTAACGGAATGACGGGCGCGCGGTCCGGCGCGGGGGTTTTCGGAATGATCTCGTAGTCGGGTTGCGGCCCGGTAGGGACGTACTTGCGGCGCAATTCAGCCGCCCGTCGGTTTACGGCGGCGAGGCGGGCGGCGCCGTTGGGTTCCTGGGAAAACTGGGGGATTTCGCCCCAGGTTCCGTAGAAGGGGGCGTTGAGGTCGGCCCAGGCCGCCAGGCGCTCCCAGCCTTCCGGGTCGAGCGCCACGCCGTGGTGGCCCGTTCGCAGCAACTGGCCCAGTTCGGTGGCGCTGAAATGGAATTCCAACGGCGTGAACATCCGCCGGTCGCCTTCGATGCCAGGGCGGCGGACGAAGCGCTGCAACTCGAAATAGGCGTGAGTGAACCGGCCGCCGCCATCCCAACGGCCGGCGAGTTGGCTGGACCAGTCAGTCAGCGGGCGGCCGCCCTTCAGGTTGGGAGGAGCGGTCTGACCGCCGTCGTGGCAGATCACGCAGTACTTATCGAGCACGGGCTGGACTTCGCGCTCGAAGCTGAATCCGCGCGCCGGTCCATGCCAAGGTTCGATGTCGGCGGGGGGACCGAGCGCGGCGAGGGTTCGGCGGCTGTTCGAGACTTCATCCTGCGGCTCGTGACAGCCCGCGCAGGACACCGCTTCGCCCGGCATGCCGACCAGCCAACTGCGCATCAGTTGCAGGGCCTGGCCTTGGGCGTCGAGCGGTTGCAGCGAGACCGGCGTGTTGGCGGGGATCTTGAAAAACGCCGACCCGTCTTCCCTGACCGGCACCGTGCCCAGGATCCGTTTCACATCCCAGGGGCCATCCAGGCCAAGGGTGCCGTAGAGACCGCCGAAACCGCGCCGGGAGAAGTAGTATTCAATGACGCGGAGTTTCTTCACTACCCCGCGCGGCACGCCCTGCAGTCCGGGGCCCTGATGGAGGTCGGCGATAAAGACGGTGGCCTGGTCGGTGGCCAGGCGGGCGCGGTCGGGGACCACGGGCGGTTTTGGCGTCGCCTGGAGGGCGATGGGCCAGAGCAAGGCGGCCCCCTCGACCTCGTGGAGCAAGGTCGCATTGTCGAAGACATCCACCAGGTAAAGGCCCCAGAGGGCCTCGGGGCGGAGTTTGGCGGCGACGAGGTGGTATTTCGCGCTCAGCGGCCAGGGCATGAGGAATTGGGGCCACACGCCATCCACGAGCCGGTCCCGGACGATCGCTTCGACC
>Ga0316231_1005564_pt1 | contig 10035 bp, 7 predicted proteins | sample TBH18027metaG_FD_206002 | JGI IMG/M metagenome (GOLD analysis project Ga0316231, IMG submission 206002) | Freshwater microbial communities from Trout Bog Lake, Wisconsin, USA - TBH18027 | ecosystem: Environmental > Aquatic > Freshwater > Lake > Hypolimnion/Profundal zone | place: USA: Wisconsin...
GTCGAACTCGGCGGCCGGGTAGAACGCCGCGACGAAGCGCCGCGCGATCATGTCGAAGACCTTCGCCTCCATCTCGTCGAGGTGCTTGGCCTCGTGCGCGGTGGGAATGATGGCGAAGTGGTCCGAGATCTGCGCATTGTTAAAGATGCGCTTGTTGGGGCGCAGCCAGCCCTCGCTGAGGACCTTGTGCGCGTGGACGCCGAGATCGCCGTGGAGGTTCGTCAGCGTTTCGCGGCAGGTCGGAATGTAGTCCTCCGGCAGCGCGCGCGAGTCGGTGCGGGGATACGTGATCATCTTGTGCCGCTCGTAGAGCGCCTGGGCGATCTGGAGCGTGCGGCGGGCGGGCAGGCCGTAGCGGTTGTTGGCCTCGCGCTGCAGCGTCGTGAGGTCGTAAAGCCGGGGCGCGGCCTGGGTGCTGCCCTTTTTCTCCTCGGTGACCTTGGCGGGCGGATGCCCGGCGCATGCGCTGATGACCGCGTCGGCGAGGGCCTTTTCCCAAATGCGGTCAATGCGGTCGTGGTCGTCGTTCTCGGCGCGCTTGAAGTTCGGGCGCTGGAACACGCCCTCGTAGCGGCCCTTGGCCACCTCGAACGTCGCCGTCACGCGCCAGAACGCACGGGGCTTGAAATTCCGGATCTCGAGTTCCCTGGCGTAGACGATGGCGAGGGTGGGGGTTTGCACGCGACCGACGGAGGCGACGTTGCCGGCGCGCGAGCCGAACATGCGCTTCGTCAGCGCGCGGGTGCCGTTGATGCCGATCAGCCAGTCGCTCTCGCTGCGGCAGCGGGCGGCGTCGGCGAGTCCGGCCATCTGTTTGCCGTCGCGAAGATGCTTGAAGGCTTCCTGGATGCCGCCGGAGGTCATCGTCTGCATCCACGCGCGCTTCACCGGCAGCTTGCTCTTGGTGAGCTGGTAGAGATACGCGAAGATCAGCTCGCCCTCACGGCCGGCGTCACAGGCGTTGATGACCTGGTCGATGTCCTTGCGTGCGAGCAGTTTTTTCAGCGCCTGGTAGCGGTCCTTGGACTGTTCGATGGGCTTGAGGCCGAACTTGGCGGGAATGATCGGCAGGGTCTCGAGGCGCCAGAAGCCGTATTTCTTCTTGTCGATATCCTCCGGCATCTCGAGCTCCACCAGGTGGCCGAGCGCATAGGAAATGACATACTCGTCGCTCTCGTAGTGCTCCCCTTTCTTGGGGATTTTGCCGAGGGCCTTGGCAAGGTCAGCCGCCACGGAGGGCTTCTCGGCGATGATGAGGGACTTCATGTGGACGCGAGCGGTTACGCGCCGCGCGCGGCGATTTCAAGGATTAGTTTTCGCGGGCACCAAAACCCGCGCGCAATATTTCCGCTCGTTACCGAGGGGGAAACACCGCCGCGCTCACGCCGGAAGTTTCGGTGTTTCCGCGAGCGCCGCGTCGAGCGACTGCAGCAGCGACGCGATCGAGGCGTCGGTTTCGTCGCCCATGTTGGAGATGCGGAACGTCTTCCCCTTGAGCTTGCCGTAGCCGCCGTCGATGACCAGCGAGTGCTTGGTTTTCAGAATCTTGTTCAGCGCGGGCAGATCGTAGCCGAGGGTGTTGGCAAAGCAGTTGAGCGTGACCGAGCCAAAGCCTTCTCGGGGGAACAGCTTGAAGCCCTTCGCGGTGCCCCAATTATGCACGGCTTGGTTGAGGCGCACGTGGCGGGCGTAGCGTGCCGGCAGGCCCTCGGCGGCGATGTCCTCGAGCTTGGACTTGAGCGCGTAGATCAGAGGGATGATCGGCGTGCTTGGGGTCATGCCCAACTCGTGGTTCTTCTGGAACTCGAGAAAATCGAAGTAATACCCGCGATCCGCGACGGTGGCCGCGCGGGCGAGCGCGCGCTTCGAGACGGAGAGGAACGACATGCCGGGCGGGAGCGCGAAGGCCTTTTGCGAGCCGCTGACGAGCACGTCGATCCCCAGCTCGTCCTTCGGGATCGGCAGGGCGCTGAGGGAGCTGACCGTGTCAACGATCGCGATGACGTCGGGAAACTCGCGCACGACCGCCATGACGGCGGCGAGGTCGCTCATGCAGCCGCAGGAGGTCTCGTTGTGAATCAGCGTGAGCGCATCGTAGGCGCCGGTGGCGAGCTCGCGGCGCACGGCGGCGGGATCGACCGGCTGGCCCCATTCGAATTTCAGCGCACCGGCGGCCTTGCCGCAGCGCTGGGCGACGTCGAGCCACTTGTCGGAGAACGCGCCATTCATGCACGTCAGCACCTTCTTTTTGACGACATTGCGGATCGACCCCTCCATCACGCCCCAGGCGCTGCTGGTGGAGAGATAAACCGGGTCGGTGGTGCCGGCGACGGCCTGCAGGCCGGGCTGGATGGAATTGTAGAGCGCGACAAAGTCCGTGCTGCGATGGCCGATCATCGGCTGGGCCATGGCGCGGAGGGTTTTTTCCGAAACGGCGACGGGACCGGGGATGAAAAGTTTGTAGCTCATGTGTGAAAGGGGGTGGTCGTGGTGGGGCCGGGTCGGCGCCGGCACGGTGGCCAGCGTCCGAAAACAGTTTGCGCGGAGAGCGGCGTCAATCTTCATTCCCGTCACGGCATGTCCCAATCCTGGCTGCAGAAGAAGTTTAACGCCCTCGAGCTCTACACGATCGATGTGATCCTCGGGCGGCGCGCGGACACCGGGGCGGCGGTTTACGGGGCGTTCCTGCAGGTGCTGTCCTGGCTGTTCAACGGCATCGTCCAGGCGCGCCTCTGGCTCTACGGCCACCGGATTCTCCACGACCAGCCGCTCGGCTGCCTGGTGGTGGTGGTGGGCAACCTGACCGTGGGCGGCACCGGCAAGACGCCGGTGGTGGAAAAATTTGCGCGGGCGTTGCGCGACCGCGGGCGCCGCGTCGCCATCCTCAGCCGCGGCTACAAGAGCAAGGCCCCGCCGTTTTGGAAGAAATGGTGGTTCGGGCTGACGCACACGGAGGAGCCGCCGCCGCGCATCGTGAGCGACGGCGAGCGCGTGCTGCTCGACAGTGAGGAGGCCGGCGACGAGCCCTACATGCTCGCGCGCAACCTGCCCGGCGTGATCGTGCTGGTGGACAAGAACCGCGTGAAGGCGGGCGCCTACGCCATCAAGCGCTTCGGGTGTGACACGCTCGTGCTCGACGACGGGTTCCAATACCTGCCGCTGAAGGGCCGGCTCAACCTGCTGCTCGTCGACAAGACCAACCCGTTTGGCAACGGCCACCTGCTGCCGCGCGGCATTTTGCGCGAGCCGGTCAAGCACCTGAAGCGGGCCAGCTACGTTTTCCTGACCAAATCGAATGGCCAGCGGGACCCGGAACTCGAGGCGCTGATCGCGAAGCACAACCCCGGGGTGGACATCATCGAGTGCGCGCACCGGCCGCAGTATTTGCAGCGCTTCGGCGCGGCGCCGGAAGGCCCCGGGGCACGCGAGCCACTGTCGTTTCTCAAGGGCAAGCGGGTCGCGGCATTCTGCGGCATTGCCACGCCGGAGAGCTTTGAGAAGTTCCTGCGTGACCTGGGCGCCAAGCTCGTCGCGCGCGAGCGATTCCTCGACCACTACCGCTATACGGACGAGGATTTTGAGTCGCTGTTCGCCCTCGCCCAGCGGGAAGGGGCCGACTGCCTGGTGACGACCGAGAAGGACGCGGTGCGCATTCCCGAACAGCGCAGCTGGCCGCTGCCGCTGTTCTATCTGCGGCTGGAGATCGACATCATCCATGGCGCGGCGGACTTCGACGAGGCGGTGAGCCGGATTTGCTTCCCGCAAAGCGGGTTGCGGCTGGCCGAGTAGGCCCTGCGGGCCCGCCGCTCTTTCGCTTGCGCGGGAGCGGGGCGCTGGGGTTGACTGGGGCATGATTATCGATCCCCGCATCACGCAATTGGCCGACGGACTGATCGGCTTTTCCACCGCACTCAAGAAGGGCGAACGTGTCCTAATCGACGCGTTTGACGTGCCCGACGCGATTGTCATCGCCCTGATCCGCGCGGCTCGCGCCCGTGGAGCGCATCCGTTGGTGCAGAATCACCGCGCCCGCATCACCCGGGAGCTTTCGCTGGGAGCCGAGGAGGCGCAGTTCGCGCCCCATGCCGAGGTGGAACTCATGCGGATGCAGAAGATGGACGCCTACATCGCACTCCGGGGGTCGGACAATATTTTCGAGGGCTCGGACGTCCCCGCGGCGAAGGTGCAGCTGGTCAGCCGCCTCATGAAGCCGGTGCTGGATCATCGCGTGGGCAAGACCAAGTGGGTCGTCCTCCGCTGGCCGACCCCGGCCATGGCGCAGCAAGCGGGCATGAGCACGGAGGCGTTCGAGGAGTTTTACCTGCGCGTCTGCACGCTGGACTACAGCACGTTCACACCGGGCATGTCGGCGCTGAAGAAGCTGATGGACGCGACGGACCGCGTCCGGATCACGGGCCCCGGCACGGACCTGCGGTTCTCGATCAAGGGCATCGGGGCGGTCCCCTGCGGCGGCCTGCGCAACATCCCCGACGGCGAGGTGTTCTCCTGCCCGGTGAAGGACAGCGTCGAAGGCCACGTGCAATACAACGCGCCGACGGTCTACCTCGGTTCGTCGTTCGACAACATCCGCCTGGCGTTCAAGGCCGGCAAGATCGTCGAGGCGACGTCGAGCAACACAAAGCGCCTGAACGAGATTTTGGACAGCGACGCCGGCGCGCGCTACATCGGCGAATTCGCCATCGGCTTCAATCCCTGCATCCTCGAGCCCATGCGCGACATCCTCTTCGACGAGAAGATCGCGGGCTCCTTCCACTTCACGCCCGGCCAGGCCTATGAGATCGGCGGCAACGGCAACAAGTCGCAGGTTCACTGGGACATGGTGTGCATCCAGCGGCCGGAATACGGCGGCGGCGAAATCTGGTTCGACGACGTGCTGATTCGCAAGGACGGCCTGTTCGTCCCGAAGGCGCTGCAGAAGTTGAATCCCGACCAACTGCTGGGCAAAGCCGCGAAGTGATGCGGGAGTTCATCCAGGCCCTGCCCAAGACGGAAACGCACCTGCACGTCGAGGGCGCGTTGCCCTACGACCTGCTGACCGCGTGGCAGCCGGAGCGGTATCCGCCGAATCCGCCCTTTCGCCGCGCGGACTATCGCTATGCGACCTTCCCGGACTTCGAGCGCATCCTGCTTGAGAATGCGCTACCGTGGTTCACCACCCCGCAGCGCTACTTCGAGGCGACGAAAGTGAGTTTCGCCCGGCATGTCGCGCAGAACGTGCGTTACGTGGAGACGAGCTTCCACCTGCCGGTCACGAAGTTCATCAACACGCCCGGCCCCGAAATCATCGCCGCGATCAGGGCGGCGGTACCGGCGGGCCTGGAGGTGCGGATTTTCGCCGGCATGCTGCGCAGCGACATTGCCGGCGACCTGCGGCCCACGATCGACCAGCTTCACACCTGGGACGGGTTGGCGGGCGTGGACCTGCATGGCTACGAGCAGATGCCGACGGAGCCGGACACGGCCGCAATTTGGGCGCGGCTGAGGTCGGCGGGCAAGGTGACCAAGTGCCACGCCGGCGAATTTGACGGGGCGGCGCGCGTGCACGAGGCGATCGAGGTGCTCGGCGTGACGCGCATCCAGCACGGCGTTCGCGCGATCGAGGACCCGGCGGTGGTGAAACTGGCCGCGGACCGCGGGGTGACGTTCGACATCTGCCCGATCAGCAACGTCCGCCTGAAGGTTTTCCCCAAACTCGCGGAGCATCCGATCCGCAAGTTCATGCAGGCGGGGGTGAACTGCACCGTCAGCACGGACGATCCGCTGTGTTTTGCGAATGCCGTAAACGACGAGTATGCCGCGCTGGCCGGTGAGCTGAATTTCACCCGGGCGGAGCTGGCCCAGGTGGCGCGCAATGGCTGGAAGGTGGCGGACGTTTCCGCCGGGGCGCGCAAGACCGCGCTGGCCGAAATCGACCGGCTGGCGTTGGGCTGAGAAATCATATCTGGTAGCTACGAGCGTGAGCGAGTGGTGGAACCGCCGCTCACTCACGCCACCCTCCACTCGCTCACGCTCGTAGCTACTTCATCTTTGTGACCACCACCTACACACTTCCCGACGGGATACGGCAGCTCCGTGCGGACAAAGCGCTGGCGTTGTCTCACCGCGACCACAGCCGCGTGGCGTTTCATCGCGCGTTCGATGCCGGCTTGGTGAAGCTCAATGGGCGCGTCATCGGCCGGGACACCCCGGTGGCCGGCGGCGACGTGTTGGAGTTTTCGTTTCCCGACCTGAAACCCGCGGAGCTGAAGGCCGTGGATATCCATCTGGACGTGCTCTACGAGGACAAGCACCTGCTGGCGGTGAACAAGGCTTCCGGCATGATCGTGCATCCCGGAGCGGGCACGGGTGAGGACACGCTCGTGCACGCACTACTCGCGCACTGCAAAGGCGGTTTGAGCGGCATTGGCGGCGTGGAGCGCCCCGGCATCGTGCACCGGCTCGACCGGGAAACCTCGGGCATCATCCTCGTGGCCAAGTCGGACAAGGCCCACCGCGGGCTGGCGGAGCAGTTTTCCGAGCGGGCGCTGGAGAAGGAATATCTCGCCCTGGTCGTGGGCGCACCGGGTCTCATGAGCGGATCGATCCGGAAGGCGATCGGCCGCAACAAGCAGCACCGGCACAAGATGGCGGTGGTGGAGGCCGAGCAGGGCGGTCGCGATGCCCACACCGATTGGGAAGTGGTCGAGCGGTTCGGGCAGATCGCCACGCTCATGCGCTGCACGATCCACACCGGGCGCACGCATCAGATTCGCGTCCACCTGAAGTCCCTCGGCCACATCGTGCTGGGCGATGAAGTCTACGGCTGGAAGCCCGACCCGCGCCTGCCGCGCCAGCCGGAGCGCGTGATGCTGCACGCCGAGCACCTCGTGTTTGAGCACCCGATTTCCCACAAGCGCATCGACCTGCGCGCGCCGCTGCCGAAGGACATGGCGGCGATGCTCACGCAGCTGCGCAAAGTGAGCGCCGCCTCGGCCAAGGCAAAGAAGGCGATTGCCACCCCGCCCAAGCCACGGGGCAAGCCGCGCCCGCCGCCGTTTCACCCGCACGAGTCGCGTGCTTGATCCACCCGAACATGGACGGACTTCGCCCAGCCACGAGCGCACTGGCCCTGGAGTGGGCCCGGTTGCTGGCACCGCATTTTGGCCCGCGCGGCAGCATGGATCTCGACTTGCGCGACTGGCCGACCGCGCAGGGGCCGTCCTACTACAACCAGTTCAGCCATTACACGTTCCTGCTGCTCGCCACCGGTGAATTGTCGGGGGCGGAGCCGGCGGAGCGGGCGAGTTACCTGAAGTTGGCGCTGCACAACATCGAGTATGTGCTTTCCGTCACGGACGCGGAGTTCCACACGCCGCATTTCTCGCGGGGACGCGAGTGGGGGCGGCACATCGGCGAGTGGCTGAATTACTACCTGCTCTGCTCGCTGGAGGTCATGGAGCGGCACCAGTTGGGGACGAAGGAACTCCGCGACCGCGTCGCGGTGGCGGTGACGGGCGCGGTGACCGAACTGCACCGGCGCTTCGCCGGGAAATACCGCGTCACGCCCGCGGAATTCGTGGGGAACCACGAAACCTGGCATGGGTTGCTGTTTTACCGCGCGGGTCGGTATTTCAAGCGCCGGGAGTGGAGCGAGTTTGCCACGGATTTCTTCGCGCGCTGCGTGCTGCCGTTTCAGCAGCCCGACGGCTACTGGCCGGAAGGGCATGGGATCGTGGTCGGCTACGCCCTCGTCACGGCGCAAGCGGTGTCGCTGTATGCGGAACTTTCGGGGGATGTCGAGGCGCACGCGGCGATCGGGAAATTCCTGGGCTTCTACGAATTTTCCAACCTGCCGGACGGGACGACGGCGGTGGTCCTGGACGTGCGCATGCGCTACAGCCGGATGCCGTTCTTGTTTTTGCCGCCAGGATTCCTCGGGTGCGCAGCGGGACGCGCGATGTCGCGGCAGCGGCTCGAGCGTGGCCGCGACTATCTCCGCGGGCACGGCGTGCACGACAACGGCGCTCAGGCGTTCGCATTCTTCGGCTCGTTTGCGGAATTTGTGTTCGGGAAGGACATCCAGCCCCGTGAAATCGAGGTGGAGTCACCGCGCTACCTGCCGGCCGCGCGTCTCGCCAGTGGGCCGTGGCGCGGCTATCTGGGCTGGCAGCTGGTGCCGGAGCACCCGAGCCGGTTTGTGCTGGATTCGCAGAATTTCGTGGAGCTCTGGCACCAAAGTGCCGGCTACGTCGCGGGCACGGGCGGAAGCAAGTTCATGCCGCGGTTTTCCACGGTGCGTCGCACCGACGGCGGGCGAGCCTACATTCCCGACCGGGCACGCTGCGTCCGGTCCACGGCCGAGAGCGCGGAGGTCGCGTTTAATTTCGGGGCCGACGAGGTGGTCGTGGGACTATCGCTGGCCGGCGGACGCTGCGCATTATCTGCGCGAGTGGCGGGTAGGGAAGGCAGCCACGCCTACGAATTTGCCTTGATCCTTGCACTGCGCCGCGGTGAAACGCTGCAGATCGATGGTGCGACGGAGAAGATCGATCCCACGGTGCTGATCCACACCGACGGCGGTCCGCGGACGGCCCGGTCGCTGGTGTGGCGCGGCCTGACGTGGCGACTGCCTGCGGGTTCGGGCCTCGATTATCCGGTGGTGCCCCATAATTCCTACACGCAGGACGGGTTGCCCGCGCCGGATGACTATGTCGGCCGCATCAGCTATCCGCTGACCAACGAGTCGAAGACGATCGAGATCGGGTAAGTTTGGTCAGCGCTGAGTTTGTAACTACGAGCGTGAGCGAGTGGCGGTTGCGACGCTGAGTCCACTCGCTCACGCTCGTAGCTACAGGCTACGCGGTCGAGGCGAGCACCTCGCGGGCGAGGCCGTAGCGCAGGTTGTAGACGGAGTTGCGAAAGACCGTGAAGCCGCCTGCCTCAGCGACGGCGATGAGCGTGGCGAGGGCAGTCGGGAAGACATCGGCTCGTGCGGGCGGCAAGCCGGCAACCCGGCGACGTTGGTCCAGTGGCAGGCTGCCGATCTCATCCAGCAGCATCCGAAACGTGTCCACTGACACGTCTGCCGGGGTTGCTTGAAACGAGATTCCCTGTCGGGCGCCCAGAATCGCCCGTACGGTGGTGATGGTCCCGCCAGTGCCGACGGCGACGGCAGTGCGCGGCAAATCGAACGCGAAGCCGGCCTGGGCGAGGGCACTCTTCGTGTGGGACGAGATTTGTTGAATCTGTGAGACGGATATGGCCGCCGCCGGATCGGGGACGAATTTCTCCGTCAAACGAACGCAACCCAGCTGCAGGCTGACGGCCCGGCTCACCGTGCGGTGCCGAAAGGCGAGGCACTCGAGACTGCCGCCGCCGAGGTCGAAGACGTAGAAATCACCCAGCGAGGCCAGTGCGGGATCGCAGGTCAGCCCTTGGCCGATGAGACCAGCTTCCTCGTCGCCCGTCAGGATCCGGATGGTATGGCCGGTCGCGGCGTGCACCTGTTCGCGGAAGTCACGGCCATTGCCGGCATCGCGGACGGCACTCGTGGCGACGAGCACGGTGCGGGACGGCGAGAATTTCGCGGCGTCGGCCAGGAGGGTGGTGATGGCCTCTATGCCGCGGGCCATGCCCTCGGGGCTGAGCCGGGGATTCGCCTGGCTGATGCCGGCGCTGATGCGGACGTCGAGGGTCCGCATGAGGAGCGGCGAGATTTCGCCGGCGGGTGTGCGCGCGGCGACAAGCACCTTGATGGAGTTGCTGCCGATATCGACGATGGCGACGGAAGGCATGTCACCACGAAACACACCAATCACACGAAAGGAAGAAAAACGGACACTTTCGTGTGATTCGTGTGTTTCGTGGCTTCACAACTCGAAATCCGCGGGGGCGATCAGGAGCACGAATTCACCCTTCAAGCTGGCCTTGGCGAGGCGGGCTTGGACTTCGGCGGCCGGACCGACGAGGAAGGTTTCGTGGAGCTTGGTGACTTCCTTCGCGACGCAGATCACGCGGGTGGCGCCGAGAGTGGCG
>Ga0316231_1005565_pt1 | contig 10031 bp, 10 predicted proteins | sample TBH18027metaG_FD_206002 | JGI IMG/M metagenome (GOLD analysis project Ga0316231, IMG submission 206002) | Freshwater microbial communities from Trout Bog Lake, Wisconsin, USA - TBH18027 | ecosystem: Environmental > Aquatic > Freshwater > Lake > Hypolimnion/Profundal zone | place: USA: Wisconsin...
GTAAAGTAGCCAAAAGCGGCGAACATATTGATAACAGCGTCAAATTGGTTGTTGTAATCCAGTTCGCGCATATCACACAACCGGAAAGCAACCGGGACGTGCTCCTCCTGTGCCTTCTGGGTGGCGATGTCAAGGAAGGCCTGGTTGGCATCCACGCCGGTAACCCGAAAACCCTTTTTCGCCAGTTCAATGGCATGGCGGCCATAACCGCAGTAAAGATCAAGGATATCCGACTCTGGCGGCAAATTCAGGATTTTCATGATGAAACCGACTTCCTGGTCGGTCCCGGCAAGGGAATAGGTTTTTAGATCACCGAAAATTTCCTGGGTCACAATGCTCACACCACCATTTACCGCGTCTTGGACTTTAACACCCCTTGGGCTGCCTTGTTGAAAAAACCACAGCCTGTCACGCCCTTGCCCCTGTTGGTGCCGACTGCGAATAACAGACCACGCGATTGCGGGTCGACCGTTTAGCGAGATACAGGGCGGAATCAGCGTGTTCCAGGATCTCCCTGCCGGAATATGCGTCCTGAGGATAGGCCGCAACTCCTATGCTGACTGTCAGAGCGCCGCCAGGTTGAGTCTTTCGACCGGCAAAAGGAAACTTGGAAATCGCAATCCGGATCCGTTCGGCAATATCATAGGCCTCAATCATACTGGTTTCCGGGAGCAGCACGACAAATTCCTCACCGCCATAACGGACAATAAAATCCACGTCGCGACAATTGGTCTTGGTGATTTGGGCGACCTGCCGCAATATTTCGTTGCCTGGAGGATGGCCGTAAGTATCATTATATTGCTTGAAATAATCGATATCAAGGATGATGAGCGCCAGGGGCCGGTTATAGTGCACGGCCCGCTTGAATTCCTGATCCAAGAGGCCAAGAAAATAGCGATAATTGTACAATCCGGTCAGGGCGTCGATTGTGGCGTCTGTCTCAACCTTGGCCACATGCTGGGCGTGCAAGATGGTCAACGCTACCTGACTGGCCAGTGATTGGAGCAGATTGAGATCATAAGGCTGCACCGGCCGGTCGGCCGAACTTTCGATATCCAGCACGCCGATAACCTTGTCAGCAAAAATAAGCGGAATAGCTATCTCGCTCACGCCGTTGCTGCCCCCGGACACATATTCCGGCTCTTTGCTCACGTCAGGAATAAAAACGATGTCCCGACTAAGAACCGCGCGCCAGGTAATACCCCCACCGTAAGGAATACGCATGAGGTTGGCATGATACCCGCGATCGGCTGTCATCACCAGCTCCTGACGTTCTTCATCCAGAAGCAATATGGCGGCCGAAGCAAACCCCAGCTCGGTTGTTATCCCATCCACGATTTCTTCCAGCACTTCCAATTCTCTGACAGTATGTTGAACAATGGAAGTGATCCGATACAAGGCGGCAAATTTTTTATAGGCCTGATCCAGATCCATTAGGCGAAAGTCCAATTCCGACATCGCTACATGTAGCTCTCGGTTCGTCAATTCGTTTTGCTGGGAAATCGCGGCAAATTCCTCTTCGATCCCAACACTTTCCGTGACATTACAAACGCAAATTATGACATTGCCGGGCTCAGGGGCCGGCATAAAGCGCCAGTCCAGATAGTCGGTCAAGTTGCGCAGCGTTCTATGGCGAAAACGCCTGATCTCGACAGGTTTCAGCGAATGAGAGCAGGTTTGAAAGGCATCAATCAGTGATTCGGCCGCAGGTCCAAACAGCGCTCTGAACAGCTTTTCCACATTCTTGCCCTGATAATAACGCCAGTATTTCTCGGGACGTCTGCTGATTTGAAGAAAGGATACCGTCCCCTGGCTGTCCACATAGGCTAGGGCCGCAGGCAGGACATCAGTCATTATCTTTAGCATTGCACCGAACACTTGCGGATCATTCACCTGAAACCAACCACCTTAAGAAAACATATCAAGGGAATATTCGCTGACCTTATCGGAATCTCCTTCCGGCCAAACAGCCCAATCCAATTGAAAAACCGCCTGACTTTCAGGCGGTTTAGAGTCCTATTATGTTTAGCGAGAGGCGATGAACTCTGCACCCCGCTGGATGGCTTTTTCGTTTATCGCCAACAATCCGGGTTTTTTCGCGAACATCTTGGCAAAGGCCTTCATCACCGATTCGTGGCTTACGGCGCCGGTAGCGGCGATAACCGCCCCGAGCACCACCATATTAGCTACTTTCATGTTGCCGAGCTCGCTGGCAATATCGTTGGATGGAAGCTGATAAGCCTTGATATCTGTCCGTTTCGGGCCGCGCTCGATCAGCGAGCTGTTGATGATCAGTATCCCGCCCGGCGTGATCAAAGGTTCGAATTTATCCAGCGAAGGCAGGTTCATTGCCACAACCGCTGTTGGTTCATTTACGATGGGCGCTCCTATCGGTTCCTCGGAGACAATCACCGAGCAGTTGGCGGTTCCGCCGCGCATCTCCGGGCCGTAAGAAGGAATCCATGAAACATATTTATTCTCCAGCATCCCGGCATAGGTTATCAGCTGACCCATAAGCATGACTCCCTGACCGCCGAAACCGGCCATTATGATTTCGTGGGTCATTTCGCCACCTCCTCAGGTGCTTTCAGAACACCTAACGGATAATACGGCATCATGTTTTTTTCCATCCAGGCAACAGACTCCAGCGGAGTCATTCCCCAGTTGGTGGGACACGTCGAAAGCACCTCCACGATAGCAAATCCTTCGCCCTTGATCTGGATTTCAAACGCTTTTTTGATCGCGGCTTTGGCTTTGGCCATATTGGCCGGGTTGTTGACCGCCACCCTGGCGATGAATTTAACGCCATCGAGGCTTGACAACATTTCCGACACCCGGATCGGATTACCGGCCGATCCTTGTTTACGTCCGTAGGGCGAAGTCGTGGTTACCTGGTCAACAAGGGTTGTGGGAGCCATTTGCCCCCCGGTCATGCCATAAATGGCGTTATTGACAAAAATGGTGGTTATCTTTTCGCTTCTGGCGGCAGCGTGCACGATTTCGGCGCAGCCGATGGCGGCAAGATCGCCGTCCCCCTGGTAGGTAAACACCACCGCGTCCGGATGAACGCGCTTGACGCCGGTAGCCGCGGCCGGAGCACGTCCGTGGGCCGCTTGTACTGTATCAAAGTTAAAATAGTCATAGGCCAGTACCGCACAGCCGACCGGCACAACCCCGATCGTCTTTTCGCGGACCCCTAATTCGTCAATTACCTCGGCGACCAACCGGTGAATTATCCCGTGATGACAACCCGGGCAGTAATGAAAAGGTATATCGCGCAGCGATTTTGGCCTGGCAAACATCACTTCAGCCATGTCAGTTGCCCTCCTTGCCGTTCAGGATCTTGGTGATTTGGCCTAAAAGTTCTTTCGGGCTGGGCATCATACCCCCGGTGCGGCCGTAATGATAGACCGGTCGAACGCCGTTTACCGCCAGACGCACATCTTCCACCATCTGTCCGGCGCTGAGCTCCAGAGCCAGAAACGCTTTAGCTGTTGGAGCCGTTTCGATAAAGGGTTTTACCGGAAAGGGCCAGACGGTGATCGGTCTGATCATACCTACCTTCAGACCATCTGCCCGGGCTTTTTCCATCGCCGACTGGGCAATCCGGGAAGTTATGCCATAGGCGACAAGGATGAGGTCCGCATCTTCGGTATACTGAGCTTCATAACGGACTTCATTGGCGCGGATCGTGCTGTATTTTTCCTGCAGATGGATGTTGTGCTTTTCCAGGGCATCAGGCTGAATATGTAGTGAGTTGATGATATTCGTTTCGCTGCGGCCTTTTGGGCCGGTAACAGCCCAGGGCTTGGCCGGCGGCACCGATTGGCTTGGTTTGAATTCCACCGGTTCCATCATCTGGCCCAGTGCCCCGTCCCCAAGCAGCATCACCGGATTACGGTACTTATCGGCAAGATCAAAAGCCAGGATGGTCATATCCACAAGTTCCTGAACCGAATTAGGCGCCAGTACGATGTTGTGATAGTCGCCGTGACCGCCGCCCTTGGTGGCCTGAAAATAGTCGCACTGTCCGGGCTGGATGCTGCCAAGACCAGGGCCGCCGCGGACAATATTCACGATGACGCAGGGAAGCTCGGCTCCGGCAATATAGGATATCCCTTCCTGCTTGAGGCTGATTCCGGGACTGGATGACGATGTCATTACCCGCGCTCCGGCTCCGGCTGCGCCGTACACCATGTTGATCGCGGCGACTTCGCTCTCGGCCTGCAGAAACACTCCCTCAACCTGAGGCATTCTCCGGGCCATATATTCAATTAATTCACTCTGAGGGGTTATAGGATAACCGAAGTAATAGCGACATCCGGCAACAACCGCCGCCTCGCCGATTGCTTCGTTACCCTTCATCAAAATCTTTTCCGCCACAATTTTCACTCCCGTCTCACTTATGAATTTCAATCACAACATCCGGACAGGTCTTTGCGCACAACATACAGCCGATGCATTGCGATTCGTCGGTGCATGTCGCCGGACGGTAGCCCTTGCTGTTAAACCGATTGGCGATCACGACAATTTTCTTCGGGCATACCGCGGTACACAATTCGCACCCTTTGCATCTGTCCTCATTAAACACTGGTTTCGGCATCAAGAGTCCCCCTTCTGATTGTTCTTAACAGCTATTTTACCGAGCCGCCGGAAAACCTAAACGCTCGGAAATCAGCCTTGCCTTATCGCGGAGCGTCCCGATAACTGTTTCATATCTGGACGGAATCAGGACCGAGCTGGCACTGGAGACCGATAAAGCTGCGATCACTTTGCCGCTGGCGTCATACATCGGAACGGCAATACAGGTCAGTCCTTCAATGGTCTCATCACAGCCAATAGCGTAGCCGTGACGCCGCACGGTGTCCATTTCTGAAAGCAGCTCCTCCCGCTCAGTGAGCGTATACGGCGTGAAGCGCTCAAAACCGCGTTGCAGCACGAAATCAATAATCTCAACCGGCGCATTGGCTAAGAGAACTTTGCCAATGGCGGTACTATGCAAGGTAATGCTAAAATCAAATTTAGGTATAATCAAAAATGGACGCTGGGGCTCCACTTTATCCAGAATAAAAAGTTCGGTTCCGGAAAGCACGGCCAGCAAGGCGATTTCCTGGGTCTCATCTGCAAGCGCGGTCATAAACGGCCGGGCGACTGTCCGCAGGTCCAGCTGTGAGCCACAGGCCTCCCCCAACTGGATCAGACTAAACCCGAGGGCGTAGCGGCTGGAGTCGGTCTGGCGGACGAAACCGCGCAGCATCAGTGTTTGTAACAAACTATGCACCGTACTCTTATGCACCCCGAGCAGCTTGCTCAGCTCGGTGACACCCATATCCCGTTGATTCTTTCCCAGCAACATCAGCAGGTCAACGGCGCGGTCCACCGAAGCCACAATGTACGGGGACATCTTTGTGCCCAGTCCAACCATCTCCGTTTCCACTGACCGAACGACGTTCTGTATATTCTAGTATATTCTTGTTGCCGCAAAAAAAATCCTTCATTTCCGCGGCTTACAGGACATGAATACAGAATACCAGAAAAATCCTCCAGTCACGAACACATGTCGATATTAGACAGATTAGCGTGTTACAGCGAATAAAAAATGCGAGGCTGAAACCGAGTAGTTTGACTCAAAACCACCATAGTCGATTAAACTATTGGTTTTACGACTATGGTTTAGTTTGTTGAAAAAGGCCAATGATGCAAAAATAAATATGGTTTGAGAAAATAGTTTTTGAAATTCAAAGATACCCGGCCTGCGGCAGAGCGATTACATCTTTGCTAAGGCGGCGTGTATCTGCTTTTTCACAATGTCGCGACTAGCCAAATATCCGTCTGGGAAGAAGAGACGAAGACGGGCGCTTTCTACAAACAAAAACCCCGTCTTGCGACGGGGTTTTTCAGGCTTACTATTTAACTAAAGGGCGGACGCCTTCTAGCTGACAATTTCGGCGGTGTCGCCGGTTTTCGCCCTGGCGGCGTTGCCTTCGTCGGTATCCAGATGCATTTCCAGGCGGAAACTGTCGTGGACCCTGACAAGAACCTTGTCAAAGATCAGGCAGCGATCGTCACTGCCTACCCGCACCTTGACGACATCCTTGTCCTTGAGGCCAAATTCAGAAGCTTGAGTCGGAGTCATATGGATATGCCGGCAGGCGGCGATGACTCCTTCATCCAGGGTGACTGAACCCTTGGGCCCCACTATTGTCAGCCCGGGAGAGGCTTTCAGGTCGCCCGAGTCGCGTACCGGCGGGGCAATCCCCAGTTTCATGGCGTCGGTGAGCGCAATCTCTATCTGGGTTTGTTTGCGGACCGGACCGAGAATCCGGACCTTTTTGAAGCTGCCTTTCTCGGTTACCAGGTCGACGGTTTCCTGGGCGGCGAACTGTCCCGGCTGGCCCAGGTCCTTATAGCGTTGCAGCTCGTAACCTTCACCGAAAAGAATGGTCAGGTGTTCGGGGGATACATGGATATGGCGGGCGGAAATGCCCACTTTAATCATAGGCTTTGTCATAGCCTGGATCAACTCCTTTTAGCGTAATATTTGCAGCAAAAGCTACTCGATGATTTCCGAGAAATAGACTACTGTGACTGTGTCCATTGGTGTCAGCGGTTTATCATAGACCGACTGCAGAAATACCAACAGGTCGTCAGCATTGGCGAGGTCGGGATTCTCTCCCTGAAGATCATCGGTGGACAGTTGGCTGATCGGTTTGACCAGAACTCTGTCAATCACCGCGGTATAAATCTTTTTCTTTTGGGAAAAGCGTTTGCCAACAGTTATCCAGACGATATCTCCCTCGGAGTATTTGTGGGTCTTGTCGCCGAGTCGAATTGTACAGGTTTTGCGGCGGCATACCAGTTGGCTGTGATAGTTGGAGGAATAGAAATTCAAAGCGCGCATACCAATTCCCCTCTCCCCATTATATGTTTAGGATAACCACGCTTTTATACGGTCTACCGCCAGCCGCAGTCGATCTTCCGGCTGTACCAGCGCGATTCTAACGAAGCCTTCGCCGAACGGTCCGAAACCAACTCCCGGTATTACCGCCACCCCGGCATGTTTGAGCAAATCGGCCGTGAAATCAAAAGCTGACTGCTTTGTCGGCACCGGTGCCCAGATATACATTGAGGCCCGCGGTCGGGGTACTTTCCAGCCTGCCGCCGTCAATCCTTCCACAAGGATATCGCGCCGGCGCGCATATGCTGCGGCGGTCTGGACAACACAGTCCTGGGGACCGGTCAGCGCCGCCACGGCAGCCATTTGAAGCGGCAGAAATATCCCGTAGTCGAAATTGGATTTGATCCGGCCGAGCACGGCCAGAGCCTGAGGATTACCCACCACAAAGCCGACCCGGCATCCTGCCATGCTGTATGTTTTCGACAGGGAATGAAACTCGATGCCGACTTCTTTGGCTCCGGGAATGCTCAGGAAGCTTGGCGGCCGGTATCCGTCAAAAACCAGCTCACTGTAAGCGAAATCATGGCACACCAGGAAATTGTATCGCCTGGCCAGAGCGACTACCTGCTGAAAAAACTCCACAGGTGCAATGGCCGCCAGGGGATTGTTGGGGTAGTTAAGGATCATGATTTTCGTGCGTCGCAGCACGTTTTCTGGAATAGCGTCCAGGTCGGGCAAGTACTGATTGGCAGCTGTCAGAGGCATGCGATACAGTTCGGCGTCGGCAGCCAGCGGCCCGGCGCTGTAAATGGGGTAGCCGGGGTCAGGAACCAGAACGACGTCGCCAGGATTGACAAAGCAAAGGGAAATATGGGCCAAGCCTTCCTGCGAGCCCAGCAATGAGTGGACTTCAGTTTCCGGATTAAGCTCCACGCCAAACTTCTGCCGGTACCACCCGGCTACGGCCTGGGAAAACTGCGGGGTTCCCTTGGATAATGCGTACCCGTATTTGCCAGGGTCTTCGATGCCGAGTTTCATGGCCTCAACGATATGGGGCGCTGGCGCCATGTCAGGGCTGCCAATACTGAGAGTAATAACGTCTTGACCAGCGGCTACCGCTTTTTTGCGCAAATCGTCCACCTGGGTAAAAATGGCTGACGACATTCCCTGCATCCGGGCGGCCTGCTCTAACACATCTTCACCTCCGTGGTCAAAGTTCATTTTGTAAACAATATTCAATAGCAGGATCAGAATTCCTGTCCATTATTTTTTGCTTTTGATATATTCATCAATTTTGTCAGCCGCTTTTTTGCCTGCTCCCATTGCCAGGATAACGGTAGCGGCGCCGGTCACAATATCCCCGCCGGCAAAAACTCCGGCTTTGGAGGTCGCGCCCGACTCGTCGGCGATAATATTGCCGCGCTTGTTCACCGCAAGACCAGGGGTGGTTTCCTGCACCAGCGGGTTTGGTCCCTGACCGATGGCCATGACCACTGTGTCCACATCCAGCAAGAAGTTAGAATCAGGCACCGGAATGGGCTTGCGACGCCCTGATTCATCAGGTTCACCCAGCTCCATTTTGATGCATTCGATGGCAGTTACCCAGCCGCGATCATCGCCCAGAATCCGCACCGGAGCCGTGAGCAGCCGGAAATCGACGCCCTCTTCCTTGGCGTGTTCCAGTTCCTCGGCCCGGGCCGGCATCTCTTCTTCGGAACGGCGGTAGACGATATACACTTTTTCCGCCCCCAGCCTGAGCGCGGTGCGGGCCGAGTCCATGGCCACATTACCAGCCCCGACAACAGCCACCGCCTTGCCGACCCGGACCGGCGTGCCGGTATGGGGGAATTGATAGGCCTTCATTAGATTGGTTCTGGTGAGAAATTCATTGGCAGAGTAAACTCCGTTGAGATTTTCCCCCGGTATATCCATAAAATGCGGCAAACCGGCACCAGTGCCGATAAACACCGCGTCATAGCCTTCTTCGTCCAGCAGTTCATCAATGGTAAAGGTCTTGCCGATGACGGCGTTGACAACCATCTCCACCCCAAGCTTCTTCAGGGCTTCGATCTCTTTGCGGACGATAGCCTTGGGCAGGCGAAACTCGGGAATGCCATACATCAGCACCCCCCCGGGAGCGTGCAGAGCTTCAAAAACGGTCACTTTATAGCCCCGGCGCGCCAGGTCTCCCGCCGCCGTCAGGCTCGCCGGACCGCCCCCGACAACCGCCACTTTTCCCAGTTGTTCCTTGGCAGTGCCGGCTTGGTCTTCCAGCCCCTGACGGATGGCATAGTCGGCAGCGAAACGTTCCAGGCGGCCAATGCCGACCGGCTGCCCTTTTTTGCCGAGCACACAGAATTTCTCGCACTGGTCCTCTTGGGGACATACCCGGCCGCACACCGCCGGCAGTGTGTTCTTGGTTTTGATTTCGGCGATGGCGGCGTCAAAATCGCCTTCGCGGATGAGCTTGATAAAGGCGGGGATGTCGATTTCCACCGGGCACCCCTGCTTGCAGGGCGCGGTTTTGCACTGCAGGCAGCGCGCCGCTTCCGCCTTGGCGGTCTCGGCCTCATACCCCAAAGCGACCTCGTTAAAATTATGGCGGCGAACTTCCGGCGGCTGTTCAGGCATTTTGTGTTTTAGCGATGACATGAGCATTCACCTCCACAGTTATGCTCAACTTTTTCTTGATCATGGTACATCCGCTGTCTGGTCATCAGTCCGTTGAAATCCACCTGATGAGCGTCGAATTCCGGGCCGTCGACACAGGCAAACTTGTTCTTGTTGCCGACACTGACCCGGCAGCCGCCGCACATGCCGGTGCCATCTACCATGATCGGATTGAGGCTCACGATGGTGTGAATGGCGTGCGGCCTGGTGACTTCAGCCACGCCGCGCATCATGACAACCGGGCCGATAGCCATCACCAGATCAATTTTTTCACCGGCGGCGATCATTTCCTTGAGAGGATCGACCACGAGGCCTTTATGCCCCTTTGAGCCGTCGTCGGTGGTGATAAAGAGCTTGTCGCTCACCGCCTCCATCTGCTTCTCCATGATCAACAGATCAGCGTTGCGGGCGCCAATAATCGAGATGACCTTATTTCCTGCTTGTTTATAGGCCCGGGCGATGG
>Ga0316231_1005571_pt1 | contig 10021 bp, 10 predicted proteins | sample TBH18027metaG_FD_206002 | JGI IMG/M metagenome (GOLD analysis project Ga0316231, IMG submission 206002) | Freshwater microbial communities from Trout Bog Lake, Wisconsin, USA - TBH18027 | ecosystem: Environmental > Aquatic > Freshwater > Lake > Hypolimnion/Profundal zone | place: USA: Wisconsin...
GTTGGGTGGCTGGGGGGGGGGCCGGGCGGGTGGCCGGCGGCACGGTGCGCGTGCAGTAGAACAGCGAGAAGGTAATCCCCACCAGCAGGGCCAGGGTCACCGCCAGGATAAAGCGTGCCGTGGGGCTCAGGTTCAGGCCCGTGGCCGGTTCTTCGGTCAGGGCGCGTTTCCGGGGGGCCAGCAACGGATCGGGTGCCAGCAGCACGCTCTCGGGATTGAGCGCCTTGGCGGCCCCGGATTGCGCCGCCTCCAGTTGCACCCCGGCGGCCAGCCGCGCCCAGGTGGCGGCGGGCATTGGCGCGGCGGCGGGTGCACCGGCGGCGCTGTCGGCGGCGCCGGCAATTTGGCGTTGGATCCACGGCACAAAATCCGCCGGCGCCGCGCCGGCGGCGTAGACGTGAAAGCTCTGGCGCAGGGTTTTCTGCAGCAGGCTCTCCGCGGCGCCGGGGGTTTTGGTCAACCCCAGGGCCTGGGCATACAGGCGGTCGCGCTGGGCCTCCAGGGCGCTGATGAATTGCTGGCTTAACGAATCGCTCATAACCACCTGGTTCGCGGGAGCTCTGGCGCTAGTTACCCGAGATGGCCACGCCCGCGTGGGTCATGGCGTCAACCAGCCCCGGGGTTGTCGGATCGATGCTGTAGGCCTTGCGCAACGCGGCGCCTGCCGTGGCACGGTCGCCGGTCTTGGCATAGAACCGGCCGGCGGCCAGCAGAAAAACCGGATCATTCGGGGCCATGTCCAGCGCCTTACGGTAATTGACTTTGGCGTTCTCCATGTCGCCGATCTTTTCATAAATCTGCGCCACACGCAGGCGGTCGCCGGCTTTGCCCAGGTACATGCGCTCTTCGACCTGCTTGGTGTAAAGCATCTTGCCGGCCTTAAGCGGCCGCGGATCGACCACCTGGGCGGTCAGAGCGGCGTCGCGCTCCAGGAAATCCAGGGCGGCATCCTCCTTGCCTTCACGCACCAGGGTTTCCGCCAGGGCCTCCTTGACTTCGGGCCGGCCCGGATCGGCCTGCCAGGCCAGTTTCAGGTGATATTCGGCCTGTTCATACTTGCCGAGCTTGGACTGGATGGCCCCGGCGTAGTAATTGCTGCGGGCGTCAAACTGATCGTATTGCAGCGCCGCATCGAATTTCTGCAACGCCGGTTCATAGCTGCCTTTATCGTAGAGGCCGAGCCCCTCGGTACGCAGCTTGGCGGCGGGCGATTCACAACCCGTCAACCCGCCGAGGAAGGCGACAGCCGCCAGGGACAGTAGTATTTTGCCAAGAGTAACATTCAATTTCATAAGCCGGTTCTCCATAATAATGCCGCTTCGGAACGCTGATGGTATCATCAGGCGATGGAATCGCAAGGCTTGTGCGGCCCCCAAAAGCTCCGTTTCGTGATTCTCCGCCATCAGCGGACGGCCGATACCCATTGGGACCTGCTGCTGGAATTATCCCACGAGGGCCTGCTGGTGACCTTTCAGGTACACTTGCCGCCACAACAATGGGGCCCGGACCTGCCGGCCATCCGCCTGCCGGACCACCGCCGGATCTATCTGGATTATGAAGGCGAAATCTCCGGTGGCCGGGGCCACGTCACCCGCGTGGATGCCGGCACGGTGGAAATCCTGGAGCTGGGCGACCGATGGCGGGTGCGGCTGGAAGGTGGATTGGTGCGGGGGGAGTTTGTCTTGGGGTGACGGCAAGAGTTTAGGAACAGGCCCAAAATAACTTTCGGCATTCTTGACGAACGTTAAACGTCCAACGTTGAACGAAGATGCGTCCTTTGAACGTTGAACGTTTAGCGTTGAACGTTGGACGTTCGTTATGCCGGAAGCTATTTCGGGCCTGTTCCTTACTTATACCCCTGCGGCCCGCCGCCTTTGAAGTATTTGTCCTGGATCGCCTTGGTCAGGTCCACCCCGCTGATGTTGGCCAGGGTGCACAGCCAGGCCAGCACGTCGGCAAATTCCTCTTCCTTGTTCTTCTGGTCGATATCGTGCAGGGCGGTGGCCAGCTCCCCGACTTCTTCGATGAACCACATGAAGGTGGGCGCCGTGCCGCGCTCGTGGTCGCGGGCGCCGTACTTGTCCTTGATATGCTGCTGAAATTCGGCAATGGTCATGGCTTGGGTTCCTTGGTAAGTAAGCGTGCGAGCGCTTGATAGACATCGGCGCGTGCTCCGGACTCATGCCAGCCTACGCCCCAGACATACACGCAAACCTCCCGGTTGACGATCTTAATGATGATGCGGAAGCGCCCGCGATGGAGGCTGCGAAATCCGGCCAGTTCATTGCGCAGCGGCTGAGTCTTGCCTTCCGGATCGTAAGCCAGATCCGTAATGATGCGCTGGACCTGTTCGATGGTGCCTTTGCCGAACTTTTTGAGGTCCCGCATCATCAGACGCGCTGTCGTGGTGATGATAACCTTGTAGGGCATTACTTGTCATCCGCCAGCAGTTCGGCGAAGACCTCCTCGACCGAATGTACCCGCCCGTGCCGTACATCTTTCTCCGATTGACGCAACTGGCGCATCAATGCCGGGTCGCTCAGCACCGCCAGGGTCTCCATGATCGATTCCCATTCTTCCACGCTGACGACCACGGCTTCCGGCTTGTCATTGCGGGAAATGACAAACCGCCGGCCCAACTCCGAGCACTCCTTGAGGCAAGCGCTCAAATGGGTGCGGAATTTCGAGTAATTAATTGTGTCCAAGCCCGATACCATCAAACGTCTCCAACGCACACGTACAATGTATTGTACAATACTGGCATGGTTCGGGCAAGTGGTGACAATGGGCGTGTGTTGTGTCGGGCGTGCCTGAGAATTTGCCCCACCCCGCTCGTGGCGTTCCGCGAAATATTCAGTACAATACCGCCACCGTACAACTGTCTTGACGCAAGATCCCTTGGCCGGGAGCGTGCGTTCGTTACCCAAAACGAGGAGACGTCATGTCCATGCTTGCCGATTCGATTCTGCATCCCATTGATTATTCCATTCTAATTATCTATGTCGGGTTTGTGCTGGGGATCGGATTTGCCCTGGCGCGGTTCATGAAAAACTCATCCGACTTTCTGACCGCCGGGCGCGGCATTCCCACCTGGGTCACCGGGCTGGCCTTCATGTCGGCCAACCTGGGCGCGCTGGAACTGGTGGGCATGGGCGCCAGCGGCGCCAAGTACGGCATTGCCACCAGCCACTTTTACTGGGTCGGTGCCATTCCCGCGATGGTCTTCCTGTCGGTGTTCATGATGCCCTTCTACTACGGTTCCAAGGCCCGGTCGGTGCCGGAATACCTCAAGATGCGTTTTGATGAGCGCGTGCGGGCGATCAATTCGATTGCCTTTGCGGTGATGACTATTCTCGCCTCCGGCATCTCCATGCATGCCCTGGCGCAGCTTCTCAACCAGCTTTTGGGCTGGGACTACAATGCCGCCCTCTGGATCTGCTCGGTGGTGGTGTTGTTGTACGTGCTCAAAGGCGGGCTGACCTCGGCCATCTATACCGAAGTGCTCCAGTTCTTCATGATTGTCATGGGCTTTGCCCCGGTAGTCTACCTGGGCCTCAAGGACGTGGGCGGATGGCATAACGTGACCACCACGCTGCAAAAGGTGGCGCAGGATCCGGCCGCCCTGCATCTGGGAACCGCCAAATATGGTGCCAATGCCTGGACCAGCGCCTGGCAACCCCTGCTGGCGGGGCCCACCAACAATCCCATGGGCGTGGATTTGTTCGCCATGGTTTTCGGCTTGGGATTTGTGCTTTCGTTCGGTTACTGGTGCACCAACTTCCTGGTCGTGCAGCGGGCCATGGCGGCGCGCAACATGACCGCCGCCCGTAATACGCCGCTGGTCGCGGCCCTGCCCAAGATGCTGCTGCCGGCCCTGGTGATCGTGCCGGGCATGCTGGCCGTGGCGCTGACCGCCACGCCGGGCAAGGGGTATCGCATTCCCCCGCCGGTGGTTTCCGAACAGGCCTACAGCAAGGCGATAGCGGTGGTCAAGAAGGCCACTCCGGCCGACGTGGACGCGACGGTCGTGGCGGTCGGTGCGGCGTTGGAGAACAAGAAGATCGACGCCGATAAGATCAAAGAGCTCCTGGTCGCGAACGCCACGAGCAGTTTGACGGACGACAAGATTCACGAAGGCCTCAAGAACAGTATTGCGGAGTACGATTACAATGGCGTGATTCTCTCGCTGGTCCGGAAGTACTGCCCGCCGGGCCTGCTGGGCCTGGCGCTCACGGCGCTGCTGGCCTCGTTCATGTCCGGCATGGCCGGCAACGTCACGGCCTTCAATACCGTCTGGACCTATGACATCTACCAGGCGTACCTGGCCAAGAACAAGAGCGATGACCATTACTTCTGGATGGGCAAATTCATCACCGTGGTCGGTATCCTGCTGAGCATTGCCGCGGCTTATTTTGCCAAACGCTACGACAACGCGATGGACGTGATCCAACTGGTTTTCGGCTTTGTCAACGCCCCGCTGTTTGCGACCTTCCTGCTGGGCATGTTCTGGAAGCGCACCACGGGCACGGGGGCTTTCCTGGGCCTCTTCGGCGGCATTGGCGCCTCGGCATTGATGCACGGGCTGACCATGGCCGAGGGCAAGGGTGGCTGGATGGGCACCACGCTCTACAACTTTCCCTCGAGCATGGCGCAGAATTTCTGGCTGGCCAGCGTCGCGTTTATTGCGTGCTTTGTGCTGACCGTTATGATCTCCATGGCCACGCAGCGCACCAAGAATGATGAGGAACTCAAAGGCCTGGTGTACTCGCTGACGCCCAAGATCAAGGATGAAGCCCAACCACTGTTCCTGCGTCCGGCGGTACTGGGCAGCCTGCTGCTGGTGGCGTGCATTATTCTGAACTTCATCTTCTGGTAAGTGAAAGGACCGAATCATGGGACTCGATATTCGTCTACCGATCGGATTAATGTTTACCCTGGTTGGCGTCATCATGGCCATTTACGGTGCGCTCACCAACGGCGACGCCATGTATGCCCAACATTCGCTGGACATCAACGTCAACCTGTACTGGGGTTGTGCGATGCTGGTCTTTGGCGTGTTGATGCTGCTGGGCGCCTGGCGTGGCACGGTACAAGCTGCCGCTGCCAAGGCCGCTGCCACTACCCCGAAGGCCTAAGCGGCAGCGCACGGTGTTCCGGATCCATTGCCGCCAATATACATGGGCACGGGTCCCCCGCGATCTGCGCGGGGGTCCTGTGGCACCCCGCCAAACGGGCACCCCAATGGAAATTAACATGGGCACGAGAGCCAATTAGGAATACAATGTATTGGATGTTTGGAATGTCTGATCCAAGTATCTGATTCAGGAGGCCCCGCCATGACCCTTTCACATTTGCCTACAAGAATTGTCATCGAACCGATACTGGGATACCTGCGCGGCACCGTCGCCGGGCGCGGCGCGCCGGGTCAGCGCCCCACCGCGGCACTGCCATTCGTCACCATCAGCCGCCAGGCCGGTGCCGGCGGCTTGGCGCTGGGCAATCGCCTGGTCGAGCGGCTCAATGCCGGGATCTGGTCCGACGAACGCCCCTGGAGTTTCTTCGACAAGGAACTGGTGGAAAAGGTTGCGGCCGATCACCACATCGCCCAGGAACTCGTCGATACGCTGGAGCACGCCAATCGCAACTGGGTGGAAGAATTTTTCAACGGCATGAGCTACACCAACCGCGGGGCCAGTGAGCTTAAGGTCTTCCACAGTCTGGTCTCCACCGTCCGGGCCTTGGCGCAAGCCGGGCGCGTGGTCATCGTGGGCCGCGGCTCGGTGCTGATTACCCAGCACATGCCCGGCGGGGTACATGTGCGCCTGGTCGCGCCGCTGGAGCAGCGCATTGCCAACATCATGCGCCTCCATGGCGAATCCAAGGACAAAGCGGCCCTGCGTGTTAAGCAACTCGATGACGAGCGCGACGCGTTCCTGCGCCGCTGGTGGCCCAACCAGCCGCTGGTGGCCGAATGCTTCACGACGACACTCAATTCCGGCGTGCTCACCGAAGACCAGATGGTCAACCAGGTCCTGGGCCTGCTCAAGGATCGCGGCTAGTCTATGGCCGCGGCTCCAGCAGGCTCGGCGGCAGATGGCCGTACAGCGCCGGATTTAACTGCCGCACGCGCCCGGCTTCGGCCAAGGCCGCGGCGTGCTGCTGCGTGGCTTCCAAGGCAATAGCCAGGTTGAAATGGCTCTCCGGCTTGTCGGGCAACAGACGAATCACTTCCCGGTATTCCACGATCGCCCCCGGGTAATCCTGATCGGCCAGCAGGCAATTGGCCAGGTTGTAATGTGCACTGGCGTAGCCGGGCATCCGTTGCACCGCCTGGCGATACTGGGCTATCGCGGCCGCGTGGTTGCCGCCATTGTGATCGGCCTGGCTTTCGAGTGCCCGGCCCCGGTCAAAATGATCGCGTCCCTGGATGGCCCGGGCGGCGGCTAGCACCTGGGCCCGCATGGTCTCCGGATGCACGCCCGGCACGGTGGCATCCAGCACCGGGCCGGTGGGCGCGGCGGCCGGCAGATACTCGGGAATGCCGGCCAGGGCGGCGCGCACCTGTTGCTCGCCCTCGTCAAAGCGCCCCAGGGCGTCGAGCGCCTTAATGACGCCTAAATGAATACGCACATCATCGGGACGCAGGGCCAGGGCCTGGCGGAAACTGGCCAACGCTCCCGGATAATCGCCCGCATCCATCTGCGCCTTGCCCAGGCCGGTGTAAGAAAAATCATTGGGCGCTGTCACCGCGACCGCGCGGGCAAACAGGCTTACGCTGTCCTTCCAGTAACCAATCTGCACCCCGGTGCACACCACCAGCACCAGCAGCACTGCGCCGCAGGCGGCGCCGGGGATCCACCGGCGTGCGGCGTGCGGCGCCACGGTGCCGGGTACCGTCCAGGCCACCAGGATCATCAGGCCGATGGACGGAAAGTAAGTGTAACGATCCGCCATCCCGAAGCCGCCGGTCTGTACCAGACCGATCATCGGCACCATTGTGCCCAGGAACCATAGCCAGCCGACCAACAGCCAGGGCCGCTGGCGCCATTGAAACGCGACGGCTACGGTCAGGAGCAGCAGCAGCACGCTGGCCGCCGCCACCGCCCACGCGGGCCAATGCTCCAAGGGATAAAACGCCGCCAGGTGGCCGAACCAGAACATCTTGCCCAGGTAGCGCACGTAGGCTATGGGCACATTGGCCAGGCGCACTGCCAATGTCGGCGGGGCCACGACGGCAGGCACGTCGGCACCGGTGAGCGTCGGACCGGCGAGCATGGCGGTCACGTTGCCATACGCCAGCACGTGGATACACCAGGCCGCCAGCAGGAGCAGGGGCAGTTTCTCCAGCAGCAATACCCACCACGCGCGGGGGCGGAATGCCGGGTTATCCGGAAGGGCGGCACTTCGCAGGGCGCGCCAGCGCTGCAAGGGCCAGTAATCCAGCAGCAGCAGCAGGAACGGCAACGTTACGAACATGGGCTTGGCCATCAGGCTCAGTGCCGCCAGGGCCACCATGGCCCCGTACCAGCGCCAATTTCCCTTGCGGGCGTAGGCGGTGTAGGCCCACAGCGCCAGCAGGCCGCAGAGCAGGGCCAGCACATCCTTGCGTTCGGCCACCCAGGCCACCGATTCGACGCGCAGCGGGTGGACGCCAAACAGAGCCGCCGCCAGCGCGCTGCGCCACCAGGCGCCGGTCATGCGGTAGAGCAGGACAAACAGCACCACCACGGCGGCGGCGTGGTAGACGACGTTCAGCAAATGAAAGCCGGTGGCATCCAGGGTGATTGGATCGGGCGCTGCCTGGCGCGGATTGAAGAGTTGATAATCCAGCAGGAACGAAAAGGTGCTCAGCGGACTCCACATGAACAGCACGCGCTGGTTCCAGGCCGCGGCGATGTTCTCCAAGGTAAAACCCTGTTTGAGCAGCGGATTGTTCCAGACGTAAGCGCCATCGTCGACGTTTACGAAGCCGCAACCGATAGCCGGCAGGAAGGCGACCAGTGTCAGGAGTGCCAGCAGCAGCGCCAGGTGCCACGGGCGCAGGCGCGCGGGGGGCCAGAGTGCCGGCACGGTGGTCGTGGAACGGCGACCGATGGCAGAGGGTTTCGTATCTGACCGCTGGGAGCCCATAGACCGCAGAACCTTCCGGAAACGAAGGGAAACTGCCCAGCAATGTACCATTGCGCGCGGCGGCAGAACAGGGCGACGTCAACTGAATACGCCGCGGAGGTATTCCTTGGTGCGCTGCTCGCGGGGTTCATCAAAAATCTGGCGGGTATCGCCAAATTCCACCAGGTAGCCGGTGCGGCCACCTTGACTGGTATCCACGAACATGAAGCCGGTCTTGTCGGCTACGCGGGCGGCCTGCTGGAGATTATGGGTGACGATGGCAATGGTGTACTTGGTCTTGAGCTCCGTCATCAGCTCTTCAATTTTCCGCGTGGCAATGGGATCGAGGGCCGAACAGGGCTCATCCATCAGCAGCACTTCGGGCTCGGTGGCAATGGCCCGGGCGATGCACAGGCGCTGTTGCTGCCCGCCGGAAAGCGCCAGGCCGCTGGTTTTTAGTTTGTCTTTGACTTCATCCCATATGGCCGCCCCGCGGAGCGACTTTTCCACCTGGGCGTGAATATCGCCCTTAAAGTGGTTGAGGCGCAGGCCGAAGGCGACGTTGTCGTAAATGCTCATGTGGAACGGGTTGGGCTGCTGGAAGACCATGCCGATATGGCGGCGCACGACGACCGGATCAACTTTCTTGTGGTAGATGTTCTGCCCGCGGTAATTGATGTTGCCGTCAAAGCGGAACTCGTGGATGAGGTCGTTCATGCGGTTAAGGCAGCGCAGCACAGTGCTCTTGCCGCAACCGGACGGGCCGATGAAGGCGGTAATGGTGCCGCGTTCGATGGGAATACGCGTGTCGCGCACCGCCTTGAACTTGCCGTAGTAGAGTTCCTTGATGTGGACATCGATGACGATATTGCCCGGCACATGCTGGGTCTGCGGGTGGGTGAGCAAGCTGGCCGGAGCGACGGGGGCGGTGGTAGTGGCTGCAGATGACGTATTCATTATTACCTCCCACGGGGCCGGCTGCTCCGCGAGAGCAGTTGGCCGCCAATGTTAAACACCAGAACCAGCAACACCAGGACCAAAGATGCCGCCCAGGCCAGTTCGATCAGGTTCGCCTGCGGCCGTGCGGAGCCATTAAAGATAAACACCGCCATGGAGGCGGTTTGGCGCATCAGGTGAACGAAGGGCGGATGGCCATCGACGGGGAAGAGATAATCGCTGGCCAGGGCGGTGAAGATGAGGGGTGCCGTTTCGCCGGCCGCGCGGGCGATCGCCAGCATCACCCCGGTCAAAATGCCCGGCAGGGCGGTGGGCACGACGACTTTCCAGGTAACCTGCGCCTTGGTGCAGCCCATACCCACGGCCGCCTGTTTCATCTTGGAAGGCACCATGCGCAGTGCCTGTTCGGCCGTGAGGATCACAATGGGAATCATCAGCACCGACAAGGCGATGGCGCCGGCAATGGCGGAGAATCCGCCTTTGCTCACCGCCCCAAGGTTTTCATAGAGTTGGAAGTACATACTGGCCGGTGCGCCGGGCAGGGCGGCCGCGGGGTGCGGCAGCAGGCGAAACAGAACGCCGGCGCCCCGGGCAAACGGGCCATCGGGGATCACCACGGCGGCGTAGGCAAACACGCCGGCGAGAATCGACGGCAATCCCGTAAGCACTTTGGCCGCGAAGCGCACCGCCGTCGACAGGCGGGAGGCGGGCGAATATTCCGCGAGGAAAATGGCGCCCAGGATGCCGAACGGAACCGACAGCAGCGCCGCCAGGCCAACCATCACCAATGTGCCCCACAACGCATTGGAGAAGCCGCCTTCGCCCATTTTGGCCATGGCGCCGGGCGGCAGGGATGTGAACATCGTCAGCCCGCTGTGGATGATGCGCGAACCACCGCGGATAAGCAGCATGATCAGCACCGAGAACAGCGGGACGCACGCGATCAACGTCAATG
>Ga0316231_1005572_pt1 | contig 10018 bp, 8 predicted proteins | sample TBH18027metaG_FD_206002 | JGI IMG/M metagenome (GOLD analysis project Ga0316231, IMG submission 206002) | Freshwater microbial communities from Trout Bog Lake, Wisconsin, USA - TBH18027 | ecosystem: Environmental > Aquatic > Freshwater > Lake > Hypolimnion/Profundal zone | place: USA: Wisconsin...
TCGACTCAAATGTTTTCAAGCATCTAAATACTATTACATCTGACGAGAAACTTTATTTAGGACTAATATTTATACCTTTATTTTGGCTTGTTTTATATCTGATGATGGGTACTTATCGCAAGATATACCGCAAATCAAGGTTTAAAGAACTAGAACAAACATTTATTATATGCATTGTTGGTGTGTTAATTATTTTCTTTGCTTTTATCCTTGACGATGTTATCATTACATATAAGAACTATTATCAATCGTTTCTTGTGCTCTTCACTTTGCATTTCTTTTTCACTTATACTTTAAGGTTACTTATTACATCTTCTACTGCACATAAAATACATAACAAGATTATAGGCTTTAATACAATTATAGTTGGTAGTCATGAAAATGCTGTTAAGATATATAATGAAATAGAGAATCAAAATGAATCTTCAGGTAATAAGTTTATTGGTTTTGTTAGTGTTAATGGACATAAAGATTCTGCACTTTCGGAGTTTCTTCCTTATTATGGTAATTATAAATCATTAAAAAATATTATCAGAGATCATGATATTGAAGAAGTGATAATTGCTATCGAAGAATCAGAGCATAAACTTATCGAAAATATTATCACTGCTCTCGAAGATAGTGAAGTTGTGATTAAAATCATTGCTGATATGCAAGATATCTTAGTAGGATCAGTTAAAATGAGTTCTATTCTGCAAGCACCACTTATACTTATTTCGCCCGATTTGATGCCTGCCTGGCAGCAATCTCTCAAAAGAGTATTAGATATTATTTCGGCTTTGTTTGCATTAGCAATATTATCTCCATTATTCTTGTTCACTGCTTTTGTTATCAAAACAACTTCAAAAGGACCCGTATTTTATTCGCACGAAAGAATAGGATTAAAAGGCAAACCTTTTATAATGCACAAATTCCGCTCTATGTTTGTAGATGCTGAGAAAGGTGTTCCCTTATTATCTTTCGAAGACGACCCACGTATTACTCCTTTTGGGAAGTTTATGCGTAAAGTGCGTCTCGATGAGATTCCTCAGTTCTACAATGTTCTTAAAGGAAACATGTCGCTTGTTGGTCCTCGTCCCGAAAGGCAATATTTTATTAACGAAATAATGAAACAGGCACCACATTATCGTTTGTTGCACAAAGTAAAACCCGGTATTACTTCATGGGGACAAGTTAAGTTTGGATATGCCGAAAATGTTGATGAAATGATTAGTCGATTGAAATACGATTTGCTCTATATCGAAAACATGTCATTAGCTACTGATTTTAAAATACTACTTTATACCATGTTAATTATTATTCAGGGCAGAGGAAAGTAATTATTGAGCAATTAACAATTAAGAATTAACAAAGAAGAGTGCCTAAAGTGCCTTAAATACTTAAAGTGAATAAAGTTTACAACAATTACGAATTACGAATTACAAATTACGGCGTGACAAAACGTAATTCATAATTCGTAATTCGTAATTTCTTAGTCAATTCTTATTATAAATGATGGTGTAGGTTTTCCTTCGTTGCCATCAATATCAACAGGGATGGCATAAATTGAATATTTATCTCCCGAATTAAATCCTTTTACCAAACCTTTTGCTTTGAATAGTTGACCAACCATTGAATCAATACCAATACCTTCGTCAGTTACCAAAGCACCATAAATATCGTAATGATGCGCAAATTTTGGTTTAGGACCTTCCATCATTACTCTTAAAATATCTATTTTTATTTCGCCTTTATTACTGGTATTTTTACCTTTAATAGCAGCTTTATTACCCGATCCACCCTTTTTGTAGAATTCATATTTTAATAAATTAGCTAAATTAGGATCTCCGGAAATATTTATTTTATCTTCAATAAAAAAAACATTATGAAAATACATATCTTTATAGTCTGATAAGTAAACCAACACTCTTTTGCCAGCTGCTTCATCCCCTTCATCGTGAAGTATCACATCCGCATCTATTTTATCAGTAATAACGTATATTTTAACATCATTATTTGGAATACCTGTTGCTTCCACCTCATATTTTTTGATGTTTGCAGCATCATTTTTTGCAAATTGTATCCGTTCAGGTATTGATCCCGGAGGCGGAGTTTTAATTAATTTTTGTCTCATTTTTCTTTAATTTTAATTAATGATTATTTTTGTTCTATTTATTAATATATAATATACTATTATTCTGTTTATAACTATTTTATTTAAGATTATTACAGAAATAAATGCCTTTGTTTTCATCGTATTTTTAATTATTTATAAACAAAGTAAGCTTTGTTGTGAACTTCGCTTCCAAAGTTGTGAACTTTGCTTCCAAAGTTGTGAACTTCGCTTCCATTGTTGTGAACTTTGTTTCCAAAGTTGTGAACTTTGCTTCCAAAGTTTTGAACTTTGCTTCCGAAGTTGTGAACTTTGCTTCCGAAGTTGTGAACTTTGCTTCCAAAGTTTTGAACTTTGTTTCCATTGTTTTGAACTTTGCTTCCGAAGTTGTGAACTTTGTTTCCATTGTTGTGAACTTTGCTTCCAAAGTTGTGAACTTTGTTTCCGAAGTTGTGAACTTTGCTTCCAATGTTGTGAAATAAGCTCTTTTAGTCACTAAAATAGTAGATTTAGTGCTGAAACAGAAGAAACTATTTAAGTAGGAAAAAGATTGACGACAGGGCTTAGTAATCTTATTATACCAGTTGATAGATACATTTTCTTTGACCGGAAGTATAGTAACTGTGGTAAAGCAATGCGGTCTTAACGCAACGGATCGATTACTGATTTTTCATTAGTATTAGCCCTTTTTTATTAATCGTTATTATAATCTGCAATATTAGTAAATATAATTGAATTATCAATCAAAATAAATTGTTTTTTTATTTATAAATTATTTTCGATAACTCAGGTTAGTTTAACTTCCTTTGGAACAAATTGTTGAGCATCGCCTCCATTGCGATGAATATCTCTTACAATTGAAGAAGCTAAATGTGTATGTTCGGGTAAAGTTAACAAAAATATTGTTTCAATATCATGATACATTTGCTTATTAACTTGCCCAATACTCCTTTCGAATTCAAAATCTGCAGAAGTGCGCAAACCTCTAAGAATATATTTAGCATTAACCTCTCTACAATAATCAATTGTTAATCCGCTATATTCGCAAACTTCAACAGTGGGGTAATCTTTAAAAGTATCTTTAATCCATTGCATCCTCATTTCTACATTAAAATAGCTTTTCTTTTCATTATTCATCCCTATAGCTACAATTATTTTATCGAACAAAGGGATTGCTCTTTTAATAATAGACTCATGTCCAATTGTGATTGGATCAAAGGAACCCGGGAATACAGCTATTTTCATTGTCATTTAATTTTGATGTTAGATTTATTACTCTTGGTTATTATCTTTATTAATTTCACGAGGTTCATTGAAGATATAAAGTAGTCTTAACGTAAGCATACTGTTATATTGATACCTATCCCAAGTAGAGTGAACGCCGCTGGCATCAACTACATCATAATAACGATGTCTTATTGGAACCATCGAATATTCATATCTAAAATTTAGTTTCAAACCTTTATATAATCTAAATCTTAAGTCAACTAATACACTAAAGTCATCTCTTTTGTAAGGTCCATATAATGTTGTAGATGCAGTTTGGATTCCATGTTCTATTTCTGTAACACTTACAAGTCGTCCCCAGGCAAAACCGGCACCAATAGTAATGGTTTTCTTATCTTCGTACATCAATAATACAGGTACTTCTGCATAATTTAATCTAAGATTATAATATGGTTTTTGTAAACTATCAGGAGAATTAGGTTCATTTTGATAAGAGCCTTTTTGTGTAAAAATAGTTTCAACACCTAACGACCAATGTTTATCAAATGCATAGATTGCCGAAGCTCCAACATTAAATCCCCATTTATAATAGCCATAAATCTCATCACCATCAACCTGTGTTGTGTTTACGCCGGCTATTATTTCACCTTTAATTCGTTGTGCTTTGCTATTATTTATAAATAGAAGACAAATAATAGTCAGAATTAGTATATGTTTTGTGTTTTTCATTATGTTTAAATACTTTTGCAAAAGTAACTATAGTTTATAAACGAAATACAACAAACTTTATTTCTTCATTGTAAGCTGAATTCTTTTTCTGTTAATATCTACTTCTAAAACTTTAACCTCAACCTTTTGATTTAGTTTAACAACCTCGTTAGGATCACTAATAAAACGATCTGTCATTTGACTTATATGAATTAATCCATCCTGATGCACACCTAAATCTACAAAAGCACCAAATGCGGTTATATTTGTAATGATTCCTTTTAGAGTCATACCCACATAAATATCGTTCATCGTAGTAATATTCTTATCAAACTCAAAGAAATCGAACTTTGTACGAGGATCTCTGCCGGGTTTCTCCAGTTCTTTTAGGATATCATTAATAGTAGGTAACCCAAACTCTTTTGTGATAAACTCTTCCGGTTTTATTTTAGCTCTTATCTCTTTATTTTCTATGAGTTCATTAATTGTTGTTCCCAATTTCTTAGCCATATTATTAATAATAACATAACTTTCGGGGTGAACCGCACTATTATCCAAAGGATTCTTTGCATCGCGAATTCTTATAAAGCCTGCTGCCTGCTCAAAAGCCTTATCTCCAAAACGAGCAACCTTTTTAAGTTCAGCTCTCGACTTAAAAACTCCGTTCTTTTCCCTATATTCTATAATATTTTTAGCTAAAACCGGACCAACCCCCGACACATACGAAAGCAACTGCTTACTGGCTGTATTAACTTCTACACCAACAGTATTTACACAACTTACAACCGTATCTTCAAGACTCTTTTGCAAGGCATTCTGGTTAACATCATGTTGATATTGTCCTACTCCAATTGATTTTGGATCAATCTTAACAAGTTCCGCCAATGGATCCATCAATCTACGACCTATGGACACAGCTCCACGCACTGTAACATCATAATCAGGGAATTCCTCCCGGGCAACCGGAGAAGCGGAATAAACCGAAGCACCATTTTCGTTAACCATAATAGCTACGATATCCTTTGTAAAAGGAATTTTCCTGATAAAGCTTTCCGTCTCACGTCCCGCAGTTCCATTACCTATGGCAATAGCCTCTATTTTATATGCATTCACCAGATTGAGTATCTTATTAGCAGCTTGTTTGGCTTCGTTAGCATGTGGGTGAGGGTAAATAGTTTCATTATGAAGCAATTTTCCTTGTTTATCTAGGCAAACTACCTTACAACCCGTCCTGAAACCCGGATCTAATGCTAATATGTTCTTTTGTCCTAACGGAGAAGCCATTAACAACTGTCTTAAATTCTCTGTAAACACCCTTATAGCTTCCTTGTCAGCCTTTTCTTTAGCTATTGCCCGTACTTCCGTCTCCATCGACGAGCTTAACAGTCGTTTATAGCTGTCTTTTATTGCAATGGCTACCTGATCGGCCGCTTCATTGTCGGCTTTCAGAAAAATTCTATCCAATATATCTAATGCGTCATCTTCGTTGGGAGCTATTGTAAGCTTCAGAAAACCTTCATCTTCGCCTCTCAGCATTGCAAGTACGCGATGCGAAGGCACCTTCAGCAAATTCTCGTCCCATTCATAATAATTCTCATATTTTTTGCCCTCTTCCTCTTTCCCTTTCCCTATTTTCGAGCTTATAGATGCCTGTCGCACGTACAAATTCCTGATCCTTTCACGTGCCACCCTGCTTTCGTTTACCCACTCGGCAATTATATCTCTTGCACCTGCCAAAGCCTCGTCTTCATCTTTAACTCCCTTAGCTTCATTGATAAACTTAGATGCTTTTTCGTAAACATCCATCAAATTCTGACTCATTAATATCTTTGCCAGAGGTTCCAAGCCCTTTTCTACAGCTATCGAAGCCCTTGTTTTTCGTTTAGGACGATATGGGAGGTAAATATCTTCGAGTTCCGACATCGTTAAGGCATCCATAATTTGTTTGTGCAACAAATCTGTCATCTTTCCATGCTCTATTATCGACTGAATGATAGTTTCTTTTCGTTTATCGAGTTCTTTTAATTGTATAAGCCTGTCTCTTATCGAAGTTATCTGCACTTCATCCAAACTACCTGTCATTTCTTTACGATATCGCGAAATAAAAGGAACAGTTGCACCCCCTTCTATCAGTTCAACGGTCTTTTGTACCTGCCAGCTCTTAATATTTAGCTCTGTAGCTATTATTGTATTATAATCACTCATTAATATTTAAAGATATTTGAATTTAATATTGGATGGAAACCTTGTCTTTACATTAAAATAGTTTTATTCTCCGGCTTGTTTTAATATTTCTTTTATGGTAGGATACTTTCTTCAGAGATACAATATTATTAAATTATGCATTAGCTATATCTGTATTTAAATCTTGCACTTCGTTGTTAATTACTGACACTCCATATTTGCCTAACAACTCTATGAAAGTCCTTTTTGATAATCCTGCAACTTCTGCAGCCTGTCCGCTCGACAATTTACCGTCTTCGTATAGCTTTGAAGCCACTATCATAGCTAAATCAAGATCATTAACATCAACATTATCCGGTATATTTATATGTATTGTTCTCATTGTTCTTATTTTTTACAAATTTACTTATATTTCTTTAATAATTGCTCTTTTATCTTTCTTTTATTTATTTAAAACAATTATTGTGTTGTTTTCGCTCTTAATTTTTGCTTTATTAATTCTAATCTAATCCCTTTTCATCAAATTGTTTTTCGAGTTCAATTAAATAATTTATTTTATCAATACTATAATTATTCTTTTTAGCAATTTGCATCATATATTCCTTCATTTCTTTTCGTTTTTCAACTTTATTTTTTGCTTCAGATAATACTATACTACCGCTCATAATAAAGTATCCTTTAATATTAGCAGTTTTATTCTCTCTATTAATATAAACATAATTGAAAAATGCATTAAAGTTTTTCTGAAAAATCACTTCATAATTATAAATTAATGCTTCAGTAACATAACCATCACTAACTTTATAAATACTATCCATTGCTTCAATATAAAAAAGCTTTGATGATTGAATGAAATTATTTGTTATGCTGTCAATCATATCTACAACACAATCATCGTTATTACTTATAATAATTTTGTAAGCATTCTTTTTAACAAAATCTATTTCTTTTTTACTTTTAAAGCCTTTTCCACAAATATTATCTTGTGAAAATGCATCAAATGTTATAAAGCAGATTAAAATAATAAATATTTGTTTTTTCATATCCTTATTTTTAAAAAACAACAATACAAATGTACGACTAATATCAATACAAAACCTGTATTATTCTTATTTTTCGATTTAATCATTAGAATATTATTTATCTGATACTATTTATTGCAATTAATTAGCTGCATAGCAGCGTCCTATTTGTAGAATATACACCGATTAAAATCCTTAAAGCCTCGTAGAGGCGACCTATTATTTATATTATGCACATTATTATTAATAGGTCGCCACTATGTGGCTTTGATTTTCCGGTTAATTCTATTCTACAAATAGGTCGTCGCTCTGCGACTTAATTTTTTATCAATAATAAGATATTCTGCGAAAGCATAAAACGCTCACTGAGAAGCTTTACGCCCTTTCGGAGAAGCTTTACGCCTTTTAGTAGAAAGTCTACGCCATATAGTAGAAGGGTTACGCCATTTAGTAAATAGTTTACGCCATTTAGCAAAAGGTTTACGCCTTCTAGGAGATAGTTTACGCCATCTAGGAGATAGTTTACGCCATTTAGCAGAAGGTTTACGCCATCTAGGAGAAGGTTTACGCCATCTAGGAGAAGGTTTACGTGCACGTAAACCTATTACTAACAGACATTAAGATTTTAAAATAAACTTAAAGATGTTTAATAGTTACAAATTTATTAATAAAAATATTTATTATTGATATAATGTAAAAGCTATTGATATTTATATTACTTTTGATGGATTCAAATAATGATTAAAAAAACAATTTAATTTACGAAAATATGAAAAAAGAAGATCCAAGAGATTTTACGTTGCCAGAAAGTGATATGCTTAAAGCAGCACAGCGTTTTCAAGCTCAGTTTGTCGAAAATCAAACTGATTTTACGGATGAATATAACGTGTTTAAAACAGCTTTTGAAACAAAAATGCAAGATCTGATAGATGTTTGCATGGCTGCAACAACTGACGAAATTTGTGTAGCTAAAGTGCATAAACAAACCGAAATAGTAGATAAGTTTGTATCTACCGGAAATTTTATCTTTCAGAAAGGTGTTGAATATATAAAAATTGCATTCCCGGGTAGTTCGAGTATGCTTAAACTTTTTGGTCAACCATTGTACGAAAAATCGAGGTCGTCGCACACACTACTTCCTGTGCTACTTATGCAAGCGTATAATATGGCAATAGATCCTGATAATAAGGATTTGTTGATAGCCGAAGGAATGACATTGCTTAAGATAGAGGCTTTAAAAACGAATGCTGATGATATTAATGCAGCCGTTCAGAAACAAATTAAACTGATGGGAGCAAGAACTTTATCAACTCAGGATCGCACAAGGAACTTAAATGCTTTGTGGGCAATGATGAAGCTGCTTAGTGATTGTTCAAAGAAGATTTATGTGGATAATCCTGCTATGTGGAATCTTTATTTACTGTATCCAAACACTCCACCTGCTCCACCAACTCCACCACCTACAACTCCTGAAGCATAAATATTGAAAAGAAATTAAATACGTAAAGTACTAAAAACTGCATCTCAACTACGCTCGAGGACAACTTTATTTCGGTCACGGAGAGAAGTCTAGGGGTACAAAAGAAAAAACCTTCATCAAGAAATTGGTGAAGGTTTTTTTATTTAGAAAACAGATGAAGTAGCTAACGTAGTATTTCGAGACTGCTTTGATGTTTTAATTCTTTTAATACGCTCTTGGCTGTAAATATATAATAGTAAACTCCGTCGGGTAAGCCTTCGCCATCAAAAGCTCCGTTCTGATAGTTATTGGCTTCATATACTTTCTTCCCCCAACGGTTATAAATAACAAGATTATTTACAGGATAAGCACCTTTTTCTAACCCTTTAATAACAAAGTTGTCATTTTTACCATCACCATTAGGAGTAATTATATTAGGAAATGTTAAGCTATCGGCAATTATCTCAATAGAATGAATAATAGTATCACGGCAGTTTCCATGCAAGCTGTCGGTAGTAACGATCATCATAACATTGAAAACACCTGCATCCGTAAAGATATGCGTAGGATTTTGGGTGTAATCAAGAGCAGTTTGATCTCCAAAATTCCATATATTACCGAATAAAGGATTAACAGGAATGGAAGTATTTGTAAAATTAATTACCGGATTACTAAGCACACCAGTTAAAGGATCCCAGGTAAACTGGGCTGTGGGTTGTGGAAAAACACTTATAAAATCAGTAGCCGTATAAGTAGCAAAACAACCATTACCACTAACTGCATTTAATGTAACAGAGAATGGCGAATTGGCTGAGGTGTAAATATGCGTTGGACTGGTAGTAGTTTCGGTAGGACTTCCATCACCAAAATCCCATATATAAGTTGAATTGGCAGGATCAGTTAGATTAGTAAATGTAACAGTTACGGGCTCGCATCCTGTTTGCTTGTCAGCTGTGAAAGAAATAGAGGGAGCAGGATAAAATTCAACATAACCTATTGCAGTGTTTTTACATCCATGAGTATTTAAAGTCCCAATTACAGTATATTGAGTGGGTACACTAGGACTTACTTTAATAGAATTGCTATTGGAAACAACGGGTGATATCCATTGATAGGTATCGCCTCCGGTAGCTGTTAATGTTGCAGTGTCACCTTTACAAATAGTATCAGTAGCAACAGATATAATAGGAAGTGTAAATACGGTAACAGTTGCAGTATCTTTATTAGTACAGTGAAACTCGTTTTCGCCTGTAACAATATAAGAAGTAGTTGCTGGTGGTGATACTTGAATGGAAATATCAGTTTGACCGGTACTCCAAAAATAAG
>Ga0316231_1005576_pt1 | contig 10014 bp, 14 predicted proteins | sample TBH18027metaG_FD_206002 | JGI IMG/M metagenome (GOLD analysis project Ga0316231, IMG submission 206002) | Freshwater microbial communities from Trout Bog Lake, Wisconsin, USA - TBH18027 | ecosystem: Environmental > Aquatic > Freshwater > Lake > Hypolimnion/Profundal zone | place: USA: Wisconsin...
GTATATGTAGCAAAAATAAATGGATTAAGGAAATATAAATCAAAACTCAAAAGTGAAATATGCATGGACAAAAAGATGTGTGAACTAATGAAAAAGTAACAATTTTCCTTAGGATTTAGTAACCGTTGGTTGCAGTAAGATGCCAGTTATGCCATACACTTGCTTTAGATTCAAATGTAAAAAAATGAACTTGTATAATTATGATTTTAAATGTAGAGAATCATATAAACCTGAACCAATTAATGTAATAAATGAAATATGTGATAAATCAATACTCAAAAAGGATTGTGTTCATGAAAAGAAAAATGTAAAATTTGGAGATACTCTTAACATATATGAATTTGTATGAGTGAGTGGGTGAGTAGGTGAGTGGGTGAGTGGATGAGTAGATGCGTACAGATGTACATAAGTTTATAGTTACATTGTCACCCATTTATATAACCACACATCCACCCACCTATCCACACATTCATATAGCCATCTTACATCCACCTATCCCATCACATTTTTATCATTGTATTATATGGATTGTATAAACTGTTCAACTATAACTCCACATATTTTTGAGGTATTGTTTCTAACATATCTAATTATGATGAATACAAACAGTAACTTGTTGTCAAAACAACTACACCATTTCATAGAAGATGAACGTTTCATTCAACATATAATTGGATTTGTTACTGTGTATGTTTTATTTATTATGATGTACAAAGGTTGTATCTACAAAGGATTGATGTATTCTATCTTGTGTTACATAATCTTTACAATGTCGACAAAATTGAATCTACATTACAACATAATATTTATCATTGCCCTATTAATGACATATATGTATGTTGTAACAAAACAACAAAATTGTATTCAGGTGGAGAATGATAAATCTCTTTCTCCAGAAGAAAAAAGTAAATTGAAAAATCAAAATTATTCAACATATATATTAGTATGCATTGTATTATTCATAATATTTGGTAGTTATATGTATTCCCAAAAAAAGACAATACAATATGGAGGAGGATATGATTTAGTAAAATTTTTATTTAATTGATGTAATACATTTTTTAATTATTAAGTATTTTAGGTACCAACTTATTGCCATAAGGAGTTTGTACTTCATCAACCCAAACGTGATCACCATTTGCAGAGAAATATTGCATATCTTGTTCAAACCCATCTGGAGTTATGCCACTGGATACTGTATGTGGAGAAGGTTGTTGGTGATTTGGAGGAATTACCTTACCAAATGATTTGAGTTTATCAGAAAATGTTTTCACCCAATCAACTTGTGGTACATGCAGAGAAGACATATACTCTATTCCCTGTGGTTCAAATACATGTTCCCCTTCACCATGGGGAGAAGGAACATATGGAACCTTTGTTTGGGGGACTGGTAGTTGAACATCTGGAATAAAAACATTTTCATTTACATTTTCTTTTTCTTCACTTTTATCAACATTAACCAATGCAAGTTGAATTCCTTGTTGTTTTCCAGGAACGTTTGCAAGATTACTTGTAAAAAGTTCTCCCCTCATCTTCATATAGCAAAAACAACAACAACACACACACATACAACAACAAAATACAATTAGAAAAACTGTTAATTTCATACTACTCCTCGCTGTTTTCTGAACTCCTTCATTCGTTGCAACTTGTGCTAACAAAGGTGCTGCCATCGCTGCCTGCATTATTATATACTATAATACACAAAAAATATTATTATGTTAATAAAGTAAATTATTAACATTAGTAAAAATGTAACACATATAACAACTCCACACCTATGAATTAGCTGCATATGATACATGTTTAGTTGGTTGTGGTTGACTATAATGAGTAGATTGCACTCGTTGGAATGGTTCATTTCCAACATTTGTATATTTTTCCATCATATAAAAGGCTATTATGCATGAACAAATACATAAACAGCACAGTATGCCTATAATCATATAGGATGTTTGCATTATATTATTTACTCATATTATTTTTGTTTATGTTAAAATAATTACACTTAATTACAACTGGTTTCATTCAATTACATTCAATTTATTCTTCAAACCCCTGAGGAATTGTTGGATACATTTCTTGTTCTCCTTGTGGAACAGGTGCATTAACTTCACGTGGGAACACCACTTGATCCAGACCAGGTCTAAACACGGTAGCATTTTGATTGCCTGGAGGAACAATTTCTCTTTTCTTTTCAATCTCACCACATGAAAACTTTTCTGTTTTTGTTTTGATTATGTATGCAATAACAATACAAGAAATCAAACAACAACAACAACATGATGATAGGGTACCCCATTTCATTCCTGAACGTATTGTTTTATGTGTGTGTTCCTGTCCAAGCACATCCATCATCCTGGTTTTATCACCACCCCAAAAAAGTGATTCTTGGTTCATTATATATTATAACTCACAAAAAAACATTGTAATGTAATTTAATTATTATATTGTAACTCACAAAAAGCATTGTGATGTAATTTAATTATGATTTAGTTATATTGTAACTTAACTATGTATATCACACATCATTCATCATTCATTATTATATTTATATCATCAATTAAATGTTCTGAATCAGTCTCTAATATCATTGGAACATTCATTTTTGCAAATATACTGGTAATTCTCTTTAATGCCTTTTTACCTATGTATCCAAATCCAATATTTGCATGACGATCAACATGAGAACCTTGTTTATTTTTACTATCATTTACATGTAGTAGTTTAATGTGTTCTAATCCAATCAATTCATTGAAATTATCCATGTATGCAGATATTCCTTGTTTTAGAGATAGGTCGTACCCTGCTGCAAACACGTGACATGTATCCATACAAATTCCAAAACGGTTATGAATAGATTTGTTGTTATTTTTTGAAAACTTCCTATAAAAATATGCAAGTTCCTCTATTTTAGAACATATTTCACTCCCTTGTCCTGCTGGTGTTTCCAATAAAATTTTCACTGATGATTTCTCAGTTAGTTTATGTACATGCAGTAATGATGTGTACATATTGTTGTATCCCTCCAGTAATACCATATTCTTTATTTTTCCCATGTGTAGCACAATAGCAAATGCACCAATGTATGTTGCAATGTTAATTTCAGTAATTAATTGATTTATCCATATACTGTACTCATCCCACTCATTTGCACAATTAATCGTATATGATGCATGAATAACACACATGATGCCTGTTTGTTTTATGTGATCTCTAAGTGGTGTGTAATCCAAGATATCAACAGTTGTATTCACAAACAATTGAACAACACTACATTTCATATCAATTGCCTTGTCTATTTCTTTGATTAGATTTGGAATGTCCCCATCAATGTGGTAGCCAATAATCATTTATATAACCATAGACAATATTTGCAGTATGTTGTGTATATTACATAAAATTGATTATTGAATAATATATTAAATAGTAAATGTTTTTCATAGACAAATATCGTCCCCAACACCTCGATGAAGTGTATTTCCACAAGGATATCTATAAACTCCTCTCCGTAATGAGTAAAGATAATGCAATTCCTCACATAATATTTTATGGTTCTGATGGAATTGGGAAACGAACAATGGTTAATATCTTTCTTGAGATGCTATTCGACAAGGGAGTTCATGACACCAGAAATACAATATATAAAGTGACAAGCAGTGGTAACAAAAAAACAGATGAAATAATAAAACAAAGTGATTATCACATTGTTATTGAACCGAAGAGTACTAATTTTGATAGATATCTTGTTCATGATGTGGTAAAGGAATATGCAAAAAAAGGTTCCCTATGTGTCTTCGATACTAAAAGAAATTTTAAGATTGTATTGATTAACAACATCGACAAGCTATCCTATTATGCACAAACATCGTTGAGACGAACAATGGAATGCTTTAATGATAAGTGTAGGTTCATTATGTGGAGTAAATCATTATCAAAAGTAATCAGTCCATTGAGAAGTAGATGTGTATGTCTTCGTATTAGAGCACCAAGTAACACAGAAATGTTTGGTTACATGTTTAACATTGTAATCAAAGAAAAAATCAAAATTAGTTTGTCAGACATGTGTGACATCATAAAACAATCAAAGGGTAATATAAAACATCTATTATGGATGCTTGAATATTATGCATATTCATATTCACATGATACAACATACAACCAAACAATCAACAATGTCATTGAACTAATTCTCACAAAAAATACAGAAAATTTACAAAACATACGTAACATCCTACACAGTATAATGATTACCAATTATGATGGAACTACTATAATTCGCGATATTGTAGATCACATGTGTACAAACAAATCAATTCCCGATGATAAAAAACTTATGATTATTAAAATGGGTGCTGATATTGAATTCCAACTAATAAAAGGTAGACGATACATTATTCAATTTGATATGTTTATTACTTATGTAATGAATATTATGTGATGTGTGTAGGAGTGGATTTTATTTTACAACCATATATTACAAATGTGTGGTATAACGTTGATGCTATCAAAACATTCAACAACAACAAAAATGGTAAATATATTTCATATCCTGTCGAGTAGAATATCTCACCGAGGACCTGATAGAGAATCTCGATTAATATTTAATGATCCAATTAATATTATTTTGGATTTTAAACGTTTAGCGATAATGGATGTCACAACCAACGGAGACCAGCCATTCAAATATGAAATTAAAAACAGATCAATATATGTAATGTGTAATGGAGAGATATATAATTTTAAGGAACTTGTGAAATTTAATAAACTAACTCTGCATTCATCATCAGATTGTGAAGTAATTATTGCAATGTATGTTCAACTAATAAATGTGTATCAAAATGAAACTACTCAATATGATAACAAGTTTACTCAATATGATAACAAGTTTACTCAATATGATAATAAGTTTACTCAATATGATAATAAGTTTGAGGATTTCATAACTAATCACATGCATCGAATGTGTAATTCCCTCAATTCCGAACACGCATTTGTTATTGTAGATATGGATACAACAACGGGAGATTATATTGTTATCTCATCAACAGACAGATATGGAATAAGACCATTGTTTATAGAAGACAACAATGATGCCATCCATGTATCATCTGAATTGCAAGGTTTGCCAATGACAGGAACTGTTGAACGTTTCAAACCGAGACATTTTGGTATTATTACAAAATGTAATTGTATCATCCAACCTATGAAATATTATACATATTACAACATGGATGATATCTATCTTAATCCATCAACTGCATATGAAAATCATATGTATCTATCAACAATGGAATCAACAATCAAAGGTACTCTGACAAAGGCAGTAGTACAAAGATTGTCTTCTGATAGACCATATGGATGTCTATTATCAGGAGGTGTTGATAGTAGTCTTGTATCAGCAATTGCCGCTAAGCATCTTGGAGAACACAACATTATACTAAACACATTTAGTATTGGAATGGAAGGTGGAACAGATGAATACTATGCTAATTTGGTTGCAAAACATATTAAAAGTAATCATACACACATTACAGTACCTGAACAATCATTTATTGATGCAATACCAGATGTAATAAAAACAATTGGTTCATATGATATTACAACAGTAAGGGCATCAGTTGGACAGTATTTGATTTCACAATGGATTAGTAAAAATACCAATATTAAAGTGTTGTTGTGTGGTGATGGAAGTGATGAACTATGTGGATCTTATAAATATTTTCATTTTGCGCCATCACCAGAAGAATTCCACAAAGAATGTATTCGTTTGCTTAATGACATTCATTTTTTTGATGGTTTGCGAGTTGATAGATGTATATCACATTTTGGAATTGAAGCAAGATTCCCATTCCTCGATCACAAATTTGTTGATTTTTATTTGAGTTGTAATCCTAAAATTAGAATGCCACAGGGTGGTGTTGAAAAGTGGTTGTTACGTGAATCATTCAAACATAGTGGTATACTTCCACAAGAAGTGTTATTCAGACCAAAGGAAGCATTCTCTGATGGTGTCTCCAGTGAGAAAAAATCATGGTATAAAATTATTCAGAATAACTTGGACAAAGTGTATTCTGAAGAGGATGTTAAGAATAGTTCATTTGTGCATTTACCACCAGTTTCAAAAGAATCACTCCATTATCGAAAACTGTTCTCCGAACATTTTACATCAACTAATCAATCAGTGGATCAAACTATCCCATATTTTTGGTTACCTAAATGGTGTGGAAATATTAATGAACCGAGTGCAAGAGTTATAGAGTTAAGGTGATATGCTTATTGAGTTATTTTGATACTAAAGTGTCCTCCTCCTGATATTGTTTGTGGACCGAATTGTTGTTTATATTGAGGGAATTGTATGGGTTGCATAGTTTGTGGTGGTTGCATAGTTTGTTGAGGTTGCACTGTTTGAATTGCCTGTTGAACTGTTGGGGGAAGTTGTGAGAGTGGTACCATTTGTTGAGGTGGACGAGGTAAATTTGCAATACGATTTTGTGTTACTGATTGGGGTGGGAGAGGACGTTGTGATTGAGTTTGTTGTACAGTTGGGGGAAGTTGAATTGCCTGTTGTACAGTTGGGGGAAGTTGAGCTTGCATTGTTTGGGGACGCATTAGTTGTGGTTGCATTGTCTGAGGACGCAATATTTGTGGTCTTATTAGTGGAGAGGATGGACGCCCAACAGGAGCAGTTGGTGCCATTTGTGGTCTCATTGGTGGAGAGGATGGACGCCCAACAGGAGCCATTTGAGTTGTTGCCATTGTTGGTTGAACAATTGTAATTCTCTCTCCCTTTAATGCTTTTACAATATCCTTTGCTTCTCGTGTATCCCTTGTTTTGGGATCCATTGTATATCCACCCAGGTTAAGTTTTAAAGACTCACTAAATGGATTTCCATTCAGTGAATCAATCATGTTATTTATTATTTTTGAGGTGTCACTTGTTTTCTTTAGTTGTTCTACATATATATCTGCCAGATGTTGTCCAATAAATCTGTTGATATCATCTGGAGTTTTCATTTCAGGTAGTGTCCGTTGCAATTCTATCAATATGTTTTTTATGGTTTCAGGTGATGCACCATTATCACTTGTACCAGATGGGATGTTGTTTTGTATTGTATCCATGATGATATGTGATGATGCAACATATTTACCAAAGTCATCAACTGGTTGATTATTTTTTTCCTTTAGTTTTTTGATAGTTTCTTCTATTTGATCAAGTAGTTCATCCATACGACGTGCATCAGGTGAGTCTGATGAGATTTCCTTCATCTTTTGTAGAATTGTTTCCTTTCTGTTTGTTAAACTAACTATCAACGCATCAACATGTGTCCCCATTGTTGTACTTGGAGGAATTCCTCCATTCATATCAGATGTCCCTCCAATTAGGTTGTAGGTGTCCATATGTTCGCCATCACCAGCAACCATAGCAATTCCCCTGGCAACGGTGAGAAATTTAGAGAGATTTTTTCCATATGTTGCTATCTTTTCAGGAGATGTATTTTTCAGTTTGTTTATAAGAAATTGTTTATTTTTTTGTAGATTTGGTGTAAGTTGTGTTTTAATTAGTTCATCTGCATTACTTGCTCCAACATCTACCCCATGGCTATTAAGTTGTTTAATGTATTGGTTTAGTTTTTGCTTGTATATTGGTATTTTTTCAGCACTCAGACCACCCAATTCATGTATTATGTCTTGGTTCTTCTTTGCCAGGAGACGTTCAACCATGTCAGAATAATTATTCAATAATGAAAATCCATAGTTACCAATTTTACCAATCATACTCACATCTATTCCATAGTTACCAAGTTTTTGAACATACTTATTTAGTTTGTCCTGATATATTGGTATCATATCCGATAAAATACTCCCACCATCCAATTTTACCTGATATTTTAAGACTTTCATTGCAGTATTGGGAAGAGAATCCATTATACAACTACATATGAAAAAAATATCATCATCCTATATAATGTTATTTAAGGGGAATATTGTAACTGGTGGTGGAGTGTTATTCTACAAATATGTTAAACATGATATGTATGTCCTCCTTATGGAAAATAGAAATAAATATGAAGACCTGGGTGGAGGAGTTGATAGTTCAGACAAAAATATGTATGATACTATCTCTCGTGAAGTTAATGAAGAGAGTAATCAATTAATTAACAAAAATTCGATACTAAAACGCATTAAAAAATCAAATGATTGGTTTTACTCAAAAAAATCAAAATACATTGTATTCTTAATAAAAGCTACACCAGATGAACAAAAATTGTCTGAATCTGATTTCGGAGACTATGAAGAACATGATGGGTTTTATAGAAAAGTAAAATGGATACCAGTAAAACAAGTACTCACAAGTGATTTCATTCGAACACTTAATTTTCGTTTAGTTGGGAGAGAAATATTTACATTTTTAACAAAAAATATGAAAAAGTAATCCTACCCACATTCACCTTAATATTTAAACAAACACACCATACTCAGAAGAGAGAACAACACTTCCCCAGTAATCATCTGTGCCATTGCTGTTTGATTATTTTTAGAATTATTTTGATATTGATAGTAAACAGCCAACAGAGAGAATATAAACATCATCAAATACAACAATCCAACCCACATTTTGCTAAAACCCATTATCATCAAAACAAATGTGATGGTAGCAAACACTGCTGCAGTGGAGAACAAACCCCAGATGAGACCCTTTTGATTGACACCAGTTGAAAACACAAAGAACAAGAACACCAAATTCAATATAGCAAACACAAGAAAGAACATTTTAAACCAGAACGAACAAGGATCTTCCACGGCAATGTCCATATATTGGGATGAGTCTGTCATTACTTATATAATAATATAACATAATTTCACAACTATATAAAAATAATCTTGTTATAGTTTATCATAAAACATGCAAAACGAAGAAGAAACTCAACCTCAACAATATTGCGGATGCAGTAGACACATATTTTCATTTGTTGCTTTTATATTGTTTATATGTTTAATTGTCTACTTTGTTAAACACTGCACACGACCTGAACCAAGCGGGGATTTTAGCAAACTACTCGACACAGACACTATATCATTCGGTAAAATTGTAATTGATGAGACACGTATGTAATTGATGAGACACGTATGTAATTGATGAGACATGTATATGAGTGAGACACCCTAAGTGATACCTCATGCTCACATGATACATTTATACTTTTATCACGTAATAAAGTGATCGAGAACCATAGTATATACAATTATTTCTCCATTAACACCTAAATTTACAATTGGTGTCAATGAATCGCAAAATTTATTATTACATCTGTACGATGTGTCAGTAGGAAATAAATTTGATTTAATCCAATCATTTATTGTTTGTTCAATGTCATTGGGACATGGTATTTTTATAAAACCTAACTTATTATCTGTAACTGTTAATAATGCATGCATGTCAGCGTCATAACCTTCTGCATAAACGTGACATTGAGTAGTCTCAATAAACTCATCAACCTTAACAAATTTACCTAACTTGTGACATGATCTCTCAATAGGAAAACTTATTCTCATGTGTAAATATTTTGTTGAACTTGGAGGTATTTTTTTTAAAAGTGAAGTGATGTAATCTTTCTTTCCTAAAATTACCAAATAAATATGCGTGGATAACAAATCATTCATCAGCAAATTTCCTTCGACACCACTGCACATGATAATATATATAAATAAATAATTAATTAACGCCTATATATATATACATGGGTGGTAGCAGTTCATCAATGAGTACAACAAAGGTCACCAACGCCGATATCGCAAATTATGCCACGAGGGTTATGACAGAATCAATTAATAAAAATATTAATAGTACCGTCATTAATGATACTAAAAATTGTGCATCCAATACAATGTTATTGCAAAATATAGACATAAATAATCTATATGCACAGGGTGATATAGATATACATAGTCTAACACAAGAACAAAAAAGTGTTGCTGATTTAACATGCATCCAACATTCATCCCTCAACA
>Ga0316231_1005577_pt1 | contig 10011 bp, 4 predicted proteins | sample TBH18027metaG_FD_206002 | JGI IMG/M metagenome (GOLD analysis project Ga0316231, IMG submission 206002) | Freshwater microbial communities from Trout Bog Lake, Wisconsin, USA - TBH18027 | ecosystem: Environmental > Aquatic > Freshwater > Lake > Hypolimnion/Profundal zone | place: USA: Wisconsin...
TATTCAACAATAGCAGGTGCTACTGGTGACCAACAAACGCTTAATCACGCAGAATTATTATCTCAAGCTAAAGCTGAAATAGAGGCTCTTAAAGAAGAGTTAATAAGTCATCATAGCCACCAACAGTTCTACATTAATTGATAAGTGAGTGTTTTTTAATTATTTTAAGCTTTTTACATATATTAGTTAAAAATAAGTCCAAATTATTTTTTTCTGTATATGGGATTATTATTAATATAATTTTATTATCTTTACACCATTTATATTTATTTTTATCTCTTTCCTGTAAAGCTAAAAAATCTTGTTCTGTTTTTTGCCAATGAGGTTTTCTAATATAATGTTGCTCTCCATTATATTCAAATCCTATTTTATGTTCTTCGTTATATCCATCCAATTCATAATATTTACGATAATTATTTTCGTCATAATGAAATTGTTTTTTATTGAAAATTATATTTAATTTTTGTTCTAATAGCTGCTTAACGAACTTTTCTGTTTTTAATGTTGAACAGCTTGGACACCAATTATTTTTATTTTTTATATTATCCCAATTTGATTTCCAAATATGATGGTTAGAACATTCCCAAGACATTATAGTTTTAGCTTTTATATATTGCGTCGAGAGTAATTTACCTCCTTTTGAACTAGCATAATCTTGTAAATTAGCTAATATGGTTCTTTTTCCAGCGCAGGCTGGACACCAATCACCTCTACTTTTTATTTGTGCCCAAGCAGCTTTCCAAACATGTCCTTTACTACATTGCCATTCCATTAATGTACGATTATTTATATATGTAGAAGATATTAATTTTCCACCTTTAGAGATAGCATGAGTTTGTAATTCTTTTACCTCTGGTTTAGCTTTGCCATTACATACTGGACATCCTTGGTTTTTATCTTTTATATTATGCCAGATAGCTAGCCACTTATGCTTATTTTCACATTCCCATTCCATATGAGTGTGATTATTTTTATATGTAGTAGATATTAATATCCACCCTTTTTTAGCTGCGTATTGTTGTAAATCAACTATAGTTGTCTTAATTGACATTATAGAACTGCCCCTCCTCAAATGGTAAATAAACCACCAGTCCCGGCCAGGAGAAGGGCAGTTCTATATTTAATTATAAGTTTGAAATTAAGTTAATAGATTTAACTAATGAATTAAGTTTATATGAATTGAGGTGTGCTATTAGCGGTGAATTAACTCTCTCACAATTTCGTTGGACTACGACAAATTCCGATGATTTTGTCATTGGCAATCCTTCGGATACATCAACTAATACTAAATATTTAGTGTTCCAGACTACTACAACACCTGGATATGCTGCTAACCCACATTTATCTTTACAATGGAATAATACTTCTTCTGCCTGGAACTTCCATCTTAATGATTTATCTGGTTCTGGAGATATAAACTTATCTGGTGCTGTAAATACATATTCTAATAATACTTTCTATGGCACTAATTTATTTACACAAGCTACAACTACAAGTATTACTTATACTCCAGTATCATTAGCAACTGGTGGAAATACACAATTTGCTACTACAAAGTTTGTAACAGATGAGATAAATTATCTATTAGTACATCCAAACGGTTTAGCTGGAACAGACAGTTCTGGAAAAATACCATTAAGTTTAATGCCTGCTGGAGTAACTGGTTCTCTTAATTATCAAGGGACTTGGAATGCTGCTACTAATACACCAGCTTTAGCTTCTGGTGTAGGGACAAAAGGATATTATTATAAAGTATCAACAGCTGGTTCTACTAGTTTAGATGGTATTTCTAATTGGCTTGTAGGAGATGATGTTGTTTTTGATGGCACTACTTGGGATAAAATAAATGGTTCTGCTACTGAAGTTACTTCTGTTAATACCTTTACAGGAGCTGTGACATTAACAACAGCGAGTATACCAGAATCTGGGAGTTTATATTTTCTAAACTCTGATAGGCTTGGTGCTACTGTAATCTCATTTTATACTTATCCGTCATCTAATTTAGGCCCATTAGCTAATACAGATACTTTTTCAACTGCTTTAAGTAAAATACAATATCAACTCAATTCTGGAGTGTCTTCTTATAATAGTTTAACTACTGGATTAGGTGGCCAATCTATAGCTTCATATGTTACTGCCTATACTACATCTATAGCGACTAACTATGCTACAGCAAGTGAGTTTACAACATTAAATAGTCAAGTTTCTACTCTAACTGGTTCAGGCTCAATAACTTCTATATCAACTTATGTTTCTGGTGCTATAACAACAGCTGGTGCTGGATATGCTACAGCAAGTGAGTTTACAACATTAAATAGTCAAGTTTCTACTCTAACTGGTTCAGGCTCAATAACTTCTATATCAACTTATGTTTCTGGTGCTATAACAACAGCTGGTGCTGGATATGCTACAGCAAGTGAGTTTTCTACTTTAAATTCAACAGTTACTACATTAACAGGAACTGGTCCTGGTTCAATTCAATCAATAGCAGATGCTAGAATAAGTAATTGGCAAACAACATATGCTGATACTACATATGCTACGGCATCTACTGTTAGTGGATTAAGCTCAACTCTTACAACTTTAACTGGGAGTGGCGCTGGGTCTATTTCATCTACTGTAAATGCTGGTATTAATTCCGCATTTACTACATATGTTTCTAATAATGTAGCAATAGCTGATACTATTAATGCTCTTGGAACTACCCTAGGCATGCAAAACTCGTCTGTTGCTGTATCACAAACTTCTACAAACGGTTCTTCAGCAACATATGGTATAGTATTAGGAGCTGGTACACATGGTCAGGCAGGATTTGCGTTATCTGTTGGTGATCAATCTGCTGCTAGTGCTACCATTGCTATTGTTCCATACACAGGACAAGCTAATACAGTAATAATTTCTAATTTACCTGCCAATAGTAAACCAAATCAATCTTATACTGTTTCAGTACCCACTGGACATGCTGCTTATTTCTGGGCTGTTTCTGGTGGATACGTTGTAGGAAGCAATACATCTAACACAGTAACTTTTAACTGTGGTCCTGGTGGAACTATAACTATTGCTTGTAAAATGACGGATTCTACTACAGATAGTACTGGAGCTACTATACCGGTAGTAACAAATGCTGTCGGTTCTGTATCAGTAGTAGCTCCACCAGCGTCTGGTTCTAATGTTACATATCCTGTAATAGAAAATACTTTATATTCTAATGTTGGCCCAGGAACAACTGGTTTAACAGCAACTATAGACCCAACATCATTAATTACTGGGCATAGTTATACATATAGTTGGACAATATCTAATGGTACAATTACATCTGGAACTACTGGTTCAAGTATTACTTTCAATGTTGGCAGTACAGGTCCACTTTGTACAATAACTTGTACATTAACAGACACATCTATACCGATTAATTATTCGGCTATTAGTTTCGATGCGTCTAACTTTAATTTAGTAGATCCAACTACTGGAACACCTTATTTTAGTTATAGTGGTGGCGCATTAACATTTACTGGCACAACAACATTTGTTGGTTCAGTATCAATAAGTGATTTAACAGTTGGTACATTAAATGCTAATATGACGTTAGGAAGTGGTTTAATTCAAGTTGGTTATACTGAAAATACTTCACACTATCCAACAGCCGGTGTACAGTTAAGTGCTGTAAGTACACCAATTAAAGTAGGTCCTGGTGGTATGATGATTGGTTCTAATGGTTATTTATTAGATCAAGTTACGATGGGTGCTTTAAATCTTTTAGATAATAATGGAGCTATTGATAACACATTTACAGGTTGGTATAAAGGTAATGTTAACACAGCAGTTAGAGGAGGAGCACCAAATATAGCGTGTCTTTGGATTCAGAATACATTTTCTGAGTGGACAAATAATGAAATGACTGATATGTGGAATTATAGGATTGTTGGTACATCCACAAGTTCTGCTAACGGCAACAATGATAATATAGATGCTTTAACTCATATGGAAGTACAAGTTTATGACGGAGGTTCTCACTATTTAAGAATGGTTGTATATGTAGCAATGGCAGGTAGAAATTATTATAATCGAGCTTCTAATGCACACGGAACTAATGGTTATGCTGATGTAGTTGATAGTGCCAGATCTAATATGACTATAAAATATAGATATGGATTAGCTGATCAAGCAGCAACTGCTAATGGTACTTCTTATGGACCGTTTTTAACAGGTCAAGATTATTATGCTAAATGTTATTTATATATAAGATTGTGGAATGCTTATGGACCATCAGATTGGAGTTGGTATGCTCCTGCTGATTTAGGTATTTGGAATAATGGTGGTGCTACTGGACCTACAGTAAGTTATGGAAACGTCTTAAATGGAGGACCAGCTCCAAGTTCTTATATGGATAGTATAGGAACAGTAGCATATGGTGGAAATACTACTTCAAGCGGAGGTGGTGGAGGAAATGCAGGATTTGTTTGCCCAGCTCCTTGGACTTTTATTGATACTATTGAAGGCCAAATAATGGCTAAAGATATTAAACCTGGCATGGTAGTGTTTACTCAACATGAGCTTACAGAACAATATGGAAATTATATTATTGGAGCTGTTTCTTTTGGAATTAACGATATTTGGACTTTATTATTAGAAGATGGTAGAGAGTTAGATTTTGCCCCAAATCACAGGTTCTTAACAACAAGCGGTTGGCAAGAATTAAAAATTCTTAAACCTGGAATGACAATTTTAGGTAGTACTCCAGGTATTGTAAAATCAGTACAAGAAAAGCTTTTGAATACAGAAGTAATAAAAATTACAGTTAACGATGCCCACACTTATCAAACTTCTGGTTTAATAAGTCATAATATTAAAACTTTAAGTTAATTAATAATTAATATATGTTTCTAAATAATAATAAAAATATCCTTGTTGGTGATCCTAGATTAGATTTAGAGCATCAACAGATATTATCTACTTTAGAAAGATTACAAGAACCTATAGTATCTAAAACTTTAAGAATAGCCACATGCGAAAAATTATTACATTATATTAATCAACATGTAGTAGATGAAGAGGCTATTATGAGATTATATAATGTTCCTAATATGGAAGAACATTTTCAAGAACATATAAACCTACAAGAACATTTTATTAGTTTATTAGGAACTTTTATTAAAAATGGTGGTTCTATTAATTATAAGGTTAAAGAGGCTTTTATACACCATATAGAAATATATGATATCAATATGATAGGGCATATAAGAAAACAAAAAGAACTTGATGCTAATAACATTGAAATGGGCTTCTAATTAGAAGCCCAAATTATTTGTTAGTAGTAAGCTTGTTTTTAACGATTAGAAATCTCTTTAAATAATCAATCAGGGCATAAGCTACTTGAGCCATATAATCGGAATCGAACTGTTTTAAACCTATCTTACGCGTAAGAACACCATTAATTTTAATGCTTGCTTCTTTTTTATTGCTCCCAAACATAGTTGGAGTAATAGCAATTTCGCATTCTTTACAGAACGGTAATTCTAATATAATTATATTTCTATTTGTTTTAGAATGATATATATTATAAAATGGTAAATCTGTCTTAATCATTTCTTTTTTAATATCAGATAGGAAAGTTCCATAGTCAAGAGTGTTCTTGGCTCGTCTCTCCTTCGCAGAGGATAAGAGGTTTGTAATTGTATCTGAAATTGCGCTTTTAAACTCTTGGTCTGCCATTGATAGATATCCAAATAGATGTTGTTCTACTAATTAATTTAGTAGGGAATGTTGTTTAAATGGCAGATTTAACTGATTTATTATCAAATGCTACAAACCAAGTTGTGTCATATACATCTGTTATTGATACTTCAAAGTACTATTTATTGGGGCCATTTTATATAGGTGCCGATACTGTAGATGAGATGGCGTTTGTCTTACCAAAAATAAATACTTATTCACAAAATAATATATCTTCTACAACACAGCCTGGGTTTTTAATATATAATGTTGATTATGGTACTGATAATACAGCAGTTCATCAATATATAGCTCCTGGTATTTGGATACAACCTTTGAGTGTAGTTACTGGTTCTGGTGGTGGAACTACCGGATCTACTGGTGCTACAGGAGCAGCAGGAACAGGTGCTACTGGTCCAACAGGTGCTACTGGTCCAACAGGTGCTACAGGTAATAGTGGCCCAACCTCAACTGTAACTGGTGCTACTGGAAATACTGGATTAACTGGTAATTCAGGAGGAACAGGATTAACTGGTAATACCGGTCAATCAGGTGCTACTGGTTCTGTTGGTGCTACAGGTAATAGCGGCCCAACTTCAACCGTAACTGGTGCTACTGGAAACTCTGGTGGAACGGGTTCTACTGGATTAACTGGTAATAGTGGTTCTACTGGTGCTGTAGGTATGACTGGTAATTCTGGACCAACCTCAACTGTAACCGGTGCTACAGGTAATAGTGGCGGAACTGGATTGACAGGAAATACAGGTCAATCAGGTGCTACTGGTTCTGTTGGTGCTACCGGTAATTCTGGTCCAACCTCAACTGTAACTGGTGCTACTGGTAATAGTGGTTCTACTGGTGCCACAGGATTAACAGGACAATCAGGTGCTACAGGTGCTGTAGGTATGACTGGTAATTCTGGTCCTACATCTACAGTTACTGGAGCTACTGGTAATAGCGGAGCTACCGGATTAACAGGAAATACAGGACAATCGGGAGCTACTGGTAATATAGGAGCTACTGGTAATTCTGGTCCTACATCTACAGTAACTGGTATGACAGGTAATTCAGGAGGAACTGGATTAACTGGTAATACTGGACAATCTGGTGCTACTGGTGTTGTTGGTGCTACTGGTAATAGCGGACCAACTTCTACGGTAACTGGCGCTACTGGTAATTCAGGAGGAACAGGATTAACTGGTAATACCGGTCAATCAGGTGCTACTGGTTCTGTTGGTGCTACAGGTAATAGCGGCCCAACTTCAACCGTAACTGGTGCTACTGGTAATAGTGGTTCTACTGGTGCCACAGGATTAACAGGAAATAGCGGTACTACAGGTTCAGTAGGTATGACTGGTAATTCTGGTCCAACCTCAACTGTAACTGGTATGACTGGTAATTCTGGAGGAACTGGATTAACTGGTAATACTGGACAGTCTGGCTCTACTGGAGCTACCGGTAATACAGGAAAAGACGGTAATTCAGGAACTACAGGACCAATTGGTAATACAGCTAATACAGGTGCTACTGGTCCAACAGGTGCTACAGGTAATAGTGGCCCAACCTCAACTGTAACTGGTGCTACTGGTAATAGTGGTTCTACTGGCGCTACGGGTTTAACAGGAAATACAGGACAGTCGGGCGCTACGGGTGCTGTAGGTGCTACAGGTAATAGTGGCCCAACCTCAACTGTAACTGGTGCTACTGGTAATAGTGGTGGAACTGGATTAACAGGAAATACAGGACAATCTGGTTCTACAGGAAATATAGGTTTAACAGGTAATAGTGGTTCAACAGGAGGCATTGGTGGATCGGGAGCAACGGGTCAAACGGGAAACACAGGTCAGGCGGGGTATACGGGTCCTACAGGCCAATCAGGACAGACTGGCAGCACTGGCAACACGGGAAGTACGGGAGCAACAGGACAGTCCGGAAATACTGGCTCCCAAGGTTTCACAGGCAACTCTGGCTCTACTGGCAACCTTGGGCTTACTGGGAGTTCTGGCTCTACTGGTGCTACTGGTAATGTAGGTTTAACAGGCAATAGTGGGAGCACAGGTGGTACAGGAAATACGGGACAAAGTGGGTCAACTGGTTCACAAGGTAATACAGGACAATCTGGCACCACTGGTTCTGTTGGTAGTAATGGTAATACCGGTAATAGTGGTAGTACTGGTAATCAAGGAAATACTGGCAATTCTGGTTCAACTGGCGCAATAGGTGCTACCGGTAATTCAGGTCCAACTTCTACTGTAACTGGAGCTACAGGACAAACTGGAAATACCGGTGCTACTGGAGCAACAGGAAATACAGGAACAGCAGGTTCTTATACAATAGGTAATGCTGTATTATTAGGAAATAATACTGGAACTACTGGTGTTCCATATGGTATAGCATTAGCAACGGGATTAGCGTTTTCTGGTTCTGGTGCTATATATGTAACAGGTGTTGGTGGTTCAGTAACTGTAACTGATGATAATGCTACTAATGCTACATATTATCCAGTAATTGATACTACTGCTGGTGGTTCTACATTAAAAACATCTTCTACAAAACTTACTTTTAACCCATCTACAGCTGCTTTAACTGCTGGGTCATTTATAGACTCTTCTGGCGTATCATTAGAAACGCAGTTAACAACTATACAACCATCTGCTGTAGCTGCTGCTATTGGCCCTTGGATCGCTTTTACTCCAACAATAGGTATTACTATAGGAAATGGGAGCATGTCAGGTGCTTACCGTAGAGTTGGAAATACTATGGAAGTCAATATTCAAATTATTTGGGGAAGTACTTCTTCGTTATCCAGTTATACTACAACTATACCAAATGGGCTTACAATTGATTCCAGTGTTATTCCATTTGTTGTCGATTCGCGAATTGGTATTGCTACTATGTGGCATTCTCCTAACACAGAATATTTTGGTGGAATGATATGGGCATCTTCTACAACTGTAACTTTAACTGGAAGTGGTACATTATGGTCTAATCCATCTGTATCTGGCGATATTTTAACAATGAAGTTTTCTGTGCCTATTTCACAGTGGTCATCAAATATAAATCTTTTAACTAATTTTACAGAATATTATTCTTGTGATGGAACTGGAACTGGGGAAGGGGTTGCAGCTAATACTGGATATACTTCAGTTAATCCTATAAGAAGTTCTTCCGGTAGTCTTGTTCCAGCTGTAACAATAAGTTCAACGTCAGCCACAACCGTTACACTGTATACTTTTATTCCAGCTACACCAATAAAACCAACTGATTTAGTACTTTTGGAAATAGATACTGTTAGTGGCGATGCAGGTACACAATGGTCTGTTGTTGGTAGTACATTTGCAAATGGCATAGGAAGTGGTTATTCTGGAAATGTACCCTATGGAGCATGTTTAGTTGTTTCGGGTGGCAATATAACTGTTAGTTTTAGTAATGCTGGCAGAGTTCAAGGAACAACATATGGATCTGCCGCCTTCGATTGGGCAACAGTTAGAGCTACTCCATATTTTTGGCGATGGAGAGTTCGTAAAATATCTCAAGGCAATTTTGCACAAGGTTCTCCGTCATATTCACAAACATTCGGTGATGGCGCTTCTTTATCCTATACAATAACACACAATCTCGGAACACAGGATTTGAATGTATCTGTATGGGAATTAACAGGAAATTATAGACAAGTTACATCAGGTGTTGAAGTAAGAAATACATCATCTACACAATGTACATTAGTATTTAGTTCTGCCCCAGCATTAAATAGTTTAAGGTGTGATGTCTTTTCTTCAGGCGGTACAGTTGCTGCTGGAGATAGATTAGCAACAATTGCTAATGCTGAAATACAAATATCTACAACAGCTACAGCTACATTGAGATGTTGGCATAATTGTACAGCTACGTCAGCTAATTATGCTTTAACATTACCACCAGCAGCATCGTGTTCTGGTCAATTTATTGGTATTAGAATAGATCCAAGTTCTACATATTTAGTAACAGTAACTGGCAACGCATCAGAACTAATAGATGGTCAAAATACAAGAATAATGTGGGCCGGCGAGTCGTGTGAATTGAAATCTAATGGAGTATCGTGGAATAAAGTTGGTGGTAGGACTATACCAATGGTTGCTGGTATACATATGTTAGCAAATCAAACTTTTTCCAATTCTACTTTTACTCCTGTAGCTTTTGATACTTCGCTTGTTCTAAAAGCTCCAGCAGCAATGCAAGATTTACCAAACCATAGAATTTCTATACAACGTGCTGGAGTATATAATTATGACGGAAGAATACTATGGGCGTCTAACTCAT
>Ga0316231_1005578_pt1 | contig 10011 bp, 8 predicted proteins | sample TBH18027metaG_FD_206002 | JGI IMG/M metagenome (GOLD analysis project Ga0316231, IMG submission 206002) | Freshwater microbial communities from Trout Bog Lake, Wisconsin, USA - TBH18027 | ecosystem: Environmental > Aquatic > Freshwater > Lake > Hypolimnion/Profundal zone | place: USA: Wisconsin...
CGCGCGCGGGTATGCGCGCCACGCCGACCGGACAGCCAACTATAATGTTGTTCACGAAAGCCTCCGTTATTTGCCCCCTGCGCCGGTTCGTTGGTTTCAGCGGAGCGCCTTATCCGAGGCCATGAATATCAGCTCATGGGCCTATCCATTGGGTAGCGACAACCTGGGCCGCGACGTGCTGCAGCGTCTTGTTCAAGGCGCGCGAATCGCCTTCCATGTAGGCATCCTGACGTCGCTGATTGCTTTGCCGCTGGGCGTGCTGTTGGGATGTCTGGGCGGCTATTTTGGCGGACGCACGGACAGCGTGGTGGTGTGGCTGTGCGCGACAACTGCATCCATGCCGGGCCTGCTGTTCATCCTGGCCGTGGCCATGGTGATTGGAAAAGGCCTGGCCGGCGTTTGCCTGGGCATTGGCCTGACGACTTGGGTTGGCGTGTGCAGAAACGTGCGCGGAGAAGTGCTGCGCCACCGGGAGCGCGCCTATGTTCAGGCTGCCCGGGTGCTGGGTTACAGCGACGCGCGCATTCTTTTCCGGCACATTCTGCCCAACGTCATGCACATTGTCTTGATCGCGTTTTCCATTCGTTTTCCAGCGGCCGTCGCGACGGAAGTGTTTGTCAGCTTCCTCGGCATTGGGATTCAGGGCGAGCCGTCCTGGGGCGTGATGATCAACGATGCGCGTGTGCGACTTTGGCAGGGCGTCTGGTGGGAGATGACGTTTGTCACGCTGGCCATATTCCTGCTTGTCCTGAGTTTCAATCATCTGGCCGATGCGCTTCGCGATCTGCTTGATCCGGCCTTGAGAACGGAAAAAGTCTAGGCTTTTCCGATAAATGCCTGTTTCACAGCAATCCCTGTGACTGCCGGCGTCTTATTCTGACCCAGGGATTAGCCAGGTTGTACGCCCTGTTTTAAATGAGCAAGAAAGCCATCAAGCAGATGGTTCATGATGGACGCCACGCGGCGTGTTTCGGCCATGACTTCCTCATGGGATAAATGTGGTCCGCTGATCCCGGCGGCCATGTTGGTAATGCAGCTCAAGGCGGCCACGCGCATGCCGACCGCGTTTGCAACCATGGCCTCGGGAACGGTGGACATGCCTACCGCGTCTGCACCCATGGATGCATACGCGCGAATTTCAGCCGGCGTTTCATAGGCAGGCCCGGCGGTAAAAGCGTAAATGCCTTCAGTCAGCGCGACGCATGCATCCTGTGCGGCCATGTGAAGCAGCTCGCGCAAATGACGGTCGTAGATTGCCGACTGATCTGGAAAACGCGGACCCCAGCCTGTTCTCAGGGGACCTTGAAGGGGATTGATCCCGATCGTATTGATATGATCCTGAATGGCCAGAAAAGCGCCTGGTCGCAGGGTGGAATTAATGCCGCCCGCCGCATTGGTGAGCAACACCTGGCGGATGTTGAGCCGACGCATCAGTTCGATGGGGAGAACAACCGGTTCCCATCCGTCGCCTTCATACCAGTGCCGTCTCCCGCAAAAGGCCATGACAACCAGGCCATGTCGGCGAAACAGTCGCAGATCGCCCGCATGCCCCACAATCGTGCTGGCGCCCAATCCAGGAATATCGCGGTAAGGCACAGAAGCCAGGAGGTCATCGAATGCCAGGGACTCGCTCCACCCGGATCCCAGAATCATTCCGCAAGCCGGCGTCCTGGCTTGAAGAAATGGCTTGGGCAGTGCGGCAAAAGCGGCATCAAATGCATTTCCGGCATCCATGGAATGCAGTGTACCCGACCCTCTCAAGACACGCAACGCAGGAACAGAAAGGATTGTTCCTGCATCAATAACCGCCTCTCACTGTGGTATGATGATTGAACCCGATGGGCTTTGCGGGCGTTTAATGATGAAAGAGGAAAGGATCCAAGCTGTGCATGGGAAATACCGCTTTTTTGCAGGCCTCATTGTTCTGGCAACCCTGTCTGGTACGCGATATGTCTGGTCCGCTGAACAGCAAACGGGTTCTGCCGCGAGGGCGGCTATAGCTCGCGGATTGGATTGGCTGCAGAAAAATCAGCAGGAGAATGGCTCCTGGTCCAGTCCGAAATTCCCGGCGCTTACAGCTCTTCCCTTGTGGGCTATTTGCGGTTCTGCGGAAACCAATCGCCTGGCCATGGCTGATCGCGCCACGGCCTTCATTGTGTCATGCGCACAGACCAATGGGGGCATTTATGTGGATAACCCGGATCGCCAGGGTGGTGGTCTTCCCAACTATAACACGGCCATATGCATGACGGCTCTGCATGCCACCGGACGCAAAGATCTGCTGCCCGTCATTCTGGGCGCGCGTGGTTACATGAGCCGGTCGCAGTATCTTGAAGATGATATCAACACGGGCGGTTTTGGCTATGATCGCGCGGCCAAGCGTCCTTATACCGATCTGGACAACACCTTTTTTTCCATGGAGGCCATGCGACGTACGCAGGATGTCGAAGACATGCGTCCGGCAGACCAGCGTCGCGCAGACATCAATTGGGCTGCCGCGCTGGCTTATGTCAGCAAGATGCAAAATCCTGCCGCTGCCGGAACCAACGATGCCGGTGGATTTATCTATAATTCGAACGATCCTAAGGCAGGCGCTGTGACCAATGCAGCGGGAACAGTCTACCTTCGTTCCTATGGGAGCATTACGTATGCGGGTTTGTTGTCGCTGATTTATGCCGATGTTGCGCGTACAGACCCACGCGTCATTTCCGCCGTGGACTTTGCGGCGCGCCATTGGACGCTCGAAGAAAACCCGGGCATGGGTCAGCAAGGAGTTTATTTTTATTACATGGTGATGGGCCGCGCACTGGCCACGGCGCGAATAGATCGCGTTCCCAGAGCCCAGGAAGGCGGTGGAGACATTGCCTGGCGCGATGAACTCATTCGCAAACTGATCTCGCTGCAGCGCGCCGATGGGTCATGGGGAAACTCCAACAACCGGTTTTGGGAGGGCGATCCTGTTCTCGCGACATCTTATGCGCTGCTTTCGCTGGAATTTGCCTCTGGAATCACGAAATAGGACGCAAAAAACTTGCGTGGGATTTATGATCCCGCCGCCGGCTTTTGGGCGTACATATAAATGACTACGGCAAGCAGCATCAAGGCCGCGCCGGTCATGCGCCTCCAGAACGTGCATCGTGTGACGTGCGGTTCCAAATGGGTGTGTCCAATATGCATCACGATCCAACCCAGCACAACGGACATCAAGCCGCGGGAGGCTTGCACAATGTTTCCAAAAACCACGCCGATGGAGGCGAAACAGGCATAAAGAAGGAATACGGCCAAAAACCAGGTGCATGCGCATGGAGCGGCTTGCGCCCATGCTCGGCCTGATCGGGCATCGCGCTGAAAAACGAATGGAAGCATGATCACTCCACACAATCCATTCGCTAATACGGTGCCTATGATTGGCGCCCATGCGCCAGCTTCTGAAAGATGCTTCATCAGCACACCGATGAAAAAATCGGAGCAGGAATAGCCCAGAATGGCGAACCCCAGAAGTCCCAGTTGTGGGAGGGGAATGCGTCCACCTGACTCATTCAGAAACCAGGTTGCCGTGGCGCTGAGAAGAACGGCCACCCATTGCAAAGGTTTCAGATGCTGTTGCAGCAGGGTGGACGTCATCAGTGCGAGCACGATAATTTTTGCTCCAAGCAAAGGCGCCACGCGGGAAGATTCGACGCGGCGAAGCGCTGAGAACAGGCAGAACTGGCCTGCCAGATAGGGTAAAACCGCCAGGATGAGGGGGATGAGATAGACGGAAACAGGCGGAAATATTTTCAGGGGCAGCGCGAGCAGAACAAGTACGGACATGACCCCCATGGTGACATGCGACAAAGCCAGGAGCAGCAGAGGGGACTTCCATGTATGGCTAAAACGCCGCGCGACCAAGTAGAACAACGACTGGCACAACGCGGCACCAAGTCCAAATCCGATTCCTGGGAGAAACCCATTACTCATAATCAGCTATCCATTCAACTGCTTGAGAGGCAGAAATCTATAACATCGCAAAGGTTGTTGTATAAGCAATGCGGCAAACTGTATCGGTGGGCGGGGTAGTCTGTCAAAGAGTCTTGAAGCGCGGTATCTGGCGCGAGATTGGCCGAATGTTTGATTTGTGTTAGGAAAAATCTTATAGTCATCTGGCTTTGTCGATTATTTTGTTTGTGGAGATTCCGTGTCATGATGAAAGCTCTACGTAAACTACTTGGCCAGGATGATAAATTCTTCGATTTGCTTGAAGCAAGCGCACTGGAAGCCAAAAGCAGCGTTCAATTGCTGGCGGATTTGGTGAAAAACCCAAATCAGATGCCGGCCATGGACGAATTTATTCGGCGGCGTCGGGAAGACAAGCGGATCACCGAGGAAATTACCGAGTCGTTGTGCAAAACGTTTGTGACTCCGCTTGAGCGCGAGGATATCGAGGCGCTTTCCCTGGCGCTTTATAAGATTCCGAAAACCGCTGAGAAATTTGGCGAGAAATTCATGCTTTGCGGCTTGCAGGTCACGGGCGTTGACTTTCAAGGGCAGGTCCGGATTCTGGAGGAAGCGGTTTCCACGGTCACGGAAATGGTCCGCAGGCTGCGGTCGCGTTCTCATCTTGAGACCATGAAGAAGCAGAACGACAAGCTGCATCTGCTGGAGGGGAAGGCTGACAAATTGATGATGGAGATTGTTCGGGATCTCTACAGCGGTCGCCATGAGCCGCTCAAGGTCATCATTGTGCTGGATTTGTGTGAAACATTGGAGCGAATCGTTGATCGCTGTCGCGATGCGGGGAATGTCATCTTCCAGATTGTGTTGAAGTACTCCTAGTTTTCAGGACCCGGCGGAGTTGTTGTCAGAGTGGGCATATGGAATTAATCCTATTCGTCATTATCGCAGCCTTGGCGTTTGAATTCATCAATGGCTTCCACGACACGGCTATTGCCATTGCGACAAGCGTCTCAACCAAGGTTTTGACGCCACGCCAGGCGATTGTCCTGGCCGCCTGTTGCAATGCCTGCGGGGCTCTTGTTGGGATCAATGTTGCGTCAACCATTGGCCGCGGGCTGGTGGATACACACTATGTGACGACCGAAACGCTGCTTTGCGCCCTGCTCTCGGCCATCGTTTGGAATCTCGCCACATGGTGGTTGGGTCTGCCTTCAAGTTCAAGTCATGCCCTGATTGGCGGGTTGTGCGGAGCAACGGTGGGCGCTGCCCATGGAAATTGGTCTGTTGTCAAATGGACTACGATTGACGCGGCTACCGGAAAAGCCGGCGGGCTTTTACACAAGGTCATTGCGCCCATGTTTGCCGCTCCTGTCATTGGTTTGATGGGCGGATTTTTGCTCATGGTGTTGTTGATCATCTTTCTTCGTCGGGTGCGTCCCCGAATCATCAACAGCGTTTTTGGACGATTGCAACTTGTCAGCGCGGCTTGGATGGGCTTCAGCCATGGGACCAATGATGCCCAGAAAACAATGGGTGTCATTGCATTGCTTCTGGTCACAGGCACCCAATCGGGATCCTTTGATCACTTGCCGGCCTGGCTTTCCTTTTTGCGGACGCCGGAATTCAAAGTGGCGCTGTGGATAAAAATGATTTGCGCGCTGACTTTGGCGGCAGGCACGGCATCCGGCGGCTGGCGGATTATCAGGACGCTTGGGCACAAGGTTGTGCGGCTCCAGCCCATTCATGGATTTTGCGCGCAGACGACTGCGGCTGGAATTATCCAGATTGCGTCGCATCTCGGAATCCCACTTTCAACCACCCAGGTCATATCCGCCTCGATTGTGGGTGTTGGCGCAACCAAGCGAGCCAGCGCAGTGAAATGGGGCGTGGTTGGAAAGATTGTTGTTGCGTGGGCTCTGACCATGCCCGTGACAGCATTATTGGGATATGTCGCGCTTCGTCTGTTTTTGCGTCTGCCGATATAAAAAAGCGGTTGGACGAGAACATCGCCCAACCGCCTGAATTGTCAGAAATGAAAGATCGTCTGCTTATTTCTTTTCAGGTATTGCGACAAAACCCGTATCCGAAACAATCTTCCGGCCATCCGATGTATTGCTCAGGTTGATGAACTCAGCCAAGGGTGTGCCTGCCTTGGGCTCGCCATTCGTGTACATGTAGAGCGGGCGAGCGATCGGATAGGTCTTGTCCAGAACGGTCTCAACGGTCGGCGCGACGCCATTGACCGTGATGGGCTTGACGCCTTCCGTGAAGGCCAGGCCAACATAGCCAATGGCCGCCGCTGTGGTCATGACGCGCTGGCGAATGGCGCCGTTGCTTCCAACATACTCGGCCTTCTGAGTCAGCTTCTGTTTGCTCAGAACCATTTTCTCGAAGGTCTCGTATGTGCCGCTGTTGGTGTCGCGGCTGATCACGACGATGGCCTCATCAGTTCCGCCAAGGTCTTTCCAGTTGGTGATCTCGCCCGTATAGATCTTGCGGATCTGTTCAATGGTCAGCGCGCCAACCGGGTTGCTCGGATGGAGGACCACGGCGATGCCATCGCGCGCGACAATGTGTTCGGCGGGATTTACGCCCTTGGATTTTGCGGCTTCAAGTTCCGCAGACTCCATCGGGCGGGACATATCCGCCACATCGCATGCCGCGTTGATCAGGCTCTTGGCGCCATTGCCGCTGCCGGATTCACTCACCGTGACGGATACATCATGGTGACGAGTCATGTAATATTCGGCAAAAGCCTTGGCGATAGGCCCTACGGTTGTCGAACCATCCACCTTGATGGAAACCTGATCAGCAGCCGTTACGCTGCCGACACAGGCAACGATTGCTGCCAGCGCGATTGCTTGTGTGATGAGATGCTTCATGATTCTGCACTCCTGTTTGTGTAAACCAGACATGTTCTGCCTGCACGCGTATGCGTTGCAGGGATTAAATTACGGGGTGAGCGGCGCTTCCCGTCATCATAAAAAACCCCGCGGCGTTTCTTGCGCCGCGGGGCTCATAGCAGGAAACCTTAGAAGGATGCGACTAGATCAAACTGCCAGCGTTTGTAGCCCGAACCACTCGGCTGGCCAGCCCCGGCCCCGGAGACGTTCAAGCGATCATCATAAAATTTGGTTTGAACAGCCAGATTCTTGAGGATTTGATACTTTGCATACATTTGGCAGCCGCTGCCGTCTGTGCCGCCACCCCAGCGATCGGAGTCGGTCATCATGCCGAGCGTTGAGTCAGCCTGAAGGCGGGCATAGTCAAAACCGACTTCAAGCGAATTGGGCTTCTTGGCTTTGCCGACGGTAATGCCAAACAGGGAGCCCTGATTCATTTGCTGCGCGCCACTGTTGTCAACGGCTTCCGCGTAGAGAGCTACGGGGATGCCGCAGAGCAGCGCGGTGTCAAGCTGGATAAAGGGCATGTACACATCGTAACTGCAGTTGTAGACGCCACCAGCTGTGGTGTTGCCAAAGGAACTGGCCTGCGGATCGCTCTGGGCGGCATAGAAGCCATTCATGCCGTAAAAGCCATAGTAGCTCATGCCGGCTGTCAAGGAGAGGTCCTTGATGATCTGAGCCGTTGCGCCACCCTGCAATGCATAGAGTGTCACGGTGTCAGACGCATTGGTCAAGCTGGCGGTATTACCCGTGTCCTGGTTCTCGACCACGAAGTATCCCGCGCTGCCGAAGAGCTTCACGGAACCCAAGTCCACCTTGCCCTTGAGAGCGATGCCTTCGGGCGTGATGTTCGGACTCCAAACCAAGTCATCCTGAGTCGTATAGAATGGATTCTCCATTTTGCCGGCAATGACATGCAGTTCATTCTTGCTCGGGCCAAAGAGATTCCAGTCAATGCTGGCCACATCCAGAAACATCAGCTTCTTCGAGAAACCATTGCCCAGATCCGCATTCTGCGAGTTTTGCGCGCCAGAGTAGCTTTGTCCGCTGTTGGCGCTGTTATTCATCGCGTTTTGATAGGGATCATCCGTTGTGAGACGGAGGTTGACAGTCACATTGTCGTTCACTTGGGCGATTGCACCCACGCGAGCGCGTATGCGATCGTATTCGACATTGCCGTAGGGAGGATAGGTATTCTTGTTGTCGTTCAAGCGTGTTTCAACACGATAACGAATGTCGCCATACACTTTCACCTTGTCTGCCCATGACGCAGGAACCGTGCTGGCCGGCGCATTGGTCCCCGTCTGCAGATTTGCGCAGGTTGCCGCAACTACTGCATTTGAGGCAGCCGTGTCCGCCATCTGCTTGCGCAGGGCGTCCATCTGTTTTTGCAGGGCCACTGTCTGATCCTGCAACTGCTTGAGCGTGTTTTCCAACGCTTGTGCCTGGTCAGCAGACGTTGTCGCCGCCTGTACGGCGCTGCCGCTGAACAACATCAGTCCCAATCCAAGAACAATAGCCTTGTTCTTCCAACTCTGTCGGTTCATCATGCCACCCCTTCTGAGGTTTCCCTTTTTGGTTTTTTGATTTATTTGACTGCCTATGCAGTCCTTCGCGACGCGTCCCAGTAAGCAGAATTTGTATTTGAGAAAAGCGAGCAATGCGTGAGAATTTGGTTAAATCGGTTTTTTCTGCCACACCCTCTTTGCGAACGCTTCTACAGAATACCGTCTTTATCCGAGCAACCTTTTTAGATGGCATTAATAACCACCCTTTCTGATAGGCGACAAAACGCGCTCCTTCCAGAAGACTTTAGGCTGAACAGGCTCGTTGGGGGGCAAACTCAATGACCGCGTCTGCCCAACATAATGGAGTATGCGCTGTGTTGGGTCAGTGCGTGGTCCCAGCCACAAAAAAACGGATTGGGCTCTCAACATATCGTGATATCTCTGTTCGGCAGTCGCTATCTAACAAATACCTAACAATCAAACAACACATGCCTAATAGCAAAGTGGTTTGATCGACCCATGCCCAATACGACGGACATCATTCTTACGGCATCCCACAAGCGTTGGCAGCGCATTTTGGCTGTGATAGGGCAGGGTTCATTGTTCCTGGTCACGGCGATAGCGGCTGTGGCTGTGTTGCTCATCATTGCCTTTATTGCCCGTGATGCGCTTCCGTTTTTCAAATCCCGCGGGTTTTCTGAATTTTTCACCACATCCAACTGGTATCCCTCGCATGTGCCGCCGGCGTTTGGAGCCCTGGCTATTTTTGTGGGTAGCGCATTAGTGACGGTGGGCGCGGCCTGCGTAGCGGTTCCGCTGGGCGTCGCAGCGGCTATTTGCCTCAGTGATGTCCTGCCTTTTAACGTGCGTCAGATTGTCAAACCGGTGATTGAGATCCTGGCGGCCATTCCATCCGTTGCGTTTGGTTTTTTTGCGCTTGTTGTTTTTGCGCCCTGGATGCAGGCGCATGGCGCGACCAGCGGTGCCAATGCGTTGAATGCCGCCATCATTCTGGGGGTCATGGCGCTTCCAACGGTGGTGAGCGTGTCTGAGGATTCTTTGCAGGCCGTCGGGCAGGATTTGCGCGGGGGCAGCTATGCCTTGGGCGCCACGCGCGCGGAGACCCTGATCAAGGTGATTATTCCGGCAGCCAGCAGCGGAATTCTTTCAGCCATATTGCTTGGAATTATGCGCGCCTTGGGCGAAACAATGGTGGTCTGGATGGCATCCGGCAATGCGGCCCAGATTCCGCATCCCTGGTTCAATCTGCTGGAACCCGTGCGCACGTTGACAGCCACCATTGCCGGCGACATGGGTGAGGCGGATCAAGTGACGGGATCCGATCGCTACCATGTCTTATTCGCCATGGGGCTGTGCCTGCTTCTTTTCAGTTTTGCCTGCAACTTAATCAGCGAACGCATTGTCGTCCGTCAGCGTCGGCGCTTGCAGGGGGAATGAGATGACATTATTCACACGCCGCTTGCTGGATCGCACCTTTACCGGGTTTGGTCTGTTTTCCATTGCATTGATGGCGGTTTTTCTGCTGCTTGTTCTGGGTCCCATTTTTGTGCGCGGTTTCGGCGCCTATGTTTTTCGCGGCACCGTTGAGCATCGCCGGTTTCTGATGGAGCGCTTTGATCGGGGCAATCCTACCCAGGTTG
>Ga0316231_1005581_pt1 | contig 10003 bp, 8 predicted proteins | sample TBH18027metaG_FD_206002 | JGI IMG/M metagenome (GOLD analysis project Ga0316231, IMG submission 206002) | Freshwater microbial communities from Trout Bog Lake, Wisconsin, USA - TBH18027 | ecosystem: Environmental > Aquatic > Freshwater > Lake > Hypolimnion/Profundal zone | place: USA: Wisconsin...
CGAAAATCACTCTGCTCAGTTACAACATCCAGTTACAATAATTAAAAATTTTTCAGCCCGTCCAAATACTTTCAAGGGTGTCAACGGTGATAAGGTTTTTCCATTTTTAAGACTTTTCCTGCCGATGCGAAAAAATTGTTCGGCTCAACACACCTCGGTCATCAACTACAAATTTGAATTTTGGTTGGATTTGAGGCGCGCGGATGGCAAACGGAAAGTTCAATACCCCGTTGTCGCCTTCAGGAACCGTTCGATCTCAGAGTGCGTGATGCGTTTTATCCTCATCGCACCAGTGCTTCGCAAATGACCACGCACCAGTAAGCGGTAAACTGAACCGGGTGAAATCCCTAAAAGCTGGGCGGTTTCAGGAACGGTATAGACCAGCTTCGGCTCCACGGCAGAAAAACTTGGTGGTGACGGTGGTGCAGCTATCGTCGGTGCCTGAATCGGCGTTCCTGCGATCAGTTGTTGCAGCGTGGTGGCATCAATCGTAATCGTGCCGGTGAGGTTGATGGTGATGGTGGCGGGTGTGGTGTTCACTGGACATGCCCCCGTGACCTACTGGCACATGCCTTGTAATAACGAAAAGATTATTAATTATTGCGTCTGATGCCCGCAATTCAAGCCAGCTTATGAATGGCAGCAAGGTAGTCTCGGGCTGGGAACTCGGTTGGCTGCAAATTGCAAGCCCAACGAGCGATGCGGACGTTCCTGGTTGTAATACCGCCGTCAGTCTTCAAACACCACTCGCCCTTCACTCAACGTGTAGATCAACTCGCGGTTCAGGCATTCCCGCCGAAACCGCCCGTTGAAACTCTCCGCATACCCGTTCTGCCACGGACAGCCAGACTCAATATAGATGGTCTTGATGCCATTCACCTTCAGCCACCGCTGAATCACCCTAGAGTCAGTTTGGGGACAAACGTAGAAGCGTAATCCGCTGTCCATTTCCACCGCTGCGGAAACATAGCTGGAAAACGGCGCCCTGAAAATCACCCACCATCAAGCTCCTCTTAACATTCGAAACCGCACCGAGTCCGAAAACCCCAGGTTGTGTCTCTGTCAAAAGTTGCAACTACGAATCGCTCTGTGCAGCTACGAAGGTGATTTAATCCCACTTTAATAATTTAGACTCGACTTTCGTTAGTCTCACGGTAATAAACCCTCGAACAGAATGGCTTCTGAACCATCAACAAGTTCGATTTTCCCGCGAACCAACTGGGTCGAATTGGGCAAGGCAGCGGTAGCAGATGAAGAACCCCTTGACCAGCTCATCCATCTATATTGGCAGCCATTAAAGATTTTTCTGGTGGCCACTTTCCCCAGTTTGAAGAATCAGGCGGACATTTTGCTTCAGGACTTTGCCGAGGACAAGTTAATCAAAGAGGGATGGTTACGTCGAGCCGACCAAAACCGGGGCCGGTTTCGTGATTTTCTGAAGACCAGTTTAAGGAACTTTGTTCTGAATCATCTGAACCGAGTAGAGGTGAAAAACCCGCCGATTTCGTTGGAGGAATTGACCCAAGAACTGCCGCATTCCGATGCCCCCTCGGAAGAATTCGATTTGGCCTGGGCGCGCACAGTGCTTGCCGAAACATTGCGGCGGATGGAGACGGATTGCAAAAATCCCGCAGAAGACCAACCACGACGCAGTTACATTTGGGAAATTTTTCGGGTTCGGCTGCTGGAGCCGATTTTTAATGATGCTCCACAACCGTCCTATGACCAGTTGATTGACCAATTCGACCTAAAATCACCAACCGACGCCTCCAACACTTTGTTAAGTGCCAAGCGTATCTTCAAGGCGCACTTGAGCAAAGTGATTAAGGAATATGCCGGTCAAGATGCCGTCACTGCCATCGAAATTCAGGCGCTGGAGGATTTCCTTGTTCGCTTGGCGAAACAAAAATAAAAAAGTGTGCAAGATGCCAATAAGCCATCGGTAATGGATGCTAGTTCTGTTATGTCTGACTTTGATTCATCGGCTGCCATATTAAAAAGCCGTGCCGAAAAGCTGTCTGCGTTGATGGCAACGGGTGAGGAACGCAGTAAACTTTGGCAGCCCGAGGAATTGGCGGCAATTTTTCGTCACCAGATGTCATCGCCGGTGCAGTTGGATTTGGGGGCTTTTGATCCGCGAACCGCAAACCGGTTGAGAACTCTGAGCGAAGCTCAGGGGTTGCTTTTAAAAAGTTTTTCCGATCTCTTTCATCATCCGGTGCCCCTAGTCGAACTATTGCAACTGGTCAAGGACTTTGCCAAGGCGAATCTGGATCAGCCCGAGAGCGGGTTGCCGGGCGAAATCGCCGCCGCACTTTATTATACGAGCATCGCCTCGGCGTTGGTCCGTCTGGACAGGCGCATTTCGCAGTTGCCGGATCCTGATTTGCTGCACGGTTTTCAGCGGATAATGGAACAAACCTGGCTTGATGAAAAAACCAAAGCGTTGCTCGCCAAAGCGGTGGAGAAGATATCCGGCGGCCCGAAAGGAGTCCTGTCATGAGTGAAGCCGTGCCCAAAGGAACCCCGCCGGTCTTTGTGACTCCTGTCTCATCATTCACAGGTCCGATTGCCGAGTTGATCGCCCAACGGATGCTTTTCCCGCCCTCGCGTCCAGGCTTGCTGGCCGTGTTAGATCAGCTCGAAATCCTGCGCGTCCTCGGCGGCGGCGGCATGGGGATTGTGCTGCTGGCCCGGGATTCAGCCAGCGGCCAGGATGTGGCAATCAAACTGGTCAAGCCCGACTTGTTGAACAATCAAACGATTGTTCACCGTTTTCTCAAAGAGGCGGGGCACTTGAAACGGTTGCGGCATACCAACATCGTGCCGGTGCGGGAGATTTCAGACCGGGCGGAAGGCCCCTACTTCGTCATGCCTTATTTTGAAAAAGGCAGTCTGGCCAACCGGATTCAGCCCGGACAACCTCTGGACACTGAATCCATACTGGACATTGCCGCACAGGTTGCCGATGGGCTGAGCTTTGCGCATCGCAGTGGCATTATTCACCGCGACCTGAAACCAGCCAATATTCTGATGACAGCGGATGGCAAGGCTTGCTTGGCGGATTTCGGCCTGGCGCGAACGCTCTTCAATGACACCATTGTAGATGTTGAAAACCGGAATCTGGAGGGGACAACCCCTTATATGTCGCCCGCAATTGCCGCCGGTGATGCCGAAGACACCCGGTGCGATATTTACTCCTTTGGGGCATTGCTTTACGAAATGCTGACCGGCCAACCGCCCTATCGAGGGCGGGGCACGAAGGAAATCTTGGATCAAATCATTGCGGGACCGCCCAAACCAGTCATCAACCTGAATCCCAATGCTGATCGTAACTTGGTTGCTGTGGCTGACGGATGCATGGCGAGAGAATTGCGGGATCGGTATGCCGACATGCGGGATGTTCTGAAAGACTTGCAGCGAATCCGGGAAAACAAAACCCCCAAAGGACAACAAAGAATCAAAGGGCCGGGCCGCAACACGATTTTTGTCAATCTGAACTTGTTTCGGGTCAATTTAAAGATCTTGTGGGTTTCGGCCTGTGCGATAATCATTGTTTCTCTGAGTTGGATATTCTGGCTTGAGCATTCCAAGTCCGTCAGCCTGGATTCTGTTGACCAAACCGCTGCCAGCCAAAGCAGCCCAAACAAGCCCAATGATCAACCCGCTGCCAGCCAACTCCCAACCCAACATCAACCAGCTTCAAATATCAACACGCTGGCGGGGCAGGCAGGGGTTGGTGGCTATGCTGATGGGGCTGGAAACCAAGCTCAATTCCGTCTGCCCAACAGTGTTGCGGTAGACGATGGCGGCAATGTTTATGTGGCGGATACCGCCAACAACGCGATCCGAAAGATTGCCCCAAATGGAGAAGTGAGCACCTTTGCCGGGATTGCCGGGGCTCATGGCAACACCGACGGCATCAGCGGTAATGCGCGCTTCTGGGCTCCGTTCGGCATTGCGGTCGACCCGGTTGGCAATGTTTATGTGGCGGACAGCGCCAATAACAGCATACGAAAAATTACTTCGGATGGCATCGTTAGCACATTGGCCGGAATGGCAGGGTTTTCCGGTAGCCAGGATGGCGTTGGTTCCACGGCACGGTTTCGCAACCCGTGGGGTATCGCTGTGGATCGTTTGGGCAATGTTTTTGTGGCGGATATGAGCAACGACACCGTCCGAAAGATCACCCCCTCCGGCAGGGTAACCACTTTGGCTGGTCAGGCCGGAATGAATGGCCGCACCGATGGTTTCGGGAAAAATGCCCGTTTCAATGGTCCTTTCGCCGTGGCGGTGGATGCTGCCGAGAACGTTTATGTTTCCGACAGCGGCAATAATACCATTCGTAAAATCATGCCTGATGGATCGGTGGTCACGTTGGCCGGCTTGACGGGATATTCAGGCTACACCAATGGCCAAGGCAACAACGCTCGGTTTTATAATCCCCAAGGGTTGGCGGTGGACAGCGTGGGGAATCTCTATGTGTCAGACAGAGGGAACAACACCGTCAGAAAAATCACGCCACTGGGCGAGGTGACAACCTTGTCAGGGCTAGTTGAAGAAACCACCGGAAATGTCCGGTTAAACAGTCCTGGCGGAGTAGCGGTAGATCGGGAGGGCAATATTTATGTGGCGGACACCAATAACCACTGTGTCCGCAAAATATCCCCGCTTCCACCGGCAAATCCATAAGGCTTTACAATTCCGTAAGCGACTGAAATAAGCCAGCCCAAGTCATCGGATCCACCCTGCCAGTCTTTCCACCAAAAATCCCTTTTTTCTGCAAGATTCCGCAGTCAGGACAGTAATGGTCAATGAGACCAAACGATTAACGTCGTAGTTCAAAAAATAAAAACATTAATAACGAAACTTATGAAAACAAAAATGTTCCTCACGGCCGCCCTGATCGGCGCGGCTGCCTTGTCTGCCTGTTCAGCCAATGCCGGATTTTTTCTCGGCATTGCGTTGCCTGCACCCGTTGTGGTGCCGATTCCGGTAGCTCCATTGGTTGTGAGTGCGCCGGTGGTCACTGTGCCGTCCGTGGTCGTGGCAATCCCGCCCTGTCCGGCTCCGGGCTATGTCTGGGCACCGGGTTATTGGTCAGTCACTGGTTGCAGTCGCGTGTGGGTGTCCGGTTGCTGGCAACGTCATTCCGGGCACGTTGTGTGTGGCCATCCTTACGCTTGGCACCGCTGATTTAACGGATGTCAGCATTGCCTTCGGTTTCAGTATTAATTCAATTGTCGATATTGGAATTGGGGGCGGGGTGTGGGAGGTCGGGCTTATTAGGCTCGCCCTCCCTATCGCGTTTTGGGTGCATGGGAAGATTCAATCCCGCCGAGATGATATATTTTAATGTTATGTATCATAAAGTATTCTTCCGTAAAAAAATAAAAAATTTATTGCAAAATAAGGTTGGGTGGCTAACTTAAGTTTTAATGCAAGCAGGCGTTGATTCAAAGGGCAGCGCAAACTCGCTTCCGGCCGATTGGGCTTCATGGAAATGGGGGATTCGATATGCTCTTGGTGAAAGGCATGCGGCGCTATATTGGGTGTTGAATGAATTTTCTTATGGGCTTTACACATCTGAAAACACCACCGCTGTTTAAATGTGAATTGGCGAGCTTGCAAGCTGGGGGACAGCCGGCAAATTTAAGCTGCTACAAACCTTCAATAATCCCACCAAAGCCAGCAGCCATCTGTTGTTGGCCACCGGTTGAAAATATCCTGCAAGATTTAACTGTCGGGAAAGTATAGGTCGATGAGGCCGCACAAAAAACAGGCCCAAGCGAAACTTAAATCAATAATATGAAAAACAGAAACCTGAAAGCAATTATGAGGAAGACGGTCGCCTGTGCTTCCATTGGTTGGATGTGCTGGACCATCGGCAATATCAGCAATGCTCAAACCCAAACGGCAAATTCAGCGGGTCTGTCGCCTGATTTGCAGGAAGTGGTCACCCTTTCCCAATCACATATGGGTGACGAGGTCATCCTGAATTTCATCAAAAGTTCAGGGAAATCCTATAAACTGGGTGCGGATGACATCGTGTATTTGAATAGCCAGGGGGTGTCACAAAACGTTATCAGCGCTCTTCAAAACGCATCATCGGCCAACCTGAATTCTTCCGTAGCCAATCCTCCTGTAGTTAATTCCCCAGTGGTACCACCTATTCCCGCTCAAACCCCTTACGCACCAGTCACGCCGGTTCCGTCAGCACCGACTTCTTTTCCACCGCCGGCGCCAATACCGGTTACCCAAGTCATTCCGCCGCCCCCAGTCGGAGTTCCACCTCAAGCCGGGCCGGAGGTTAATTTTAATTATTTTCACGACCAGCTTGCACCCTTTGGCACTTGGGTCAATATCGGCGGCGTGATGTATTGGCATCCGGATCAGGCCATTGCGGCCAATCCAGGGTGGCGCCCTTATTATGACATGGGGAAGTGGGTTCAAACGGATAACGGTCTGTTTTGGCAATCGGATTACACTTGGGGTGATATTCCGTTTCACTACGGCCGTTGGGTTTTAGACCCGTTCCATGGCTGGCTTTGGGCACCGGATTATACCTGGGGTCCCTCATGGGTTTTCTGGCGGCATGGGGAAATGGATGGAGCAATCGGGTGGGCTCCCCTGCCGGTGGGTGCGGTTTTTGTGGATGGGGAGTTTATGTATCGCGGAGTCAGGGTGGGTGTTGATTTTGACTTCGGGCTGGGAGAATCGTGTTTTGTCTTTGTCGGTCAGGATCACTTCCACGAAGGTTTCTTTCGGATGCGGGGACATGAATGGGGGTATCATATCGGTCACGAACGGTTGCATGCCTTCTACGGCCGGAGTGTTATCAGAAATGAATTTCGCCGGGATGAGCATGGTCGGTTTGTGAACAACGGCATCGGGCGGGAGCGGATGGAACGCGTGACGCATTTGGAACATTCCAGATTTGAAGAAAGGCGTCCGGTTGGCGACCGCAACCAGTTGGCCAAAGATCGCATGGAGCATCCTGTTCCCGGAAATGGATCACATACCACTCTGGCGCATTCCAACCCCGAAACCAGTGTTCCCCAACATGGGGCTGCCGCGCAGCCAGCGGTCAGCAAGGTGTTCAGACCCCCAACCCCGGTGACCAGTTCGAGTACGACCTCGAAACCGGTGACCAGTTCGAGTACGACCATGAAACCGGCGGCGGCGGCCCCATCAACCACAACGAAGAAAAAACAATAAACCTTTGTCAGAAGTTTAACCAACACCCCGAAATCAAAAAAACGAGAATGTTATGAAAATCATGTATCGAATCATCGGCGTCGGTCTCATGTCTCTGGAACTCTTGTCAACGACCGGATGTGTTAACCCGGATGGCTCGCAAAACAATACAGGAACCGGAGCTTTGCTCGGCGGAGCCTTGGGGGCTATTGCCGGAGCCGCCGGGGGTGGTAAGTATGCCGGCAGCCGTGCGATTTTTGGTGCTCTAGCTGGTGCAGTTGCGGGTGGGTTAATCGGGAACATGATCGATAATCAACAACGGCAGCGGCTCCAGGCACAGTCGCCGCAAACCTGGCAAACCATCCAGCACAACGATGCAGTGGTTCAACAACAGCAGCAGACAGCTCAGACGCAGCCCTCAGGCCAAACTCCTCCAAGCCAAATGCCGTCGCCAGCCGCTACCGTCACCCCGATTACTGCGGACGACATCAAAGCCCTGGCCGCCGCCGGGGTAAAGCCAGAGGCCATCACCAAGGAAATTGAAATATCGCAATCTAAATTCAGCCCGGCAGATATTTCAGCAGTGCAACAGGCTAATCCCCCCGTTGCTCCCGAGGTTATCTCCTACATGCAGAGTCACCAAAGTTGAACAACGCGCGACCAACAATAAGTAACGGATGCCGTTGAAGAATATATCAAAGACAAATTATTAAAACCTATAAAAAAATCCTGTTCAGCGAAAATCGCAGCCAATTTTATGAAATATTACTACGTCGACTCACAGAATAATACCGCCGGTCCAGTAACCTTGGAAGAACTTCAAGGGATGATCCAAACCAGCATATTGAAAAATAACCCCATGGTCATCCCGGAAGGGGGTACTGAATGGAAACCTTTGTCAGCCTTCGTTTCCCCAGGTCAACCAACCGAACCACCCGCCGCCGCACAAAGCCCGATCCAGGGTGGCATTACGATTCCATTTAGCCGCACTTTTTTGGGGGACTTGGTGGCCGCGCCTTTAAATCGCATTAAGAGATGGCTGAACGAAGATTTTACCAATCGCACGTTGGAATTTTGTCGCAACACCGGTCATTATGTAATTTTGGTTGGTGGTGCACTGGGTTTGATTTCTTGCATTGTCTCGGCGATCAGAGGAAATCAATTAATTCCAGCAGTCATTGGTGTCGGGTTCGTTATCGCGCTGGCCATCGCACAATTCATTGCCATGCAATTTCTGAGCGCAGGGGATGCGTTGATTACCAATACGCCCCATCGGATTTCGTCCAAGGCCTTTCTGGAATGTTGCGGATTATTTGGGTTATTGGGCGCTTTAGGCCTGTTTGCTGCTGGTTTTTTTGCCGGAGTCAGTGTTGGCAAGAATAACGGATGGGTGGCCATCGTAATATTCACTTACTGCGCGACGATTGCGTTCCAGTTGGTGTATTTGACGGCCATTGCCTTTAATCCGCGAACTGTTAACATAAGCGCTGGCAGCGGGAGTGCTGGTGAAGAAGCCGTTGGCATTCTGGGGTTCTTCCTCAAGGCGTTACTTAAGTTATTACCAATCCAATTCTTATTCAGCGGTATTTTTGCCGTTCTCATGATTCTTGAGGGATTTTCATCACGGTCTCAACAGATGAATGCATTTAGTGGGGATCTCCTCGGCGAACGTTCACCCCTAGGTAGTTTACTGTCGGGCAACAGCGTATTGGGAGAATATAGCGGAATTGCATTATTGCTATTTGCATGTCTGCTGCCATTCATCGGCTATTTTCTTTTTGTTCTATTCAACCTCGGACTGGAAGTTATTCGGGCAATACTTTCCCTGACGGAAAAACAACCCCCACTTGCGAAGTAATATTTGAATACTATGGCTTGGACACCACCTCTGCCCGGATACAAATCATCTAGAGAAAACACCACGGAAGTGGGGGTGAATGGATATTTTTGTCTACCTCAGTTTAGGCAGCATTCGTGTCAGTGACAGTTAACCAAAACAATAATCTATATGGATACAAACAACAACGAAAAACAGAAGCGGCAGATTAGAGTCGCCCCGTTCATCATCGCGCTGATTTGTTTTATTTTGCCATTCATTCAAGTTTCGTGTCAGGGACAGAAGATTGTCGCACTTACTGGCCTTCAGTTAGCCACAGGCACAGAGGTTGACCAGAAAGACCCGTTTAGTGGGCAGGTTAAGAAAACGCCGATTCCCCCCGAAACAACCATTCTGTTAGTTTTAGTATGTGCAGCAGCAGCTACGGGACTTTCCTTTATTGCAGGCAAGGCGGGCAATCTATATCCAGCTATTGCAGGCGGCATCGGTTTTATTTTGATGTTGGTTGCCAAGAGTCGCTTCGACAACTACATCATCAAAGAAGGACAAGGATTTTTAAGCGTTGATTATGCAATTGGATTTATTCTGGTATGTATTTTCTTGCTCGCCGGTGCTGCGATTTGCGGTTTCCAGTACACTATAGCTTCACCACCATCGCCTCCGCCACCCGCGTCTCCTCGTGAAAACGTGAAGGCTTCACTACCACCACCGCCACCACTACCCGTACCGCCCACGCCGCCCACGCCGCCCACGCCGCCCACGCCGAACGAATGTGCAAAGTTCGTTCCACCGCCGCCCCCGCCTCCACCTCCTGCGGGAAAAAGAACCACCACAACAACTCAACCGGTAAACCCTAACAGTCGAAAGATATGGATTGGCCTCGCGGTTGCTGTGGTCTTAGCCTTGGGTGGCTTTTGGGGGTATACCTATTTCGAAAACCGTATTCCCTGGAAGCAAGCCAAGACGCAA
>Ga0316231_1005582_pt1 | contig 10003 bp, 19 predicted proteins | sample TBH18027metaG_FD_206002 | JGI IMG/M metagenome (GOLD analysis project Ga0316231, IMG submission 206002) | Freshwater microbial communities from Trout Bog Lake, Wisconsin, USA - TBH18027 | ecosystem: Environmental > Aquatic > Freshwater > Lake > Hypolimnion/Profundal zone | place: USA: Wisconsin...
ACGCGACGACGAGACAAGCGGTCGGTGACTAGTTCAATGGGCGCGTCAAGGTTGATGCAGAGTTTGATGCCGTCGTCACCCAAGATTGCGTCCAGGGCTTCAGCCTGGCCGATCGTGCGAGGAAAGCCATCGAGCAGTGCGCCCCTCTGGGCGTCTGGCTGGGTAAAGCGCTCTTCAACCAAGCGGTTGACGAGGTCATCGCTTACGAGCCCACCTTCGGCGAGGATGCCTTCCACCTCTCGACCAAGTGGGGTCTTGTCCTTAATGGCGGCACGAAGAATGTCACCGGTGGAGACGTGAGGAATCCCGTAGGTAGCGCTCAGGCGCTTGCACTGGGTGCCCTTACCCGCTCCTTGAATACCAAGGATCACGAGGTTTAGTCGTGACGTCATAACTAACGCTTCAAGAAGCCTTCGTAGTTACGCATCATGAGTTGCGAGTCGATCTGACGCATGGTTTCTAGCGCCACACCTACCGCAATCAACAAGGTAGTTCCGTAGTACGGGAACTTGTTAATTGACCAGAGGGCCATCAAAATCGCTGGAACCACGGCGACCGAAGCCAAGAAGAAGGCGCCAACCACGGTCAAGCGGCTGAGCATCTTGGCGAAGTAACGCTCGGTGGGCTGACCGGGACGAATACCGGGGACGAAACCACCCTGCTGACGCAACATCTCAGCCTGCTGGTGAGGCTCGAAGGCGATGTAGACGTAGAAGAAGGTGAAGCCCAAAATGAGCAAGAAGTCAGATCCGATGTAGAAGAAGCTCGTTGGACGAAGTGAGTTGTTCACGAATGAGGTGAAGCTCGCCCACGGCACGATGTTCGACAAGAGAACGGGAATGTAGAGAACCGAAGAGGCGAAGATGATCGGAATAACACCCGACTGGTTCACCTTCAAAGGAATATAAGTGGAGTTTCCACCCATTTCCTTTCGACCCACGACTCGACGAGCGAAGGTCACAGGAATGCGGCGCTGTCCGTTGTCCATGAAGACAATCAGGACTAGCAGAGCCAAAGACACGAGCAAGATGATCGTGAACTTCGCGGGGCCACCTTCGAGCCAAACGGCGTGTCCACCGGAAGGCATTCCGGCAACAACGTTCGCGAAAATAAGCAGTGACATACCCTGACCGATTCCGCGCTGGGTAATGAGCTCAGCGAGCCACATAACAAAGGCGGTTCCGGCGGTCATGGTGAGCACCATGAACAGGCCCAACCAGAGGTTGAACTTAGGAATCAGGTCAATGGTGTAACCCAAGAGAGCCTGGTCGTGACCGTGGAAGGCGTAAACGAGTCCGGTGGACTGCAGCAATGCCAAGCCAATGGTCAGGTACCGAGTCGTCTGCGTGATCTTCTTTTGACCGGTCGCTCCCTCGTCACGCCACATGGCGAGCTTGGGGATAACACCAGTCAAGAGCTGAATAACGATTGACGAGGTGATGTAGGGCATAACACCAAGACCGAAGACGGCCAAGCGAGTTAGCGCACCACCCGAGAAGAGGTTCAAGAAGCCCAGTACGCCCGACGAACTTGCCTTGGCCTGCAAAAGCGTGACCTGGCTCCAGCTAACTCCGGGAATCGGCAAGTTGGCACCCAACTGGTACAAACAGATGACCGAAACGGTAAAGAGGACCTTGTTGCGGAGGTCCGCAACCCGGAAGATATTGGCGAGACGACTGAACACTTGAAAAACCTACCGGTTCTGGTGCTGGTTGCCCGACGCGGCGGGACGCACCTTGAAGGGCTTGTCCAAAACAGTGGTGGTTCCACCGGCGTTCTCAATAGCAGCCTTGGCCGATGCGGAGAAGGCGTGGGCGGAAACGTTCAACTTAGCGCTGAGCTCTCCACGACCGAGGATCTTGACGAATTCCTTCTTGCCAACGAGGCCCTTTGAAACCAGGACGTCGAAGGTGATGTCGGAAACGCCCAATTGAGCGAGCGCGTCAACGTTGACGGGGGTGTACTCGACGCGGAAGGGGTTCGTGAAACCCTTCAACTTCGGCACGCGCTGCATCAAAGGCAACTGTCCACCTTCGAAACCCGCAGGAATCTGGCGACGAGCCTTCTGACCCTTGGTACCACGGCCAGCGGTCTTACCGCCCTTACCGGCGATACCACGACCGACGATGCGCTTGCGCTTGATCGAGCCTTCGGGTGACTTAAGTTCGTGCAACTTCATTAGTTGACCTCTTCTACGTTTACAAGGTGCGGAACGCGGGCAATCATGCCGCGAATTTCCGGACGGTCGGGCAAGACGTTGCTCTGGCCAATGCCACGAAGTCCCAGCGCGCGCAAGTTAGCGCGGTGCTTGGGCTTGGTGCCGATGCCGGAACGAGTCTGAGTTACTTTCAACTGAGCCATGATTATTCCTCACTCACTTTGAACAGGTCGCTCTCGCGCTGACGCTCGCGGTAGGCGCGCAAGGTACCCGATGGGGTGACCTCGTCAAGTGCCTTGCCACGCGCAGCGGCGATCTGCTCGGGGGTACGAAGCTGCTTCAGGCCTTCGATGGTGGCGTGCGCCACGTTGATGCCGTTAGCGGAACCAAGGGACTTCGCGATGATGTCCTTGACGCCAGCCATTTCCAGGATGGCGCGAGCAGCACCACCGGCGATAACACCGGTACCGGGAGCGACCGGCTTCGCCAAGTACTGGGTACACAATGGTGGTGCCAGCGAGTGGTACTTCGAACAGGTTCTTGCGAGCCTCTTCGATGCCCTTTTGTACGGCGAGTCCAGCTTCCTTAGCCTTGCCGTATCCCAAGCCGACGCGACCCTTGCCGTCACCGATGACCATGAGTGCGGTGAAGGAGAAACGACGTCCACCCTTTACCACCTTGGACACGCGGTTCACCTTGATGGTGCGCTCTTCAAATTGTTCGAGATCAGTTGTAGTCATTAGAACTCCAATCCGCCTTCACGTAGCGTGTCAGCAAAAGCCGCAACACGGCCGTGGTAGTCAAAACCACCGCGGTCAAAGACCACGGAAGAAATCTGGGCAGCCTTCGCGCGCTCAGCCAAGAGCTTGGCGACAGCCTTGGCACCCTCGATGTTTCCACCGTTGGTGCCCTTCAACCCAGCCTCGACCGATGACGCAGCGGCCAACGTGCGGCCCGCCTGGTCGTCGATGATCTGAGCAGAGATGTGCTTGTTCGTGCGGCTCACGGCCACACGGGGACGAGCGGCGGTACCGGCGAGACGGCGACGGATGCGCTCGTGTCGACGGATGCGCAGTTCACGAGTAGTACGTGCCATTACTTCGCAGCCTTTCCAGCCTTGCGCATAACTCGTTCACCGAGGTAGCGCACACCCTTGCCCTTGTAGGGCTCGGGCTTACGGATCTTGCGGATAGACGCAGCCACCTGGCCGACGACTTCCTTGTCTGGTCCCTTGATGATCACGCGAGTTGGCGCGGGAACTTCAAAGGTGACACCCTCGGGTGCTTTGTACTGCACGGGGTGCGAGAAGCCCAACGCGAGGTCCAGTACACCGGGTGCACCGGCGGCGGCGCGGTAACCCACGCCCTGAATCTCGAGCTCCTTGGTCCAACCCGTTGTCACGCCGACCACCATGTTGGAGATCAGGGTGCGGGTAAGACCGTGCAGGGCCTTGTGCTGGGTCTCGTCGCTGACGCGGTCCACGGTGAGAACGTCGCCCTCTTGAGCCAGGGTGATTCCACCAGGCAGAGTGCGGACCATCGTGGCGTTCGGGCCCTTGACGGTGACCTTGTCACCAGCAACGTCAATGGTGACGCCGCTAGGAACAGTGATGGGGTTACGGCCGATGCGCGACATTAGCGACCTTCCTTTGTAATCAGAGTTGCGTTACCAGACATAACAAAGCACCTCACCACCGAGCTTGGCCTTGCGGGCTTCGCGGTCGGTCATAAGACCATGGCTGGTTGAGACGACGGCTACGCCGACGCCACCAAGAACCTTGGGCATCTGGTCGGACTTGCGGTAAATGCGAAGTCCTGGCTTCGAGACACGCTTGATACCAATGATGGTCTTCTTGCGGTCCTCGGAGTACTTCAAGGTGATCACCAACTGGTTGCCGGCTTTGCCCTCAACCTTGTTAACGACGTATCCGGCGATGAAGCCTTCCTTGAGCAGCAACTTAGCGAGGTTCTCCTTGAGCTTCGATGAAGGCATCGAAACGGTGTCGAACATCGCCGAGTTGGCGTTGCGAATGCGGGTAAGCATGTCGGCGATTGGGTCAGTCATTGTCATAACAGTCCTCCTACCAACTTGCCTTCGTCACGCCGGGAACTTCGCCGGCGTGGACCATCTGACGCAAGCAGATACGGCACAGGCCGAACTTGCGGTACACAGAGCGTGGACGACCACAACGCTCGCAACGCGTGTAGGCACGAGTTGAGAACTTAGGCGTCTTAGCCTGCTTGATACGAAGTGCTTTCTTCGCCATGACTATCGATTCTCCTGCTTGAAGGGGAAGCCGTAAGCGCGCAAGAAAGCGCGCCCCTGCTCGTCAGTTGTTGCGGTGGTGACAATGGTGATGTCGAATCCACGAGGGGCATCAATCTTGTCGTAGTCGATCTCGGGGAAGATCAACTGGTCGTTGATACCGAAGGTGTAGTTACCGCGGCCGTCGAAGGACTTTGGTGACAAACCACGGAAGTCACGGATTCGTGGGATAGCCAGGCTCAAGAGACGGTCAAAGAACTCCCAGGCGCGGTCGCCACGCAAGGTGACCTTCACGCCGATGGGCTGCTCTTCGCGCAACTTGAACGAAGCGATTGACTTCTTGGCCCGAGTCACGATTGGCTTTTGACCGGTGATGAGCTCGAGGTCACGCTGTGCACCTTCCAGCAGTGAAGCCTGCTGGGTCGCACGGCCCACACCGGAGTTAAGAACAATCTTCTCCAGGGTTGGAACCTGCATGATGTTGTCAAGACCCAAGTCGGCCTTGAGCTGCTGACGCAACTCAGAGTCGAAACGAGCCTTTAGACGTGGACGCTGTGTCGTTGTCATAGTGTCTCTCCACACTTGCGGCAAACACGAGTCTTCGTGTCGCCCTCAACCTTGAAACCAACCTTCGCTGGTCCCTTGTGCTTGCCACACCACAGTGCAACGTTGCTTACGTGCAGGGGCATCACCTTGTCGATGATTCCCGCCTGCATGGTCGCACCGGTCTGCTTGGTGTGGCGCTTGGCTACGTTGAGACCTTCCAGGATCACCTTGTTGGCGCCTGGCAATGCCTCTTCAACCTTCGCGCGCTCGCCGCGGTACTTGCCCGCTAGTACGAGCACGTCGTCACCCTTACGAATTTTCATTAGAGCACCTCAGGGGCTAGAGAAATAATGCGCATGAACTTCTTGTCACGCAGTTCACGTCCGACTGGCCCGAAGATACGGGTACCGCGAGGCTGCAGCTGGTCGTTGATCAACACCGCGGCGTTCTCGTCGAACTTGATGTATGAACCGTCGGGACGACGCTTTTCCTTGGCGACGCGAACGACGACGCAGCGAACTACGTCACCCTTCTTAACGGCCGCACCGGGAATGGCGTCTTTCACCGTGGCGATGAAAACATCACCGATCGATGCGTAACGACGGCGGGTACCACCCAACACGCGAATGCAAAGGACTTCCTTCGCACCGGAGTTGTCGGCAACCTTGAGACGGGACTCTTGCTGAATCATCGAGCACGCTCCACAATTTCGGTCAAGCGCCAGCGCTTGAGCTTGGACAATGGACGGGTCTCCTGGACGCGTACACGGTCACCGATCTTGGCCTCGTTCTTCTCGTCGTGAACGTAAAGCTTCTTGGTGCGCTGTACGGTCTTGCCGTAGACGGCGTGACGAACACGCTCGACGATGGCAATAACGATGGTCGAGTCCATCTTGTCCGAGACCACAATGCCCTCGCGGATCTTGCGGGGGTTCTCGCGTGACTCTGCCGCCGACGCTGCTGGTGCAGCCTTGGCAACGGGAGCCGCGGCGACGGTCTCGGTGACTTCGTTGGTCATTTCATCACTCATTAGTTGTTACCTTCCTGAGCTTCGGCCGCCGCAATCTCGCGCTCGCGCAAGAAGGTGGCTAGGCGGGCGATGTCCTTGCGAACAGCGCCGAGGCGTGATGAGTTGTCCAGCTGGCCAGTGGCGAGCTGGAAGCGCAAGTTGAACAACTCGCGACGTGCTTCAGCCAAGCGACCGACCAAGTCGGTGTCGCTCAGACCGCGCATCTCTTGAACCTTTTCTGATGTGGTTGTCATTAGATTGTGACCTCCGGGGTCCCGTGAGTTCCGGGACGAATAATGAACTTGGCCTTGATAGGCAACTTCTGGATAGCGCGCTCCATAGCGGCACGGGCCAAAGCCTCGTCCACACCACCGAGCTCGAACATCACGCGACCTGGCTTCACCACGGCAACCCAGAACTCAGGGTTACCCTTACCCGAACCCATGCGGGTTTCCGCGGGCTTCTGGGTGACTGGCTTGTCAGGGAAAATTCGGATCCAGACCTTTCCACCACGCTTAACGTGACGGGTCATGGCAATACGTGCCGCTTCAATCTGACGGGCCGTGATCCAACCGCGCTCGAGCGCCTGGATACCGAAGTCACCGAAGTTCAGCTCAACGCCGCCCTTGGCCTCTCCGGTCATACGACCACGCTGTTGCTTGCGGTGCTTAACCTTGCGGGGCATCAACATGATTACTCAGCGTCCTTTCGAAAGTGTGGAGCGTCGGTGTGATCCGTAGCGGTGCGACGCTCGATGTCCTCTTCCACGCTCAACTGGGCCTCGACCTCAGGGGTCACAGCCAAGATGTCCGCTGGAGCATCGGTGAATTCGGTCACTACTGCTTCGGCCTCGCCAACGCGACGACGTCCACCACCGGCACGAACAACACCCTTGGGCGCAGCTGGTGTAGCGGTTACTGGAACAGCATCGCCAGCGGCCATAGCGGCTTCGCGAACGATCTTCTCGTCGTTGGTGATTGAGTAGGGCAAGACGTCACCCTTGTAAATCCAAACCTTCACACCAATACGACCCGTAGAGGTACGAGCCTCACGGAAGCCGTAGTCAATGTCGGCGCGCAGGGTGTGCAGTGGCACGCGACCTTCACGGTAGGACTCACGACGTGACATTTCCGCGCCACCCAAACGGCCCGAGGCCTGGATGCGAACACCCAAGGCGCCAGCCTTTTGAACGGTCTGGATGCCACGCTTCATGGCGCGACGGAAGGCCACGCGGCGAAGCAACTGGTCACAGATTCCTTGAGCAATCAACGCAGCGTCGAGTTCGGGCTGCTTGATCTCTTGGATGTTGAGCGAAATGTGCTTTTGTCCGGTGATCTTCTCGAGGTCCTTCTTAAGACGCTCGGCCTCAGCACCACGACGACCAATGACGATGCCTGGACGTGCGGTGTGGATGTCCACGCGGATGCGGTCCGAGCTGCGCTCGATCTCAATGCGGCTAACCATGGCGCTCTCGAGCTGCTTGGTTAGGTAGTCGCGGATCTTCCAGTCTTCGATTACGAGTTCCTTGTAGCCACGCTCCTTGAACCAGCGCGACTTCCAGTCAGTCGTAATTCCGAGACGGAAACCGTAGGGGTTTACCTTCTGACCCATTATTTGGTCTCCTCGTTCTTCTCTTCAGCTGCAGCCTCTGCAACCTCTTCGGTAGCGACTTCAGCGGACACCTCTTCGGTGGCAACTTCGGTAGCGACTACCTCGGTCTCCGGGGCAACAACCTCGGTCACGATCTGGTCCTCAACAACCGCCTCGTTGGCCTCAGCCTCGAGTGCAGCGGCCTCAGCAGCGGCTTCGCGCTTGTTCACCGAAGCGGTCTGGTCGGCACGACGACGTGACGAGGCGACGCGCTGGGTGCGTGAGGCCTGAGCCTTGGCGCTGCGTGAGTTGGAAAGAATTTCGAGACGGTCATCGTCCATCTTCGAGACAATGACGGTGATGTGGCAGGCGCGCTTGCGGATTGCACCAGCGCGTCCACGAGCACGTGGGGTGAAGCGCTTCATGGTGATGCCCTCGTCGGCGTAGCAAGCCGAGACGTAGAGCTCGTCGGCGTTCATGCCGTCGTTGTTCACCGCGTTAGCGATAGCGGCGTTCAGCACCTTAGCGATAACGTCAGCGGCTTCACGGGTAGTACCGGCCAGGATCTCGCGGGCGGTCTGAATGTCTTCACCACGGATGTTGTTCAAAACAACACGTGCCTTGGTGGCGGACATCTGGTAGCCGCGCAATACCGCGCGGGTACCTGGGCGTTCGTTGGTCTTCGCAGCAGTCATTAGCGCTTACCCGTCTTCTCTTGTCCGGCGTGGAACTTGAAGGTGCGCGTTGGAGCGAACTCGCCAAGCTTGTGGCCGACCATTGATTCGTTAACAAATACCGGTACGTGACGGCGACCGTCGTGTACGGCGAAGGTGTGACCGACCATGTCGGGGATGACCGTCGAGCGACGGCTCCAGGTCTTGATGACCTTCTTCTCGTTGGCGGCGTTCATCGCGTCGACCTTCTTTAGAAGGTGTCCATCGATGAATGGGCCTTTTTTCAAACTACGTGACATGTTCTACCTACCTCCGCGATCCGCGACCACGGCGACGACGAATAATGAGTGCATCCGACTGCTTGGGCAAACGGGTACGACCTTCTGGCTGACCCCATGGTGATACTGGGTGACGTCCACCGGAGGTCTTACCTTCACCACCACCAAGTGGGTGGTCCACTGGGTTCATCGCCACACCACGAGTCTGGGGACGAATACCCTTCCAACGGTTACGTCCGGCCTTACCGATCTTGATCAGTTCGTGCTCGGAGTTGCCGATGATGCCCAAAGTGGCGCGGCAGTCAATTGGCACGCGACGCATTTCGGTCGAGGGAAGACGCAAGGTGGCGAATCCGCCATCCTTCGCGACGAGCTGGACGCCCATACCGGCCGAGCGGGCCATCTTGCCACCGCCACCAGGGCGAAGCTCGACGTTGTGCACGGTGGAACCGGTTGGGATGTAACGCATGGGCAGGGCGTTGCCGGTACGAATGTCGGCCTTGGGACCGGACTCAACCTTGTCGCCTACCTTCAGGCCGTTAGGGGCCAAGATGTAGCGCTTCTCACCATCTGCGTAGTGCAGCAAGGCAATGCGGCAGGTGCGGTTGGGGTCGTACTCAATTGAGTGAACCGTCGCGGGGACGCCGTCTTTGTTGCGCTTGAAGTCGATGATTCGGTACTGCTGCTTGTGACCACCACCGCGGTGACGCGAGGTCTTGCGGCCGTAGTTGTTACGACCACCGGTCTTGGGCTTGGAGTCGAGCAACGACTTCTCAGGCGTCGACTTGGTGATTTCTGCGAAGTCCGAGACCGTCTGGAAACGACGGCCGGGGCTAGTTGGTTTACGGTGACGAAGTGCCATGTTCTTAGCCTTTAGTTCTCGAAGAGGTTGATCGTGTCGCCCGACTTCAGGGTGACGATGGCGCGCTTGGTGTCGGGACGTGAACCACGCACACCGGTGCGGCGGTTACGAGTCGACTTACCCTTGCGGTTCAGCGTGTTCACGTTGGTAACGGTCACGTTGAAGGCCTGCTCGACGGCGTTACGCACGTCGATCTTGGTGGCGCGGGGGTCTACGACGAATACGTAGGTGCCCTTGTCCATCAAGGCGTAGGTCTTCTCTGAAACAACGGGGCGCAGTAGGACGGTCATTGCGTCAAGCATTAGTTGTTCTCCTTAGCTTGTGGCAACGTGGCGTCGGTGAAGAGAATCCACTCGGCGTCCAACACGTCGTAGGTGTTGAGTTCGCCAGTGTCAACGGTCTTCACGTTGGGCAGGTTGCGGAATGAGTGGAAGGCCACGACATCGTCCTTAGCGAGGACTACGAGGACCTTGCCGTTAAGACCGAGCTTCTCGATGGCCGAGATTGCATCCTTGGTCTTTGGAGCAGACCAGGTAGCAAAGTTGTCGATCAGCGCAATGCGCTCAAGGGCAGCGCGGTCGGAAAGAGCCGAGTTCAGAGCCAAACGGATCATCTTCTTAGG
>Ga0316231_1005583_pt1 | contig 10002 bp, 9 predicted proteins | sample TBH18027metaG_FD_206002 | JGI IMG/M metagenome (GOLD analysis project Ga0316231, IMG submission 206002) | Freshwater microbial communities from Trout Bog Lake, Wisconsin, USA - TBH18027 | ecosystem: Environmental > Aquatic > Freshwater > Lake > Hypolimnion/Profundal zone | place: USA: Wisconsin...
TCCTGTGGTGCTGGAATGGTCATTATGCCTGAACCGGCCCGGCCCGGCCCAGCGGGATTAGGAAGAAATCCGCTTCAATCTTTTGCTCTCGGCAAAGGAAAGAGCTAGATTTATGGTGAATGTCCATCACCGGTGCGACGCGTGCTGAAACCTCCTGTCATGTTGGCCTGTCCCGATTGCGACCTCCTGCATCGGGCCGGCGCGCCAGGGAAGCACAGCATGCAGCTCTGCGTCCGCTGCGGCGCGGTGCTCGGCCGGGGCCGGCATGCCGGCCTGGCCCGGGTGATGGCCCTGCATGTCACCGCGCTGATCCTGTTCTTCCTGGCCAACGCGTTCCCGCTGCTGGCCCTGCGCCTGCACGGGACCTTGCGGGAAACCTCGATCCCGGGCTGCGCCCGGATCCTGGCCACCCTGGGTTGGCCCTGGCTGTCGGCCATCCTGGTCACCACCGTGATCCTGGGCCCGCTGCTGCAGCTGGGCGGGACGCTGGCGGTGCTGGTGCAGATCGCCCGCCGCCGGCAGGGCCCGTGGACGGCCAGGCTGTTCCGCATCCTGGAGGAGTTCCGCAGCTGGGGGATGGTGGAGGTGTTCCTGCTCGGCGTCCTGGTGTCCTATTCCAAGCTCTCCCAGACGACCACCGTGATGGCGGGGCCGTCCCTGTACGCCCTGGGCGGCTTCCTCTTCGTGGCGGCCCTGGCGGCGTCGGCGCTGGATCCCCGGGCGGTGTGGGAGGCGGCGGGCGCCCCCGCCGAGGTGCCGGAGCCACGCCAGGGGAACGGGCGCAGCGCCCGGGGCTCGGGCCTGCAGGGGTGCTCCGCCTGCGGGCTGCTGGCCCCGGTCTCGGGCCAGGTCTGCGCCCGCTGCGGCGCCACCCTGCACAGCCGGAAACCGGACAGCGCCACCCGCACGTGGGCCCTGCTGATCACCGCCGCCATCCTCTACATCCCGGCCAACGCCCTGCCGGTCACTCAGGTGATGAACCTGGGGCGGGCGCACGAGGACACCATCCTGAGCGGCGTCCGCTACTTCCTGCGCACCGGCTCCTGGCCCCTGGCCCTGCTGATCTTCGTCGCCAGCGTGCTGGTGCCGCTGGTCAAGTTCGTCATCCTGGTGTTCCTGCTGGTCTCGGTCCGGTTCCGGCTGCGCTGGCGGCCCCGCCTGCGGGCCGGCCTCTACCGGCTGACCGAGATGGTGGGCCGGTGGTCCATGGTGGACATCTTCGCCATCACCCTCATGGTGGCCATGCTGCGCATGGGCAGCCTGGCCTCGGTCGTGCCGCGGCCGGGCGCCATGGCGTTCGCCTTGATGGTGGTGGCGACCATCCTCGCCGTGCGCAGCTTCGACCCCAGGCTGGTCTGGGACGCATTGGAGTCCGCCCATGATTGACGAGCCCGAACAAGCCCAGCTGGTGCCGCCCGAGCCGGTCCTGCGCCGGCGCAGGCCGTCGCTGGTCTGGCTGATCCCGCTGGTGGCGGCGGTGATCGGCGCCTGGATCGCCTTCAGAAGCTACGCCGAACGGGGCCCTACCATCAACATCACCTTCCAGAGCGCGGAAGGGCTGGAGGCGGGCCAGACCCGGATCAAGCACAAGGACGTGGAAGTGGGCCGGGTCACCGCCATCAACCTGAGCCCGGACTTCGGCCATGTCGAAGTCACCGCCGAGCTCAAGCGCGGGGCCTACGCGCAGATCTCCGAGAACACCCGGTTCTGGGTGGTGCGGGCCCGGGTCAGCACCAACGGGATCTCGGGCCTGGGCACCCTGCTGTCCGGCGCCTACATCGGCATGGACCCCGGTCCGCACGGCAAGCCGCAGCGCAGCTTCAAGGGGCTGGAAAGCGCGCCCACCATCATGCCCAGCACGCCGGGAACCCTGGTGGAACTGCGCGCCGAGAAGCTGGGTTCGCTGAACATCGGCTCCCCCGTGACCTTCCGGCAGATCCACGTGGGCGAAGTGGAGGGCTTCGACCTGGCCCCGGACGGCCAGTCGGTGCTGATCAAGATCCAGGTCAACGCGCCCTACGACCGTCTGATCCACCACGAAACCCGGTTCTGGGATTCCGGCGGGGTGGACCTGAGCATCGACGCCAACGGCGTCCGGCTGCACTCGGACTCCATGGTGCAGCTGTTCCTGGGCGGCATCGCTTTCGAGAACCCCGCCGGCCAGCTTCCCGCCGAGCTCACCCCGGGCCAGACCTTCACCCTGTTCCCCAACCACGACAAGGCCTACGAGCCGGTGTTCCTCGACCACCACTTCTTCCTGCTGAATTTCGACGAATCGCTGCGCGGCCTGTCCCGGGGGGCGCCGGTGGAGTTCCGCGGGGTGAAGGTGGGCGAAGTGCAGGACTTCAAGCTGGAGTTGCGCGCCGGCGAGCTGGAAGCCCGGATTCCGGTGCTGATCACCCTGGAGCCCGCGCGGTTCGCCATCAAGGGCGGCAACGGCGCGTCCATCGAGGACCTCATGGCCAGGATGGTGCGCAAGGGCTTCCGGGCCCAGCTCAGGGCCGGCTCGCTCATCACCGGCACCGTGTTCGTGGACCTGGGCTTCTTCCCCCAGGCCGCGGCCAGGGCCATGACCCGGAGCGGCGGCTACCCGGAGATCCCCACCATCCCGTCCACCATGGGCGCCCTGGCGGACAACCTGGCCAGGCTGGTCGACCACCTGCAGAAACTGCCGCTCGAGGACATCGCCGACCAGCTGCGCGGCACCTTCCCGGTCCTGCGCGACACCCTGCAGCAGACCCGGGCCCTGATGGCCCGCCTGGACACCGAGACGGCGCCCCAGGCCAAGGCCACCCTGGCCCAGGCCCAGGCCACCCTGGCCGCCCTGGAGCGGACCCTGGGCGCCGATTCGCCCACCCAGGCCGATCTGCGCAACGCCCTGGACGAATTCGCCAAGGCCGCCCGGGCCCTGCGCAACCTGGCCGACTCCCTGGAGCGGCATCCTGAATCCATGATCTTCGGCAAAGGGAAAACCCCATGATCCGCTGGCGGCCCGTTCCCGTCCTGTTCCTGGCCGCCTGCGCGGGCTGCCTGGGGCCTTCCGCGCAGGTGGCGCTGCACACGCTCCAGCCGATGCGGCAGGAGGGGGCCGTGCCGGCGCGTTCCGGATTCGCCCTGGAGGTCATGCCGGTGCGCCTGCCGGAGTTGCTGCAGCGCCCGCAGATGGTCATGGTGCGCTCCGGCGGGCTCGGGCTGTCCGAGACCCAGCGCTGGGGCAACCCCCTGGACCAGGACATGCAGCGGGTGCTGGTGGCGAACCTGGGCCTGCTGCTGGGCAGCGGCGCCGTGGTGCCGAGCCCCTACGGCGAACGGGTGGCGGCCGCCTACCGGCTGGAGCTGGTGGTCCTGAGCTGCGCGCCCCAACCCGGCGGCGCACTGGCCTTCGAGGCCGTCTGGATGGTGACCCGGCCCGGCGCCGCCCAGGCCGTCCTGCTGCGCCGGACGGCGCTCCGGGAAGTCTTGGCCGACGCCGGCGCCGATGCCCTGGCGGCGGCGCACAGCCGCGTCCTGGAGACCCTGAGCCGGGAGATCGCCGCCGCCCTGGTCAAGCTACCTTGAACCGCTGGATCCGCTGACGCAGGTCCCCGGCCAGCCGGGCCAGCTCCTCGATGGTGCGCGCCGTCTCGGAGACCGAGGAGGCCAGCTGGGTGGTGGCGGAGGCGTTGCGTTCGGTGAACTGCATCGTGGCGCGCATGGCCTGCACCGCCTCTTCGCCGGTGCCGGACTGGGCCTCCAGCACCTGGGCGATGGCGTGGACCTGCTCGGCGGCGCGCCGCACGTCCTGCTCGATGGTCGAAAGCGACTGGGCCACCGCGGCGACCGCCTTGCCCCCGGCCAGCACCCGCTGGTCGCTTTCCTGGATCAGCCCGAAGATCTCCTTGGCCGCGCCGCCGCTGCGCTCGGCCAGCTTGCGGATCTCCTCCGCCACCACCGCGAAGCCTCTGCCCTGCTGGCCGGCCTTGGCCGCCTCGATGGCGGCGTTGAGGCTCAGCAGGTTGGTCTGCCGGGCGATTTCAGCGATGACCGTGGTGATCCGGGAGACCTTGTCCTGGCTTTCCTTGATGGCGGCCATGGCCTGGGTGGATTCCCCGGCGCTGCGCAGGCCTTCCCGGCTGGCCGCGAGCGAGCCCTGGCCCAGCTGCTCGGCGGTGGCGGCGCTCTGCCTCGCCTCCTGGGCCGAACGCGCCATCTGCGCCAGGGCGGCGGTGGAGGCCTCGACCGCCCGGCGCTGCTGATCGGCGCCGCGGCTGATCTCTCCGGTGGCGGAATTGATCTGGTCCCCGGTCGCCGCCAGTTCAGTGGCGCTGGAGGCGTTCTGTTCGGCGATCTGGGCCATGGCCTGCAGGTCCTCGCGCAGTTGCACCGTGGCCAGGTTCATGCTGCGGCTGATGTGGCTCAGCTCGTCCCGCCCCTCCACCTGGCTGTGGACGGTCAGGTCCCCGTGATGCAGCGCGCTCATGGCCCGCTCCAGGTCCTGGACCGAGCCGCTGACCTGCCTGGACACCAGGCGCACGAAACCCATGCCCGCCAGCAGCCCGCCCAGGGCTATGCCGGCGATCCAGGCCTGACGCCGACGGCCAAGGCCGGCGTTATCCCGCACCGTGGCTTCGGAGGCCTTCAGCACCAGGTCCTGCAGCCCTTCCAGGGCGTCGCGGGCCTCGCGCTGGATCTGCACATTGGCCTCCATCAGCTCGGGCACCGCGCTGTCCTTGCTCGCCTTGGCCGCCTCCAGCACCGCGCTGAAGCCCGCCATGTATTTCTTCATGGCGGCCATGGCCTTCTCCGCCAGCGGGCGTTCTTCCGCGGTCCAAGGCAGGGTGGGAAACTGGTCCAGGAGGTCGCGGATCCGGCCGTCGTACTCGTTCGCCCGGGCGACCCGCTTGCCCAGGTAGGCCTCGTTCCGGGCCGCCGCGATCATCGAGATGTGGACCGTCCTTAGCACATTGGAATCGTTCAAAGTCCTGCCGATCATCCTGGACTTCGTGACATCCTGCTTCAGCCCGCCGGTCGCGCTTTGGGATTCCCGGATCCCCAGCCAGCCCAGCGCCGTGACCAGGATCAGGAGCAGGGACTGCACCGACAGGACCAGAATGAATTTCCGGCCGACACTGAGCGAAGCCAGGAAGCGGTTCAGCATGGGTAGCCCTCGTTGCCGGTGAATATAGCCTTGATCTTGGTAAAAACCAACAGAATCGCCGCCCGGCCGGATCCAGACAGCGGTTTCCCGGCCAACCCGGGATGAGGACCCGTTTTTCATCGCTAGGCTAATCTGTATCTTTTAGATATTCCGTCGCAAAATCGGGTGCGAAATGCATAGGTATATATAGCGATACATGAAGTGATTGGGCTTCATCTATTGAAACAATGTCGCAAAATGCCCATCGCAGTAATCAGTAAAATATACCGAAATATACTTAATTATTGTTATTATTGGTTATTAAAATTTTTACACCATTTGGCTAGCCCAAACCATCGGAACGCGTAAAATTTGGCTACTCCCACCCAGTACTTAGCCAATTTAGCAAAGGAGATCGGCCAATGTATAAGTCCTTGAAGCTGGATCCCAACAAATGCACGGGCTGCCTCCAGTGCGAGATGGCCTGCGCCTACCAGCACCACAAGACCTTCAACACCGGAAAATCCCGGATCAAGATCTTCTCGTTCGAGCGGGAAGGCCGCAAGGTGCCGTACACCTGCACCCAGTGCGACGAAGCCTGGTGTCTGCACGCCTGTCCCGTGGAAGCCATCGTGCGCGACGCCAAGACCGGCGCCAAGGTGGTGCTCGAGGACCGCTGCGTGGGCTGCAAGGTGTGCACTGTCGCCTGCCCCTTCGGCACCGTGAACTACATCGCCAAGACCGGCAAGGTCCAGAAGTGCGATCTGTGCGCGGGCGATCCGGCCTGCGCCAAGGCCTGCCCCACCGGCGCCATCACCTACGTGGACGCGGACTGGACCGGCCTGGGCAGGATGCGGCAGTGGGCCGAGAAGACTGACACGAATCCGGCGACGGTTTGAGGGGAGGCGACCATGTCCTATACGAAGAAGATCCTGCGGGTGAACCTGACGGCCGGCACGTGCTCGGCTGAACCCCTCAACCTGGAATGGGCCGGGCAGTACCTGGGCCAGCGCGGCCTGGCCACCAAATACCTCAGCGAGGAGATCGACCCCAAGGTCGATCCGCTCGCCCCGGAGAACAAGCTGATCTTCGCCACCGGGCCGCTCACCGGCACCGCCGCCTCCACCGGCGGCAGGTACTCGGTGATCACCAAGGGCCCGCTCACCGGCGCCATCGCCTGCTCCAACTCCGGCGGCTTCTTCGGCGCGGAGCTGAAGTTCGCCGGCTGGGACATGGTGATCGTCGAGGGCCGCTCGCCCAGGCCCGTCTACCTGCTCATCGAGGACGACCAGGCCACCCTGCTCGACGCCGGCCACCTGTGGGGCAAGACCGTGTGGGAGACCGAGGAGATGCTCAAGAGCGGGCACCAGGATCCGCAGATGCGGGTGGCCAGCATCGGCCGGGCCGGGGAGAACGGCGTGCTGTTCGCGGGCATCGTCAACGACCTGCACCGGGCCGCCGGCAGATCCGGGGTGGGCGCGGTGATGGGCTCCAAGAACCTCAAGGCCCTGGCCGTGCGCGGCACCCTCACCGACGCCTACGCCGTGGCCGACCCCGACGCCTTCTTCAAGGCCGTCGACGCCGGCAAGGCCGTGCTCGCCGCCAACGCCGTGACCGGCCAGGGGCTGCCCGCCTACGGCACCCAGGTGCTCATGAACGTCATCAACGAGGTGGGCGCCCTGCCCACCCGCAACGGCCAGGGCATCCAGTTCGAGGGCGCCCGGGCCATCTCCGGCGAGGCCATGCACGAGCCCAGGGCCACCGACGGCAAGCCCAACCTGATCAACCACACTGGCTGCTTCGGCTGCACCATCGCCTGCGGCCGGGTCTCGAAGATGGATCCCAACCACTTCTCCATCAAGGACCAGCCGGGCTACCAGGGCGCGTCCGGCGGCGTGGAATACGAGGCCGCCTGGGCCCTGGGCGCCGCCTGCGGCATCTCGGACCTGGAGGCCCTGACCTACGTGAACTTCCTCTGCAACGAGGACGGCATGGATCCCATCACCCTGGGCGCCACCATCGGCGCGGCCATGGAACTGTTCGAACTGGGCCTGATCACCAAGGAGGAGGCGGGCCTGGAACTGCCGTTCGGTTCCGCCGAGGCGCTGGTGAAACTGAGCGAACTCACCGCCCAGGGCACCGGCTTCGGCCAGGTCATCGCGCTGGGCTCCAAGCGCCTTTGCGCCAAGTACGGCCGTCCGGAACTGTCCATGACCGTCAAGGGCCAGGAATTCCCGGCCTATGACGGCCGCGCCCTGCAGGGCATGGCCCTGGAATACGCCACCTCCAACCGCGGCGCCTGCCACGTGCGGGGCTACATGGTCTCCCCCGAAGTGCTGGGCATCCCGGTGAAGCTGGATCCCGCCGCCACCGAAGGCAAGGCGCCCATGCTGAAGGCCTTCCAGGATCTCACCGCGGTGGTGGATTCCGCCGGCATCTGCCTGTTCACCACCTTCGCCTGGTCGGCCGGGGACATCCAGCCGCAGATCCAGGCGGCCTGCGGCGGCGACTGGTCCATGGACCGGCTCATGGCCGCCGGCGAACGGATCTGGAACCTGGAGCGCACCTTCAACCTGGCCGCCGGCTTCACCGCCAAGGACGACACCCTGCCCAAGCGCATGCTCACCGAAGGCGCCAAGACCGGCCCCTACAAGGGCAACGTGGCCGAACTGGGCAGGATGCTGCCGGAGTACTACCAGGTGCGCGGCTGGACCGCCGAAGGGGTGCCCACGCCGGAAACCACTGCCCGCCTGGGCTTGTAGCCGTGCGATACCTGATCATCGGCGCCGGACCGGCCGGCGTGACCGCGGCTGAAACCCTGGCCAAGACCGACCCGCGCGGCGAGATCACCTTGCTGCGCGGCGAGCCGGGCGAACCCTACGCCCGCATGGCCATCCCCTACCTGCTTTCGGGCCGGATCCAGGAAAGCGGCACCCACATCCGCCCGGATCCCGGCCACTACGCCCGGTGCGGCATCCGGCTGCTGGAGGGACGCGCCCAGAGCGTGGACTCCCAGGCCCGCCGCGTCACCCTGGCCGACGGCCATAGCCTCGGCTATGACCGTCTGCTGGTGGCCACCGGCTCCACCCCGGCCCTGCAGAAGATCCCCGGCATCGACCTGCCGGGGGTGCGCACCTGCTGGACCCTGGAGGATGCCCGGTTCCTGCTGGAGCAGGCCCGCCCCGGGCTCAAGGTGGTGCAGATGGGCGCCGGCTTCGTCGGCTGCATCATCATGCAGGGGCTGGTGTCGCTGGGGGTCGATCTGACCATCCTGGTGCGCAGCGGCCGCATGGTGTCCCGGATGATGAACCCGGCCTCCAGCGGCATGATCCGCGCCTGGTGCGAAGCCAAGGGGGTGCATATCCGGGTCGACACCCTGCCCGAAGCCATCACCCGGGAACAGGACCGGCTGCGGGTCCATCTGGGCGGCGGGGAGAGCCTGCCGGCGGACCTGTACCTCTGCCTGGTGGGGGTGAACCCCGCCCTGGGTTTCCTGGCCGGCAGCGGGGTCGCCAGCGGCACCGGGATCCTGGTGGATGACACGATGCAGACCTCGGTTGCCGGCATCTATGCCTGCGGCGATGTGGCGGAGTTCCGGGACTGCCTGACCGGCAAGCCCGCGGTCAACGCCATCCAGCCCAACGCCGTGGAGCAGGGCCGCATCGCCGCCCTGAACATGGCCGGGCGGCGGGCCACGTCCCGGGGCAGCTTCGCCTTCAACGTCCTGGACACCCTGGGGCTGATTTCCTACTCCTTCGGCTCCTGGCAGGGCGAGCCCGGCGGCGAGCACGCGGAAGTCGCCGATCCGGCCCGTTTCCGCTACCTGCGCCTGGAATTCCAGGGGGACCGCCTGGTGGGCGCCAATACCGTCGGCCTCACCGAGCATTCCGGCGTGCTCCGGGGCCTGATCGAAGGCAAGGTCGCGCTGGGTCCCTGGAAGCAGCGCCTGCTGCGCGACCCGACCCAGCTGATGCAGGCCTACCTGGCCTGCAGCCAAAAGCTGGCATGAAGGCTACGCTCAAGCTGTTCGCCACGCTCACCGCCCACCTGCCGGCCCAGGCCCGGCGGGCCGGGTTGGTGGAACTGGAACTCGCCCCGGAGACCACGGTCAGGGACGTGATCGAACAGCAGCGCCTGCCGCCGGCCCTGTGCACCCTGGTGCTGGTCAACGGGGTGTTCCTGGGCCCGGCGGATTGGGCCGGCCGGGTGTTGGCCGAAGGCGACGTCCTGGCCATATGGCCACCGGTGGGCGGTGGTTAGCTTCACCATGACCCTCGGCCGGGCCGAGTTCATGCGCCTGCTGCCGGCTGCCGTCGGACCGGAGTTCGACCTCGAGGAGACGGACGGAGCCACCCTGCTGACCCACCAGGGCGAGACCGGGAGTTGGCGGATCCGGCTGACCCCGTTGCCGCCCACGCGTCTCGGCCCGATCGCCATGGAGCGGTTCCAGGTGGACCTGACGTTCGAAGGCTGGCCGCCCAAGGAGGTGAATGCCTTCTTAGAACGCTTCCTTCTCAGCTACCAGCGTGGTGGTGGCTAGGGCAGCATTCCACGGGTGAAACCTTTCTAGGCTATTCTCGGCGTACCTCGGTAACTTCGGCGCCTCGGCGATAAGCAGTTCCTTAAATCGGATGGCGCCTATAGGAAATGCTTCGACACATGAATAAAAAAGCCTATCGCCGAGGAAACCGAGGTACGCCGAGAAAGATTAAAGAATCCTATCGTCTTTATACCAAGGTATTTCCGAGTTGTATTACTAGGTTTCCTTCGCTCCGGAGTCGGTTCGGATTCCTTCACCCGGAGCCTTCCCGGCCGGCGCAGGACCGAAGGGACCCGTACCGGTTCCGGCGAACAGGATTCCCGCCAGCATCGTGGCGAGACGAGAA
>Ga0316231_1005587_pt1 | contig 9999 bp, 5 predicted proteins | sample TBH18027metaG_FD_206002 | JGI IMG/M metagenome (GOLD analysis project Ga0316231, IMG submission 206002) | Freshwater microbial communities from Trout Bog Lake, Wisconsin, USA - TBH18027 | ecosystem: Environmental > Aquatic > Freshwater > Lake > Hypolimnion/Profundal zone | place: USA: Wisconsin...
TCCGTCGAAGATGCGCCAGGAGATGAGCGGGGTCAGGGACAGGAACTGGCTGCCGGAGTTGAACAGTTCGCTGCCCTTCAGGGCCTGGTAGCCGGCCGTGGCGCCGATGGTGAGCTTGGGGAACCACTCCGCTCTGGCCACCCCGATGTCGGCGGTGGCGCTGGCCAGCTGGCGCTCAGCGGCCCGCACGTCTGGCCTGCGCCGCAGCAGGTCGGCCCGCTCCCCCACCGGGACCGGGGCCAGGGCCAGCTCGGCGGGCGGGGTCCGGCAGAGGTCGGCCTCGCTTTCCGGCAGCTGGCCCAGCAGGACGCCCAGGCCCAGGGCGGCGGCGTGCATCTGCGCCCGGAGCCCGGGCAGCAGCGCTTCGGCGTCGTCCAGCCGGCCCTGGGCCCGCTCCAGGTCGGCCTGGGGCAGGTCGCCGGCCGCGGCCCGCGCCCGGGTGGCGGCCAGGATGCCGCGCAGGGCTTCGGCCGCTGCCGTGCGCGCCGCCAGTTCGCGCTGGGCGCCGCGCATGGTCAGGTAGGTCCGGGCCACTTCCGCCGCCACGCTGACGCGCGCGTCCCGGGCCGCCTCCACCGCCGCCTCGGCCTGGGCCTGGGCGGACTCCACCTGCCTGCGGGTCCGGCCGAAGAGGTCCATCTCCCAGGAGGCGTCGAAGCCGACCTGCTCGACCGTGATGTCGCGGGTCATGCGCGGGATGAGGCCGATGGGCAGCGGCCCGTTCAGGCTCTGCTCCTCCCGGCTGACGCTGGCGGCGGCGTCGATCCTGGGCCCCTGGGCGCCGGCCGCGGCGTCCCGCAGCGACCGGGCCTCGCTGATGCGCAGCAGGGCCTGGCGCACGTCCAGGTTGCCGGCCACGGCGGTCTCCACCAGCCGGTCCAGGACCGGGTCGCCCAGGCTCCGCCACCAGCGGTCCAGCCCGGCCGCGGGGGCGGCGTCGGCGGGCTGGCTCCAGCCTTTGCCGGCGTCGGCCTGGGGCGGCCGGAAGTCGGGCCCGGCCTTGCAGCCCGCCAGGGCGGCCAGCGTCAGCAGGGCGGCGCAGGATCGGGAACGGGACATGGGGCACCTCATTCGAGTCGGCCTTTGACGAACCAGGTGGCCGCGGACAGGGTGACCAGGGCGATCACCGCCATGGGCCACACGTTGGCGAACACCTCCGCCGGGGGCAGCGCCTTGAGGAAGCTGCCCTGGAGGATGATCAGGTAGTACTTCAGCGGGATCGCCTGGGCCAGCCACTGCAGCACGGCGGGCATGTTCTCCACCGGGGTGGCGAACCCGGACATCACCATGACCGGCACGCCGAAGGCGAAGGTGCCCAGGATGGCCTGCTGCTGGGTCCTGCAGACGGCGGAGAGCATCAGGCCGATGCCCACCATGGACAGCACGAACACCTCCATGCTGACGAACAGCAGCAGCCACGACCCGGTGAAGGCGATGCCGAAGGCGAACACCCCCGCCGCCGCCATGACCGAGCCCAGGCCCGAGCAGATCACCAGGGCCGGGGCCATCTTGGCGACGATGATCTCCAGCGGCGTGCAGGGCGAGACCAGCAGCTGGTCGAAGGTGCCCAGCTCGCGCTCCCGGGCGATGGACAGCCCGGTGATCATCAGGGTGGAGAACATCACCAGCACCCCGCCGAGGCTGGGCACCACGAACCACTGGTAGATCAGGTTGGGGTTGAACCAGTGGCGCACCGCCACGCTGTTGGCGGCCGCGGCGGTGCCGGTGAGCTCGGCGCCCAGGCCGGCGGCGAGGTCGCTGAGGTAGCCCAGCAGCACCTGGGAGGCGTTGCCGCGGCGCCCGTCCAGGAGCACCTGGGCCCGGGCCGGGCGGCCCGCGGCCAGGTCGCCCGAGAAACTCTCGGGGATGTCCAGGGCGGCGATCACCTCGCGGCGCTCGATCATCCCGGCGATCTCGGCCTGGCTGTGCGCCGGCACCAGCCGGTCGCAGAACGACGCCGCGCCGATCCTCGCCACCAGCTCATAGGCGGCCCTGCCGCTGTCGCGGTTGTAGACGGCGATGTCCACGTGCCGGACTTCGAGGGTGTTGGCGAAGGAGAAGATCAGCAGCTGCATGAGCGGCGGGATGATCAGGGCGAAGCGGCTCTTGGGGTCGCGCAGCACGCACAGCAGCTCTTTGCGGATCTGCGCCAGCAGGCGGGTGGAAGACATGATCATCTCAGGTGTCCAGCGTTTTCTTGGTCTTGGCGCGGGCGATCAGGAAGAAGCCGCAGCCGATGGCCAGCATGGCCAGGGTGTCGGGGATGAAGACGGACCAGACGTCGCCGGCCAGGAACACGGTCTGCAGCGAGGCCACGAAGTAGCGGGCCGGCACCAGGAGGGTCAGCAGGCGGATCGGCAGCGGCATGGAGCTGATCTCGAAGATGAAGCCCGACAGCAGGAAGGCCGGCAGGAAGCCGGAGAACAGCGCCAGCTGGGCCGCCACGAACTGGTTCTTGGCGATGGAGGAGATCACCAGGCCCTGGCCAAGGGCGGGCACCAGGAAAGCCGAGGACAGCATCAGCAGCGCCGGCCAGGACCCGCGCAGGGGCACCCCGAACACGTGGATCGAGAGCAGGGTGCAGATGACCGTGGCGGCCATGGCCAGCCCGAAGTAGGGCAGCAGCTTGCCCAGGAGGATCTCCACCACCGAGACCGGGGTGGAGATGACCGCCTCCATGGTGCCCCGCTCCCATTCCCGGGCCACCACCATGGCGGTGAGCAGGGTGCCGATCATGGTCATGATGATGGCGATGGCGCCGGGCAGGAGGAAGCGCCGGCTCTCGATCTCGGGGTTGTACCAGAAGCGCGGCTCCAGGGCGAGGCCGGGCGGGGCCAGGCCCCGGGAGGCCTGCCAGAGCCCCACCACGTTCTGGGCGTAGAAGGCGACGAACCCGGCGGTGTTGGGCTGGGTGCCGTCGGTGACCACCTGGACCAGGGGCTGCGCGCCGGCGCTCTGCACGCGCCGGTCGAAGTCCTGGGGGATGACCACGAACCCCCGCAGGCGGCCGCCGACGACCGCCCGGTCCACCTCGCGCCGGTCCCGGGCCGGGGTGGCGGCGAAGTAGCGCGACCCGGCGAAGGCCGCGGCCAGGGACTGGGCGCCGGCGCTGTCGGACTCCAGCACCACGCCGATGGCGACCTTGTCCAGGTCCAGGGAGACGGCGTAGGCGTACAGGAAGATCATCACCACCGGCAGCACGAAGGCCATGAGGATGGTGGCGGGGTCCCGCCACATCTGCCGGCTCTCCTTGTGCACCAGGGCGGCCAGGCGGCGCGGGTCCAGCCGGGCGCTCATGGCGCGGCCCCGGCGTCCACCCGTTCGATGAGGCGGATGAAGGCCTCCTCCATGGTGGGCTCGGGGTGGCCCGGGCCGGCGGCGCTCTGCTTGAGCGCGTCGGGGGTGTCCAGGGCGATGACTTCGGCCTGGTACATCAGGGCCACCCGGTCGCAGTACTCGGCCTCCTCCATGAAGTGGGTGGTCACCAGCACGGTCACGCCCTTGCGCACCAGGCCGTTGATGTGGGACCAGAACTCGCGCCGGGTGATGGGGTCCACCCCGGAGGTGGGCTCGTCCAGGAACAGCACCGGCGGGCGGTGCATGAGCGCGCAGGCCAGGGCCAGGCGCTGCTTGAAGCCCAGCGGCAGCTCGCCCGGGGCGGCCTCCAGGTATCTGGCCAGCTGGAAGGCCTCGACCATCTCGTCGATCCGCTCCCGCTTCACCGCGCCCTCCAGCCCGTAGACCCCGGCCGAGAACTCCAGGTTCTGGCGCACCGAGAGCAGCCCGTACAGGGAGAACTTCTGGGCCATGTAGCCCAGCCGGCCCTTGGCCTCGCTGGTGGCGGTGCGCAGGTTCAGGCCCATGACGTGGGCCGTGCCGGAGCTGGGCTTGAGCAGCCCGCAGAGCATCTTGAAGGTGGTGGACTTGCCGGCCCCGTTGGGCCCCAGCAGGCCGAAGATCTCTCCCCGCTTCACCTCGAAGCTGACGTCGCGGGTGGCCACGAAGGCGCCGAAGCGGCGGGTCAGCCCGGCGCACTCCACGGTGACCTCCCCCTCCACCTGGGCGGGCGGCATGCGCTCGGCGATGGCGGAGCCGCCCCCGGGCCCGCCGCCCAGCAGGTCGACGAAGGCGTCCTCGAACCGGGGCGCCACCGGCTCCAGCCGCCCGCCCACCTCCGCGGCCAGCCGCTCGATCTCCCCGGGGCCCGCGTCCCGCCTCAGCACGATCCGCACCGAGCTGCCCTGGATGACCCCGTCGCACACCGAGCCCAGGCCCAGCGCCCTGGACAGCACCAGGCGCCGGTCCCGGCCGGGCTCGAGCATGCGGTAGCTGCGCTGGTGCAGGGTCAGGGTGAGCTCGTGCGGCGGGCCGTCGTACTCGATCCGGCCGTCGTTGAGCAGGATGACGCTCTCGCAGCGCTCGGCCTCGTCCAGGTAGGCGGTGGACCACACCACCGCCATGCCCTCGCCGGTGAGCTCGCGCACCATCCGCCAGAGGTCCTGCCGGCTCACCGGGTCCACCCCGACGCCCGGCTCGTCCAGCAGCAGCACCCGGGGCCGGGCCATCAGGGCGCAGGCCAGGCCCAGCTTCTGCTTCATGCCGCCCGAGAGGTTGCCGGCCAGGCGCCCGGTGAACGGGGCCAGCCGGGTGAAGGCCAGCAGCTTGCCGAAGATCTCCTCGTAGGCGGCGGTCCGGAGCCCCCGCAGTTCGGCGAACAGGTGCAGGTTGTCCGCCACCGTCAGGTCCTCGTAGAGGCCGAACCGCTGCGGCATGTAGCCGGTGAGGGTGTGGATGGCCTCGGGGTCGGCGGCGGCGTCGCAGCCGGCCACCAGGATCCGGCCCTCGCTGGGCGCCATGAGCCCGGCCAGCAGCCGCATGAGCGTGGTCTTGCCGGCGCCGTCCGGCCCCACCAGCCCGGTGAGCCGGCCCGGCCGGATGCTGGCGCTGATGCCGGCCAGGGCGACGGTCGCTCCGAAGCGCTTGGACACGCCCCGGATCTCCACCGCCGCCGGGGCGGCCGGGTCACTGGTCATGGGTGGCGACCTGCACGGTGACCGGCATGCCCTGGGCCAGGCCCCGGTCGGCGTCGGCCACGACGATGCGCAGGCGGTAGACCAGGTCGGTGCGCAGATCGGTGGTCTCCACCGATTTCGGGGTGAACTCGGCCCGGGGCGAGACGAAGCCCACGGTGCCCTGGTAGGCCCTGCCGGAAGAGTCGGTCCGCACCGTCACTTTGCTGCCCTGGCTGAACCGGCCAAGGTCGGGCTCGCCCACGTAGGCCCGCACGTAGACCGGGTCGCGCAGGGACAGGGTGAACACCGGGTCCCGGGTGCCCACCATGCTGCCCGGCTCGCGGGTGCGCGAGAGCACCACGGCGCCGGCCGGCGCCAGCAGGCGGGTGTCCTCCAGGGCGGTGCGCGCCTGGTCCCGCTGGGCCTGGGCCGCGGCCAGCCGCGCCCCGGCTTCTGCCACGTCCTCCCGGCGCCAGCCTTCCTGCTTGAGGTCGAGGTTCTTGCGGGCGGAGGCCAGGGCCGCCCGGGCCTGGTCCCGGGCCGAGCGGGCCGCCTCCAGCACCCGCTGGCTCGCGGCGCCGGTCTCCGCCAGGGAGCTCTGGCGCCTGAGGTCGCTGTCGGCGTTCTCGAACACCGCCTCCGCCTGGCGCACCGCCTCCGCCGCCTGGGCGATCTCCTGGGGCCGGTTGCCGCGGTGCAGCTTGTCCACCTCCGCCTGGGCCAGGCGCACCTCCGCCTCGGCTCCGGCCAGGGCGTCGCGGTAGGGCTGGGCGTCCAGCTCGGCCATGAGGTCGCCCGGCCTGACCGTGTCGCCTTCGTCGAAGGCCAGCCGGCTGATCCTCCCGGGCTGGCGGAAGGCGAGCTCCACTTCGCGGATGTCCACGTTGCCGTAGAGCACCAGCGGGCCGTGCCGGCGCCCGCGGGCGCGCCAGAGGCCGTAGCCCGAGGCCGCGGCCAGGGCCAGGACCACGCCGAGGATGATGCGCGCTTTCTTGTTCATGGGTCAGTCTCCGAGAGCGAGCAGAGTTGTATTGCGCCGGACCAGCGCCTTCAGGACGTCCAGTTCCCGGTCGCCGATGGCCTCCCATTCCAGGAGGCGCAGCAACTGCGTCCGGGCGTTGCGGATGAGCAGGGCCTGGCTGGCGATGGTGGCGGCCAGCAGGCGCACCCGCTCCAGGTCCTCGCCCTTGCGCAGGCCCTGGAGCAGGCCGGCCAGGGCCCGGTGGACCCGGCCGATGACGCGCTCGTGCAGCAGGTCGCAGGCGGCGGTGGGCGAGAACTGTTCGCGCACGATCAGCTCGCCCCAGGCCGGGTGCTCGTGGACCATGTGCAGCAGCAGGGCCTCCACCAGCGCCAGCAGCGGCGGCAGGCAGCGGGTGACCGCGGGCCCCTCGGCGGGGGCCGCCAGCGCCTTTTCGATCCTGGCCAGCAGCGGCTCGAAGGCCAGCCTGAGCTGCCCGGTCATGCGCTCGAACACGGCCAGGTAGAGGCCTTCCTTGCTGCGGAAGTGGTAGCCGATGAGCGCCGGGTTGACCCCGGCGGCCCGGGCGATCTCGCGCAGATTGGCTGAGCGGAAGCCTTCCCGGGCGAACACCAGCAGGGCGGCGTCCAGCAGCGCGTCCCGGGTCTGCTCGCCCCGGGAGGAGGATCGAGGGGGCTGTTCCATGCGGTTCAATTTAGTTGATTGTTCAATTAAGTCAAATGATCAATTTTGAAATTCATCGTAAATTTTCTAATTCCCTTGGTCCTTGGGACAGACGTTTGATTATATTGTTTATGCAAATTACATGGACCGCATCCTCGGGTGCTGGTTGTCTGTTTGCAGGATTCATCGGTGCGCATCGGGCCGGTTGAGAAAGGTTTTTTCCATGTGGATCGTTCGCCTGGCGCTTCGGCGTCCCTACACCGTGGCCGTGATGTGCCTCCTGGTCATGCTGATGGGCGTGCTGTCCATGCGCCGGATGGCGGTGGACATCTTCCCGTCCATCGACATCCCGGTGGTGTCGGTGGTCTGGAGCTACGCCGGGCTGGCTCCCGAGGAGATGGAGCGGCGGGTGGTGTTCCTGAGCGAGCGGTCCCTGTCCACCACGGTCAACGGCATCCAGCGGATCGAGTCCCAGAGCATCCAGGGCGTGGGCATCCTGCGGGTCTACTTCCACCCGGGCACGGACATCGGCGGGGCCATCGCCCAGATCACCTCGGTCTGCGCCAGCGTCCTGCGCCAGATGCCCCCGGGGATGACCTCGCCCAACATCATCCAGTTCAACGCCAGCAATGTGCCGGTGGTGCAGCTCACGGCCCGGAGCGACACCCTCACCGAGCAGCAGATGTTCGACCACGCCACCAATTTCATCCGGCTCAAGCTGTTCACCATCCCCGGGCTGTCCACCCCGGCGCCGTTCGGCGGGCGCTGGCGCATGGTGGCGGTGGACCTGAACCCGGCCAGGATGGACGCCCTGGGGCTCAGCCCGGCGGACGTGCTCACCGCCGTCTCCGGGCAGAACGTCATCACCCCCGCCGGGCTGGCCCGCATGGACACGCGCGAGATGCCGGTGCTCACCAATTCCACCCCGAACCGGGTGGAGGATCTGAAGTGGCTGCCGGTGAAGGTGGTGGCCGGCGCCCCGGTCTACCTGGGCGACGTGGCGGACGTCTACGACGGCTACGCCGACCAGACCAACATCGTGCGCATCAACGGCCGGCGGGCGGTGTACATGGCCATCCTGAAGAAGGCCGACGCCAGCACCCTGGCGGTGGTGGACGCGGTCAAGGAGGCGCTGCCCGCCATCCAGGCCGCCGCGCCCGACGGCATGGAGCTGAAGTTCGATGTGGACCAGAGCGAGTTCGTCAGGGGGGCCATCAAGTCGGTGGCCAAGGAGGCCCTGGCCGCCAGCGCGCTGGTGTCGGTGATGATCTTCATGTTCGTGGGCTCCTGGCGCTCCATGGTCCTGGTGTGCACCAGCATCCCCCTGGCCATCCTGTTCGGCATCATCGGCCTGAAGATCTCCGGCCAGACCCTGAACCTCATGACCCTGGGCGGGCTCAGCCTGGCCATCGGCATGCTGGTGGACGACGCCACCGTGGAGGTGGAGAACATCAACCGGAACCAGGCCATGGGCAAGCCCATGGTGGTGGCCATCCTGGACGGCGCCAGCCAGATCGCCATCCCCGCCATCGTGGCCACCCTGGCCATCTGCATCGTGTTCTTCCCGGTGGTGCTGCTGGAGGGCCCGGCCCGGTTCCTGTTCACGCCCCTGGCCATGGCCGTGGTCTATTCCATGCTGGCCTCGTACCTGCTGAGCCGGACCCTGGTGCCGACCCTGGCCCGGATGCTGCTGGGCGGCGGCGAGCCGGAACCGCACACCTGGAGCGGGCGCTTCAACCACTGGCGGGAGGGCTGGTTCGGAGCCCTGCAGGGCGGCTACGGCCGGGTCCTGGAACGGGTGCTGCACCACCGGCGCTTCGCCCTGGTGCTGTCCGGAGTGCTGTTCGTGGCCAGTTCGGGCCTGCTGCTGGTCATCGGCCGGGACTTCTTCCCGCCGGTGGACGCCGGCATCATGAAGCTGCACGTGCGGGCCCACAGCGGCCTGCGCCTGGAGGGCACCGAGCTCCGGGTGGCGGAGGTGGAGCGGGCGGTGCGCGAGGTGGTGCCGGCCCGGGAGCTGGACTCCATCACCACCAACATCGGGGTGCCCAGCAACTTCAACCTGGCCTTCATCCCCACCGACAACGTCACCAGCCAGGACGCGGAGCTGTTCATCACCCTGCACCAGGGCCACCGCCCCACCGCGGCCCACATGCAGGCCCTGCGCAGGGAGCTCGCGCTGCGCTTCCCGGACCTGTCCTTCTATTTCCAGCCCGCCGACCTGGTGAGCCAGGTGCTCAACTTCGGCATCCCGGCGCCCATCGACGTCCAGGTGGAGGGCCACGACCTGGCCGCCAGCGCCAGGGTGGCGCGCAGCCTGCAGGACGCCATCCGCACCGTGCCCGGGGCGGTGGACGTGCGGCTCAAGCAGGTCATGAACGCGCCCGCCCTGCAGGTGGACGTGGACCGCTACCGGGCCGCCCGGCTGGGCCTGAACCAGAGCGCCGTGGCCAACGGCCTGCTGGTGGCCCTGTCCGGCAACGGCCAGCTGGCCCCCTCCTTCTTCCTGGACCCCACCAACGGGGTCAACTACAACCTCCTGGTGAAGTCCCCCCTGCGCCGGCTGGATTCGCCGGAGCGGCTGATGGGGCTGCCGTTCAGCTACGGCGGCAACCCGGCCCTGATGCAGAACCCGGGCTTCACCTCGGCCGGCCCGGACGTGCAGTCCCCGGCCCAGCCCCTCTCCGGCTTCGCCACCCTGCGCCACGTGGGGGTGCCCAACGAGATCACCCACTTCACGGTGGCGCGGGTGCTGGACGTCATGGCCGGGGTGGAGGGCCGCGACCTGGGCAGCGTGGTCGGCGACATCCAGGGCAAGATCAGGCGGCTGGGGCCCATGCCGCGCGGCACCTCCATCCGCATCCGGGGCCAGTTCGACGTGATGCTGGACGCCTTCCGGGACATGGGCGGCGGGCTGGTCATCGCCATCGCCCTGGTCTACCTGCTCATGGCGGTGCTCTACCAGAGCTGGCTGGACCCCTTCATCATCATCTTCGCCGTCCCCGGGGCCATGGTGGGGATCCTCTGGATGCTGGCGCTCACCGGCACCACCCTCAACGTGGAGTCCATGATGGGCGCCATCATGGCCGTGGGCATCGCCACCTCCAACTCCATCCTGCTGGTGAGCTTCGCCAACGACGTGCGGGTGGCGGAGCCGCACCTCACCGCCCTGGAGGCGGCGGGCCGGGCCGGGCAGGTCCGGCTGCGGCCGGTGATCATGACCGCCCTGGCCATGATCCTGGGCATGGTGCCCATGGCCCTGGGCCTGGGCGAAGCGGGCAGCCAGAACGCCCCGCTGGGGCGCGCCGTCATCGGCGGGCTGCTGGTGGCCACCCTGGTGAC
>Ga0316231_1005591_pt1 | contig 9996 bp, 10 predicted proteins | sample TBH18027metaG_FD_206002 | JGI IMG/M metagenome (GOLD analysis project Ga0316231, IMG submission 206002) | Freshwater microbial communities from Trout Bog Lake, Wisconsin, USA - TBH18027 | ecosystem: Environmental > Aquatic > Freshwater > Lake > Hypolimnion/Profundal zone | place: USA: Wisconsin...
CGGGTGTTGCGCACGCTGACCGCGAAGCCGGGCGGTTGAGGACGGCTTTACATCCTGGCATTTGAGATTAATTTGCAGTTGTTCATGAAGGGTCTCCTGACATTGCTGGCAATGATGTTTTTTGCAGTGACGACCAGCGCGGCCGGAGTTCCGCCGGTGCAAACGGTGTTCGTCATCGTGCTGGAAAACCACAACTGGTCTTCTTTCAAGGGCAGCGCCGATGCGCCGTTCATCAACGGCACGCTGCTGCCGAAGGCCTCCTATTGCGAGCAGTATTACACTCCGCCCGGCCTGCACCCGAGCGAGCCCAATTATATCTGGCTCGAGGCGGGCACCAATTTTGGCATCTTGAACGACAACGATCCTGCTTCAAACCATCTCAACCAGACCAACCACCTGGCCGCCCAGTTGCGCCGCGCCGGCATCTCTTGGAAAACCTATCAGGAGGACATCACCGGATCGGTGGTGCCGTTGACGGCCGTCGGCGGCTATGCGCCGAAGCACAATCCGTTTGTTTATTTCGATGACCTGACCGGCACCAACAACGCCAGTAACGCCTACGGCATCGCCCACAACCGGCCCTACACCGAACTGGCCGGCGACCTCACGAACAACACCGTGGCGCGCTACAATTTCATCACGCCCAACCTGTGCGATGACGGACACGATTCCTGCGCGCCGCAAAACAATCCCGTGCGCCAGATTGACGACTGGCTGGCCATCCAGGTTCCCAAGATTCTCAACTCCGCCGCCTATTCCAACAACGGCGCGCTGTTCATCACCTGGGACGAAGGCGCCAGCGGCAGCGACGGGCCGGTCGGCATGATTGTCCTTTCGCCGCTCGCCCGGGGCGGCGGTTACTTCAACAGCCTTCATTACACGCACAGTTCATTTGTCCGAACCGTGCAGGAAATTTTTGGCGTGTCGCCGTGGCTCGGCGATGCGGCGAACGCCGCCGACCTGGGCGACCTGTTCACGAAATACAGCATCAACACCGCCGGCACGAGCACCAACGGCGCATTTCAACTGGACATCACCGGCGCCGTGCCGGGCCGGACAAACCTGGTGGAAGCCTCGACCAACCTCGCGACGTGGAGCGCCGTCAGCACCAATGCGAGTTCCAGCAACTCGTTTTCCATCACGGACGGCACCGCGACCAACTACAACTGGCGTTTCTACCGCGTGCGGGAAGCGCAGTAGAACCCGCCGCCCGATTAAAATTCTCGCCAGTCGCCCGTCCTCAATTATCATTGCCGACCGATGATTTACTTCGATTACAACGCCACCGCGCCCGTGATGCGCGAGGCGCGCGAAGCCTGGCTCAATGTCACCGAGAAGACCGGCGGCAACCCGTCGTCCATGCACCAGGCCGGCACGCGCGCCAGCATCGCGCTCGCCGACGCGCGCGAAAAGCTGGCGGCGTTTCTCGGCTGTCATCCGCTGGACATCATCTGGACGAGCGGCGCGACCGAGGCGAACAACATGGTCACGCACCATTTCGCCAAAACGCTCGGCGAAAAAGAGGAGATTTGGATTTCCGCCATCGAACATCCCTGCGTCCACGATTCGGCAAAACATTATTTTGGCAAGCGCGCAAAACTGATTCCCGTCACGCGCGACGGCGTGGTGGACATGGATTGGATCACGACCGAAATGGCCGATGCGCGCCCCGGACTCATCGGCGTCATGGCCGCCAACAACGAGACCGGCGTCATCCAGCCGTGGCGCGAAATCCACGCCATCTGCAAGGCTTACGACGTTCCGTTTTTCACCGACGCCGTGCAGTTCATCGGCAAGCTGCCCCTGAAAGGACTCGGCGATTGCGATTACGTCAGCGGCGCGGCGCACAAGTTCGGCGGGCCGCGCGGCGTGGGCTTTCTAAAAATTCCGCACCGCAAAACCATCACGCCCCTGCTCCACGGCGGCAAGCAGGAAGGCGGCCGGCGCGCGGGCACGGAAAACGTCGCGATCATCGCCGCGATGCTGGCCGCGCTCGAAGTGCGTGAAAATCAGATTTCCCGCAGCGAGCATTTATTGCGCAAACTGTGGCGCGACAATTTTGAACGCGAACTGCTCCGCACCTTGCCCGGCGCGAGCATCATCGGCGCGAACGTGCCGCGCCTGTGGAACACCGTTTCCGCGCTCATGCCCGAAGGCGACCGCAAGCATCAATGGGTCGTGCGCCTCGACAAGGCCGGTTTCGCGGTCAGCACCGGCTCGGCCTGCACCACCGGCAAGGAAGAGCCGTCACACGTTCTCGCCGCGATGGGCGTCAAGGCCGCGCAGGCCGTGCGCGTGGTGCGTTTCAGCGCGGGCTGGGAAACCAACGAGGCGGATTGGGAGGCGCTGGTCAAAGGCGTGGCTAGGGTTCACGAAGAAATGCACCACGCGAAAACTTAATCGGCGCGGTAATTCTTCATCACCGCCAGCATTTCTTTCACGGCGGTTTCCATCCCGACGAACACCGCACGGCTTACGAGGCTGTGGCCGATGTTCAACTCCACCAGATGCGGCACTTGGAACAGCACCGCGAGATTGACGTAATTTATTCCGTGGCCGGCGTTCACCTTCAGGCCGAGCGAATGCGCCTGCTCCGCGCCGGCGACGAGCCGTTGCAGTTCGATGGCGCGCTTTTTTTCGTCGTCAAAGTGTTCAGCGAAAGTTCCGGTGTGCAGTTCAATGAACTGGCTGCCGGTGCGCGCGGAGGCGGCAATCTGCTGTTCGTCCGGCGCGATGAACAAACTGACTTCGATGCCCGCGTCGTTCATTTTTTTGCGCGTCGCCGTCAAAGATTTTTCCGCCGCAACCACGTCGAGCCCGCCTTCGGTCGTCACTTCCAGCCGCCGCTCCGGCACGATGCAGACGATTTCCGGCTTCAGCTTCAACGCGATTTCCACAATCTCCGGCGCATTGGCCATTTCCAGGTTCAGCCGCGTCCGGACGACTTCGCGCAGTTTCCAGACATCGCGGTCCTGGATGTGCCGGCGGTCTTCGCGCAGATGCGCGGTGATGCCGTGCGCGCCGGCGGCCTCGCACAGGCGCGCCGCCGCGACGGGATCGGGTTCGCCGAATCCGCGGCCGCGATAACGCGCCTCGCGGAGCGTGGCGACATGGTCAATGTTGACTCCAAGCTTGAGCATAAAATTCTACCGGCCGAGGCCGTCCATTCCGCCGTTGCCGCGCAAAAGCGAAACAAGATTTCTCATCGGGGGCATTTCTGTGCCAAATCCGGCGCGGCTTGGCAATCGCAAAGGCGCGGCGGCCGGTGCCCGGTTCCAATTTCGGATTGCCCCGCCGCCGAAATCCCGCTTTCATCGGGCGTGCCAATCCGACGAATCCTGCTCAAATACTGGCTGCCGCCGCTGGCGTGGATGGTGCTGATTTTTTCCGCGTCCGCCGACAGCCAGTCCTACCAGCATTCCGCCGCGCTGTTTGCGCCGCTGCTGCACTGGCTGTTTCCGCAGTTGTCGGAAGACCGCATCGAGCTCCTGCATCATCTCTTCCGCAAGACCGCCCACCTGACCGAATACGCCGTGCTCGCCCTGCTCCTCTGGCGCGCGATCCATCACACCCGCCGCCCGCCCGTCGCGCCGAAGCGACTCGTCTCGCCAAAGTCAGACGACGGCGGAAGCGAAAGCGGATGGCGCTGGGACGAGGCCGGACTGTCGCTCGCCATTGTTTTCGTCTATGCCGCCAGCGACGAGTTTCATCAGATTTTTGTCTTTTCGCGCACGGCGCTCGTCTCGGATGTTTGCATTGACACCTGCGGTGGTGCCACCGGCCTGCTGCTGCTTTGGGGCATCGGGAAAACCTTGAAGCACTGGTGAAATGAACCGGCCGCTCGCCAGCGTGGTCATGGCCTACGCCGCCGGACTGCTGCTCGCTCAACTTTTCCAGCCGCCGCCCGCCGCGCTGCTTGGCCTTACCATTTTAATTTTAATTCTCACGCTCGCGTCCGCCCGGCTCCGCCCGTTTTTCTTCTGGCCGCTGCTCGTGCTGGCCGGCTGGACGAATTTCATCTGTCACACCGCCGTCATTTCTCCAAACGATTTGCGAACGCAACTCGGCAACGAACCCGCGCTCGTCACCGTGCGCGGCAAACTGGCCGAGACGCCGCGCCTGAAAATTACCGTCCGCGACGACGCGGAAAACTGGCGCAACGTCGCCCGCGTCCGCGTGTCCGAAATCCGGCGCACGGATGTATTTGTTCCCGCCGCCGGCGAAATTCTTGTCATCACGCCCGACATTCTCGGAACGAACTTTTTCGCAGGACAGCGCGTGGAAATTTCCGGCGTCATTGCGCGCCCGCCGCCGCCGCTGGCCGACGGGCTTTTTGATTTTGAAAATTATCTCGCCACGCGCGGCATCTATTACCAGCTCAAGACCGAGTCCACCAACGACTGGCAACTGCTTCCGCCCGTTTTACCAAACCCGCCGCTCACCGACCGGTTTTTAACTTGGTCTAAAGGCACGCTCGCGCTCGGATTGCCCAATGAAGACGAGCCTTTAAGACTTTTGTGGGCAATGACTCTGGGCTGGCGCACCGCGTTCACCGGCGACATCGGCGAACCCTTTCTGCGCGCGGGCACGATGCACATGTTTGCGATTGACGGGCTGAGAATTGCATTGCTCTCCGGCATGATTGTCGCCCTGCTCCGCGCGCTGCGCGTCTCGCGCGCGTGGTGCGGCGCGATTGCCGTGCCGACGATTTGGTTTTACACCGCCGCGACCGGCTGGGAGCCGTCCGCCATCCGCGCGTCCGTGATGATGACCATCGTCCTCGGCGGCTGGGCGCTCAAACGTCCCAGCGATTTACTTAATTCCCTCGCCGCCGCCGCGTTCGTGATTCTGCTGTGGAATCCGCTCCAGCTTTTCGAGGCCAGCTTTCAACTTTCATTTTTCGTCATGCTCATCATCGCGCTCATGCTGCCGAAATTAAATGAATTTTTCGACCGCCTGCTCAAACAAGACGCGCTGCTGCCCGACGAACTTGTTTCCCGCTGGAAAAAATCCGGGCGCTGGCTCGCGCGAAAATTTTGCCCGCTACTGCGGCCTGTCCTTCGCCGCGTGGATCGGTTCGTTGCCGCTCGCGGCGAAATATTTTCACCTGTTCAGCCCCGTCTCGACGCCGGCGAACCTCCTCGCCGTGCCGCTCGGCACGTTCGCGCTCATGGCCAATCTCGGCGCGCTCGTCTGCGGCCACTGGCTGCCGTGGTTCACCGAACTCTTCAATCACGCCGCGTGGTTTTTCATGGTCGCGATGACGTGGGTGAGCGTCGAGGCCGCCAAAATTCCCGGCGCGTATTTTTACGTTCCCGAACCGTCGCTCGCCACGATTGCGATTTATTACGCCGTCGTCATCGCTGTTTTCAGCGGCTGGTTTTCTACGCGGAAAAGAATTTTTCTGGGCGCGACAATTTTATTTTTCATCGGCGGAATTTATTTCTGGCAATGGCAGTCGTCCCGCGACGAAACCGATTTGACCGTGCTGCCGCTCAATGGCGGTCACGCGATTTACGTAGATGCCGACGGACGCGCGAACGACTGGCTCATCAATTGCGGCAACGAGGCCGCCGTCAACTTCACCCTCAAGAATTATCTCCGCGCGCAGGGCGTGAACACGCTTCCGCGCCTCGTCCTGACCGAAGGCGACTTGAAAAACACCGGCGGCGCGCAAATGCTTGGCGAACTTTTTCACGTCGGCGAACTGTGGACAAGCGATGTGAAATTCCGTTCGGCAAATTACCGCGACACCGTTGCTGCGTTTGAAAAACCAGTCACCAACAATCAAAATACAGCAACGCGCCATAAAATCTTGAATTGCGGGAACACGATTGGCTGCTGGCAAATTTTATTTCCCAACGCGACGGAAAATTTTGAAAAAGCCGATGACAGTCCGCTCGTGCTGCTGGGAAATTTTCGCGGCACAAAAGTTTTGCTGCTCTCCGATTTGAGCCGCGCCGGGCAAAGCGATCTGCTCGCCACCACCAATGATTTGCGCGCCGACATCGTGGTCGCCGGATTGCCGACGGCAGGCGAGCCGCTGTGCGACGCGCTGATTGACGCCATCCAGCCGCGCGTCATCGTCATCGCGGATTCGGAATTTCCGGCCACGCGCCGCGCGAGCCGCGCCTTGCACGAACGGCTGGAACAAAAACACATTCCAGTAATTTACACGCGCACTTCCGGCGCGGTGAAAATTGAAACGGACAAATCGGGTTGGAAGTTGGAGACGATGGATGGACAAACTTTTCAAAGCCACTGAATTCCATTCCGGCTCCGAAACGATTTTGTGCTTGGCGAAGCGGGCGGGCGGATGTAGCGTCGCAACCATGAACGCCAACGGGACAACCGGAGCCAACTAGGACTAACCCCTTTACAAAATTATGGACACAAACACTTGGCTATTGATTGCAGTATCCGTCATCGGAATTGCAACACTTATCGGTTTCTTCGTCACCAAAATAGAGGGCTACGGCAAATTTACCACGAGCATTTTTCTCATGTTGATTGTTATCATCTTTACAGCGATTTTCTTTGCCGCAGGCAAGATTCAGCTAGAGTTTTTTTCCAACATTTTATTTGCGGTTATTGGGTATGCCGGCGGGTTGATCACGTCGAAAAAAGTGGAATGAGCCATATTAAATAATTATTTTTTATGGATTGGAAAGACGCCAAAAAGAAACTTACAAGTTTGATTAGATTGGGACTAATTATCTGTATTTTACTGATTGTCCTTTGTGGAATTCTTTTATTGATTGGTGTCTTGTGTGGTCTTTCAGTAACAGATGTATTTAGTCTGCTTGCAATTATTGCACTCTCTGTCCTGCTAATTATTACTTTTAGTAAAACAATAGCACGATTGTATTCTAGTAATAATCGTGTTTTGAGGTCTATCGCCATTACTACCATGATGATTATCGTTTTTGGAGGTATGACGGTATTTATTATTGGTGTCAATGATGAGGCTACACCAAATAAACATAGTGATGAGCGCGCTATTCAAGATCAAACATCAACCCCAAATACTTCAGATGCCAATAAAGGTTACATGACGCGGCAAGATGACGAACTACTGACAAAGACAGCACTCAAAAAAGATATGGGGCAAAGCCTGACCAAAGACGAACAGGACTATTTGGACGCGGCTAATGCAGGAAAGTTTGGCAAACCGTATGGAGATAGGCCAGACAAAGACCATAATAGTCCAGACTCATATCCAGATAAATGATAATAGATTTGTAAATTCAACCACCTGGCCTAACAGCTTGATAGGCTACAACAATTTCTATTTGCTCACCTTGCCCGCGTCAGCGAGACGGCAACGTGCCGCGCCTGCGGAATGATGAATTTTTTCACCTCAACGGTGACGGCTGGCGGCTTGAACTCGGCCAAAATCAACCCAGCAATGTCGGCGGCGAGCTTTCCATTCGCGGCCTTCGCCAAACTTCAGAAGTTTTTGCGTGACGGCATAATAATCAATCGTGTCGGCGATGGCATCGCTGGTCGCGGCGGCGGAGAAATCGGCTTCCAAAGCCACCGTGAGCAGCAGGCGCTGCGGCTGGGCGCGTTCCACGTCCGGCACGCCGACGCGGTAAAACACTTCGAGGTCAACGATGGAAATTTGTGACATTTACGATTTACGATTTACGATTTTGGAAACGGCGTCGAGTAGGATTTTCGTCGGCTTGTTCAACTTCAACTTTTTCGCGGCGGCGAGCTTGAGCCATTGAAATTCCCGCGCCTCCTCGTTCAGCACGACGCGCGGATTTTTGGCGACGCACTTGCAGGTGTAATTCAACAGGACAAAATGCGCGTCGCGGTAAAATTCCTTGGAGCTGATGCAGTCCTGCACGAGGATGAACTTGATGTCCGTGATGTTCAGGCCGGTCTCCTCCTTGAGTTCACGGCGCAAGGCGGCGAGCGAGGATTCGCCGCGCTTGATTTTGCCGCCGGGAATGCCCCACAAGCCCGACCATTTGTGCGTGCGGATCATCAGCACTTCGTTTTTGGCATTGAAAATCAGCGCGCCGACGGTCGCGAGCGGCGGCTCGACGTTGTCCTCGATTTGAACGGGCTTAAGATGGAATTTATTTTTCAGCAGCACGCGCTTGAGTTCGTCGAGATGCTCCACGATGAGGTCGGGCTGGGCGGCGCGCAATTGTTCCAGCGTGTTGTAGCCGGTCAGCACGGCACAGGAATGGACGCCGCCATGACGCGCAGTCTCGATATCGTGTTCCATGTCGCCGATGAAGAGCGTTTCGTCGGGCTGGAGATTATTTTCGCGGAGAATCTCGTGGATTTTTTCGCGCTTGTCCCAGACATCGGTGTAAGGCTTGTCGAGAAAGGCGTCGAAGCCGGTGACCTTGCATTGCGTCTCAAAATAATCGCCGTGGACGGTGCTCAAGAGAAACGTGCGGATCTTTTTCTCACGGCAAAATTCCAGAAACTTGCGCGCGTGGGGCAGCTCGACGACGGAATCCTGCGATTGGACAAACTCCTGATGGAACCACAGTTCGAGCTGTGACATCGGCACGTCGGGCGTGTGGCGGTCGTAGAACTTTTTGAACGGCAGGCTGAACTCTGCGCGGAACTGCGCCAGCGACATCGCCGTCTTGCCGGACTGCGTGAGGACATAGTTGGACGCCTTCAGCACGGCGGGCAGATCGTCCACCAAAGTCCCCGACCAGTCGAAAATGATGTTGCGGATCACGGCAAAGATTTAACCACGAAACACACGAAACACACGAAAAGATTTTTTGCGCCGCCGCGCTTTGAATACTTGAAACTTGAAACCTGACACTTGAAACTCGCGCTGTGCTGATCGCGTTCCACAAACCTTACGGCGTGCTGTCGCAGTTCACGGGCGACGGCTCGCCGAACCGCGCGCTGGCGGAGTTTGGTTTTCCGAAAAATGTTTATCCGATCGGCCGGCTGGATGCGGATTCCGAAGGCCTGCTGCTGTTGAGCGACGAGGCGCACTGGAATGAAAAGCTCCTGCACCCGCGCCACGCGCACGAACGCGAGTATTGGGCGCAGGTGGAAAACATCCCGACGCCGGCAAGCCTGCGGAAACTGGAAAAGGGAATTTTGATCCAAGGCCGAAAAACTTTGCCGTGCCGCGCGTGGCTGCTCGCCCCGCAGCCACAAATTCCGCCGCGCGTGCCGCCCATCCGTTTTCGCAAGAGCGTGCCGGACTGCTGGATTGGCTTGGAATTGATTGAAGGGAAGAACCGTCAGGTTCGCAAAATGACGGCGGCCATCGGTCATCCGACCCTGCGGCTGCTGCGCGTGCGCATCGGCAGTTTCTGGCTGGGCGACCTGCCCGCCGGCCAATGGCGTGAACTGACGCCGGCGGATGTCCGGCTGGTTGATTCAGCCGGCGACCAAGCCCGTTCCGGAAACAAGTCCCGAAATTCACAAGGGACGAATGGCGATGACGTCGTCTGACCCTCAAGAATCGAGCGAACCTTGATTATAGAAGTGAGGCATTTCAACAAATCGCCGGACTGCATCGGGCAATAACCGGTTCAGGCCAATCTGGCGGGCATCACCTGGAAGACAATCAAAACCCAACAGTTTTAGGCGATAAAAAAACGGGCGGGCTTCGTTTGAAACCCGCCCGTCAGTTTTTAATTTTGCAGGCCCGCCAGAACTTACGGCTGGCGAATGATGTAGAATTGATTCGATCCCGTCGCCGACGTGTTGGTGTATTGGTAGTTGCCCGAGCCGGCCGGATACTCAACGGCGGTTCCCACCACCGGCCAGCTCGCTTTCGGCACGGCGAGGTTGTTCGTCGCCAGCACCGAGAAGCTCAAGCCGGTGTAGTTGGTGAACGCAAACTTGAATTTTCCGCCGCCGAACTGCACCGCGCCGTTCAACCGCGACGCGGGAGCCGTGTTCACCGTCACCGTCACCGTGTTGGTCACGTTGTTGTAGTCCGCCGTGTCCGTCGGCACGAAATACACCTGCACATTCGTCGAGCCCGCGTTCGGC
>Ga0316231_1005592_pt1 | contig 9996 bp, 5 predicted proteins | sample TBH18027metaG_FD_206002 | JGI IMG/M metagenome (GOLD analysis project Ga0316231, IMG submission 206002) | Freshwater microbial communities from Trout Bog Lake, Wisconsin, USA - TBH18027 | ecosystem: Environmental > Aquatic > Freshwater > Lake > Hypolimnion/Profundal zone | place: USA: Wisconsin...
AGGAGACCGGCCTCGACCCCGCCCTCGTGGAGGTGCGCAACGAGACCGACGCCGAGACGGTCTGCGGCATGACCACGGCCTCCCGGGGCACGTCCCTGGTGGGCAACTCCGTCAAGGCGGCCTGCCGGGAGCTTCGCAAGGATCTGGAGGCCGGCCGCACCCTGGCCGAGCTGGCCGGGAAGCAGTACCGGGGCGAGTGGACCTGCGACTGGACCACCAAGGTGGGCGTCGAACCCCCCGAAGGCAAGGACATCGTCACCCACTACTCCTACGGCTACGCGGCCCAGATGGTGGAACTGGACGACACCGGCAGGATCACCCGCATCACCGCGGCCCACGACGCCGGCAGGATCATGAACCCCACCCTGTTCGAGGGGCAGATCGAAGGCTCCCTCCACATGGGCCTGGGCTACGCCGTCACGGAGGACTTCCCCTACAAGGACGGGTTCCCGGTGTCCTGGAAGATGGCCGACCTGGGCATCATCCGGGCCAAGGACATGCCGCCGGTGGAGGTCATCGGGGTTGAGGTTCCGGACGCGCACGGGCCATACGGGGCCAAGGGCGTCGGCGAGATCGGGCTGGTGCCGACGGCGCCGGCGGTGAGCAACGCGCTGCGGAGGTTCGACGGGGTGCGGCGCACCAGCCTGCCCTTGAAGGAAATGAGGTTGCTGGGAAAAAAGAACAGGTAGGATGACTCCCATGGCTGACCAAGGGCTTTTGGTATGATCTAGCAACCGCAGAGGCGCTGAGGGTCGCTGAGAAAAGAAGGATAGCTGTATTCATCAATGCAACCCATCGAGATGCACACGCCCATGGACAAAGCCTTCCGCCCCGCCCCCCTCGACCTCCTGGCCCGCTGGATCTTCACCGAGCTGGACACCCGCGACGCCGTCATGGGCATCCCCAAGGCGAACTTCCAGGTTCCCGGCCCCAGGCTGGGCCGCGTCATGTTCGGCCACAACGTCGCGGCCCCCCTGGGCGTGGCCGCGGGCCCCCACACCCAGCTCAGCCAGAACATCGTCTCCAGCTGGCTCTGCGGCGCCCGGTTCATCGAGCTCAAGACCGTCCAGATCCTCGACGAGATCGAGGTGAGCCGGCCCTGCATCGACGCGGCGGACGAGACCTACAACTGCGAATGGAGCCAGGAGCTCAAGCTCGAGGAGTCCTTCACGGAATACCTCAACGGCTGGGTGCTCATCCACGCCCTGGCCCACAGGCTGGGCCTGCCGGACCCCGGCACCCACTTCAGCATGAGCGTCGGCTACAACCTGGAGGGCATCCGCCACCCCCGGGTCCAGAAGTACCTCTCGGACATGCGCGACGGCGGCGCGGCGCTGGCCGCGGCCATCGACACGGTGGCCGCGGTCTACCCCGGCGTGCGGGAGATCGCCATTCCCACGGAACTCTCCAACCAGGTGACCCTGTCCACCATGCACGGCTGCCCCCCGGCGGAGATCGAGCGCATCGCCCACTACCTCCTCACGGAGCTCGGGCTGCACACCTGGGTGAAGCTCAACCCGACGCTGCTGGGGCCGGAACGCCTGAGGGGCATCCTCAACGACACGCTGGGCTTCGACATCACCGTGCCCGACGAGGCCTTCGGCCACGATCCGAAATGGGACGACGCCATGGCCATGGTGAAGAACCTGGCCCGGGTGGCCGAAGGGCGGGAGAACGGCTTCGGCCTGAAGCTCTCCAACACCCTCGAAGTCGTCAACCACCGGCCCGTGTTCCCGGCCAACGAGAAGATGATGTACCTGTCGGGGCGGGCGCTCCATCCCGTCACCCTCACCCTCGCCCACCTCGTGGCCGAGGAGCTGCAGGGCAAGGTGCCCCTCAGCTTCTGCGGCGGCGCGGACGCGCGGAACTTCGCGGACCTGGTGGCCGACGGCCTGGGCCCGGTGACCGTCTGCACCGACCTGCTCAAGCCGGGCGGCTACGCCCGCCTCCAGCAGTATCTCGTCAATCTCGAGGCGGCCATGGCCGACGCCGGGGCCGACAGCCTCGACGCCTTCATCCAGGCCCGTTCCGGCGGGCACGGCGCCCGGTTCAACCTGGCCCGGCACGGGGTCACGGCCGTGGGCGACGAGGCCTACCAGCACCGCCCCCGGCCCCTGGCCTTCAAGAGCGACCGCCCCCTGGGTTCCTTCGACTGCATCGCCGCGCCCTGCATGGACGGCTGCCCCACCCACCAGAACATCCCCGACTACCTGTGGCTCGTGGCCCACGGCAAGCCCGCGGAGGCCATGGAGGTGATCCTGCGCACGAATCCCCAGCCGGGCATCACGGGCAGCGTCTGCGACCATCCCTGCACCGAGAAGTGCGTGCGCAACTTCTATGACGCGCCCCTGGCCATCCGGGAGATCAAGCGGTTCGCCTTCGAGCACGCCGGGCCCCTGCCCGCCGAAAAGCGCGGGCTTTCGGTGGGCGTCAAGGTGGCCATCGTGGGGGCCGGCCCCGCCGGTCTTTCCGCGGCCTACTTCCTGGCGAAGCTCGGCTTCGAGGCGGAGGTCTTCGAGGCCAAACACGAACTCGGCGGCATGGTGGGCGGCGTGATTCCCGGCTACCGTCTGGCCCCGGCCACGCTCAAGGGCGACCTGGAGCGCCTCCGGCAACTGGGCGTCCGGATCCATCTCGGCCAGACCCTGGGCCGCGACTTCACCCTGGCGGGGCTGCGGCGGGAACACGCCCACGTGTTCCTGGCCGTGGGCGCCCAGAAGGGCAAGCGCCTGGGGATTCCCGGAGAGGACGGCGCGGGCGTGATGGACGCCCTGGACTTCCTGGACAAGGTCCGGGCCGGCACGCCCATGGACCTGGGCCGGCGGGTGCTGGTCATCGGCGGCGGCAATTCGGCCATGGACGCGGCGCGCTCGGCGCGCAGGCTCGTCAAGGACGGCGAGGTGACCCTCGTCTACCGGCGCACCCGGGCCCAGATGCCGGCCGACCCCGAGGAGGTGCACGACTGCGTCCTGGAGGGCATCGGCCTGCGGGACCTGCTGGCCCCGGCCGGCGTCGCCCTCGCCGCCGGCAAGGTCACCGGCCTGAACTGCACGCGCATGCGCCTGGGCGAGAAGGACGCCTCCGGCCGGCCCCGGCCGGTGCCCGTCGACGGCCCCGGGGAGCTGCTGGAGGCCGACACCATCATCCCGGCCATCAGCCAGGAACCGGTGCTGGACTTCCTGGAGGGGCTCGACGTCGCCCGCAAGGGGGACGGGCTCCTGAAGACCGATCCCGTCACGCGGGAAACGTCCATCCCGGGACTCTTCGCGGGCGGGGACGTGGTGCACGGCGCGGCTTCCATCATCCAGGCCATCGCCGACGGCCGGGCCGTGGCCGAGACCATCGCCGCGCGCCACGGGGTGGCGGTGCCTGCGGAACCCTACCTGGAGAAGGGCCTGGCCGAGGCCGCCCTGATGGAGAAGAAGAGCCGCTTCACCCCCGGCCAGCGGGTCCCGGTGCTGCCCCTCGCGGACCGCCACGGCTTCGCCGAGGTCCTGCAGACCTTCACCCCCGAGGCCGCGGCCAAGGAAGCCGCCCGGTGCCTGGATTGCGACGACCTCTGCAGCCTGTGCGTCACGGTCTGCCCCAACCGCGCCAACCTGGCCTATGGCCTCGAGCCCTTCGCCCTGACCCTGCCCCTGCTCGTGCAGCGCCAAGGCGAGCTGGTGGCCGAGGGGGCCGTGCCCTTCGCCGTGACCCAGGCCGTCCAGACCCTCAACATCGCCGACTTCTGCAACGAGTGCGGCAACTGCGACACCTTCTGTCCGGCGGCGGGCGCGCCCTACAAGGACAAGCCCCGCTTCTGGATGGACGAGGCGGGCTACCTCACGTCCAAGGGCGACGCCTTCCGCATGGAGCGCCACCCCGAAGGCCTCTCCATCGATGCCCGCCTGGGCGGCCACACCTACCGGCTGGACCTGGCCGGGACCGAGGCCTGGTTCCGAAGCGAGCAGGTGAGCGCGAGGTTCGAGGCCGGCACGTGGGCCCTCAAGGCCTTCGAGCCTCGGGCCAAGCTGCCCGAGGGGACGGCGGTGGACCTGCTGCCGGCGGCCACCCTGTTCGCCCTGGTCAGCGCCGAGTCGGTAGTACCTGCCCTGGTGAGCAAAAAAGTTCCCGAGTAGTCAAGAAATTGTTGACGGGCGATTCGATCATTTTACAATGATTGAGTTACCCCATGTTTCGCCGAAGGTCGCAGGCCCCCAGCCGAGGGCCCTGTGTCTCTATTTTTCCGGCTTCCACGAAACCCACACCCAACCAGGCTCTGCCACCCCGGGGCCTTCCCCACCACCGGAGATCACCATGAAGAAACTCACCCTCGCGGCTCTCGCCATCGTCGCCCTGGCGGCCATCCCCGCCAAGGCCGCCAACTGGAGCGACACCTACCTCGGCTACCAGTACAGCAACCAGTTCCGCGATCCGGGCATCGCCACCAACGAGACCAAGAGCCGCCTCGAACTGAGCGGCGTGGCCGGCTGGGATTACGGCACGAACTTCTTCGACGTGAACATGCTCGCCGCCGCGAAGATGGATCCCGCGAACGACACCTACGGCCAGCCCCAGGCCGGCGTCCCCGGCGACACCGAAGTCTACGTCGTCTACCGCTCCAGCTTCGACCTCAGCAAGATCCTCAAGACCGACCTGAAGTTCGGGCCCGTCCGTGAAGTCGACTTCACCGTCGGCTTCGACTTCGACTCCACCGACAACCAGTTCGCCTCCAACAAGAAGTTCATGATCGCCGGCCCCCAGTTCGGCCTGGACATCCAGAAGGGCTTCTGGGACATCGGTCTGGGCGCCTGCCGTGAAATCAACTACAACGGCATCGTGCAGAAGGAAGTCAACTTCAAGACCTCCTACATCGTCTGGACGGCCTGGAAGAAGGAATTCAACGTCGGCATCCCCATGATCTTCAAGGGCTGGGCCAACTACCTCGGCGCCAAGGGCGACGACGGCTTCGGCGTGGCCACCAAGCCCGAGACCCTCGGCGACTTCTACCTCCTGTTCGACGCCAGCAGCCTCATCGGCCGCAAGCCCGGCGCGTTCCTCGTCGGCCCCGGCTTCGAATACTGGAACAACAAGTTCGGCGGCAAGAACGTCTCCTTCGCCGAAGCCGGCAAGGAAGTCTGGAACGCCAACTCCCAGGTGAACGCCCTCATGTTCTCGGCGGAATTCCACTTCTAGCTTTTTGCACGAAACCAGGGCAGGGTGGGATTCTTCCCTCCCTGCCCTTTTCATGTCAGGACGTGAGCCATGACCCCCTTCAGCTACCGATGCACGGATTGCGGAAAGACCTACGCCCGGGACGAGGTGCGCTACCTCTGTCCGGCCTGCGGCCAGGGCTACCGGCCCGGCATCCCGCTGCTGGGCGTCCTGGAGGCGGTCTTCGACTACGGCGCCATCGCGGCGTCCTTCGACCGCGCGGCGCCGGACTGGAACCAGTTCTGCGCCGTGGAGCAGGCCTTCCATCCCCCCATCCCGGTGGGCAGCACGCCCCTGGCGCGGGTCGACCGCCTCGGGGCGGGCCTGGGCCTCGCGAACCTGTGGGTCAAGAACGACGGCCTCAACCCTTCCGGCAGCCTCAAGGACCGGGCCTCCTTCCTGGTCGTCGCCGAGGCGCGGCGCCTGGGCATCGAGCTGATCGTGGCGGCCTCCACGGGCAACGCGGCGTCCGCACTCGCCTGCGTCTGCGCCTCGACCGGCACCAGGGCGCTGATCTTCGTGCCGGAAAAGGCCCCCAAGGCCAAGCTCGTCCAGATGGTGCTCTACGGCGCGACGGTGGTGCCGGTGAAGGGGACCTACGACGATGCCTTCCGGCTCTCCCTGGAATACACCGCCGAGCGCGGCGGCCTGAACCGCAACACCGCCTACCACCCGCTCACGATCGAAGGCAAGAAGACGGCGGGCCTGGAGATCTGGGCGCAGCTGGGCTACGAGGTGCCGGACGCCATCGTCGTCTCCGTGGGCGACGGGGTCATCCTCGGCGGGGTCCACAAGGCCTTCGTGGACCTCAAGCGGGCCGGGCTCATCGACCGCCTGCCCCGGCTCATCGGCGTGCAGGCCGAGACCTCGGACGCCATCCACCGCTACGTGACGACGGGCACCTACGCGGACGCGGCGGATCCCACCACCCGGGCGGACTCCATCTCCGTCACCTGCCCCTCCAACGCCCATGGGGCCCGGCGGGCCATCCTGGACAGCGCGGGACTCACCCTCACCGTCACGGACGCGGAGATCCTGGAAGCCCAGGGGGTCCTGGCCGCGCGCACGGGCATCTTCACGGAACCCGCGGGGGCCACCGCCCTGGCCGGCCTGGCCAAGCTCCAGGCGGGGCCGGACCGCTTGACCCCGGAGAGCCGGGTGGTCATCCTGGCGACGGGCCACGGTCTGAAGGATGTGGAAGCGCCGCTGGCCCGCATCGCCATTCCTCCCGCGGTGGAACCCAAGCTCGGAGCCCTGACCCTGTGAAGACCCTCATCCGCAACGGCCGCGTCGCCCTCGAGGGCGCCCTACACGACACCGGCGTCCTGGTGGAGGACGGCCGCATCCTCGCCCTGGGGACCTTCGACGGCGCGGACCGGGTGCTGGACGCCCAGGGCTGCTACGTCCTGCCCGGCTTCATCGACTTCCACACCCACGTGGACGACTGGATCGGCCCGTACTACCTGGCCGACAGCTACGACAGCGCCACCCACCTGGCCCTGGAGAACGGCATCACCACCCTGTGCACCTTCGTGACCCAGGGACCGGACCAGACCCTGGGCCAGGCCATGGCCCACGCCCGGGCCAAGGCCGTGGGGCGCAGCCACTGCGACGTGCTGTGGCACCTCACCCCCACCACCTTCGCGCCCTCCGACCTGGAGGCGCTCGAGCGCTACCTGGCCGCCGGCTACCGGACCGTGAAGCTCTACACCACCTACAAGGCGGCCGGGATCTTCGCCAGCTACGAACGCATCGAGGAACTGTTCCGGCGCTTCGGCCCGCAGAAGGCCCGGTTCCTGGTGCACTGCGAGGACGACGAGCTCATCGCGGGCATCGACCCCGCCGGCCTGGACCTCTCCAGCGCCCTCACCCACACCCTGGTCCGGCCGGAACGGGCGGAGACCGAGGCCATCCGGCGGGTGCTGGCCCTGGCCCTGCGGTATGGCGCCTCCCTCCACGTCGTCCACGTCTCCACCCTGGACGGGGCCCGGCAGCTGGTGCGCGGCCGGGAGCAGGGGGACATCAGCTTCGAGACCTGCCCGCAGTACCTCTTCCTGGACGACCAGGTCCTGGCCCGCGCCGACGGCCACCGCTGGCTCTGCTCGCCGCCCCTGCGCGGGGACCGCGGCCCCTTCCTGGAGCTGATCCGGGGGGGCGCCGCCGACATGATCGCCACGGACCACTGCCCCTTCTGCGAGCAGGCCAAGGACAACTGGGACGGCAGCGACTTCCGCGCGGTGCCCAACGGGCTGCCCGGGATCGGCGCCCTGCCGCACCTGGCCTGGAAGCTCTGGGAGGACGAGCCGGACCGGGCCGCCCTGAACCTGGCGGCCTGCCTTTCCCTCAACCCCGCGCGCCGGGCCGGGGTGCAGGACCGCAAGGGACAGATCAAGCCCGGGCTGGATGCCGATCTGGTGGTCATGGACTGCCGGGGTCCGCTGCGGCCCTTGCAGAGCACCCTTTCCGACAGCCCCGAGGCCTATCCGGGCGCGGCGTCCCCCCTGGCCTTCCGGCATGTGCTGCTGAGGGGGGTGCCGAAAGTGCGGGACGGGGTGCTCCTTCGGGACTCGGCGCCGATGGGCGTGCCCCTGCAACCGCCCGTCGATGCCCTGCCGTAACCCCGCAGGCCCCCAATCCGTTTTCCCTGCTGACCCGGTGACGCGCATGCCCCAGAGAATCCTCATCCAGAACGGCACCCTCATCACCTTCGGCGCCCCCTGCCGCGTCCTGGAAGGCCACGCCCTCCTCCTCGAGGACGGGCTCATCCGCCGCATCGCCCCTCCGGGTGAACTGACCGGGCCCTTCGACCAGGTCATCGACGCCCGGGGCAAGGTGGTCATGCCGGGCCTCGTGAACGGGCACATGCACTTCTACTCCACCCTCGTGCGCGGCCTGGGCAAGGCCGAGCCCAGCGCGACCTTCCAGGAGGTGCTGGACCACCTGTGGTGGCGCCTGGACCGCAAGCTCACCCTCGAGGACGTCGAGATGAGCGCCCGGATCATCCTCCTGGACGCCATCCGCAAGGGCACCACCACGCTCGTGGACCACCACGCCAGCCCCTTCGCGGTCACCGGCTCCCTGGACGCCATCGCCCGGGCGGTGAAGGACTCGGGCCTGCGGGCCTGCCTGTGCTACGAAGTCTCGGACCGGGACGGGGAGGCGATCGTCACCGAGGGGCTGGAGGAGAACGCTTCCTTCATCCGCCGCTGCCGGGCCGAAGGGGATCCCCAGCTGCGGGCCCTCTTCGGGCTGCACGCGGCCTTCACCCTGTCGGACCGGACCCTGGACCGGGCCGCGGTCATGGGCCGGGACCTGGGCGCGGGGTTCCACGTCCACGTGGCCGAGGCTTCCTCCGACGTGGCCGTCAACCGGGCCCGGCACGGGCTCACCCCCGTGGCCCGGCTCCACGCCCACGGCCTCCTGGGCGCCGGCAGCATCGCGGCCCACGCGGTGCACGCGACGCGCGAGGACATGGACCTCCTGGCCGCCAGCGGCACCTTCGTCGCCCACAACCCCCAGTCCAACCTGAACAACGCCGTGGGCATCGCCGACGTCCTGAACCTGGTCGAACGCGGCGTGCCGGTGGGCCTGGGCACCGACGCCATGACCGTGAACATGCTGGAGGAAGTCCGGGTGGCCCTGTGGGCCCAGCACCTTCGGCAGGAGAACCCCACCTGCGCCTTCATGGCGATCGCCGACACCCTGTTCGTGCGCAACCCGGAGCTGGCCACCCGGCTGTGGGGCCAGCCCCTGGGCACCCTCCGGGAAGGGTCGGCGGCGGACGTGATCCTCCTGGACTACCACGCCCCCACGCCGCTCCGGGACGACACGGTGCTGGGGCACCTCATCTTCGGGCTGGCACAAGCCACCGTGGACACGACCATCTGCGGCGGACGTATCCTGATGGAGGGCCGCCGCCTCCTCATCGACGTCGACGAGGCGCGGCTGGCCTCCCGGAGCCGGGAACTGGCCGCGGCCCTCTGGGACCGGTTCTGAAGGAGCTCTGGTGACGGGCCTGACGGACATCATCCGCACCCTCGAGGGCCTGACGGCGCCCGCCGCGCTGGCCACCCTGGTGCGGGTCAAGGGCAGCTCCTACCGCAAGCCCGGGGCGCAGATGGTGTTCCTGCCGGGCGGGGCCCAGACCGGCCTGATCAGCGCGGGCTGCCTGGAGACCGACGTGAAGGCCCGGGTCCGCACGGTGCTCGCCAGCCGGGAGCCGCAGGTGGCGGTCTTCGACATGGGCGACGACCTGGACCTCATCTGGGGCACGGGCATGGGCTGCCAGGGCCGGGCCGACGTGCTGCTCGAGGCCGTGGCGCCCGGCGCCCTCCCGGAGTGGCTGGCGCGGGTCGACCGGCTCCACCGGACCCGGGGCGCCGGCGCCCTGGTCACGGTGTTCGCGGCCGGGGAGGGCGCGCCCTGCCGGGTGGGGGACCGCTTCGTCCTCGAGGCCGACGGGCCGGGGCTCCTGCCGCCCCCCGGCGCCTTCCGGGACCCGCTGGTGGCCAGCATGCGCGGGGCCCTGGACCGGGGCCTGCCCGTCGCCGTCTCGTGGCCCGCGTCCGAGGGCGGCCTCTCCTTCCTGGTGGAGCCCATCCTGCCCCCCATCGCCCTGTGGGTGGTCGGCGCCGGGGAGCACACCCGGCCCCTGGCCCGGCTCGCCAAGGGCCTGGGCTGGTGGCTGGGCGTCGTGGACCACCGGCCGGCCCTGGCCACCGCCGCGCGGTTCCCGGAGGCCGACCGGATCGTCGTCGGGCATCCGCCGGAGGTCTTCGAGGGCCTGGCCCTGGACGGGCG
>Ga0316231_1005595_pt1 | contig 9989 bp, 10 predicted proteins | sample TBH18027metaG_FD_206002 | JGI IMG/M metagenome (GOLD analysis project Ga0316231, IMG submission 206002) | Freshwater microbial communities from Trout Bog Lake, Wisconsin, USA - TBH18027 | ecosystem: Environmental > Aquatic > Freshwater > Lake > Hypolimnion/Profundal zone | place: USA: Wisconsin...
ATGGGGCTGGAGGTGACGGCGCGGATGGCCCCGCCGAGGCCGGACTTTGCGCGGATCAGGTCGAGGTCGCCGATTCGTCGCATCGCGCCCGCGGTGAGCACGTCACCGGCGACCGCGGTGGCTGCAACCGTGAGAATCGTGGCCCAGGTCTCGATGGGGCCGGCGTAGATGTAACTTGCGTGGATCATCGCGTCCCGCCCGTGACTGCGTCGTGGCCTGCGGGTGCAGGCTCATCGGGCATGGGCTGCGGTTCGTGCAGGGTGAGTGACGGCCCGTTGGCGACGAAGCCCACGCCGCAGACGATTAGCAGGATTCCGACCCAGCGGTAGATGGTGATCGGCTCATGCTGCCAGTACTTCGCGAGCAGCGCAACGACGATGTAGCCGAAGGCCGTCGATGGTAGCACGAATGTGAGGTCGGCCCAGGAGAGCGCGGTCAGGTAGCTGGCGAAGAATCCCAACAGGCAGAGAATGCCGACGACGACCCAGGGGTTGCGCAGCGCATGTAACAACAGGCCCAGATGCGCCAGCGAGACCGGGCCGACCTGCTTCATGCCATGGAAGAGCAGGGTGTCACCGACCGAGGCGGTGAGCAGTACGGCGAGCAGGATGAGATATCGCTTAGGCGTGAGGGTGTGTTTCATCGGGCAGCCGGCTCTTCCACACGCGCCTGAGGCGCGTTTTGTTTGAGTTCGACAAGGAAATCTTCAGGCTGCTCCAGCTTGACACCCATCATCTTGACTCCGTATCCGTAGATATTGATCGTCTTGACGTTGTCCCAACCGGAGCTCCGCGCTTTGCAAACGATCCGCTCGATCTGTGGGTAAGAGATGGAGCGACGCCCCAACACTGTATGGTATTCCAGCGACGAGGGCGTCAGCTCCACGTAGCCATAGAAGTATTGCAGGCAAATAAGCACCGGAACACTGAGAAGCAGGTAAGGCAAGGCGATGTGCCAAAGAGAGCCCGTCCCGCTGTACGTGTGGTTGGGATGTTCCAATATTCTCCGTACGCCATCGAAAACCGGAAATGCGGCGGCGACGAGCTCCGACCGGCTGATGTGCAGGCGATATCGCATTGAGACAAGCATACCTCACACAACTGAGCGGCCCGCCTAGGCCGACCGCTCGGTTGAAACGATGTGCATGCAGCGCCTTAGCTGGAGGATGCCTGGGCCTTGAGCGCGTTGGCTGCCTTGGTGGCGCGGGCGGCTTTGTTGCGTTGGCCGCGCAGCTTCATGAAGCTGCGCGACTCGGCGTACAGACGTGGGACATCGCGGTTGACGATGGCCTGCCAGACGACGCGGAAGGCCGCCTTGGGGCGGAAGAAGTACTCGTCGTAAAACTTATGGACCATCTCCATGACGTACTCGGCGGGCAGGCCGGGATACTCGATGTGGGCCATCTGGTGGCCCTCGTCGTCGCTCATGGCTAGGTTGGTGATGAAGCCCCTCTCCTTGGCGAAGTCGTACAGCTCGGTGCCGGGGAAGGCATGTGCCATGGAGACCTGGATGGTCTCGCAGTCGAGCCGCTTGGCGAACTCGATGGTGTTGCGGATCGACTGCGCCGTCTCACCGGGCAGGCCAAGGATGAAGTCGCCGTGAATGACCAGGCCGAGCTTGTGACAGTCGCGGGTAAAGTCCAGCGCGCGTTCGACGGTGGCGCCCTTCTTGATGTTCTTGAGGATCTGGGCGTCGCCCGACTCGTAGCCGACGATCAGCAGACGGCAGCCCGCCTCCTTCATCGCCTTCAGGGTGTCGTAGTCGGTGGTAACGCGTGAGGTGCAGGACCAGGTGAGGCCCAGCGGCTTCAGCTTCTCGCAGAGCTCGATGGTGCGCGCCTTCTGGATGTTGAAGGTATCGTCATCGAAGAAGAACTCCTTGACGTGGGGGAAGAGCTTCTTGGCGTTGGCCATCTCAGCGGCCACGTCGTCAGTGGAGCGCTTGCGCCATGCGTGTCCGCTGAGCGTCTGCGGCCATAGGCAGAAGGTACACTGCGCCGGGCAGCCACGGGTCGAGTAGAGACTGACAAACGGATGCAGCAGGAAAGGGACGTTGTACTTTGTGACGTCGAGGTCGCGGGCGTAGATCTCGGTGGCCCAAGGCATTTCGTCGAGCTGCTCGGGGGTGACCTGCGGCCGGTCCGGGTTGTGGCGGATGACGCCGTTCTCGTCCTTGTAACTGACGCCAAGAATCTCGTCCAGCGGCTTGCCGTTGGCATACTCGACGATGGAGAAGTCGAACTCGCGGCGGCAGACGAAGTCGATGGCCGGGCACTCGTTCAGCGCGCGGTCGGTGGAGGTGGTGACAGGCGGCCCGACGAAGGCGATCTTGATGCCGGGATAGGTCTGCTTGATGACCGTGGCCATCTTCTGGTCGCCCTCCCAGCCCATGGTGCTGGTGAAGAGGACGAGGAATTCGTAGTCCTTTAGGATGCCGACGACGTCCTGCCAACTCAGGTGGTGTGGCGGAGCATCGACCAAGCGCGATCCCTCCAGCATGCCCGCGGGATAGGTGAGCCAGACGGGGTACCAGTAGGACTCGATCTCGCGGGTAGCAGGCCAGCGGCTGCTTGCGCCGCCATCGAACTTCTCAAAGGAGGGCGGATTCAGGAAGAGTGTCTTGAGGGGCATCGTCATTGCTCTAATTTTACCATTCATGGGCGGTAATCGCCGCTGCATTCGAGGCAAATTCGCAATGGTGATTGCCCCGTATACTGGCCAACGCTGTGCCGTTCGGAGGTTAGACTCTACCGGCTCCATCCGCATCTAACGGCAAAGAGGAACATTGCCATGCCGCAGAGCATCCACGACCGTGCCGCAGAGTATCACAATCTAGCCGCACACGCCCACTCCGCAGCCGCGGCCTCACATGGTGAGGGCAGCCTCACGGCGCACGAGTTCTCACGCCAGGCTCTCGAACACTCCACCCACGCCCTTGACGAATCTCGCAAGGCAACCGAAGCGCACGGCAAATCCTCTACCCCACCTGCCTCCGCAGAATAGTAGCCGCAGCAATCCCCGCTGTCATCGGCGCAGATCGGGGACGTCGATACTCTATTCCTTGTAGACCTGCACCGCAGTGCCTTTGGCGGAAAAATCCCCCGCCACGGGGTCGTTCTTCAGTGCCTTCAGCCCGGAGACCACACACTCCGCATTCAACTCCGCCCCGGCGCGGCTGGTGTGGGTACCCGGATCGGCGAAGAGCGGCTCGACGGCCGGCTGACCCAGCGCGTCATAGCGCCGCGCGATGATCTCGTTCAGGTCGACGAAACCCACGCCCTCCTGGGCCGCCACCTGGCGCGCCCACCCGCCGTAACTGGTGGCGTTGCGCGCCATTTTGCCGTCGCGCCACGTCTTGCGAGGAATCGGCGAGCAGACGATCGGGATCGCGCCTTTGGCCTTCGCGTCATCAACGATCTTGCGGATGTACCAGCCGTAGCTATGCACTGTCTCATGGATCTTGAGGATCGGGTTCTCGATCTCCACCGTATCCTCTCCGACGCCCGGTAACGAGGCCCGCGCCCGCGTTGGCTCGTCCGGCTGACCACCGTCGTTGTGGCCAAACTGGATCATCACCACGTCTCCCGGCTTGAGCAGCGCCAGCGTGGCCGCCCATGGCCCACCGCCTGCGCCGTTCATGAAGGTGCGGCTGCTGAGCCCGCCGATGGCGCGGTTCACCACATTGACCTTGGCCGGGTCGAAGTAATCCACCATCGGCTCACCCCATCCCCACTGACCGCCCCCACCGTTGCCCGCGCCGTTACGCACGGTCGAATCGCCCACCAGGAAGAGCGTGGGCAGCTTGGGGTCCGCCGGAACCGGCAATCCCATCCGTGGCCGCGGCGCTGCGGGCGCACTCGTTCCCGTTCCTGTCGCGGGCGGCTGGCCTTGCGGGGCACCAGCCGCGCCCGCTGCCGGCGGCTGTCCCTGCGGCTGGGCCGCACCTGCTACCGACTGAGCCGCGGAGTTGTGCCATGCGACGCATGGCAGCAACAGTCCGAGAAGAAGGAAGAGAAGAGTTGCCGATGAACGCGGACGCGAGTATTGACGAGAGGTATGGATGGGATTCATGACTCCAAGATGTATCGTCTGCGCAGCCCGCTCGTCAAGCCGCGCATTCTTCCATCCGCGACTCGAACCCTCTGCCCCCCATCTGCTATCGTTTCCGCACCATGAAAATCACACGTCGCACCGCTCTCAAGTCCTCCGCTCTTGCTGCCACCGCTCTCGCCCTGCGCGGATCGCATCTCTTCTCTCAGGCATCCGGCGCGGTGGACGCGCACATCGACATCGTGCCTGGTGAGCCGATCGCCACCATCTCGCCGGAGATCTACTCGCACTTCATCGAGCATCTGGGCGGAGTGATCTACGACGGCGTGTGGGTCGGGCCCGAATCGAAGATCGCCAACACCAATGGAATCCGCCAGACCTTTATCGACACCATGAAGGCCGTGCAAGCTCCCGTGCTGCGTTGGCCTGGCGGCTGCTTCGCCGATTCGTACGACTGGCGCGACGGCCTGGGCGCCGCGGCCAATCGTCCCGCGCGCACCGGCTTCTGGGGCCAGCAGGACCCTAACCGCTACGGGCTGCACGAGTTCATACATACCTGCCGCGCCATCGGATGCAAGCCGTATCTAGCCGCCGACCTTCGTTCCCTGCCCGCGCGCGACTTCTACCAGGAGATCGAGTACTGCAACGCGCCCGCCGGCCTGGTGCCGTCGAACTCCGCCGCGCCCGCCACGCCGAACGCGCTGGCCGCCCAGCGCACGGCCAACGGCGACTCCGAGCCCTTCAACGTTGACCTGTGGGGCGTCGGCAACGAGAGTTGGGGATGCGGCGGCAATCTGGTGCCCGAGGAGTACGCCGCCATGTTCCGCCGGTTCACCGCCTGGACGCCGAGCTACGGGAGGACGCCGCTACGCTTCGTCGCGGTCGGACCGAATGGAGACGACGTGGACTGGACGCGCCGACTCTTCAAGTCGCTCTACGCCAACTCCGAGCGTCGCCACCTCTTCGGCCTCTCGGTACACTACTACACTTCGGGCAGCCCGACGGAGTTCGCGGCGGGCGATGCTCTCGCCTTCAACACAGCCGACTACTACGACCTGCTGACCCGCGCCAGCATTATGGAGCGCGTCGTCACCGACCACTGGGCCGCCATCTCTGAAACCGCCCAGCCTGACCAGCCGCAGGTCAAGCTGGTGGTCGACGAGTGGGGTGCATGGTACGGCAAGGGCACATCCCTCGGCCCCAACTACAACCTTTCCCAACAGTCCACCATGCGCGATGCGCTGCTGACCGGCATCACTCTGGATATCTTCCAGCGCCACGCCGACAAGGTTGCCGTCGCCGCCGTCGCACAGTCCATTAACTGCATCCACTCGCTGATGCTGGCACAAGAGGACAAGTTCACCGTCACGCCCACGTTCCACGTCTTCCGGATGTATATGCCTCACCGCGGGGGGCAGGCCATCCGCGCGGAGTTCTCCACGCCGGCGATCCGCAATCCGCTGGCCAACGCGCCCATTCCGGTCGGTGGCAATAGCTACACCGGCTCGCTGGAGGCGGTGAAGCTGCTCGCTGGACTCAGCGGCTCGGCGTCAATCTCGCCGACCAACCCCAAGCTGGTCACGCTGACCGTGGTCAACCCGCACATTGACAAGCCTGTCACCACGGAGATCGCCGTCGCCGGAGCCAGCATCGCCAGTTGCAGCGGCCAAGTGCTCGCCGAACCCGACGTCCACGCGCACAACGACTTCGCGCACCCGGACGCCGTCAAACCGTCGGCGGTTGCCGCTGCCACGCCCAAAGCTGGTAGACTGACGCACACGTTCCCACCAGCCAGCGTCACTACGCTGCAAATCACGCTGGCCTGAGGTTTCTCAATTGGGACACACCGCGTCTCAATCCTGAGCGTTGTGCGAGTTGTCATTTATGCTCAAGATTGACAAAGATTGATATTCGCGTCAGCATTGAAGGCAGGAGGTAATCCTAATGAATGTCTCTCTGACGCCCGAACTCGAAGAGTTTGTCAGTACCAAGGTAGGCTCCGGTCGCTACAACTCGGCCAGCGAGGTGGTGCGCGAGGCCCTCCGTCTGCTGGAAGAGCACGACCAGGCGCGCAGTGCACAGATCGCTGCCTTCAACAAAGAGCTTGGCCACAGGCTGGCGTCGCTTGACCACGGAAAAAGGGCTGACCCGGCAGCTGTGCGGGCGCGGATCGCGAACCGGTCGCGGGCGCGGCGGAAGATCAGCGCATGAATCGATATGTCCTGAGTGTTGCCGCCGAGCTTGATCTCGACGGGATATGGGAGTACATCGCTCAGGACAACATCGACGCAGCGGACCGCTGGATCGGCAAGCTCTTCGATGCCTTCGACTCGCTTGCACAGACTCCCACGATGGGCCATAAACGCGAAGACCTTACATCATTTCCGGTCCTCTTCTGGCCGGTCGGGGCGTATCTGATTCTTTATCGCGTGCAGGACAAGTGGATCGAGATCGTCGCGATAACTCAGGGTGCACGCGATATTCCAGCATTTCTAAGTCAACGCAACCAATAGTCGCAGGGTACGGACGTTCTGGCCCGCAGCTACTCGGCCTTACGATGGAGCGCTTCGTCGTAGAGGGGGAGGGTGTGCAGGCGGATGCGCACCAGCGGCGGGTTGCTGCCTCGGAAGTTGAGGCCGCGATCGGTCTGGTCGCCGTTGAGGATGCGCGTGGTGTGCCAGACACCGTCGACGTACTTCCCTTCCTCGGCGCGCAGGATCTCAAGCTGCTGGTTGGGAGTCTGCTGCAACACGGCGGCGGGCAGGGTGAAGCTGACGCTCACGTCAAAGCCGCTGACGAGGAACTCCAGCGAACCGAGTTGTGCGACTACGGCGCGGCCATGCAGGGTTGGCGTGCCGGGAGGATAGGCACCGTCGGGCTGAGGGAAGCCGAAGGAGGCAACCGCGTCGGCGGTGGCAAAGTGGATGGACTGGCGGGCCGTGCCCTTGTCTTCGACTGCGGTGAGCAGCTTGCCGTCCAGGTTGAGCTGGGCGATCTGGCTGCCGGGGGCGTTGAAGAGGGCATAGTTTTCGGCAGGCATGGCGGAAGCGGCTGTATTGGGAACCTGGTCGGCAGGCTGCGTGGCCTGCGCGGAGCGGTCGATACCGAAGGGCGAGAAGCCGATGGCGCCGTTGCCCAGTGCATAGAAGAAGTAGCGGCCGAAGTTGGGGCCGAGCTGGCTCTCGGGAATGAAGAGCGGGTTGTCGGCACGGCCGTAGGTGGCGACGATGGTGCGGAAGAGCGAGACGTCGTCGGAGTAGAAGTCGGGGGCAAGGATGTCGATGGCGGGCGCGGCGGCCTTCCAGATGGGGATGTTGGCCTGCTGCGGGCCGCCGGAGGGATACTCCTGACCGGCGCTGGGACGGTCGCGGTTCTCCAGCGCGTGGACAGGGTAGGCGAACCAGACGTTACAGTACATCGGCAGTGGATACTCGGCCTTGCCGGCTGCGGCAACCTCTCCGATGTAGTGGGCGGTGGAGTAGGCGGCGAAGGATTCGTCGGCGTCGGGGCCGAAGGTCTTTGCCCAGGTGCCGCCGGTGGGCAGATGAAGAGCGCGCGCGAAGTCCGCGGGAACGGTCGCGTCAAAAAGCTTCTGCGCGGCGGGTGAAAAGTCGCGGATAGAGCCGACCGAGCCGGACTCGTTCTCCACTTGAATCATGATGACGGTGTGCTGGGCGGCGTCGATGGACTTGACGTGGCGCAGGAGCGCAGCGAAGGCTGTCTTATCGGCTTCGAGATTGGCCGGCGAGTTGGGGCTCATGACGTCGAGCAGCTTGCCGTAGGCGTTCTCCTCGCGCGGATAGGTCCGGGGATCGGACTTGATCCACTCCGGGACGTAGTGGTTCTGGCCGTTCTTCCAGGTGCCAAACCAGAGCAGGACGAGGTGGAGGTGGTGCTCGCGGGCCTGAGTGACGAGCAGGTCGACGTTGGAGAAGTCGAATGCGCCCTTGGTGGGCTCCATCTGCTCCCAATAGACGGGGGCCTCGACGGTATTGGCGTGCATGGCCTCGGCGGCGCTCCAGGCGGCGGGCAGGGTCGCGGGCCACGCGCTGGAGTTGTTGATCTGTCCGCCCAGGACGAGAAAGGGCTTGCCGTCGACGATGAGGGCGAAGCGGCCATCCTTCTTTTCCAGGTGGGGAATGTCGTTGGATTGGGCCGGGGCGATCGGGGCGTGGAGCGCAGCGAGGACAAGCGCAGTTAAGATGATCTTCTTCATATAGCTTTCTATTTCTTTGAGTTACTGCGTATTCTTCGTGTGGTTCTTCGTGTTATTGCACGTCGGACTTTTACTTGATCAGCATGGAGACGATAGCCGCGGACATGAGGTTGGCCATGGTTCCCGCCAGCATGGCGCGAAAGCCGAGCCGCGCGAGGTCGTTGCGGCGGTTGGGGACCAGCGCTCCGATGCCGCCGATCTGCATGCCAATGGAGCCGAGGTTGGCGAAGCCGCAGAGGGCGAAGGTTGCGATGGAGAAGGTGCGCGGCGAGAGTGCGCCCTTCTGCAGGCCGAGTTGCGTGTAGGCAACGAACTCATTCAGCACGGCGCGCGTTCCCAGCAGGTTGCCGATGGCCGATGCCTCGCGCCACGGGATGCCGATGAGCCATGCGACCGGCGCTCCAAAGAAACCCAGAATGGCGTTGAGCGAGTGCGGAAACGGGATATGGCCGTGCGCCCACGCGAAGTTGGAGATCCCGTTCATGGTGGCATTCAGCAGGCCGACCAGTGCAAGAAAGCTGATGAGCATGATGGCGACGTTGAAGGCCAGCGCGCCGCCGTCGATGGTGCCGCGCGCGATCGCGCCGATGAAGTTTTCGTTCTTGTGCTCCTCGGAGGGCGGCATGTGGACCGTGCCCGCGGTGGCGGGTACTTCGGTCTCTGGGACAAGCATCTTGGCGACGAGGATGGTTCCCGGCGCGGTCATGATTACGGCGGAGAGCAGGTCTTTCGCGTTAATGCCGAAGCTGATGTACGCAGCCATGATTCCGCCGGAGACATGCGCCATGCCCGCGGTCATGATGGTCATCAGCTCGGAGTTGGTGGCGCCGGAGAGAAACGGGCGAATGGTGAGCGGGGCCTCGGTCTGGCCCATGAAGATGCTGGCGGCGACGTTGGTGCTCTCCGCGCCGCTGGTGCCCATGGTGCGCAGCATGATCCACGCGACGACCTTGATGACGCGCTGCATCACGCCAATGTGGTAGAGGACGGCGAAGAACGCGCTGACGAAGATGATGGTGGGCAGAACGGCGAAGGCGAAGACATGGAGCACGCTGTTGGGATCGCCCAGCGGGCCGAAGACCATGGTGGATCCGTCGGCGGCGTGGCCCAGCATTGATGTCACGGCGCCGCTGGCGATTTGCAGGAGGTGCTGTCCATAGGTCCACTTGATGACCAGGAAGGCGAAGACGATCTGCAGGCCAAGTCCCCAGGCGACGGTGCGCCACTTGATCGCGCGTCGGTTGGTGGAGAGCGCGTAGGCGATGCCAAGAAACGTGATGAGTCCGAGAAGTCCGGTGAATCGTGCCACGGTTCGCTCCCTTGGGCGGTTTGGTTGCGGTGTGGCTAGAGTGTAACCAATCTCGCGGGGAGGCGGCGAACTGAATTGGCGCGGGTTGGAGGCAATCGCCGGAACTGCCCGTTATCAGGTACCCCCCTCCCCCCTATTTTTCGCAAAGTACCCAAAACAAAGAGAAAAGTATATGTACCGCGGGTATCGATTAAATAGTATATACGTCCTGCGTTCTGTGGTTTATTACGACGGCCCGACATGCAGCCGGGCCTCACTTTCTCTCGATTCCTACTTTAATTGTAGGTCTTCGAGGGAAACTACTATGCCAACTATTTCTTTGGGGGAAGCTATTGGCAGGGTTGAAGTTAGGAGGATATTTCGAGTGCGAGGGGCTTGACATGCGGATTTACCGGGAATATTGAATAAAAAACTT
>Ga0316231_1005596_pt1 | contig 9988 bp, 9 predicted proteins | sample TBH18027metaG_FD_206002 | JGI IMG/M metagenome (GOLD analysis project Ga0316231, IMG submission 206002) | Freshwater microbial communities from Trout Bog Lake, Wisconsin, USA - TBH18027 | ecosystem: Environmental > Aquatic > Freshwater > Lake > Hypolimnion/Profundal zone | place: USA: Wisconsin...
GCTCCGAGGAGGGTGACGGCGATGGCGCCGATCAAGGCAGGGACGTTCAGTTGCACATTGATATTTTGCCCTATAATGCGAGGTTTCTGAACTAAGTTTTAGGAAGAATACAATACCGTATCACATTAATAATGCAAAAGACCTAGTGATGCGAGACTATAAATGGCATGTTCTATATGGTTAACACGCAAAAGCCTTGTGTAATCGGAAGATCCATACCTATGGCATTTGAGTGGCGCGCAATCTCAGTCCAGCGGGTATACTTTGCAGGCAAATTGGTCCCGCCCGAGAGAGAGAGACTTTTGTGGCAACTTCCGGATATTAACAAGATGCAAACGACAACCATTCGATCGTTCATGGATCGGCACTATCGGCATTTTAACGCGGCTGTATGCGTCGACGCTGCGAAGGCGTGGATTTCTCATCTGGAATCCGGCGGCAAGATGTTCTTGACGCTCGGAGGCGCCATGAGCACGGCGGAGCTTGGAATTTCGCTTGCGGAACTCATCAGGGCCGGCAAGGTGCACGGTATTTGCTGCACTGGCGCCAATTTGGAAGAGGATATCTTCAATTTGGTGGCGCACTCGCATTACGAGCGCATTCCAGGCTATCGCACTCTTAGCAGCCAGCAGGAAATGGCGCTATTCAATCGCGGAGCGAATAGGGTCACCGATACATGTATACCTGAGGACGAAGCGATCCGACGTATCGAACAGGAGATATTCGATCTCTGGCTTGCCGCGGATACGAAGAATTGCAGCTATTTTCCGTATGAGTTCCTATATGAACTTGTTAAATCCGGAAGGCTCGATGCCCATTTTGAAATCGATCCCAAGGACTCGTGGGTTATTGCCGCGTGCGAGATGGGGATGCCTATCTTTACGCCTGGCTGGGAGGATTCGACACTTGGTAATATCTTTACGAGCCATGTGATCCGAGGTGACATCAGCCGCTCAAGCGTGATTCGCAGCGGGATTGACCTCATGATGGCGCTTGTGTCGTGGTATAAGCAAATGACATCGGAGTGTTCGCTGGGTTTCTTTCAGGTTGGCGGCGGAATCGCAGGAGACTTTCCGATCTGCGCGGTGCCATTGATACGGCAGGATCTGCAAGAGGATTGCCGGCTGTGGGGATACTTCGCGCAAATCAGTGACAGCACGACGTCCTACGGCTCATACAGCGGCGCAGTTCCGAACGAAAAGATCACGTGGGGAAAACTCGACGTTAACACGCCCAGCTTCATCATCGAGTCGGATGCGACAATCGTTGCACCGCTCATATTCAGCTATGTACTAGGCCGCTGATATTTATTTAAATGAACAGAGACAACCCAACAACATACGGCATGCATCTGACAATGCGGATCTCGGAAGTGTCCAGGAGAGATATGCTCGACGGCGCATCGATCGGCGACCTGCTGATAACGCTCGTCAATCGCATCGAAATGCGCATTCTAGCTGGTCCTCTTACCGCTGAGGAGGCAGGCACGCCAGAGAGACGCGGCTGGTCCAGCCTGGTCTTGCTGTACGAATCGCATGCCGCTATTCATACATATCCGGAGTTGGGACAGGCTTTTATTGATGTTTTTTCGTGTAAGACGTTCAATATAGAGCAGGTTAAGGACGTTCTTCTGGAATACCTTGGAGACTTTCGAACCGTAGAAGAGCATGTGCTTGATCGTGGTGTTCACTGGAGCCATACGATTGACGAGGAGATGAAAACTTGGGCATCGAGCCGCGGCTAGATGCAATGACGACCAACTTCCTCGGACTGCCCCAGGCGAGCAGCCGCCTGGACAGCCGGGTTTGGGTGCTTCCGGTTCCCTATGAGGCGACCACGACCTATGGCCGCGGAACGAGGCTAGGCCCTGCTGCCATCATAGCAGCCTCCGCGCAGGTCGAACTCTACGACCGCAGACTCAACTGCGAACCAGCACTGGATTTTGGCGTTCATACGCTGCCGCCGCTTATTACAGGCGATTTAGCTCCTCCCGGCGCGGTTCAAGCCATTGCGGGCCAGGTGCAAGCTCTGGCCTCTTCCGATCGCCTGCTTTGCATTCTTGGCGGCGAGCACGGCGTCAGTATCGGAGTTGCGCGCGGGTTGCACGAAGTCTTTGGCGACTTTCTTACAGTGCAGATAGACGCGCATGCAGATTTGCGGAATAGTTACGAGGACAGCCCATTCAGCCATGCGTGTACGGCCCGTCGAATATTGGACGAGGGCGGCTCGTTAGCTCAATTGGGCGTTCGTTCCCTTGATGTCTCAGAGGCGGACTTCTTGCGTGAGAATCAGGAGAGGGTCCGAACGTTCTTCGCGAGTGATATGCTTGCCGATAGGGCATACCTTGCCGAACTGGCAGGCTGGATTACCGGAAAGCAGGTCTATTTGACGATCGATGTCGACTGTCTCGATCCTAGCGTTATGCCTGCAACCGGCACGCCGGAGCCAGGCGGGCTCAGGTGGTACGACGTTGTCGAGATTGTGGACACTGTCGCTAGGGCGGCTCATGTGATTGCCTTCGACTGCGTCGAACTCGCGCCAATGCCCGGCTTGCACCATGCGGACTTTACGGCCGCAAAACTGGTCTATCACGCGATGTGCTCGATCATGTCGTCGCCATTCTGGGCGAAAGTGGGTCAGAGTTGAAAAAGGGGCGCGCAAGAGCGAATGCGTTATCGGACTACAGACGTCTGATGCGCGAAATCCGCGCGGTTTACGATCCTTTTACCGCCCGGCATTGCCCGGGCTGCACAACTCCTTGTTGTATGCGTCCGTCTCGACTTACACCTCTGGACGTTTCCATTGCCTTGACTTGCGGGCACAAATTTGCCGCGATGAGTGACGACGAAGCCCATGGCATCGCAGTGGATCATGCCGCTCAACGTCTCGCTCTGCCTATGGCGGATGAAGAGTTCGAATCGCCATGCGAGATGCTTGACAAGGGCCGGTGCTCGTTCCCCGACGACCTGCGTCCGTTTGGCTGTACGACCTATATCTGCCAACCGATGTATCGCAATATGCCGGAAGCGGATCTGCGCAAGTTGAAGCGATTAGTCCGCCTGCTCACGGAAGCTCATGAGCGTATCCTGCATGCCGTTGGCCGTGAAGCAGCGGATTAATCCAGTCCTGATTCCGCCCACTCCACCGCGCGCGCCACACCTTTGAGTTTGGCGTCGGTCTCGCGGTATTCGTATGCGGGGTCGGAGTCGGCCACTATCCCGGCTGCCGCCTGGATGTAGATGGTGTCTCCTTTAACCAGCGCGGTGCGGATCGTTATACACGTATCCATATTGCCGGAGAAGGAGAAGTAGCCTATCCCGCCGCCGTAAAAGCCGCGGCGAGTGGGTTCGAGTTCGTCGATGATCTCCATGGTGCGCACCTTCGGGGCGCCTGTGAGGGTACCGGCCGGAAACGATGCTCGCAGAACGTCGAATTGATCGAGGTCGTCTCGTAGTTCGCCTTTGACATCGGAAACGATGTGCAGGACATGAGAGTATTTTTCGATAACCATGAGTTCCTCGACGCGAACGGTGCCGAATTTAGCCACCCGGCCGATATCGTTACGCCCCAGGTCGACCAGCATGACGTGCTCGGCGCGTTCCTTGGCGTCGGCGAGTAATTCTTTCGACAGTCGCTCATCGTCCTGAGCGTTTCCCGTGCGGGGACGTGTGCCGGCTATGGGGCGTATGGTTACGACGCCATCGACCTCGGAGACTAGAATCTCGGGCGAGGCCCCGATAAGCTTGATATCGTCGAAGACGAGATAGAACATATAGGGTGATGGATTAACCGATCGGAGAGCGCGATAGACATCGAACGGGCATGAATGAAGCGTCTTCTGGGAGCGCCGCGCAATTTGGACCTGGAACGTGTCTCCGGCTGCGATATATTCCTTCACCTTTAGGACCGCCGCCTCATATTCCGGTTGCGTAAAGTTGGAAACAAATTCGTCTCGCTGATCCTTGTCCAGCATCTGGCGTTCAACCTGCCCGACCGACGGCTGGCGCAGTCTGTCGACCAGCTCATCGACTTTTGCGACCGCCGCATCGTACGCTGCGTCGATGTCGTCTTCGATCCGGGCGTTGCACAACGCGAGCAGCCGGTGCCTGACGTGATCGAATATGATCAATGCATCCGTAAAAAGAAAGATGCAATCGTCTAGGCCAAGCTCATCGGGATTGTCGTCAGGCAGCTTCTCGAAGAATCGGACAGTATCGTATCCGATCATGCCGACCGCGCCGCCTACAAATCGCGGCAATTCCGGTGAGTTGACATACTTGTAGCGACCCAGGATCTCCTTTAGAATATCGAGGGGATCTCGCTTGCCTGGCTCAAGCCCAAGAGTCGTAACAGCTCCATTCTCCTGGATGGTAGCAGTCAAGCCACTGCTGCGAAAGACGAGAAATGGATCGCTGCCCAAGAATGAGTATCGCGCCAGACGCTCTCCGCCCTCGACGCTTTCCAGCAAGAAGCCATACTTTCGACCGTAGGCAATCTGATAAAAGGCCGAGACAGGAGTCTGGGTATCCGCCAGGACTTCGCGCCAGACAGGAATCAGGTTGCCTTCCTTGGCCTTGCTATGAAACTCCTCGCGCGTCGGAAAATACTTCGTGGGCATGCTGCTTTGCTCCTCAGTGTCGGAAGTGCCGGTTGCCCGTCATAACCATGGCCATGTTATACTGATCGGCCATCGCTATCGATTCGGCGTCCTTGACAGAGCCGCCCGGCTGGATAATCGCGCTGATTCCGGCTTCTCCGGCGGCTTGCGGGCCATCGTCGAACGGGAAGAATGCATCGGATGCCATCGCGGCTCCTTTGGCGTTGGCGCCGGCCTGCGCTACCGCAAGCCGCACACTTTGAACACGGTTCATCTGTCCGGCGCCGACTCCCACCATCTGAGCTCCCCTTGCGATAACGATGGCGTTGGACTTGACATGCTTGACTACCTTCCAGGCGAAAAGCAGATCGTGAAACTCTTCGTCGCTTGGGCCGCGGCGCGTCGGAACAACCAGATTGGCCACATCGGCGCGCTTATTGTCCGCAGTCTGAACGAGAAGTCCGCCTGCCACTCGTTTGTAGTCCCAGGATGTAACTGCAGAATGTTCGCGGTTTGGTGTTTCGAGCAGAATGAGATTGGCTCCCCACTTCTTCTTGGTCGTTAGGATCGTCAGTGCATCTTCGTCGTAGCCTGGCGCGATAACGGCCTCGAAGAAAGTGTTTGGAGCGGTTATGGCGTCGGCTGTTGTGGCGTCGACACGCCGAGTTAGCGCCAGGATGCCGCCGAACGCCGAGATCGGATCGCCTGAGCGGGCTCGCTTGAATGCCTCGTCAAGGGTGGGGGCCAGCGCTGCCCCGCACGGGTTGGTATGCTTGATAATTGCGGCGAAGGGCAGGCTGTCCGACGCAAACTCTTGAGCGAGTTCATAGGCTCCGTTGAGATCGAAAATATTATTGAACGACAACTCCTTGCCATTAAGCTTGATTGCGGTCGCGACCCCTGCTGCATTGTAACCGCTCTGCCGATAAAATGCCGCCTTCTGGTGAGGGTTTTCGCCGTATCGAAGATCCTGGACCTTGGTGAATGCAAGTGGCAGGGATTGCGGGAAGCCGGGTTGGTCCTTGCGCAGGTACTCTGCGATTGTGGCGTCGTACGCTCCTGTGTGCGCGAACGCCTTGGCGGCTAGATCGCAGCGCATCTGTTCCGAGACCTGTCCTCGGTTTCGGACAAGCTCGTCGATCAGCGCGGGATAGTCCGATGGCGAAGTGACCACGGCTACCGAGGCGTGGTTCTTTGCGGCGGATCGAACCATGGACGGGCCACCGATATCGATATTTTCAATCGCCTCTTCTCGCGTGACGTCAGACTTGGCGACCGTGGCGGCAAACGGATAAAGGTTGATCACGACCAGGTCGATTGGTTTGATGCCGTGCGCCGCGATGGTCGTCATGTGCTCGGGTTTGCTCCGGTCGGCCAGCAGGCCACCGTGGATAGCAGGATGAAGCGTCTTAACGCGTCCCTCAAGCATTTCGGGAAATTGGGTGACGTCCGAAACCGCAGTGACCGGAAGTCCGGCGGTCGAAAGAGCCGATGCGGTACCGCCAGTCGAGATCAGTTCGATGCCCATATCCACGAGTTCTCTGGCTAGTTCGACAAGACCGGTCTTATCGGAAACGCTCAAGAGCGCCCTTTTGATCTGCATGTTCTGTTTACCTCAATGTTGAAAAACAAAAAAGCCCGGCATTCCGTCGCCATCGGCGATCAGATGCCCAGGCGCGCGGCTATCCCTGCATTGATGCTCCCTCGGGGTCGTCCCCTCACGCGGCCGGAGTACGATCCGTGCCTGGTGTCAGCGCCAGTTGCATCCTGCATCCAAATTCCATAATCGTTCGGATTTTACCGCAACTGAGCAGGCTCGGTCAAGGGGGGCCGCATTGATGGGAGCCGATCACGGAAGGGAGCGCTAATTAGCCGGCGAAAGAAATTCACGCCTTTGGAGTACGGAAAACCTGCCTTCGCAGGTTGGTAGGCCACGCAGCAGAATCGGCGAAGGAATAGGGCAAAGAAACGTGGAACACGACACTATCATTGTTCTATTTTTGTCGAGGATGCGACATGAAGTCTGTACTGAAGGGTGTGGGGCAGTTTCTGATAATTGCCCTGATTTTGCTTATCAGCCTTGCGATCGGGATCAGAGGCTTTCGACAAATAAGCGACCGGGCACGGCAATGCCTTTGGCCCCGAACTGGGGCAGGGCGCTCGGGGCCGTATCAAGGATGTTAATGTTTCGTCTATTACCATTCAGGGCCGCGATGGCAGCGTGAAAACGTTCGGTATTACAGGATCGACAACGATTACGTTGGACGGTCAGCCTGCGTCGGCCGGCGACTTGCAAAATGCGCGCCTGGCAGCCGTTGCCAGCGATGACGGCGCGACTGCTACATCCATAAAGGCGCGGACACAGATGAAGAGGTCCGGTCGAATATCGGCCGGACCTTGAATCGCTATTCTTGGCGAATGGAGATACTACTCGCTCCACCACTGGCACGGTAGCGCGGTGCCGCCGCCACAGGACCGATCTGCGACGTGCCCGTTTGAGCATACCCTGCCGACGCCAGCCGCAACGGAACCTTTCATGGTGCACATCGTTCCTGAGGCCCCGGTCGGCAAGTTGTTCGGATCGGCGAATGGGAGGACGGCATCAAGACCGGCGCAGCCGGGCGTGCTGCAGTGAGAATCTGTAGCCGTCGTGTTGACCGGGAGGCTGATCTTGACATGGCCATCCATGAACATCAAGAGAATCTGAGTGCCGCCGCCATGACGCGGGTAGATGGTATTGGCAGTCTTAAATATCCGGATTGTCTGCGCGTTTGTGTTGTAGTCGGCGTTAATCCCATTAAGGTAGGCTGTCTGGGTATTGGCATGCCAGTCGCCAGAATTAAACTGGTACGTGTTGCTGCAGCATCCCATAAAGAAACCGTCGATGAGGGCTACGGTCACAGTGGGAACATCGACTTGATTCATTTGTGTGAGACCCACATTGTTATTGAAATCGTAGCTCGATCCGCTGTTAGATGGGTCGTCCGGACAATTGTAGACCTGGTAAGACTTAACGTAAGGGTAAAGCGCCCCGAGGAAAAGCAGAGTTGGTGGGACCGATCCAACGGAATACCAATTCGCCGGAGTCATCTCATCGTAATCCGATACGTACTGGTTTAGGGCAAGACCTAGCTGCTTCAGGTTAGAGGCGCAGGTGGTTTGCCTCGCTTTTTCGCGCGCCTGCGCGAAGACAGGGAAGAGAATAGCTGCGAGAATCGCTATAATGGCGATCACGACGAGGAGCTCTATCAATGTAAATCCCGTCCGCCGGGATCCAATAGCAGTTTTCATATATACCTCCAGTTTCTCGTTGATGTCTGAGATTTGCTATACCACGATGATATCATCGTGGTACCTAATTGTCAACTGGATTTAGGAAAATGTGCTGTTAATATAGAGGAAGGCCCAGTCGACTTGTGACCGGGCCTTCCGATTAGCCAACTCCTATATGCGCTGCTTTGTGGTCACCACCACCAACCTGCATATGTCCAACCCGGTGTCGCCGGATTCGTCCATGCGGCACACGCTTGAGTAACATCACCCTCACAGCATCCCCATCCGGCGTTATCTCCAGACGTTACGCAACCCGTTGCCATGGCGCCCGATGGTAACGGCAATGCCGGGTTATACCACGGGAGTGCAATTATCATTGCCCCGCAGCCTGGGTTGGTGCAGCCGCCATAGACGGCATTTGGGTTAAGAGGGGGTGTGGACTTGACGTGTCCGTCGCAAAACAGGACATTCATACACGCCTGACCGCTGTGTCTGGGCAAATTATTTGGCGAATTTGCTGGCGTATACTGAGCGGGCGGGTAAAAGTTACCGCCATTTTTGGCAACTGCCCCATTATTAAACACGCGAGCGGTCAATTGGTTGACATTGCCATCAACTGCAAGGCCATAAGGGGCCGACGATGAGCTGGCCTCGAGCGGAAGAAAGGTGCCATCAATCATCGCCCACGTAATCGTTGGGCTGGTAAACGTGCCCATCGCAGCATATCCGATATTGTTGTTATAGACATAAGCTGCTGGCACTTGCCGTTGCATCGCTCGGACAATGGTAAACACCGACAGCTTTCACATAGGGAAATATCGCCCAAAAAATAAGCGGCGATGCAGGCGTTGCCGTACCGTAACCATTGCCGGCGCCAGGGAGGCCACTCATCCAGTTCATCGGCATTGTGTCGTCGTAGTCCGAAGTGTACTGAATGAGGCCGAGGCCAAGCTGCTTCAGGTTTGAAGCGCAACTGGCCTGCCGCGCCTTGTCACGTGCAGAAGCGAAAACAGGAAAGAGAATAGCGGCGAGAATCGCTATAATAGCGATCACGACGAGGAGTTCTATCAGAGTGAAGCCCGACCGCCGGGATACAGAAATAGCTTTCATATCTACCTCGAATATTTGGTGTCTGGTTGTAACTAATCCTATTTTGATGATATCATGGTAAATTGCATTTGTCAATATGGATATCGCAGTATGTTACGCAGTAGTCACACGTCTGTAAGGAATTGCCTCTAGCCATCGATGACACCCACAAGAATGCCCAGTCGACTTGCGACCGGGCATTCCGATTGAGAGACGCCAGTTTAGGACAGTGCATCAGTTCCAGACGCACGGATAGTTCGAAAAGTTAACTGGCCAGCCCAGTCCATGACACCCCCACTGATTCGCAGCTACGCCGCAGACCCAACCTGACGGATCTCCGTTGTTAATGCACATCGTACCAACGGCGCCTGCAGGCAGTGGTTGCGATGGATTGCACCATGGAATGATCTGGTTCAATGCACCGCAGCCAAGGGTCGCACATGCGCCCATTACGCCCGCAATCCCTCCTGAGGTCGCGATCGGATTGACCTGAGGCGACGTCTTGACGTGTCCGTCTACAAACAATATGTTAAACTGAGTCTGTCCGCCGTGCCTGGGGAAATTAACTGGCTTCGTCGTTGCATTCGAAGTATCGGCTCCGGGATTGAACACGCGAATGACCGCGCTATTGACATTGTAGTCCCAAGCAAGACCATAGGGCGCCGCGGATTGAGTTGGATTGAGCGCCTCGTAGGTGGCGTCCAACATCGCAACAGTCTGCACGGGGTTCGTAAATTGGTTCATCTGGGCGTACCCGATATTGTTATTGTAACAATAGCTGCAAGGGCTGTTCGTCGTATCACTGGGACAATGGTAAACCCCGGCCGATTTGACATAGGGGAAAATCGCCCACATGATCAGCGGAGATGCAGGCGACGCTGTACCGAAGCCGGTGCCATTGTACATCCAGTTCATCGGCATTGTGTCGTCATAGTCCGTTTCATATTGAATAAGCGCAAGGCCAAGCTGTTTGAGATTAGACGCGCAACTGGCCTGACGCGCCTTGTCGCGTGCAGAAGCGAACACAGG